>PPCM01000819.1_pt1 | contig 19311 bp, 19 predicted proteins | sample 1555541 | NCBI WGS metagenome assembly PPCM01 (sample SAMN05284479, study PRJNA326546) | Marine sediment metagenome, whole genome shotgun sequencing project. | isolation source: marine sediment | place: Germany: Wadden Sea | collected 2012-09-05 | reverse complement strand
CCAGCAGGAGGTGAATAATGAAAGATATATACACAATAATCTTTCGCCTGACCCTCTCTTGTATTCTAGCAGGACTCGTGATGGGCGGGACATACATAGTCACAAATAAGGCAAAAAAACATAACGAGCATGCCCGTGAACAGCAGGTTCGCTTAGCGCTGCTCGGTTATGATAAAAACAATCCTGCACCAGAGTCGGTAAAGTTACACGCTCTATATCGCTATGTGATTTCAGGTGGTCCAGAGCAGGCGATCGGCTACTTATTACCAATGTCTGCAGGGGGTGAAGCACCTTTTGCACTTGTTGTAATTGATCTGGATGGAAATTTTGTTGAGTCTGCTCCGCTGCAGATCGCCCCTGAAAAAGTGGCAGAGCAATCAGAGCGCGATACTTTAGTAGAAGCATCTCTTGGTACTGGTAGAACAGCAAGGTTTGCTGATCAGGTTGTCATTGCAACCGATGATGGAGCAAGAGCCGCATACCTGCTTGGTGGTAAGTTTCAGGGTTTTAAAACATTTATTAATGTGATGCTTTCAATTGATCCGAAATATTCAATCATGGGTCTTGAGATTCTTGAACATGAAGAAGATCCGGGACTTGGCGCTGAAATTGAACAGGATTATTTCCGCAATCAGTTCAAAGATAAAGCTTTTGATGTGCTGAAAACATTATCTGTTGTCAAGAAACCGTTGCCCGGTGATTATCAAGACGCTCTTGAAGGCAAGATTGATGAGTCGACAGTACAGTCTATGATTGAGCAGTATCGAGATCAGGATATTTACGCATTAACAGGTGCCACCATCTCAAGTGATGCGGTGCTAGGTGGTGTGAAAGGGATTGTGAGAAAGTTTGTCTACAGGCTCTCAATTCTTGATAAAGTAATTAAAGAACAGCAAATTGCTGTTTCATTTTAAGGGAGGGGAACTGTGGCTAATACTAAATCAAGCATGCAGTTGATTACTCGGGGTATTCTTAGTGAGAACCCGATTTTCAAGCTTGCCCTTTCCATGTGTCCTGCGGTGGGTATTTCCACCACGGTTATGAATGGGTTTATGCTAGGGCTTGCTGTGTTCTTTGTGCAGGTCTGTTCCAGTGTGACTATTTCACTGTTTAAAAATCAGATTCACCCACGAATTCGAATTCCAACGTATACCCTTACCATTGCTACCTGGGTTACAGTTATCGATCTGGTACTTGCTGCTTATCTGCCGGAAGCCTATGCTAAGATGGGTATCTTCGTAAAACTGATTGTAGCCTTTGCAATTATCACCATGCGTCTTGAGATGTTTGCCTGTAAAGAGGGCGTCAAGGACTCCTTCTGGGATGCGGTTGGTATGGGCTTTGGTTTTATGATCGGTATGATGGTGATCGGCTTTGTTCGTGAGCTGCTCGGTTCAGGCGCTATACTTGGCTACGACGTACTTGGGTTCAAACCTTTACTCTTTTTCATCCTGCCAAGTGCCGGTTTTTTTGTAGTGGGCTTAATGATGGCCTTTTTTAACTGGGTGGAAATGGAATATAAAAAGAAAAAAGGAGGTACCTCATAATGAATAGCTCCTTTTTGAGAAGCAAAAAGTTATTGGTAATATGGTTAACCTTGCTTGGTCTTTTTTCTTTGCCATTCACAGCTATTGGCGGATCGCTCATTAGTAACCAGAGTTTTGGTGATGGCAACGATATCGTACTCGATTTTGTTATGCCTGTTCAGGCTGATATCATTACTAACCCAGAAAATTACACGATCTATGAAGAGCCGGACCCTGATATCCGTTTAAGTATCGTCTCTATTGATCTTAATGAATCTAAAACTCAGGCTACGCTCCACTTTTCGGAACCACTTAATAGAGTTGAGACACATATTGTCAGGATAGCAAATCTCAGTAAAGCTGATGTGGTTACAGAGGTGAGTAAGTCATACCTTGGTTATCTGCTCTCAATTCTTATCTCAGCACTTTTGGTCAACAACTTTGTTTTCACCAAATATCTTGGTCTCTGTGTTTTCTTTGGTACTTCAAAGAGAAAGAGTACTGCAAAGGGAATGGGGGTTGTTTTTACCATAGTCATGGTGCTTTCAGCATGTATGAGTTGGTTCTTTTACCAGTTCTTCCTTATTCCGTTTGATCTGAATTTCTTGCAGATTGTTGTTTTCATTGGCCTTGTTTCACTGACAGTACAGGCTGTTGATACAATTCTTCGAAAGGTTAACCCAGTACTATTTAATTCTTTTGGTGTTTACCTGGTTCTGGTAATTGCCAACTGTGTTGTAATTGCTGTGCCTCTAATTCTGGCAAACAATAATTACAATATTTTTGAGACAATTATGCTCTCACTTGGTGCTGGCGGTGGTTTTCTGTTGGCATTGTATCTGATGAGTGCTGTGAGTGAGAGGCTTGAACTCGCTAATATTCCACCAAGCTTCAAAGGGCTTCCTATTGCCTTTATTGTTGCAGGTCAGTTTGCCATGGCATTTCTTGGCTTTTCAGGACTTCAACTTTTCTAAGAGAGTGGATGAAAAAAAGATTTGCGAAACAGAACGTCAATACGAATAAGAGATATTAGATATGGATGTAGAACTTCTTAAAATAGCCCTAGGTGGTGTTGCTCTTCTTGGTTGTATTGGACTTTTCTTCGGAATAGGACTTGCAATTGCGGCTCATAAATTTGCAGTTGAAACTAATCCGCTCATTGAGGAAGTCCTTGAATCGTTACCAATGGCTCAGTGTGGTGGCTGTGGTTATCCAGGTTGTGAAGGATATGCAATTGCGGTTGTTAATGATCCTGATGTGCCACCGAATCTCTGTTTCCCTGGTAAAGAGCCTGTAGCAGAAACAGTGGCAGATCTTACTGGTAAGAAAATGGCTGCGGTGGAAGATCAGATTGCCCTTGTTCGTTGCTCCCGTGAAGAGGGTAAAGTGAGTCATAAACATGAGTATATAGGTTTTGCCTCATGCACAGCTGCAAATCTAGGTTTTGGTGGCCCATCAAAATGTAATTATGCCTGTATTGGATTAGGTGAATGTGCAGAATCTTGCCCCTTTGATGCCATTGACATGGTAGATAATTTTCCGGTGGTGAACCCTGATAAGTGTGTAAGCTGTGGAGTTTGTGTGCGCACATGTCCAAAGAAAATTATTGAACTCCAGACCTTGAAAGCACGGGTATACATGCCTTGTTCAACAAAAGATCTAGGAAAAGCAGTAAAAGCTGTTTGTAAAGTTGGCTGTATAGGTTGTAAGATCTGTGTAAAGAGTTGTCCTGCAGATGTTATAACCTATGAAGATAATAACGTGATAATAGACCATAAAGGCTGTGTTGAATATGGTCTGTCATGTGAGGAAGTTTGTGTAACAAAGTGTCCACGCAATATTTTGCGGTACTATCGTGGACGACAGGTAATAGCAGTAAAAGAGGATCAGGGGTTGAAAATGGCTGGTTAATTGCCGTGATTACTTGAAATATCCTTCTATTTGCGCTAGCTTGAACTAGATGAGAATGATATTCAATTAAACTAGCAGTTATAACCAGAGTCTCTCTACATAAGAACAGATGGTATAGGAAAACAATATGAAAAAGAATCAACCATCATATGACAGAAAGCGAAGAAGCTTTTTAAAAATGTCAGGTTTACTCGGGCTTGGTGCTGTTGCCGGAACTCTTTTACCGGCAGAAAGAAGTGAGGCACTTTCATTTGGCAAAAATGAATATAAGGTGACCAAAACACGTCTTGCCATGGGTACCTTTGTAGCAATGACAGCGATTCACCCATCTCGTGATGAGGCTGAGCATGCTATTGGTCTAGCTTTTGAAGAGATTGATCGTCTCAATAAAATTCTTTCTCACTATGAATCATCTACTGCAGTCGGTGAGTTGAATGCTGCCGGAAAACTAGCAGGGCCTCCTGCAGAAGTACAGGAGATGATTGGTCGATCACTCTATTTTAACCAACAGACTGGTGGCGCTTTCGATATTACAGTTAAGCCACTCATTGATCTGTATAAAACCTCTTTTGCCGAAAAGAGAGAACCGACTGACTCACAGATTCAAGATGTGTTAAATCGTGTTGGCTCTCAGTATATTAACTTCGATGGTAAAAATGTTGTTATGACCAAGCCTGAGATGGGAATTACTCTAGATGGTATTGGTAAAGGGTATATTGTCGATCGTGCCTCTGAGGTTCTTGCGGCAAATGGTGTGAAGAATCATCTTATCAATGCAGGCGGTGATATAAGAACACAAGGGACTGCAGCAAAGGGGCGTGCTTGGACGGTTGCTGTACAGGATCCAAATAAGAGCAAAAAATATCCTGATGTAATTACAATGGCCGATGGTGCTATTGCCACTTCCGGAAATTATGAAATATTTTATGATCGTGAAAAGATTTTTCATCATATTGTCGATTCAAATACTGGCCGCTCTCCACTCTTTTCAACGAGTGTAACTGTGATCGCCGATAATGTGATGGATGCAGACGCCATGGCCACTGCAGCTTTTGTGATGGAGCCAGTTGAAGGGGTACGTTTTATTGAAAGCCAACCTGATTGCGAATGTTTCCTCATTCGTGAAAATGGTGAGTTTGTTAAGTCATCTGGTTGGCAGGTTTAATTTTAAACAATTCATACAACTTTTCTAAGGGTCGCTTCTTAAATGAAGCGACCCTTTTTTGTTTATCTGCGATATGTTCGGTTTATATGTATGGTATGTAAGGACTACCCGATCATTTAGTGAGAGTCGGCTTAGTAAGGTGGCTTATTTTTTAATAACTCTATTTCAGCGTGGGACAAAAGAAGTTACCAATAAAGTTTATTCAAATAATTAAGCAGTTTTCTACAAGAAAATCCTACTTGAATCGTTTCTTTTTTAAGGGTACTTTTCTCAGCCTAATCCCAACTGATACAATAGTGCAGATTGCAATAAGGTGACTAATAGATGATCCGTCCTTCGTTGAAAACAAATATTTACAATCTGTATCTGATTAAGCTGTCGAAGTGGCTGATGTTAATCATGCCCATTGTTGCACTTTATTATACCGAAAACGGCTTATCCAATTTTGATATTTATCTACTTCAGGCAATTTACTCCTTTTCTGTAGCTCTGATGGAGATCCCATCAGGTTATATGGCTGATGTTATTGGCCGCAAAAAATCCTTAGTAATCGGTGCGGTTTTAGGAACTCTCGGCTTTCTTATTTATTCCCTTTCATCGGGACTATACGGATTCATTCTAGCTGAAATTGTACTGGGTCTAGGTGGAAGTTTTGTTTCCGGCTCTGATTCAGCCTTGCTCTATGACACCCTTGCGAGCCAAAAAAAGGAGCAAACCTACTTGCGTTATGAGGGCCGTATTACAGCTCTAGGCAATTTTGCAGAAACGGTGGCAGCCCTTTGCGGTGGTCTTATTGCAGCACTGGCAAGTTACCGAGGTGTGTATATTTGCCAGACAGTTATTGCTTTTGTGGCAATTCCGGCTTCTCTGCTTCTCATTGAACCTGAGCGGGTAAAAAAGCTTACAAGGCCAAGTTTTAAGCAAATTGTTTCAATTTGCCACACTGCTCTTTTTGTAAATAAAAAACTTAGTGCAGCAATTCTTATGTCGGCGGTGATCGGCACATCAACCCTATGTATGGCTTGGACGTCTCAGGTTTACTTTGTTTATAATGGCTTGGATGAAGTGAGTATTACTCCAATCTGGGTTGCACTTAACCTTACAGTTGCTGTTGTCTCAGCCTTTGCATATAAGGTTAAAGACACTGTGGGTTACAAAAATGCACTACTGCTCATCATTTTCTATATCCCCTGTGGTTATATATTATTAGGTGCCTTGCCGCTTGTTGCAGGTTTGTTTGCCTTGCTCATCTTTTATGGGGTTCGAGGGGTTGCAACTCCGATGCTACGCGACATAACAAATCATCAGTGTAGTTCTGAAATAAGAGCGACTGTCTTTTCTATTAGAAGCTTAATTATCAGAATTAGCTTTAGTCTATTAGGGCCTGCGATAGGGTTAATTACACAGAAGTTAACCTTAGGTCATGCCCTAATCATTGCAGGAGCTGTTCTGTTGCTACTCACATTAATTACAGGGAGATTTTTCTTTAAACATTTACCTGAAATAATATCTCCTCCCCAAAAGGAGTAAACCCGTTTGTGACAGTTCGGAGTTTTCAGCCATTTTAATTCTTTGCTCTGAGCAATCATCTTCAATATTTTCAGATGACTTAATGAAAAAAAGAGATATAGTGTGCATATGAACAAAACAATCACGTCGTCAGAAAATGTTACCGATACTATTCTTGAATCGATCTCCGATGGAGTGTTTACCGTAGATCATGAGTGGCGAATTATGTCGTTTAACAGGGCGGCAGAACAGATTCTCGGTGTTGATCGAGAAGATGCTATTGGAAAGCATTGCTGGGAAGTTTTTAAGGCCAATATGTGTGATGAAGATTGTGCTTTGAAAAAAACCATGAAAGAGAAAAAGTCTTTCACAAGCTCTTCAACACACATTACAGATTGTCAGAATAAACTCATCCCTGTTTCTGTTTCAACCTCTGTCTTAAAAGATAATGATGGTAATGTGCTTGGAGGTGTTGAAACTTTTCGTGATCATAGTCAGGTAGAAGAGCTGAAAAGACAGTTAAGCGGCAAGTATCAGATCGGTAATATGATAAGTCGCTCAAAAGCGATGCACGATCTTTTTGGTATCCTTGAACAGGTGGCGAGAAGTGATTCGACTGTACTTATCGAAGGTGAAACAGGTACAGGAAAAGAAGTTTTAGCAAGAACCATCCATGAGCTTTCTGAGCGCTCAGAACAGCCCTATGTGGGCGTTAATTGTGGGGCATTGCCTGATACTCTTCTAGAATCAGAGCTTTTTGGTTACAAAGCTGGTGCCTTTACTGATGCACGTGCAGATAAAAAAGGGTTTTTTGAAGCAGCCGGTTCAGGCACCATTTTGCTTGATGAAATTGGTGATACGAGTAGTGCCTTCCAGGTAAGACTTTTAAGAGTTTTAGAAGAAAAGAAGTTTCAACCACTTGGTTCAACTGAGCAACAAGATACAAAAGCACGTGTTGTTGCGGCAAGTAACCTTAACCTTGAAAATTTGGTAAACAACTCTCTCTTTAGACAAGATCTCTTTTATCGTCTCAATATTATAACTCTGAAGTTACCACCACTCAGAGATAGAAAAGAAGATATACCTCTACTTGTTGAGCATTTTATAGACAAGATGGGTGAGTCAAAGAATAATTTGATTAAGCGCATAAACAGTGACGCTATGGCAGTTCTCTTGGCCCATGATTATCCGGGCAACATCAGGGAGCTTGAAAATATAATCGAGCATGCTTTTGTGTTATGCACTGATGAAAGTATTGCAGAAAACCATTTGCCCAGCTATTTAAAGAAAAATTCAATACAAACACCTAGCCCAGCCTCTTTTGAAGAGGCCGAAAAGGCTGCTATCTTAAGTGCGCTTGAGCAAAATGATCATAATCGTAACAAAACGGCTCAAGCATTAGGTATCCACAAATCAACACTTTTTAGAAAGATTAAAAAGCTCAATATAGAACTTCCTAAATAATTCCACCTTGAGTCGCACTGTTGCGATGTGAGTTCCCCCTTGGGTTGCAATGATGCGACCTTTCTGTCTGTTTGTAAATTCTCTAAAATGAACTCAAATATTAATAATATTGCAATAACAGTGTGATACAACCTGTTTCGTGCATATGTGCAAAACTGGCATCTTCCTTGCTTTTATCTTTATATCAGGCAGCTCGTATGCTTTTGGTTATCTGTCTCATTTGAATTTCTCATGAGTTATTGATTTTGTTTTACTCCCTTGATCAACAACTTACTGCACTAATGAGAAATGCAGAAAATGTCCCAGCAGAAACTGTAGATAACCCCCAACACACTGAGTCTGCGAGCATGCCTGAGTTTTTTTAATCTCACAGGAGGAAATTATGCCAGCAATGAACAAGCAAGGACAAGGTAAAGGAAATGGTCGTGGGAATGGGAAAAGACGACAGCAAGGAGTATGTCAATCTCAAGGAGGTGGAGGGCGTCGTAACCGCAATGGAAGTGGTGGTTGTGCTAGAGGACTAGGCTCTCTAGAGAATGAAGCTCAAAGAGATTTATATCGTAATAGCAGGAAATCTCAAGAGTAACACTTGCGAACGCATCTTATAAATTATTTGACCTCAAACTAACAGATTAGAGTTAACCAAAATGACACCAGTAAACATCATTCTCGTCTCAGATAAAAGAGATGCTTTTGCCGAAATAGAAAAAGAACTGATGGTACATCAGAACTTCACGGTGAACCATATCAAAACAAATGAGCAAGTAACCAAATATATTCAGGATACAAAGGTTGATGTGGCTATTGTTGCCGATCAGTTAAATGAGCAGCCGGGTTTTGATTGTATTCAGAATATTGTGCAACTTAATCCATTTATCAACTGTGCTCTTGCCTCACCCCTTGACCATGATGACTTTCATGAACTCACCGAAGGGTATGGAGTACTCATGCAACTCTCACCGATGGCAACAAGAAAAGAAGGTGCAGAGCTTGTGGAAAAAATTACCAAAATTTATCAACTTGCAGGAGAAACACTATGATTATAAGTGTTGCCAGCGGTAAGGGGGGAACGGGTAAAACTACAATCTCAACCAATCTTGCCCTGAGCCTGCAAGGTGAGATAGCAGATGTGTCCCTTCTTGACTGCGACGTTGAAGAACCAAATGGTCATCTATTCATTAAACCCGAAAGAGAAAAACAGGAAGTCGCACACACTTTTGTTCCGGTAATTAATGAAGAAAAATGTGATGGGTGTGGGAAATGTGCTGATATTTGCAGGTTTAATGCACTGACTCTTATAGGTACAAAGGTGCTTGTTTTTCCAGAGCTATGCCATAGCTGCAAAGGTTGTGAAGTTGTCTGCCCAGAGCAGGCTGTGATGGCAGGAAAAAGAGAGCTTGGTACTGTAAGCACGGGTTGGCGCAGTGATTTACAGTTCATACAAGGGTGCAGCAGAATCGGTGAAGCGATGTCTCCACCACTCATCAAACAGGTTTGTGATAAGGGAAGTGAACGTAGGCTTACTATAATTGATGCTCCTCCAGGTACATCCTGTCCTGTAATTACCTCAATAAAAGATAGTGATTTTGTTGTGTTAGTAACTGAACCAACCCCTTTTGGTCTACACGATCTGGTTTTGGCGGTTGAAACCGTAAAGGTCTTAAAAATTCCCTGCGGTATAGTTATGAATCGAGCCGATCTTGGTTTTGATAAAGTTCACAACTATGCCAAAGAAGAGAACATCCCAATATTGATGGAAATTCCATTTGATAGAGCAATCGCCGAAACCTATTCCCGAGGAGAGATGCTTGTTATCGATCAGCCTGACTGGCGAGAGAGGTTTATCAAAATGTATCAAACAGTTGAAGATATTGTGAATAAAGATGAGGTGGTGCAATGAAAGAACTTGTCATTCTAAGCGGTAAAGGTGGCACTGGTAAGACAAGCCTTACTGCAGCATTCTCATTTTTAGCATATAACCACATCCTTTGCGATGCGGACGTAGATGGTGCCGACCTCCACTTGCTTATTAATGTTGAAAACCAGCAAACCCATGATTTCATGGGTGGAGGTTTGGCGACCATTAACAAAGATACATGTAGTAGTTGTGGAAATTGTGAAACACTTTGTCAATTTGGAGCCATAAACGAACAATTCGAAGTTGATGAAGTTGCCTGCGAAGGGTGTGGTGTTTGTGTTGATTTTTGCCCTGAAAAAGCAATCAGTTTCCCACAACAAAAGTGTGGTGAGTGGTTTGTTGGAGAAGGAAAAGAAAACATAATGGTGCATGCAAGACTTGGCATTGCACAGGAAAATTCGGGAAAACTTGTCAATACCATCCGTGCCGCAACAAAACAACTTGCCGAAGAAAAGCAAAAGGAACTCATCCTTACAGATGGTCCACCGGGCATAGGTTGTCCCGTGATTGCTTCTATCAGTGGGGCTACCGCTTTACTTATAATTGTCGAGCCAACGCTATCCGGCTTACATGATATGAAACGAGTCGTTCAGCTTGCCAAGCATTTTAAAATGCCCGTTATGGTTTGTGTTAATAAATTTGACCTTAATCCAGAGATGACCAAGCAGATTGAACAAGAGGTAAAAGTAGAGCAGTTAGAGCTTGTAGGTAAGATTCCATTTAACCCAGTTTTTATTGAAGCGATGGTCGAAGGTAAAACCATTTTTGAATATGGCAAGGAACCAGAGTTATTAGAGACTGTCGCAAGGATATGGGACAGGGTAATTCAATCAGAATATATGCAGCAGAAAGAACCAATATTTATAAGTTAAAAGGAGAAGAGATATGTCTAAAATTCGTATTGCAGTTCCGTCAAATGGTGAGGGTGGTCTTGACGGTGAAAGAGCAGGTCACTTTGGGCATTGTGATGTTTTTACCTGTATTGATGCCGAAGATGGTCAGATAAAGTCTGTGAGCACTATACAGAACGAAGAGCATGTTCAGGGTGGGTGTATGGTGCCTGTTAATCTTCTAGCAAACAATAAAGTCGATGCCCTTATTGTAGGTGGTATTGGTATGCGTCCGTTGATGGGCTTTAAGCAGGTTGGTATTAGTGTTTATCACGATGCGGAACGAATGGAGATTCGTCCAGTTGTTGAAGACATGTTGGCAGGTAATCTGCAATTAATAGCAGAGGACCAGGTGTGCGGAGGCGGAGCTTAATAAGTCAGGAGGATATTATGAAACTTGCTATTACAGCAAAAGGGCCAACGCTGAATTCGCCAGTAGATCTTCGTTTTGGTAGGGCGCCTTACATAATTATTGTTGACCCTGAGACACTGGAATTTGAAGCATGTGACAATATTAGCAATGTGAATGCCTTTAAAGGTGCAGGCATACAGGCCGCAACAATGATTCATAATAAAGGTGCCGAGGTCTTAATGACCGGTTACTGTGGCCCTAAGGCATTTCAGATTATTGAAACAGCAAATATCAAGGTAATAAGTGATATTACTGGTACGGTTAATCAAGCAATCGATTTATATAAACTTGGTGACTTTGAGTATACTGAGTCAGCAAATGCTGAAGCACACTGGTAAACAAATATCATTATAATCAAACAATTCAGCTATATACGAAAAAATCTCTGGTAAGTAATTTATCAGAGATTTTTTTGATTTAACCCGCCGCCACTCTGTGGTAGCCTAGCAAAATCAACAGTTTACAGTTTTTTACCTGTTGACCATGTGTCAGTCCTGTCTTTTCAAAGTGTTACAGGTTCAAAAAATTGAATTTCTCTCTTTAAAGATTTCCTCCATTATGATAATCTTTCTTTGTTCCAAATAAAATAAATTATCAATAGTTAATAAGAGATAGGCTTTTAACAAAGACAATCTCATAACCGCACACAGGCCTTTTTAAGGGAGGTGAAAGTTACGCGGGGCGGTGCGAATTCGATTTCTTTTAACACTATTTAGGCAGGATAACCTACTAACGAGGCTGTTTTATGAAAACAGGTAAACTCATCGCGTATAGTGCAATAATCGCTTTTTTTGTTGCCGTGGCGTTGTTTGTCTATCTGGTAAATGCATCAAAGGCTCTTTCTTATCTGTCAACGGATTCGAAAGCGTGCATTAACTGTCATGTTATGAATACACAGTATGCAACATGGCAACACAGCTCACATGCTAATCAGGCGAGTTGTATAGAATGTCATTTACCGACAGACGGCTTCTTCGATAAGTACATGGCAAAAGCAAAGGATGGCTGGAATCACTCCGTTGCTTTTACCCTGAATACTTACGAGCCACGCATTCAAATCAGCGAAGATGGCGCTGAGCGAGTTCAAGCAAACTGCGTTGGATGCCATAGTAAATTGACCAGTGTCGTTCGAGCAAATCAGGATAGATATCATGATTATGCCGGAGTCACTCCACAAGATCGAAAATGTTGGGACTGTCACCGTGATGTACCTCACGGAATGGCTCGTTCTATTATTTCAACTCCGAACAATCTTGGCGTAAGAGAATCACAATAGGAGGAAACAAAGTGAACACATACAAATTACTGCTAGCTGGATCAGTAGTTGCGATCGGTGCCATGGGATTGATGGCGAGTTCCATTAACGGCAAGCAGGCCGAAGCGAACGCTATCAACACAACACCTGTTGTCAAGGCGGACGGAGTTGCATCCAAAAATGATGATTGGGCACGCTACTTCCCACGCCAGTACGACAGCTGGAAGAAAACCCAAAATAGTGAAAAAATTGATGACATGCTCGTAAAGAAGCCTCAGTTGGCTATTCTTTGGGCAGGTTACGGATTTGCAAAAGATTATAACGCACCTCGCGGCCACTTTTATGCTGTGCAGGATAACATCAATACTCTGAGAACCGGCGCTCCGACCGGGCCAACCGATGGACCAATGCCTACCGCCTGCTGGACATGTAAATCTCCAGATGTTGCTCGTTTAATTGAAGAAGATGGTGAGAACGAATACTTCACCGGTAAATGGTCAAGATACGGTTCTGAGGTTGTTAACCCTATCGGTTGTGCTGACTGTCACGATAGCAAGACTGCAAACCTTAAAATCACTCGTCCATATCTTGAGCGTGGTCTTGAAGCGGCAGGTGTTGATATGAAGAATATCAGCCATCAGGATATGCGTTCTCTCGTTTGTGCTCAATGTCACTCTGAGTATTATTTTAAGCCTACCGAGTATACCGATAAGGATGGTAATGAGAAGACTGCAAAAGTTGTAACCTTCCCATGGGCAAAAGGTCTCAGTGCTGAGAACATGGAAGAGTATTACAACGAGTACGGCTTCAAAGACTGGACCCATAAGATCAGTAAAGCTCCAATGCTGAAAGCGCAGCATCCTGGCTACGAGATTTACAAAACTGGTATCCATGCTGTAAATGGTGTTTCCTGTGCTGACTGTCATATGCCTTACGTTCAGGAAGGTGCTGTAAAGTATAGCGATCACAACATGCGCAGCCCACTTGAAGATGTTGCTAACACCTGTCTCACCTGTCATAAAGAGACTGAGAAAGAGTTCAAGCATCGTGTAGAAGTGAAGTTTGACCGTAAAGAGCAACTTATGGAAATCGCCATGGATACTCTTGCCTCAGCTCACCTTGAAGCTGGTAAAGCATGGGAAGTTGGTGCAACTGAAGCTGAGATGGAAGAGGTTCTTGAACTTCTCCGTTCCGGTCAGTGGCTCTGGGATTATTCCATCGCAAGCCATGGATCCTTCTTCCATGCACCTGAAGAGACTCTTCGTCTCCTCAGTGTTGCAAACGAGAAAGGTAACCAAGCACGCCTCAAGCTTGCAGCAATTCTTGCCAGCAAAGGGGTAATCAACTATGAGGTTCCTGATTTTTCCACCAAGGAAAAGGCTCAGAAACTTGCTGGCGTTCCACTTGCCAAACTGGTTGAAGACAAGAAGAAGTTCAAGTCCACTCTTATGCAAGAGTGGAATGAGGAAGCTGTGAAGAACGGCAAACTCAACCCTGAAACCAGAAAAGGTATGAGTGATAAGAGTTCATACTCTAACTAACTTAACCTTCGTTTTAGCGTAAAAAAAGCTTCATTGGCCACTCGGCTGATGAAGCTTTTTTTGTTTTTTCCGGCGCATTTCTAGTGGTTTTGATCGCTATTCACTTTATTACACATCTCTAATGTAAGACAGTTTGTTAGTATAAGTAATCTATTTCACAACTTATTTAATGGTAAAGGTAAAGATGTGTTAAGCGGCAAGTGATTTTTACTTAGTAAAACATGAGTTTATTGTGATATTATGAAATAAATGGATGTTTAGCTGTTCATGTAAACGAATAATCGACAACTTTTACATGGAGGGATGTTATATGATATCAAAAGTGAAAAACATGCGTTTTACAACAATGATGTTTGTTGTCATCACCTGCATTAGTTTTCTCACCGTTATTGGTCTGTCTGTAACTTCGTTTAATTCTTCCTCAAAGGGTTTATATAAACTTGGTGAAGGGGCGCTTGAAAACATTCATACATCAATGATAAATTCATTGACGATGTATACGACAGATCTCAAGGCTAGAATGATCGCTGATGCTGGAATGTTTAGTGATGAACTTGCTTTGGAGAATGTGCCTGAGCTTGACTCATCCCAAACCGTTACACTCAAGGCCCTGACGGACACAGGAGAGCCGAAAGGGACAGTTACTCTTCCCGTTATGAAAACCGGTGATGAGGTTGTTACAGAGTCAACCAAATTTGTTGATTCTGCTCTTGCCTCAATAAATGCAACAGGCTTAACCTTATCTGTTTTGCAGCTCCATCAAAACGAGCTTGTGACCATTGCCACAACCGGGAAAAAAGACGGTAAAAGGTATGTTGGTCTCACCTGGTCTGGTGAGATTGTCTCAGCACTTAAAAGTGGCAAGTCGTATTTTGAGCGATATTTTCATAATCGGACTCATTATGATTTTGTAACAATTTCACCTATAAAAAATGGCGCAGGTGAAATAATTGGTGCCATCCATATTAAGCAAAACATAATAACTCCATCTGTTGCCAAACTGTTGGAAGAAACCAAAATGGGGCCGGGTTATTTCTTTGTCTATGATGAAGTTGGTCGGTTAGTGGTGCATCCAACCCTTGGAATCGACAAAAGTCTTTTTGAAATTCCAATACTCGGTGAATATTTTAGTAACCATACCGGCGGATTTTTGGAATATGTCTGGACAGGTAAAGATAAAATATCTTATGTGACATTTTTTGACGAGTGGGGGATGTGGATAGGTATTGGCATGAATCATGTCGATATCATCAGTGGCCTGGACAGAGAGCTTATTATACAGGCAATCATTGTTGGTGTTGTTGCCTTGATAGTAGGTAGCTTGCTTACTGTATGGTTGATTAAGATAGTAAATGGTCGTGTTCTTTCAATTGCAGAAACTGCCGAAAAAGTAGGCGAGGGTGACTATAGAGTTTCATTTGATATACAATCAAAAGATGCACTTGGAAGCCTTTCGGACTCACTTAATAAGATGGTGTCCAGTTCTAATACTGTCTTAACAGAGATTAACTCCTCATCTGGATCGCTTGCAACAGCAGCAACACAGTTAGCTGCAATTGCAGATCAGCTCGTTACCAATGCTGATGATACAGCGCTGGTTGCCGATCGATCAGCCGATAATGCAAATACTGTTTCAGCTAATATGGATTCAGTTGCAGCCGCCTCAGAAGAATCGGCAACAAACCTGAATATGATTGCAACTGCTACAGAGGAAATGGGTAATACGATTCAGGAGATTGCCGCGAGTAGCTCTAGAGCAAGCACAACAACCACCGAAGCTGTTCAGAGTACAGAAAGATCGCAAGAGGCGGTTGGTGCCCTTGGTGCTGCTGCGGATTCTATCGGTAAGATTACAGATACCATTACCGAAATATCCGATCAGACCAATTTACTGGCGCTAAACGCCACAATTGAGTCGGCACGAGCAGGTGAAGCTGGTAAAGGCTTTGCCATCGTTGCAAATGAAATCAAGGAACTAGCAAAAGAGACTGCAGAGGCAACGGGAAGTATTCGCAATGCCATTGAAGAGATTCAAAACCAAACTGGTACAACAATAAGTGATATCAGCAGTATTTCAACAGTTATATCTGAGGTGAATGAAATTGTGCAGGGTATTGTGACAGCTGTAGAAGAACAGTCAATTACTACCAATGAAATAGTGCAAAATGTTACACAGGCTTCAACTGGTATTGCAGAGGTAAATGAAAATATTGCCAACAGCAGTCATATGACAACAGAGGTTTATGAAGGCGTTAGTCTTGTGAAAGAAAAATCTGTAGATGTTAAACAGAGCAGCGAACATGTTCAAACAGCAGCAGATGAACTGTCTAGGCTGGCAGAAAATCTCTCTACACTGGTTGGTAAGTTTAAGGTGTAGGTTGTTTGGCTTGAGTTTGCTTTTAGAGTAGAAAGCACAGAAACCCGGTCAATTTGATGTTGACCGGGTTTTGTAGTATCTTGCCTTAGTAATTATTTATTTTCATTAAAATCAATACCTAGCGAATCTTGAATATTACCTTTCAAAACCATCCAACAGTTTCTCAACTCATCATAGCTCACCATGATTCGTGGTGCTTTTATGGCACTATAGACTCAGGGATAGGCGATTTTTTTGCATTGCTTACAGGTGATGAGTCACCACTGGAAGGTGCTGGTATTATTTCATTTGAAACCTTACAGGAACTGTATGAGGATGAATTAAGAAATGATGATTCAGATTATTTAGATTATCCAGACCCAGGTACATTTGTAGGAGAGTTTCTGCCAGAAGATAAGCTAGAACATCCTCTCATTGAAAAGCTGAGTATGGAGCATATGCTTGATACTGGCTTTCGGCATTTAAGTTCGGGACAAACCAGGAAATTACTTCTTTTAAAAGAAATCTTAAGTGGTAAAACAGAGCTTGTTATTTATCTACCATACGATGGATTGGATGCCGCAAGCTGTAAAGAGCTTGATAAGGTACTTGCCGAGATTTCTGAGCATGTTCTACTGGTCCTTCTTGTTCAGAATCAGTCGGATATTCCACATTGGTGTAGTCATTTAGGTGTTTTTGCCAATAAGAGTCTTCAATGTGTAGGTATCTATGATGATGTGAAGCATATGTTGCCAGATGTTGTGTCGGGTCACGTTGAAATAGATATTGATGTTAAAGAGCAGAGCTCGAATGAGATTCTAGTACACCTAAAAGATGGTGTAGCAGGCTATGGAGAGCTACAGCTTTTTTCAGGCCTTGATCTCACGATAGAAAGTGGCCAGCATACCTTGGTGACTGGCCCAAATGGCTGCGGGAAGTCAACACTTCTTCATATAATCACAGGTGATCATCCAAACTGTTATTCAAACGATTTAAAAGTTTTTGGAATAAAGCGGGGTACTGGTGAATCTATCTGGGATATAAAAAAGGATATGGGAATAATATCTCCAGAATTGCATCGTAATCATCGCTGCCCTGGCACTGCACTTGATATAGTCATTGGCGGTCTCTTTGATTCGATTGGTTTATACAGAAGAGCAACAGTAAATGAGAAAAAATTAGCAAAAAAATGGTTGAAGTGGTTAGGGCTGTCTGAAAAAGAACAAAATTCATTTCGTAGCCAAAGTTTTGCCGAGCAGCGTCTCGTGCTTATTGCCCGAGGCCTCATTAAAATGCCAAGATTATTAATACTCGATGAACCAACTCAGGGGTTGGATGAACAATATCGATATCGCTTGCTACAACTTATGGAAAAAATTGCCCAGGAAAAACTCTCTACCATCCTTTTTGTGAGTCATAGAGAAGATGAACACAGAGATTTCTTTACTCAACAAATAGCACTGGAAAAGTATGCCAGTCATAGAACATGAACAGGAGAAAGTATGATCACCGTTATTGCATCAGTCACTGTTAAAGAGAAATATCTTGATGAATTTATAATCCTTTTTAAAGAAAACGTTCCAAATGTTTTGGAGGAGGATGGTTGTTTTGAATACTATCCAACAATAGATCTTCCAACAGATATCCCACCCCAGCAGCAAGATAAGCGAGTGGTTACAATTATTGAGAAGTGGGAGAGTGTTGAAAAACTTAATATGCACTTAATAGCTCCTCATATGCAGGAGTATAGGAAAGCGACTGATCATATGGTGGAAGATGTAACTATCAAGATTTTACAAGCAGCTTGATATAAATAGTTTTTGCTTAACACTAAGAAAGAGTATCAAGTGGTGATTGTACACCACGGGCACCAACGTTTGCTACATGGGTATAAATCATGGTTGTTGATACATCAGAATGACCGAGCAGTTCTTGAATTGTACGGATATCGTTGCCGCTTTCTAATAGGTGAGTGGCAAAACTGTGACGCAAGGCGTGACAGTTGACCTTTTTATTAATCCCTGCGGTATGCGATGCTTTTTTAATTGCTCTTTGTAGAGTGTTTTCATGGAAGTGATGTCTTCTGGTAAGGTTGCTTTGAGGGTCTACAGAGAGTTTTAAGCTTGGAAATATGTATTGCCACTTGAATTCATGCTGGGCGTTGGGGTATTTTTTGGTTAATGCATCTGGTAGATATACAGAGCCAAAACCATTTGCAGTATCACTCTTATGGAGCTGCTCTACATGACTGAGTTGAGAATGCAGGTCTGATTTTAATGATTGGGGGAAGGGGACAACACGATCCTTCATGCCTTTACCGTTACGCACGACTATCTGATTTCTATCAAAATCAATGTCCTGGACTCTTAGACGAAGACACTCCATTAAACGTATTCCTGTCCCATAAAGCAACGAAGCCATTGTGTGTTGTAACCCACTCAGACTTTTTAACAACGCAGAGACTTCGTCTTTACTGAGAACCACAGGAAGCTGTCTAGGGCGCTTGGCCCGTTTGTAATCACCTAATGCACCAAGTTCTTGCTGTAACACATTGGTAAAGAAAAACACGATAGAATTGAGAGCAAGATTTTGAGTACTCGGTGCGACCTTGTCCTTTACTGCAAGGTGCTCTAGAAAGATTTTTGCCTCTGCTGCACCAAGTGAGTTAATAGATAAGGACTTATTTGCAGAGAGAAACTTTTTAACCCAGTAACTATAAGTTTCTTCTGTACGTATCGAATAATTTCGCCGACGTATTTCGATTGCTAAACGATCTATTGCCTGAGTAGCGTTACCTTGGAAACTTGAACATTCGGTTTTGGATGATACTGCTTGTTTGTCGCGTAAGTTTGTGGATTGAACTGCAATGCTAGAGGGCTCTTTATTTTGCTTCTGAACAGCTTGTTTCAAAAAATCCCAATCAATTTCATGTAATGCTTTATTTTGCTCTGTTTCGAATAAAATCCATATAGCATCAATGGTTTGTTGAAGCTGCCATGTCTCAACGTTGTCTTTCTTAATAATTATTGAGAGGTAATCTTTAACATGCTCTTGGGTGTGGTGAACAAGCTCTATCCCCTTAAAATGACCGAAGTACTGTTCAGCACGACGCACATACCACCTACGTTGATTGTGTTTAATCCCTTTAGATTCTAATATCTTAATATATTGAGACCATAACGAGTTGTTTTTTGTCATAATGCCTTGATACTATAGGGTTAATTTTGCCATCCTAGAAAATTGATGAAGTTTTGCGGTTGGTGGTGTAAAATGTATTCTGTTAAGTTAGATCACTTATTATTAAATCATACTAGACAGATTCTGTCTAGTACACTAATTACGCAATCTGTCTAATATACTGTTA
>PPCM01000818.1_pt1 | contig 19315 bp, 26 predicted proteins | sample 1555541 | NCBI WGS metagenome assembly PPCM01 (sample SAMN05284479, study PRJNA326546) | Marine sediment metagenome, whole genome shotgun sequencing project. | isolation source: marine sediment | place: Germany: Wadden Sea | collected 2012-09-05 | reverse complement strand
CACTTGCCACGAGTAATAAAAGCTTGGTTTTAATCTTCATGCATAGCTCCTTGTTGACTGATGAAAGAAAACAATCTACTTTTATAGCCTGCTAGGTAAAAGCGTAGCAAAAAAAAATTGTAATGTGAAATTGTTTGAAATATTACCTTTCATTAATTCCACTACAAGGTCTTTGATGCGGCTTGAGCTTGTCAACTCAACCAATAGTGAGATTGACATATGGGGGTGCTCAACAATCAACTAATCTGGCACACCAACAATTACAGCGACAACTCTTGCATGAATTGGTTGAGCACTTTTTATTGTAGAAAAAGCCTGATACAATTGTTTATCGCCCAACGGTTTCTGCTCCAGATCTTTGCGAATGTCTTTTAGCCTTAACGGTTTAAAATGCCTTCTTTTTTCCAGCAGTTTTTTGTACCAGACATCACGCGTCAAATCGAGCCATGCCTCTGCAGCATTATCTAAGTCTGGCCACCCTTCACTTTGATCAGGAACAGCTAATAGCCGAAGAATATGGCTAACAAGCTCTCTTCTATTCCAATCATTACTATTCTTGGCAACCTTGTCATAATGAGTAAGAACCACTTCCATCTCGTAAAGTGCCCGTTGTTTTTTTCTAGGTAATATTTCGGTCTCAGTTTTCAACAATTGATTCAGAAATCTTTCTATTAGCTGAGATGCTGATCTATCCATTTTTCGATCTTCAGTATTGTTTACAAGCTCCTCTCTCAGCCGCTCAGCAATTTCAGTCAACCCTGTTGTTGGTTTTGCAGTCAAACTATCCAAGTAGACCCATTTTGGAGCACCACGGTGGGCACCTCCAATAGCAAAAAATGCCCAAGGTCTTACAGACTTAATTAAACTCACAGACGACACAACTCTTGCTTTCGATCGCCTTACTTGATTATACACCTCGGCAGGAACAAGACCATGTTCTGGGTCAACAAGGTCCTTTACTGGTTGAAAAGCATCCTGAATTCCATCCCAACTTGTTCCAACCTTATCCAACTCCTCAAGCTTATCATGTGGAGTATCATGCGGGGTAGTTGTATCTTGGGCCTCAACATATGTTGGCCGTGGAAACTCCATGGTAAACATGGTGTAATAATGTGTTTTTACATCTGGGAAATTAGCTTCTGCCCATGCTGAATGAATGCGCTCAATGCCGGAGCCCATTTTTTCGATATAATCACAGCGAAGAAGCAAACTGCAATATTAGGATTACGACAGACACTGCGATGGCCAAAGTCTTTTTCTTGCAGGCCACCAGGGTTATATATTTCAACCCGGTCGTCAAATATCTCTACCATGATATTGGCACCTTCTTCGGTGTAATCTCTATGGCAGACACTATTGATTATTGCCTCACAAAGAGCTACCTCGGATAACTCTAAAATTTCTTTTCTTCGGGTACTCTCTGCCGTAATTTCCCAGCGCATTTATAGATGTTTTTAAGGAAAATGAGAGCGTCTCCCACATTTTTCTAAGATGCTGCCAGTAAGATCTTTACGATCGAGAATATAGGCTCTTCCAGTGCCTTTAAACAAGGCACAAACAACATTTACATGAAACAAACGCTTAGTTGGTTCTTTGGTAAAAAAAGGACTCCGGTCTGGTTAAAGTAAAAATTGTTCATCTATATATTCACCAGCACCTAAGTTGGTAAGAAGATTTGCAACATCAGTCTTTGGTGTAATACATGCGAGTTGTAAAAAGTGGTTGAGACGGTTTTGATCAAGTGCTTCCTGCCAATCTAGATATCTTCGGACTAGTTGGTCAAAACGGACTTTTCCCTCTGCCTGAATAAATGCAGTAATGTCTTGTGATCCTTCTTTAAAAATGTAGACACTCAGTTAAGCCGCTGTTATGAAATTAACAGGAGGCAACTATGAGTGAAAATCAAAGAAGAAAATACGATTCAGATTTTAAAAGAAATGCAATCCTTCTTGCTGAAGAACCTGATCGCTCAGTAAAGGACGTAGCAGATAGTTTAGGTATAAACCCTGATCTCATTTATCAATGGAGAAAAAAGTACAGAGAGCAAGGAGAGATAGCCTTTCCCGGGCATGGGAAACAGGCTTTAACCCAAGAGCAGAAAAGAATTAGAGAGCTAGAGAAAAAGCTTAGAGATGCTGAAATGGAGCGAGATATACTAAAAAAAGCCATGGCCATCTTCAGCAGAACATCGAAATGAGATATCAATTCATAAAAACCAACCGCTGCTCTTTTCCGGTGGTGAAGATGTGCCAAGCTTTTTCAATTCATCCAAGCGGTTTTTATAGTTGGCTTAATAACCCTGAATCGCCAAGAAAACGTGAAAACAGAAAGATTAGTCAGCGTATTCATGAGTTGTACTCTGAACATCGTGGAATGGTCGGAAGCCCAATGATTACAGAAGACCTTCGAACTGAAGCGGAGTTCTCAACTGTTAGCAAAAAAATCGGGTTGCAAAACTTATGAAGGAAATGGGGCTGCGGTGTAAAGCAACCAAGAAATTTGTTGCTACCACAGACTCCAAGCATAATGATCCTGTAGCAGCGAACCTTCTTGATAGACAGTTTTCAGTTTCTGCTCCCAATAGAGTATGGGTGAGCGATATTACCTATCTAAAGATTGGAAGAAAGTGGCATTACTTGACTGTTTTTATAGATCTTTATTCAAGAATTGTAGTTGGTTGGGATCTTAGCAGTTCTCTTGCTCGGTATTCAACGCTTAAGGCTTTTAAGAAAGGAATAATAAGACGAAATCCTTCAAAGGGATTGATGGTTCATAGTGACCGTGGAGTACAGTACGCAAGCTCTGCTTTTCGCTCTATATTGACAAGAAATGGATTTGTACAAAGCATGAGTCGAAAAGGGAATTGTTGGGATAATGCGGTTGCTGAGTCCTTTTTTCATACTTTAAAGACACAGCTAATCCATCATGTGAAATTTAAGAATAGAAAAGAAGCTGAGCGGGAGTTGTTTATCTACATTGAGGCGTATTATAACCGGAGAAGAAGACATTCAACCAATGGATATTTATCTCCAGCTGAGTTTGAAAATAGAAATACAAAATTAAGGCTGGCGGCTTAACTAGCTGTCTATTATTTTAGGGAAAGATCATTGCAGGACTCGAACCTTCCAACAAACCATATTCATTTGAATATACTACGAATTATACTTCATTAAACACCAACACGCCACTCCATACTGTTGCTATCTAGTAATAACAATTTTTCTAGATAGTGGATATGCAATTATGGCGAGAACTACCCAAGCAATACCAAGATAGTCCATAATATTGTCTGGGGTTTTTACTTTTAAACTTCCTAGTACTAACACTACAACAAGAAGAATTCCGAAGCTTATTATAAATGATCCAATTATGTGCTTAATGTGTTTCATACTACACCTGATTTACGTGGTTGTATTGTTGTTAAAGAGCCACCCTCTTACTAAAATAATATAGAATATACTTTTCTTATATTAACAAAATAGTTGAGAAAGGGCAGCAGGAATCGAACTCTAAAGCCCCTATACATCTTGATTTTTTATAGGCACATAATTCAAAGGAATAGTAATAATAACTTTCCATGTGGTTATACGATCTACCGTTCAGCAGTTAAAGTTCATAAGTCTTCACCACCTCTGATTCACGAAAGAGAAGTTAATGTTCGAGGTGCAATTTCTAGTTTTTCTGAGGCTAGTAAGAGAAGATTAAAGTTCTTATCATCAAACTCAACAACAGAGCTGATTAGTCAGTTTTGCTGTACCTACCATGAAAGAGCACCATCAGATGGACGCCTGCTGAAAAAACATTTAAACAACTTCCTTACTTGTATTCGCCAAAAGTATCCAGATGTCCGTTATATTTGGATAATGGAGTTTCAGACGTCTAGATTACATCCTCACTTCCACCTTTTCCTTTCACTAAAAGTACAAAGAGACTTACACCATTTTTTAGCCGAAACATGGAATCGAATAACAGGTGAAACACCTAGTCACCTAAAGGTTCACATGCATAGTAAGAACTTTATCCCTTGGTCAATGGGGAACGGGGCATATCTAGCCAATAAATACCTACATAAAGAATCACAGAAAACTGTACCAGAAAATTTTAAAGATTGTGGCCGATTTTGGGGAGCATCCAAGGGGTTAGTAAAACCTCTATTCTCTTTAACTAAGGAGGACATAGAGAATCAATTTGATAGACACCTAAACACTACTACTGGAGAGATTACAGACCCAAAACAACACTCTAAGTTTATCTATCGTGTTTTACGCAAACACCATGAAGCAACAGTCAGATTCCATCAGAAATATAAACGACAAAAATTATCAGCATTATGTATCAATGCTCTCAATAAATCTTCTGTCGGGAAAATGCGAGATAGTTGGGTACCTCGTTTAAATTGCTCTAAAAGAAAGTTTCGCTCCCAAATCACTCGCCCCTTCTCCAGCACCCTTCCCTTTGGAGGTTACATCTTTCCACAAATTATTCAGTACTTGCAGAACCTTCATCCTGCACTGCCATTTTAGGAGGAGGCTATGAAAAAAGGAGAACTTTGGGAATCTAACAACCATCATTATTTCATCTTTATAACCAATTCTTTTCAACTCAAGTTTCTCGGACAGAGCGAAGTGAAAAGAGTCTTCTACCAGAGAGTTGGCAAGGACACAGAAAGCAAACCATTATTTAAAGAAAGGCCTATTAGACAGTATTACCTCGATCTACGGAAAGACGAAAACCTAGGATCTATTAGTCATTGCATGGACTATGGGGTAACCCAGTGGAGAAAAACCAAACATAGTTTAACAAAAAAACGAGGGAATTAAGATGACACACGAAGAGTATGACAAGAGATTTGATACAGCAAACACAGATGGTCTCACTCACTCAATGAAAAAAAATACAGCAAAGAAATGCCTCACAATCGAAGACGCAATCTCTCATCTATCAACTTTACCTAAAGAGCGAATCTTGCTTGGTCCAGAAGGTTATCCAATTTTTATCTCTCAATGGGAAATAGATGAATTGCCGGGCTGTGAATATGTTCAAATCATAGAAGACGATACTGACGCTTAGTTTTATATGTATTCAACACCTTTGACAAATAATAGATTCTACTCTAATACTAACCTGACAGGAGGGATGTGTATGAAAGGTGGAATCTATTCTGAGCAAAAGTGTTCTATTTGTGGTGCTTCACTGAAAGATGATGGTAGGCGTAAAGTTTCTTGTCCTCTTCACTCTGAACAAGTTGCAACAAATCTGCGTGTACATTTTGGCAAAGTTAAACGACGCTTTAAAAGCTATGAAGAAGCACAGCGTTTTCTTACTGGCTTACGTTATAAAACAGATGAACACTCATTTGATGCAAGAGACTACTCCAGAGAACAACCACTCGCCTTTATGACTCTGGCTAGTAAATGGCTTGAAATTAAGAAAGAAACTGTAAAACCAAGTTCCTACCGCAACCTGCACAACTATATGATGAAAGCAAGTGATGCTTGGGGAAACGCTAATATTAAAACCATTGGTTATGGTGAATTAGAAGATTTTCTTCTTGAGCATGGTAAAAAGCTTTCAAGTAAAACAGTTTCTAATATAAAGTCTTGCTTACATGACTTTTTCCAATGGTTAGTCAAACGTGATGTAATTCAGCATGCACCGAACTTCCCCACAATCAAGGTTAAGCTCACATACAGACAAGTTATAGGTAAAGACACTCAGACAGCAATACTTGAAGAAATAGCACGTATAGCTCCATTTAAGGCTTGGGTTGGTATAAAGTGGCTTTGCACATACATCGCCATTCGCCCTGGTCAATTGGTTCAAATCAGAGAGCAAGATATTGATATAGAAAACCGCTATATTTATATCCACCAATCCAAGACAGGAGAGACTAAACCTGTACCAATACTAGATGAAGATGTTAAGCTCTACCTTCAATCTAAGCCAAGTTTTCCACGTTCCTATTACTTCCGCCATGAAACAGGCAAAGGTGGAGTAAAGAAAGGACAAAAATATGGAGAGAAATACTTTTATAAGTGGTGGAAACGTGCTTGTAAAAATCTTGAGATAGAAGGTGTCGATTTATATGCAGGAACCCGCCATAGCTCTGCTATAGCTTTAAGAGAGCATTTTTCACCAGAACAAATAAAACAGGGAACGATGCATCAAACGAATAAAGCTTTTGAAAGATATTTTCGGGTTGGTGCTGATGATATTCGGAACATTTACAAAAAATCTACTCACACAAATAGGCATTTACCACAAAAAAACATACAACATCTTGTGGATTGACAAAGAAACAACAAAAAACTATATTATTTGGTTCCACATGTGGTACCATTAAAATATAATGAACAAGAAACAAAGATTATACGACTCAGCTAAGAAAAACCCCGGAGGAGTAAAATTCACTTCTTTGGAAAAACTTGCAACCTATGTTGGTTTTCATTTAAATCGAACTCGGGGCAGTCACAAACAATACAAGAAGTTAGATAACCCTAAGTGTCTAATTTCTTTTCAACCCGACAAGAAAAACAGAAGCATGGCAAAAGCATACCAAGTAAGAGAACTTGTTAATTTTATAGAGGAAAACAACCTTCACCATTTGCTGGAGGACTAATTATGAAAGATAAATATTCAGTTAGCGTTTTTTGGAGTGACGAAGACGAATGCTTTATCGCAACTTGTCCAGAATTCCCCCTACTATCAGCACACGGAGAAACCAGAGAAGAGGCAACTGCTGAATTTCAAATTGTTCTAGAAATGGCAATAGAGTCTTATCAAGAAGATGGGATAGAACTGCCAAAGCCAAAAACAACAAATAACTATAGCGGTCAATTCAGAATTAGAATGCCTAAAAGCCTTCATAAAGAATTAGCTGAAACAGCACTAAAAGAAGGTGTTTCGCTCAACAGTTATGCGGTTTCTGTTATTGCAGGTAACCACTCAGCAAAAATAGCATATTTAGAAAAAACTAAAACCGTTGAACGACTAATGGAAAATCTCACCGCAAGTACTATATCTCACAATCAAACAGTGCAAATTTATAGTGAAAAAATTGATCTTATTGCAAATGCTACTAGGTCTAGTTTACCAGAACCCTCACACAGCAGTTTGCATCACAGACAGGCTTTTGGTGGTCGCACTGTAAGTTTCGTAGGAGGATCGCGATGATACAACACATGCACTCATTGCTCTGTGTAAGAGCAATATTAGATCAAAACAGTGGACTAGGGTCATATATTGATATCTTAGACAGACTGGAACTTGTTGAGCAAAAAGATACAATCCGCCTTCCTCCGTTTAATGTAATCTCTCGTTATTACATTAGCGACGACCACGAAGATAACGAAGATATTTTAATAGATATTTCAAGAAAAAATCCTAAAACGAACAAACGAACATCTGTTGAAAAAATCACTGTTCCAATACAAAAAATAGGTTGTCCTGTACTCGTACAATTAGAAATAGCAAACATGACTCTCGAAAATGACGGGCTATGGGAATTTCATATCAAGTGGAAACAATCTAGTGACAAAGGTTGGAAAAAAGGAACAGTTATACCTTTGTTAGTTGAGTATCGGAAAAGAAAATAACCGGGAACAAACTGGGAAAGAAAATGGCTGTAGCCAGAGACGACAATAGTCAATGATTACAGCCATTTAAGTGGTGGAGGCGGCGGGAGTCGAACCCGATCAACACCATATAACGTTCTGTAAGCACTATACAATAAAAATTGTGGGAATACATGTGGAATACGCACAAAAAGTAATACAGGGAAAATATTGCGGAAGCATGTGCGGTGGACAATCAGAGAGAGAAACCTTAAAATACGCCAATCACTTATATTCTAGACTCTCATTTCAGAAACAAAATACTTAGAAGCGGTTTTCAACTACTCAAAATCAGAAGGGATTCGAAAACAGAATTTTCGAAGATGATGAATCCACCATTTTAATGCAAAATTGTACGGTCTTTTATCCGTTAAATTTGACTTTCTATGACAATAATTTAGCTGTTTAATCCAACGTGTATTAGCACTCATCTTTTCCCAATCAATAAACATTGAATAAGACCATAAATAAGCTTCCACTATGAAACGACCAATTCTACCATTTCCATCATAAAAAGGATGACAACGTATGAATTGTTGATAAAAAATAGCTGCTTGCTTTAAGGGATCTTCCTCCTCAGGTTTGAGATAGGAAAATGCTTCTTGTAAACATAAAAAAATTCTTTCAGGGGTTACACCTGAAAACCGACCATTTGAGCAGTCATTTTTTTCAGACAAGTTTTTTACAGGCAAACCAAACTCAACAATACCTTCATTTGCATCGTCACTCTCACGCACTTCTCCTGCATTCGAAAGAATATCTTCAAAAATATGACGATGAAGCATACCTGACCACCCAAGTAAAGTCCGATAAAACCAATCCTCACCTTTCTTATCAATAAACTTTTGGGCTAAATTTGAAGCATCCCAACTTTGACAACGTTGTTTTATTAAGTCTTGTGCTTCTTGCAGGGAAAGAGGGTTAGAAACCCCGAAAGACTCCATGAGTTCTTCGAGGTATTCTCTATCTTCAGTGGATGCAAAAGAGTGGTTTCTCAAGAGAAATTCGGCATTTTAGAAATCATTTGCTTAGCAAACTCATCAAAATCAGCTTCATTCTTCTCTGTCGCTGATTGAAATTCCTCAAACGACCGAAAAGACTCATAATAAGATGACTCATCATTGTCCATATCCATCGTAAAAGAGTGCCATGAGTTTGTTTTAACTACAAAGAAAGGCCCCTCTTTGTAATTTTTTTTCTCAAAGTTCTTGGCAAAGTTCTGTTTCGAATAAAATTCTTTGATAGCAGCCTCATCAATGTACCAATTTTGAGGAGTATTTAACCAAGGATCCTCTCTATGGGTTTGCAAACTCAGAGCTGTTGCTGACATAGAAACGTAGCTATCCAATACAAAGTGGATAAATTCCTCTTGGTCACTAGACAATCGAACATATTCTTTAGGCTCACGTATAAAAGATCTACTATATTCTCTATAGCGATGAAAAATTTGAGTATTTACAGGCCCGTGATCCCAATGTTCGAATTTAGCGTCAGTAAAATCGTAATCTGCAACAATTCCCCACACTTTTGCATAATAAGCAAGTTTCTGAAGCTTCATTGGTGAAATTTGGTGTGTTTCACAATATGAAGTCAAAATAAAATCTGCTAATGTTGTTGCGCTAATTACTTTCATGTCTACCTACCTCTTAACCAGAACTTCAAAAATATAGTATTTAAACTATAAGTGCTACAAAACGCATATAATGGCATAATTAGGCTAATTGTCAACCCTATCGATAAAAATAACCATCTTTATATAGTTATACACCCCTAAGCAAGAAAAATCTAATTAACACCCAAAAAGGCCTTATAAGACGTTTAGGTCTCGCCCCGTACAACCGAAACGACTACGCCTGAGGGTGACGAGGGCGAGCGTTCGTGTTTTCGGGGTCGATTTTGGAAATGATACCAAAAAGATCCATCTGCAGCTCTTCCCAGGAACAAATATGACACCACAAATCAGCCGGTAAACTTCGGATCTGCTAAACGCTGAGCTACTCGATGGAAAAAGTGGTGTCAAAATCAACCATAGATCGCAATACAGTTGTTTATTTCTTTTAATCGATTGGCAACCAGATGAATTGCCCTTCAGCATTATCTAAAAAATACTCTTCGAACCTCTTCTTTACCACGATATCCCTGTTGCCAAACTAATAAAAGATAGCAAGCGATAGCGCGGTAGGAAATCAACGAAGAACTAACTATCGACAAGAACTAGATCTGTTAGTGTCTTTTGCTTTCCTTTCCGATTTGTATCAAGCCACTTTACAGTTGCCTCAGTTGGCATGAAGCTATCGTTCAACTCTAGCAGTATACAGTGACGCCCAACGTTCTTTTTCTTCGCCTTATTTAATGGCAACACCACATACTCTTTGCCTATCTCTATAACTACCTTTCTCCACTCTCCATTAAAACCTGTTTCAATAACATGTTTTTCCATTTTTCGATCCTTAAGGTTAAATTAATATGATAGATATGCCTATATCACTAACATCACCTTACTGCAACAATTTGATATCACACTGTTGTGCAAAATCATTAACAACTTTAAAAAATGTTAACACCAAGGCTATTGACCAATAGTACGAAAGTGAAGAAGCGACTTGAGCGGATGAGCGTCGCACGCATTTGGTCATATAGCCTTGTAATGTATTTTTCTTCTCTTTGAGCAATTTGGGAATCAGAAAGATTCGGACTTAGCTTGAAGCTCGCAGATAATCAAGTCTCAAATGCAATTCATATTTGATGTTGCCAAAAGCGCAGAGACAGCAAGCGAAGCATGGTAGATATTTTAATTTTTTTTGTTTGACATCGACGTATATCGTGCTATGGTCAAAGGAACCTAACTACTTGATTTAACGAAACAATATGATAATACTACATGATAATATTATATGATAATACTTTAACAAAGTGCACTGCTGGCGAACTGCGTGGCAGGAGATTCGAGACAATTATGACTAGAAAAACAACTAAAAAAATATCACTAGATATTCCTTTAACCACTTTAGAAAAAGTTGACAGGATTTCAAACAATGCAGGAGTAACTAGAGCAAGTTTTATTAATAATATTTTAGAAATAAACACTATAGCTCTGGAGCACTGCAAACGAGTTGGTATCTTGCAATTTTCATTATTACTACAAGACCTTGAACACAGCACTATGAATTGGGCTAAGGAAACCAAAGAAACAAACAAAAAACTAGATGACTACAACAAACATTTAGATGAGTAATTAGATAAAAAGCCTACTGACAGGAAACTCCGACCAAGAAACGTCCAATCAGTAGGCAAAACAGAACACCCGATGAAAGGAGAACTGTATGTCTTTATCCTACAGCGAAGGTGCGTCTTCTGTCAATCCAGATCAGACTGCAACTTCTAATGTTAATGATTCAGCAATTACCAACCCGCTTGTTTATACCTCCATAATTCAAAGGAACAGTAATAATAAGGTTCCATGTGGGTATACGGTCTATCGTTCAGCAGTTAGAGTTCATAAGCCCTCACCGCCTTTAGTTAGAGATAATCAGCTGAGTCTTCGAGGTTCAATTTCTAGTTTCTCAGAGGCGAGCAAAAGACGCTTAAAGTTTGTATCGTCAAATTCTACAGTTGAGCTTATCAGCCAATTCTGTTGCACCTATCATGAAAATGCACCAGCTGACGGCAAAACACTCAAAAAGCATTTAAATAATTTTTTAACCTGTATTCGTCAACATTACCCAGATGTTCGCTATATCTGGATAATGGAATTCCAAACCACCAGACATCACCCCCACTTTCATCTTTTCCTCTCTCTTAAGGTGCAAAGAGACCTCCATCGTTTTTTAGCTGAGACGTGGAACAGGATCACTAATGAGACAGATAGCCATTTAAAAGTACATATGCATAGCAAAAACTTTATTCCTTGGTCTATGGGGAACGGAGCCTATCTTGCAAACAAGTATTTACATAAAGAATCACAAAAATCTGTACCTGAACATTTCAACAACTGTGGCCGTTTTTGGGGAGCATCCAAAGGACTAGTAAAACCATTATTTTCACTTACTGAAGGAGATATTGAAAAACAATTTGATCGATATCTAGACACGAAGACTGGCGAAATCATTGACCCTTCACAATGCACCAAATTCATCTATCGTGTTTTGCGTAAACACCACGAAGCAACTGTTAGATTCCACCAAAAATATAAATTCAAACAATTATCAAAGGTCTGTATCAAAGCACTAAACAAATCACTAGTAGGTCAGAAACGAAATAGTTGGCAACCACGCGTAAAACCTTCCATAAGGAAATTTCGTTCCCAGATCACTCGCTCGACATCTAGCACCTTGCCACTTGGTGGATACATCTTTCCACAAATAATCCAATACTTGCAGAATCTACATCCTGCAATGCCATTTTAGGAGGTCGCAATGAAAAAAGGAGAACTATGGGAGTCTGACGACCTTAATTATTTCATTCATATAACTAACAGCCACGACAGATTAGCTGAAGGTGAGGAAGGGTTAAGGGTCTACTATCAGAGAGTTGGGAGAAACACTGAAGGAAAACCACTATTCCACGAAAGACCTACTAAAAAGTTTTACCTCTTTCTTCGCAAAGATAAAGAACTTGGTAACTATAGCCATGGTCCAGGGGCAATATTCGTCAAATGGAGGAAATATGAAAGCAAAGAATAAAAGCCACCTATGCCCTCACTGTCATGAAAGTTCAGCAAAGGTTTTTAACGTGAAAGGTATGCTGATTTCTACAAGCTCAACTAACTGTCAGTACCAGTATACCGAAGCATATTTTGTTCAATATTTGTGTCTTAACTGTAACAAGGCTAACCCTGACGACACTAAATATGTTGTCAGAGCAAGATGCTTAAACCCAAACAAATAAAGGAGATTAAAAATGACACATGAAGAGTATGACAACCAGACTGCACAAATATTAGATTCAATTGAGAATTTTGATGATAAAAGACTTACTCATGAAATTGTAACCAATACACTTAAAAGTTGTTTGACAGTCGAAGAAGCAATCAATCATCTAAAGACTTTACCACCTGACATGATCATACTTGGAGGATATTACGAACCTGTCAATATCGCAGAGTATTATATTAAGGGCTATGAAGATCTGAGATATATTGGAATAAGAGAAGCCGAATAATTTCAAAACCCAAGACCATCCCTTTACATTTGACAATGAACGCTCCTGTATGTATTCCTCTTTGTATGAGAGGAAACATTTACACAGAACAAAAATGTACAATATGCAATGGAAAAATGCGTCACAATCCAAGTATAAGGGCAGTTGTGTGTTCTGAACATCCAGAGCAAAAAGCGGATGGTCGTTTTATTGTTTTATTTGGCCGAAGTGTTCGAAAAAGATTTGAGGAATATCGACTGGCAGAGAGATTTCTTGATGGTCTTCGTTATGAAGTAGATCGTGGTACTTTTGATAGTCGAGATTACAAACATTCTAATCCTTTACGTTTCGGTAACCTTGCAGATCAATGGATAGAACATAAAAAACATGAAGTAAAAAAAGGAAGTTTTAAAAACATTAGTTCATGTATCAAGAGAGCTAAAAAAGAATGGGAAGATAAAAATATTAAGAGCATTGGCTATGCAGAATTAGAAGATTTCTTTCAATCCCTTCCTTTAACCAATAAGACTAAATCCAATTATCGTTCGATACTTCATACCTTTTGGTCTTGGTTACGTAAAAGAAGAATACTTAAAACAGACCAGATACCAGAGTTTCCAGAAATAAGTTTCGAATTAGCATTTAGAAAAACGATAGACAAAGAAACACAGCAAGCGATATTAGAAGAACTTAGACAAATATCGAGCAAAGAGAATATTAAAATTTGGCTCGGTATCAAGTTTTTGTCCACGTACATTTCTATAAGGCCAGTTGAGCTAATTAACATTCAAGAGAAGCACATTGACACCAAAAATGGCTTTCTCATAATTCCCCACCCAAAAGAGAAAAGACCTAAAATAGTACCGCTTACAGATGAAGACATAGAAATATTAAATGGATTCCCTGTGGGTCTACCTGATTTGTATTTTTTCAGACATAAAACAGGTAAAGGTGGTGTACAAGCTGGAACAAAGTTCGGTGATAGATATTTGTATAAATGGTGGAAAAGAGCCTGTAAGAATTTAGGAATTGAAGGTGTCGATATGTATGGTGGAACTAGACACAGTTCAGCCCTTGCTATGACAGAATTTGCAACACCAGAGCAAATAAAATCAGCAACTATGCATACAACAAATAGAGCCTTCGAGCGATATTATCAGGTAAGTAAAAGCGAATTAAAAGACCTGTATTCTCAAGCATCACAAGAGAACACATTGGGAATACGAAAAAAGGGAAACCAAAAAACCTAAGCCATTGATTTCCCTTTCTTTTTCTGGTGGAGGCGGCGGGAGTCGAACCCCAAGCCCCCCTTATAAACACTGACCTTCTCACAGTCCCGGGAAAAAATTGGGAAAGACGCTTTAGTTTCCCAAGTAATCAAAACAGTTACATTGTGTCTTTGTTCAACCTTCAAAGGCATTTATTGCGGACGCGAATAACATAAACGAGGACGCGAGTGTGACTTCCTAAAAAAGAGGAGATAAAATGAGCAACGAGAAATACCTTCACAATCAACTGAAGAAAGTAAAGAAGAAATGGCCAGTAAACCTTAAACCATATTTATTACCTACTGGTCAATTGCAAGTAGTTGAATCCTGTGATCAAGAAACATTGCAAGCAAAAGGAATTAGTAGTTTAGAGGACTTAATGAACAATCAACATAAGCTGACTCCTCCACAACCAAGCAATAACAATGATAAAGCAGTTAAAAAGTTAATGGCTTTGATAGAAGAAATGTCATCATTTGAATCTCCTGAAAAAAGTATCCCAATCCTACAAGAATATTTCCCTGATATTCTCGAACGTCTTTAATAGACTTCGCCCCGTAAAACCGAAACGACAACGCCTGAGGGTGACGAGGGCGAGCGTTCGTGTTTTCGGGGACGATAAAAACGTTGTGCCAGTACTCAAGCAGCCACTCACTGAAATGGGTTCTCTTTCTTTTAATCGGTTGGCAACTGTTTGAACCTCGCTCTACCGTGATGCCAGTAACACAATCAAGACTTCATGTTTTTACAGATGCACCTGTTGCCAAACTATTAAAAGACAGCAAGCGATAGCGCGGTAGCAAATAACGTAGATTGTAATTTAGAGCAAACTGTGTCTTGCACACAACGAGGTAGCGACTTGAGCGAACGAGTGAGTACATAGCACAGTTTGGCTCCTAATTAGACATGATGGTTTGATTCAAATAGTCGCTAGAAAGTTCTTGACATTCAACTATAAATAATGAATTCTACCAGACAAGATACAATTCTCACCAACTGTTCACAAGGCGGACAGCACTAATCTAATGACACGAGGCTCAATATGAGTAAAACAGTAAAGGTTTCAATTTCAATTGATAAAGATATAAAACACTCTCTCGAAGAAATTGCCCAAGAATTAGACATTACAATGTCCAAGTTTGCTCGTAATTTAATCTATTTAGCTTTAGACGATTTTAAGGATTTAGAGAAGATAAAATTAGGTAAAAAAATGCTAGCTTCTAACCTTACAAACTTTAAAGCAACAATAGATTATTATGCAAAATCATATGGTGACGATGAAATTGACAGTCTTGAATTTGATCTTGTGCAAATTAGCGTTGTGATGGATGCAGAAGTTAAAGAAATTCTAGAAAAAATGGCAAAAGAAATGTGTATGCCTTTCAAACTTTTAACTGCAAACATGCTTTATGTCGGCTTAAGGAGTGTAAAATTAGTCAGAAAAACAGGAGTACTTAGATTAGCTTATGGCTTTCAAAAAAACATTGAGGCAATTAAGAGCTTTATAAATAAATAAATACCCACCGATTGGAGTCCCCTCCTACAGTTCTTCCAATCGGCAGGCCACAACCAAAACCTAAAGAGGTTTCAGTATGGAATCAATTTACAGCGAAAGTGCGTCCTCTGTCAACCAGAGTCAAACGCGCAGGCAACTTTGTAGTAATTCTAAATCAGCAAATCAGTCCAATTCAGGTTCAAGGGGGGAAACACGTATAACATCCCCCCTTAGAGTAGTAAATAACCCCGATAAATTAAAAGTTAGTGTTTGGCTTGACTGGTCGTCAGACCTCTTTTTTCAAGAGTTAGAAAATCTCAAGTTATATGCGCAATCAACTGGAACTCAGGAAGTTCCATACCATGCACCCGGTAACTTTGATTGGAATTTAAAACGCACAGGTGCCAACGGTTACTCATATTACTTGAAGTCTGGCGATTTATTTTTAATGTTCAACCACGGCAAAGCAGAATCAAACTCTCCTAACTGTAGAATAGAGATAGGATCACTATCCTGTTGGTCTCCCGGTTACTATAAAGCTCTGCAACTTCTTCTTGAACATATCAGAATACAAGGTGGCTCGTTAAAAAAACTGTGTGTTTCAGAAATACACTTAGCGGCAGATCTTGTTGGCTTGGATATTAGCAACCTGCTTATTGAAAAGAAAAATTACTGGATAAAAAAAGCTAACAAGTTCAGTACTTATTTCGACAGAAATCATTTTTCTGGTATTAGCATTGGTAAAGGTAACTTTATGCTTCGTATTTACGATAAAGTTCTTGAGCTTGAGAAATCTTCTAATAAACAATTAATATTTGCAGAGGCATGGGGTGTTGCAAGCTTTAACGATATACCTGTAACTCGTGTTGAGTTTCAGCTTCGGCGTGAAACACTCAAACAATTTGGTGAGTCAGTAAATACAATCAATGGTCTTGTAGATAGCTTGCAATCTATTTGGAACTACAGCTGTAATGATTGGGCAAGACACTGTAATGCCCCTGTTGACAGCAAGAATAAAAATCAATCTAAGGCTCAACTATCAAATTTCTGGAAACAAGTCACACAGGTACAATGGACAGGAACAACGACACTAACAAGAAACACCATTCCCACTAATAAAAACCGTAACGTTCTCTTCGACGTATTTTTAGGTTGTGCTATGACATTAGCAGCTTTTGAAAAACCTAATCCCGAGGACATAGATCATATTATTGCAATAAGCTGCAACCATATAGAAGAGAAATTTACAGAGCAATACAAGGAGGACTCTACACGCTTCATTCAGAAAATGAAGAAGAAGCATAACGAGATTTTTTCAAGCATTTAAAGGAAATAACTTGTTATGTTTGCCTCTCAATTGACAAACAATAGATTTTCACCTAATACTGACCTGACAGGAGGTTTGTGTATGAAAGGTGGAATTTATTCTGAACAAAAATGTGCTATTTGCAGTTCAACACTGAAAGATGATGGTAGGCGTAAAGTTTGTTGTCCTAATCACTCTGATCAGGTTGCAACAAATCTGCGTGTTCATTTCGGAAAAGTCAAACGGCGCTTCAAGAGCTATGAAGAAGCACAACGCTTTCTTACTGGTTTACGATACAAGACTGATGAACATTCTTTTGATGCACGAGACTACTCAAAAGAAAGACCTCTTGCCTTTATGACTCTTGCTAGTAAATGGCTTGAGATCAAGAAAGAGACTGTTAAACCAAGTTCCTACCGTAACCTACATAATTACATGATGAAAGCATGTGATGCTTGGGGAAATGCTAATATTAAAACCATTGGCTATGGTGAATTAGAAGATTTTCTTCTTGAGCATGGCAAAAGACTTTCAAGTAAAACAGTTTCTAATATGAAGTCTTGCTTACATGACTTCTTTCAATGGTTAGTCAAGCGTGATGTTATTCAGCATGCACCAAACTTCCCTACAATCAAAGTAAAGCTTACATACAGACAAGTTATAGGTAAAGATACTCAGACAGCAATACTTGAAGAAATTGCACGCATAGCTCCATTTAAAGTCTGGATTGGGATTAAATGGCTCTGCACCTATATAGCTATTCGCCCAGGTGAACTTGTACAAATCAGAGAACAAGATATAGATATTGAAAATCGTTATATTTACATTCATCAATCTAAGACAGGTGAAACAAAACCTGTTCCGATCCTTGATGAGGATATTGCCCTTTACATTCAATCAAAACCTAGTTTTCCGCGTTCTTATTATTTTCGTCATGAGACAGGCAAAGGTGGAGTAAAGAAAGGTCAGAAATATGGAGAGAAATATTTCTATAAGTGGTGGAAACGTGCTTGTAAAAACATTGGTATCGAAGGTGTTGATCTATATGCCGGGACAAGACACAGTTCAGCGATTGCGTTGAGAGAACATTTTTCACCTGAACAAATTAAACAAGGAACCATGCACCAAACCAACAAAGCTTTTGAAAGATATTTTCGTGTTGGTGCAAATGATATTCGTTCAATTTACGAACAAACATCCTGTACAGGAAAAGACAAAACTCTAATAGTTAAAAAGCAATGATCACTTGCCCTAAATGCAACACAACTCACGCTGATTATATCTCCCGCTGCCCTAAATGTGGTTATGATAAAAATGCAGAACAATTAGTAAGACAAATCAAACAATCAGAATCCATTGATAATCATAACTCAATTAATATTTTTGATTTAACTTTTAGTAAGTTCACTGCTCCAATATTAATTAAACTCTTCTTCCCATTGGCAATTATAGCTTCTTTGCTTATACATTGGATGTTTCTTCCATGGACATACGATTATTGTGATTTAACTAACAGTTCAAAGGTGTTGTTCACACTTTTTCACATTCTTTCATTTCTTATTGAAGTCATCATAATACGCATAACCTGTGAATCACTTTTAGTACTTTTTAGAATCGAGAGAAACACACAAAAACCTTAATTAGGGGAAAGCGATTATGGAATTTGAACAGGAAATAATTGAAGTTAAACTAGATTTATCTAGTGAACATCTTGAAAGTATAAAAACTGCACTTCGTACTTTAAATTTGTGTAATGAAAAAATTACAAAGCTAGAACAGTCCCGATTTTACAAAACTTTCCAAGATGATGAGTTTACTGTTTTGCTTCATTTTCCTAATTCGTTTGATTTGCAAACACAAGGTGACTCGATACAAATGAGTGGAGTGATTGAGTCAACATTACCTATCTTTGATCAAGATAACATAGATGCATTTGCCTTAACATATCGACAATTAATTCAGGATAATGATCGAATATCTATTAGAAACTTGGCACAGAATATTTATAATTCTCCGTGGATGTTTAAGGAGGCTACAGATAATTTTGATATGATCAGAACAAACTTGAATAGCAAACTAGATAATCCAATTACCGTCCAATTGTCACCTGATGGAACCATTACTAAACGATGCCTTATAGACATTTTTTTATATGGAGGGCTTGCACATACTAACTCTGAAAAAGAGCAAATATTTAGAAGTTGGAATGAGTCTGGTTTAAAAGGTTTTATGTGGGCGGAACTTTATGAGGCCTTATTAGGTATGATGACTTCGCTTCTGACCATAAGAGAAGTTAATCAGAATATTATAAATATCTTCCAACCCCTTGTAGAACAACTAGAGGAAATGATAAAAAATTCACAATAACACCGGGAATAAACTGGGAAAGGAAAAGGCTGTAATCATAGAGAAATAACCTCAATGATTACAGCCTTTTACCTGGTGGAGGCGGCGGGAGTCGAACCCGCGTCCGCAAATGCTCCCCTCTCGTATC
>PPCM01000817.1_pt1 | contig 19321 bp, 13 predicted proteins | sample 1555541 | NCBI WGS metagenome assembly PPCM01 (sample SAMN05284479, study PRJNA326546) | Marine sediment metagenome, whole genome shotgun sequencing project. | isolation source: marine sediment | place: Germany: Wadden Sea | collected 2012-09-05 | reverse complement strand
CCGTCAGTGCAGACAGCGGCAGCACGACCGTGTGCCCCGTGAGGCTGGACATGGCCAGGTGTGTGGGCGGGGCCGGGAGGGGTGCGGCGCCGGCCTTGGGGGGCTGGGGCACGCGCGTGAACTTCATCGTGTGGACGTGGTGCTCGGGGCCCTCGACGCCGTCGGGAAGGTCGAACGAGAACTCTGGGGCAGGGGCGGCAGACGTGGGTATAAAGTCAGCACCATCGAGTTTGAGTTGAGAGAACACAGCAGGCAGCAGCACGCCGTCATTGGCGTCGTCTAGGCACCATGTGCACGCCGTGCCGTCCTCTGCGGTGGTGACGAACGTCCTGGCCCCCGTCCAGCTGATGCTCGACACCGAGCTGGCGTGCCCCGCTGGTGCCGCCGTCGTGGGGAACGGCGATGACGCCGACAGGGGCTGGATGGGCGTCGTGTCGGGCTCTGTCAACGGCCCGACGTTCCACACGCATATCTGGCCATTCGAGAGGCCTCCGACGATGATCTCGGGTGTCGTCGTCGAGAACTCGATGATCTCCACATCAGTAGGGGCGGAAAGGATCGCCACGGGGCGGATGGGGTCCTTGAATGACCACAGCATGACGTGTGAGGACTTGGGCATCCCCAGGATGTCTGCCCGACGATCGTACGGGATGGCGTCGGAGCACGCCACCGCGATGACGCCCGTGGGGTGGCGGGGCATCCACCGCGTGCTAGCGAGGAGCTTGTCCTTACTGAGGCTGATGTGTGCGAAGGACTGGCGCTCCTCTAGAGACGTCTGTCCTGATGTCCCCAGCTCGAATTCCTCGTCGGCGTCGAGCGTCATGAACGGGCCCCAGACGTCGCGCTCGTTCTGGAGGATGGCGTCGTCGACTAGAGACGTCGCGTGGGACATGAACTGAAAGAGATTGGGGTCAGACAGCTTGGCTAGGAGCGCTTGAGACGTATACTCGGGGAGCTCATACTGAACTGAGGTGTTCACAGTGGGTACCCAGTTTGTTTGCGCGTGCATCTCTTTGGTGCCATTAGACATCTGCGTTGCCATGTCCTTCTGCTTCGCCATGACCGAGTGACGCGAGTCACGGAAAGACCTGTATTCATAGACAAAATTATCGGCTTCTGCCTCTCGCGCCGCGAAGATCTTAGGCTCATAGTCACGTACGAACTGTACGGACTGTCTATTCGTGGCCGCTTCCATGTTCTAGTCCAGTATTCGCGGTTTTTGGTTTCGTTCAATTTATATGGCCGCTTTATGAAGATTCCAGCAAAAGGATTCGACCACCGCCACGGCACATGGTCGCCAATTATGGTGTCGGGTCCTTCACCTAGACAGCCTGTTTGCCTGGTTACCATGGCAAACAGCTGCATCTGGCTCATCTGGCTCATGTAGGCCGCCATCACACCTGATGTGTCCTGCACCCCGCCCGACAGGTCGACGATACCGAGCAAGCCGCCCCCTCGACCTTCTCCTCCTCGTGGGGGTCGCCTGATGCCTTGCTGGAACTTTAAACATTTATTAGTTGGTTGCTACGGGCGATAGATTCGCATCACGCTCCGTCCAACGGTTTTGACAGGGTCACGTCAGCTATGATGGGGTCGTGATCGAGGGCGTTCTGGGCATGTTCGTTACCTGATTTGAGAATGGGGTCGGTCAGCCTTCCCTGAGACCCATCGACAGTCGGACGGCGGACGGCAGGGTCCTCGGCGACGCCATCCTCGTTCTTTATCACCACGACTTCACGGTCTGATACCTGGATGGTGAGGACATGCTCGATGCTCGTGATGTGGGGGTTTGTCACATTCACGATGGTGCTGCTGTCGGTGGTCACCACGTAGTCGATGGGCGCCTTTGGCTTCTTATGATACGTGCGGTAGGGGTCACACGCTGACATCGGAGCCCCATTGTTGGATCTCGGCGGGGAGAGGTTGGAGACAAACTCCGACGGTACCATGGTCTCGTCGGTCAGATTCAGGTTCATATCACCAACAAAGATGACTGGATTTTGCTCCTTCTTAGCATACAGGTCCAAGTACTTGGTGATGTTTCGGAACGAATTCTTCTTTCGAGCCCTGGCATCGACGTGCTTCAGATGAGCGGCACAGACGTGGAACGTCATGCCATTTTTGGGTGTGACCTTAACGATGAGTGTTCGATCATTAAACGTCTCGAAAAACGTCTTCCACTCCCCTCCAACATCGCCGTCCATCCCGTCTATCGTGTCGTCGGGGAACTTGAGATTCACCTGCTCGGCAGTCCAGTCGTTCCTGACTGTCATCGCAACATCCTTATTTGTATTCTGAAAGAAATTGTGTGTTGTCGGGATAAGCCTCTTCTCATGATACCAAAATTTTTTTCCGCGATAGTAGTCCTCCTCACACACGGCCTCTGGTAGGGCGATGATGTCTGGGAGCGGCCCACAGTCCACGAATGCCGGATCCCTCGTCTCCCCCTCCTCCTTGATGTAGTTCTGCCAGTGCTTAATGATGCGTGCAATGGCCTCGATCCGTAGATCAGTAGTGCTCTCATTTGCTTGATTTTTGATTATCTTTGCGATGGTTTCTATTTGGTCTTGTAATGCCTTTGCTGCCTCGCTAACACGGATCTTTGCATCATCATAGATGACAAACTTGGAAATCTTCTCGATGAGGGTATTCAAGTCCGTCTTGATGGCATCAATGTACGCGGTGTCGGCCTTAACGGATACAGTGCCGCCGCTCTTAACATTCATGGACGCGATTCTCACCGTCAATGTTGATGGTTGACCACGGTCGGAACCCTCTTGGTTGGCAGAGTCCCGTGCCTTGGTCTCTGCTTCGTCTTTGCCGCCTGAGACATGAAGATTTTCGTCCTGTTTGGTTGGGGAGATCGATGTTGGTGTTGAGGATCGGCCAGTGGAAGCCTTCTGGTTGGCAGGGGTCGTGATCTTGAAGTCTTGAATTCCATTTGTGGCCGCCACTAGGTGCTGGTCTTTGATGAGGCAAGGAGTAACTGGTTGGTTGACAGGGGCCGATGCCTTGACAGGCGACCAAGGTGAGCTTGGTTGGGACGCTTGCGCATTCCTGCGTTCGTACTCGGTAAAGATCTTGTTGGCCATATCCTTACTGATGGTGGTGCAGTGCGTCAGTTGCCTACTGTTAAAGGCAGGTCCGCCGGCCTGGATATACCTGTTATATGTGCGAGCATTGGGTGTGTGCAACGCACGGCTTGCAGTAAGCAAGTCAATGAACTCGTCGTCCTTGTAGACATCATTGCCCAGAATACCATTCAGGTCCTTGATGCCCAGCCGGTCCTTGGCCTTAAGGTACTTGGCCTTGGATGGGAATTCATCGTCCATGATGTCCAATATGACTAACTTTAACTGTGGCACTGTCCAGTTCAAGTTGTTGGCCAAGTTGCTGGCCGATGTATCAGAGAACGCCTTCTTCTCACTCAGCCAACGGACAACAACACGGATTGAATAGCCGATCTCGACACCATCTGCCAATCCAACACGCGCCTGGTCAGCCATACACGGTCAAGTCGTTGTTGGTTCGGTCAATTTATAATCATTTACAACGGCGGCAATAGGCACTGACACAGCATCCCAGTACACACCTCCCCACAGTCTCCCTCACTGGACACCCCACTCATTCCGATATTCAACTCTCACCACACGCCACAAAGTATTCTTCATCTTTATGAAATTGACCCACTTCGAGATAAGCCGACTCGAAGAACTGAGACTGCTTGCTGAACCCAGCTTCCGGACCATTCTCACTGTTTACCTAGTCTATCTAGAGTACTCCATCCCGACGCCCACCACGAGGAACCTCTCATCATCGTGCAGCACGACACTCTCGGAGTCCTTCAACCGAAGATGGTCGACGACAGGCAGCTCGATACCACGGGATAAATACTGATCGATGGCCGGGATGATGCCACCGTCGACCACCCACCCCGCCATGGTCTGGAGGTCTGTGACGTCGGGGGTGGGCCTGAGGGACGTGCCGATGAGGCGAAGGGAATCATGGACAGGGGCAAACTGACCCACAATCGACCCTGACTTGACCGATGGAGTCAGTTTGACCACCGACTGAAGGACCATGTCGCCGAGCCACAGCGGTGTGGGGCGATCGAGTGCCACTGACAGCAGCACCTCCACACTCATTGTTAGACCGTCACTAACCGTGGGAACGCTATACATCGACAGATCTACCTTCATCAGCTCCCCAGGGTACTGCTCTAGTGCGGGCACGTTCATTGCCCAATCGTCTGTTACAAGGGAGATTGGGATCTGAGACGGCATTGTGCCGTTGGTGATGGAGAAATCAAAGAAGCCGGACGACTTAGCGGCCCAGCCGATGCACTCAAATAGGTTATAACCAATGCCCGCGCTGTAGTCGCTGGCGGGTGCGGTGACAGCGTTTGATCTAGGAAGTGGAGTGGGGGTGATGGGGCAGCAAGTCGTTGAGTTAAGACAGATCTCGCCGGTGAGGGGGGCGGAAGCCTCGTCTGACATGAAGAACGGTAGCTCTGTCTGGCCGAACATCACGTCCAATCCATGGAAGTTGGCTGATTTGGGGATATTATGTTCGAGTGTGACAATCTCAGCGAGAATGACAGGGGGCACCTCCTTGGCGAACGCAGACGCGAAGGTGTTCTTAACGATGGGCGACAGAACGTGGAGGAAGGTGTTGTAGAACCACCCGGCACCACCTCGGACGTTAACGGTAACACTATGAAGATTGAGATTAAAGTGCGTGAACTTGTACGCCGGGTAGCCATCCACAATGGACGCGGGGTGAGCGAGGGCGTCGATGTCGTTGGCCGCGTGTACGGTGGCTGTTCCGCTTTGGTGGACTAGAGCAACGTGATATTCCCAGTTGACAAGCAGCTCGACGAACCCTTGCTTGTGCGTCACGTGGATGCCGTCGTCCGTCAGAGAGACCTTGCGGACACCCATGTCAAACTGTTGGACACGAACATGGCTGATACGGTACCCAGCGAGCCCGAGGGGCGCGTTGAATGTCCCGGTGATGTCAGGGAAGTGCATCGTGGCGAGCGTGTTGTAGATGAGAGGGTCAACGACGGCCTTGAGGACATACTGGGTGAGATGGGGCACAGGAAGAGGGGCTGACAAACAGCAAGACCGTCCTTGTCGATCGAATTGATCATGTGAGAGCGAGTGAAGGTCGCAGGAGCCGTTTCGAGGGAACCTGCTACAGAACCTGCAAGCGCGACAGCTAATACTAATGCGAGACACCCAAGTACCATTTGTGTGCGCATTTGTCGGGTTGTGTTGGATGGATGAAATCTGATGCGTCATGCCCAAATATGATCAACGAAAAATGTGAAGGGAAACGAACACTAGTCGTACACACCAATGATTGAACGCCCCATTTCAGTGGTGGTGTCGTTTTGTTTATTTGATGTTTTTACCCTGACTGGCCTCCGCCCCCCACTCGCCCCTGGTAGCCCCACATTGTTGGTAGCCCCACATTGTAACTTTGGCATTCACACTTGACCATCGCCGAGGGAGAGCAAACTCTCCCTGGGCGATGGCCTCTCCGTTCTCTGATGAAATCTCGCTGACGAGATTCGCAATCTGAATGAAAAACTCAAATCTACTCCAGGCCGCCCTTACAGCGAACTGCGATGGCGGTCCCGGGGGGCGAGCGGGTCAGAAACCGAGCACCGTCACTTCGGGGATGGCCCTCTTTGGCTGTAGCGGACACACTCTTCACTTATTGGCTGCTTTTTTGTCATGTTTCAAACACTGGTGGTGCCTGGCAACCCAATCCACGTACGACACGCCACGTTGACTCCTTACGGTGTGACCCCTGTGACGTCAAAGCCGCGACAATATAGAGTCACTCCCGCCGATGTTGGAGCATCAACAGCCTGGCGGAACAAAAAATGTTCACCGCAAAACAGCACGAATCGTCAACGCACTCCGACCCGATCGGTCAGGCTGTCTATACATCGCCAAAAAGACGATCCGGATATTTGTTGTTTTGTCACACACTGTCATGAACGGCCAAATTGACCTCGCCAACGTCGGCAACTTCTGCATTATCGACCTAGAGGCCACGTGCACACCCAACGATGCCACTGATTTCGTCATTCCCCGCGAGGAGATGGAGACCATCGAGATTGGCGCCGTGATGGTCGATTGTGTGTCCCTCGCGGTCGTTGGCGAGTTCTCAACCTTCGTACGGCCCGTGCGACACCCCGTATTGACTGAATTCTGCACCGAATTGACCACCATCCCCCAAGAAGCCGTCGATAACGCCCCGCTCTTCCCCCAAGCTGCCGCAGAGCTGACTCGATGGATGATGAGCTTCAAACGCTTCGTGTTCTGCAGCTGGGGCGACTATGACCGGACCCAGTTGGCCCGGGACAGCGCGTTCCACGGCATCCAGGGCCCATTCGGATACGATCCCCGCCATATCAACATCAAGCGGCTTTTCAGCCACACCCAGCACATGCCGCGGTTCCACTCCATGGCGCGGGCCCTCGAGCTGGCGGGCCTCCCTCTGGACGGCACTCTACACCGTGGGATCGATGATGCCCGGAACATGGCACGACTGATGCCGTTCGTGCTGGGACTGAGGATGGTGTGAGGTCTTGATGTGTTTTATGTATTGACGCTGACCGTATCGCACTTCAGGAGGAGATGAAATCAACAGAGAGAGATCATAAACTCTAGACTCCAAGAGAAATCATTTATAACAGCTACCCGAGCAGCGCCAGCACGGGCTGCAACTTGTCCAACGGCAGCGCTGTACCAAGGAACTCAGCGTAATCCTCAGCCGTGAAGTGTGAGCACACCACCACCTCAAACCCGCGTCTCGCAAAGAACATCCCATGCTCGCAATCTTCCTCCCTCAAGGCAGCGGCGAATGGATGGGCCGTCCCCCACAGGCTGTCTCCCGGCCGCTTGTCCCCTGTGGCGGGGTCTATCATCGTCTCAGTGTGCACGGTCTGGATCTCGGCCACGGCTGCCTGGTCAAAGACGTCCACCGGGAAGTGTGTCGGGGATGTGTATCTGTCCAGGAAGTCGGTCGCACCGTTAGCCATCCGGATGTACAGCGTCTGTCCGTACTTCATGGCGTTGATCAGCGCCTTCCTATTGTCCTCCATGATGTTCTCAGAGCTCCGGACACCCTGGAACCCGTCAACAACAATCTTCTTGGCCTCGAGCACCAAGGCTGACCGGAAGGCGTAGTACGTGTCCACAGGGTGGGAGTCAGACGGGTCCAGTATCAAGGGGACCCGCGGAGGCGTGCCCCGTACCGCATGTGAGATGGCCGACTCTAGACCTGTCTTAGGCTCCCCACACGTCCCTAGCCATGGAGCAAACGGCCCAATGGGGACCTCCCAGACATCATTGGCCTCCTGCTCGGCCCAGAACACGTCGCGTGCCTCCTGAAGCTCGGATTGGGGATCATGATCAGGCTCGGGCACATGCTTGGGCTTGTTACAGGAGCATGTGGGCTCATCGGTGGCAAGGTATGCATCATTGGGATCCTTGGGCATCGTGTCAGCCTTTGAGGCCGCCTGAGTACTTCTCTTCTTGCTTTTTTTCGTTGTTTTTTTGTGTGTGGCCGCTGTCTTTGTCGTTTTCGTCGTGACAGGTTTTGTCCCAGTGCGGGAAACAGCCTTCTTTGTCACTTTTGATTTGGGTACTATTGGTTTGGGTTTTGTGTTCATCAGTTTTTTCTAGGGGGGTCTTCGGCAAGAACAATGGTGGCGGTTGGAATGTGTACGTCCTGCGATCTGAGGGCCACCCCCACATTTTTTCCTTGTTTTTAATGTTGTTTATAATACATCACACCTTCCTGGTTACCCGACCTCATTGGCATTTATACGACCGAAGTTGGCGATTCCACGATTCTTTCATGCAATTCTCTAATTCTATAAAGACGCATAATTTGAAAAACACAGCTCTATGAATGAAGCCGACCTCGAGAACATCCTGACATATGTGTTAAACCAATTCCTGGATCACATGATCACCCGTACCGAGGAGTTCATGCCCGCAAGCAGCACCACTGGCCCGCGAGTGTCATATGTCTGCGGCATCTGCGGCCGTGCGCACTCGAAGAAGCGGCGTGCCGACCGCCACCTCCTCTCCAAGCACAACCATCAGTTCCTGGAGTACACGATGAACATGGCTGAGGAGCTATCCCGAGCGGCGACGATTGACGAGCGTGTTCTGGTGGACCACCTTACTGCCCAGATCATGGGGATCAACGTCCCGGACGCCGGATACGACGATGCCGACGAGTTTGCACTCGGCTTGGACCTGGACTCGATGGATGTCACTGATATCGACACCCCCGGGTTGAGGGAGTCAGCGCGGCTCAGATCCACATGGCTGTGCGAGAATTGTGGGTTCAACTGCAAGTCGCAGGAGGAGCTGCAGAGCCACGTGACGATGTTCCACCCTTTCGGGTGATTATCATATGACTTGTGGACTTTATAGATTATGGGTTCTTGTCACATGATGAGTGAGTAAATTTCTTAGCGGGAGCTGCACACTGGGAGCTGCCTGATATTTGTAAAATTTTCAAACATCAAAACACAAAACAATGCCAACCCCGCATGCAGCTGGTGGGCTGGTGGTATATCCAACCAAGGTAGACTTTGGCAAGGTTCCTGTCAAGTCTGCGTACAGATACAGCCTCTGGGTTACGATGAAGCGCGGGATGCGCTACTCGCGCAAGTTCTCTGTAGCCACGAGCGATGAGGCCGATGTAACGTTCAAAACAGAGAGCACAGGACTTGTATACAAGGTAATTCTCACGATGGCGGCCACCACGCCGCGCGTCGTCGACGTGGACATCGTATTCACCACGCCCCATGAACGTTTAACCGTTCCTCTCACCGCCGTCATCGAGCCGGGCCGGTACGCGGCCGTGCGACGCAACAGCGTGACGACCAAATACGGGCGGAAGCAGCACCCATCCGCAGGCTCTGCCCCGTTGACATCCGTGTCCGAGGCAGTCGATGACGAATATAGCGACTTTGATGAGACCGCGTGCGACTCGATTCAGCAGACCACCATCAAGATCGTTGGACCGGGTAGGTCTGGGGCCGTCTATGATACAGTAGCCAAGACGTGGACGGCACACATTGGCGACGGGGCTGAGGATGATGATGGGTGGGGGCCCTCCCGCCCACTGCAGCTCAAGATGGCGGCCGAGGTCGACCTCACGGATGGTGAGGAAGGGGAGCCAACCCTGATGGTCCGGCCGACCGATACACATGCTAATGATGATGAAGAAGAAGAGGAGGACTGGGGGTCGGATGATGAAGGGGTGGGGATCAACAGGGATAACGCACAGGCCACATACACCCCAGGTCGCGCTGCCTTCACCGTCCCGTCCACCGCCTGGGCCCCCATCGAGGCTGAGTGCGGCATGCTCACCCGAATGGCCAGAAGGCGCCGCCTCGTACAGGTACAGGTGGGGAACGAGGATGACGTGGGGGGCATAATGAGAAGGGAGCAGGCTGACCGGGCCCGACGGTTGTTGGGGCAGGGGTTAACTGTTGAATAAACATGCGCATGAAGAGGGACTGCGCCACTTTGCTTGGCACTGCGCCTGGCGCACGACTGTGGTTTTGGCCTCGGCGAGACCGTGCGGTTTAGGCATAGGTAACGATTTATAGTGAAGGAAAAATTGGCCGAAAACGCTCTGTTCCCGGTGGCTGTGAAACACCATCATGAGACTAGAACGAAAACTAAGCCAAACAAAGCTTACTGCACACTTTTTACAACACAAGCAGGATGCACCGATCCAGCGCAAAGAATTGCAAGAGAATTGCCTCAACGGCGCCGCCGTCCTGAAGGAGATAAAGCCAAAGCGGCTCCTAAAGCGGCAGTCGTCGTCTCGCCTTCTATTTCCTCTCCCCACGAACCCTGTTGACGCGTATCGGCCACGAAAGCACAGCTCGGACCCCCTTGAGCGCTCAGCGACCCCCGTTGGGGCCGAGCATGACGCCTGGCAGCTTCTCGGAACGAAGGGCCGGACGTCACGTGTCCACTTTGGCAGCGGTGTGAGACATGACGGGCCGTTTGACCTCGGCCCTGATGTGTCGATCGGGATTGGACGATCAGGGACGACGCCGGCCGACTCCCTGATCGAGGAGGAGGAGGTGGGCATCAGCGACGTCGTATCCCTTGATGACTGCAGCGAGGGCCCCTTTGCGGCCCTGTCCCTTGCTGTTCTGAGCCAGGAGCTCTGCGAAGCTGAGGACGCCGGACCGTCGACAATAGAGGACTTCTGCCTGTGAAGGGGTGGGGCCATGCCTACTCTTGGCCGAGCAAAGGCATAATGTACTGTAAATACGCACGCTGTTAGTATAATTTGGCTTGATGCCGGATTCCTATAAACAACATTCAATTTTGCAAAACTCCAGCATGTCGAGCGAATTGAAGTTGGGCTCAATTACTGACATCTTCAAGGATACGCTGAAGCTTGCTTCAGAGCATGTGTGTTGAAATTTTCCCATCTCGCTCACTCAGAAGATCACACAGAAGAATACGTGGGATTTGACGCTTATTGAGAACATTGACAAGATTATTCTGGGCGATGGCGGATCTGCAGACGGAGAAAACAGCATATTTCAGCGGGCGAGCGCGACGATTGACGCTAGCGTCCAGATCTACTCGACTCGCGTTGACGCGATCCATCGCGAGGCATTCAGCCTCCTGGGCGGGCTGCAGGTATCCAAGGGCAAGGAACCCGCCGAAGAAGAGACCGAGGATGGCACTGGAGCCAAGAAACGAGCCCGGAAGGTTCGGACAGACACCCTGGAGAAGGCCGAGGACCTGCAGATGACGCTGAATGGTTCAGAGTTCGCCGGTGACATGGAGCGGCTAACAGCAGTGTGCGGGGACAGCAGCGCGCTCGATGCTCTGCTGGTGCACCGTATGCCGCACTATCTGGACACCGTTCCCATCCTTGACGGCCGCGGGGCACCCCCCCTTGGTGCAATGGTCGACATGGATTTACCTCGGGGTGGAATGGTCTCAGGTCCACCAGCTGACCTGAGGAAGCTGTTCGGACCGGTGGAGGCGGCACTGTACGGGCCCGCGGAGGATGAGGGTGAAGGTGTGACCGTGGATGAAGGTGAAGGTGCCAATGCGGCCATGGACGACGATGACAGCGACGATGGCGATAACGGGGCCCTAGACGACTTCGGTGACCTGCTGGCTGCCGTGGATGACATCGAAGGTGAACTCGACACCGGGGACGCCATTCAGACAGTCGATAGTCTTGACCAGAGGCCTACCGGGAATCACCCGGGAGTAGTCACCCTGCCCGAGCTGGAGGTCGGCGGATGGACGCGAGGGTGGGCCATGAAGGCCGTGAAGACCGAGCAGGAGGGCGCCAAGACTACGGGTGGAAGACCGACCAAGGGGGTGGTCAAATCTGAGATTCCGTGGGATACGGTGATCGTAGTGCCCAAGAGTAAGCGGGCAACGTTGATGCCAGCGGGGAAGCAGAAAGCAACGACGCGTCTCAAGCCCCAGATGTCGGCCACGTTCGACCCCGCCCGACTCTCACTGATCCCGAGCACCGGTCGACCCGCGCCCTTCCACGGAGACGCCGGCGGGGTGGGGGTTGGGGTTGGGGTCGACCCACTGGCGGAGGTGGAGCAGTTAGTCGGGGCGATCGACGTGTCTGTGCCCGATGAGATGACCGTCGATGCCGTCCATGATGATCTTGATGATGGGTTCGGTATGGGTGACTCAGACAGCGACGGCCCCGAGGGCCATGACCATCCCGAGGTGCATCAGGGACGTGGGGGGTTGAGACTCAGACCGGTCCGCGGGAAGAGCCGGGTGGGGGTCCGCCCAGCGCCAGTTAATCTCCGTCGCCTGAAGGGCAGTCTTCTCACTGCCATACCACCTGGGGGGTCCATCAAGTTCAGCACGCTGTTGGCCGGTCTTCCCGAGACCCATCCGTATCGAGACTTGGGGTCGGTCACAGTTCATATTGGGTTCGTGACGCTGCTCCATTTATGTAACGATCACGGAATGACCTTGACCAAGGAGGGCGGCGATTTCATCATCAGCAGGCCTTCAGAGTAAATGACTCGGGATTGGTGCGTCACGTCACTTGCTGAGGAACGCTCGGGTGTCAAACAACAATGGAAGGTGTCGCCCGAGGTCATTGAAACCCTGATAACTGATGTTGCAATGATCCAATCGGCATCCCCGCCCGCCCCTTCCTTCCCTACCCCCTTTATTGACATGGTACGGGACTCACCGCGGGCTAGCTGGGGACGGCTATAAACAACTATAAACCGTATTTACATGAGGTCTACTCGTTGGCGGCGGCCATAGCAGCGCGGGCCTCCTTCACGGCCTTCTCGAGGGGCTGCCCGGCGTCGAACGCGAGGGGCTCGAACGGATACCCCTCGCCGACGAAGAACTTACTCTGGTGCTCGACCCAATGAAGCCTCAAGGCGTGAAGGAAGGCAGACATCGCCTCCATAAGGCAAAGGACAAGGAAGGACGCCAAGGCCCACACCAGGTAGGTGATGGGAGCGAGAATGACCTTCACGATGAAGTACTTGGCGCCGAAGGTCCGAGCGAGCACCTGGGAGAAGAAGACCTCGGACAGCTCGCCATGAGCCAGAGATAACGCCCAGAGCCGGAGGTAGGATGCAGTGTGGGAGATACAGCCGAGGCAGTACTCGATGGTGTGGATCAGTTGGTGGACAAGGATGGCGGAGAGGGATTCGTCGTCCTCCTCGTCGGTGTCAATGGGGACTTCCAGGAGTTGGTGGTCGCTGGGGGCGCGGCGCTTCTTGATAAACATGATGGAGGCGAGGATCACGCCCTTGGGGATGAGTAGCCATGGTACAGCGATCAGGATGATGCACAGCAAGGCTATCTGGACGGGGGCCTGGTACGGGTAGAGATACGTCTCTTCATCGATAACGCCGGGCGACATGAACATGTTGATCAGGATCTTGGTGAGGGAGGGGCCCTTGCCGTGCGAGAAGGAAGACGTCGTCCATTTCACGATGATGCAGATGCTCAGATAGCCGAACGTCGCGCCAAGGAAAAGTACCTCGGGGACCGCCTTGAAGAATATGTTGATCCAATCCTTGGTCCGGATGAAGTTACATATGCTGAATATGATGCCAGAGTACATGTGGATCACTCCGATGATGATCGAGATCTTCATCTTGTACGAGTTGACAAACGTCATGCCGGTCTCTGCGGTGCGCCAGTTGAAGTCCATTCCCAGCCAAGGCGGGGCGAAGTGGAGCTCGTTGCGGTCGATGTTGACTGGGTCAGCCGTGCCTGCGATGAATTTGAATGGCGATCCGATTGATTTGAGCGGCATTCCGAAGAATTCGTTATAGACCATGCCGACCATCATGGAATAAAGGCCTAGGAGGAATATGATGTAGCGCCCGTCGAACACCATCTGCAGCGTGTCACCCACCCCATGCTTGGTGAGGAATTTCTCTTTCCAGATCATTGCCGCGCCCATCGCGAGCAGGACGGCCCCGTGTAGGACGTCGCCGAACATGACAGCAAACAGGAAGGGGTACGTGAAGGTGTAGAAGAGCCCGGGGTTGACCTCACGGTACGTGGTGTAGCCGTAGGAGTCGGAGATGTTCTGGAATGACGACGTGAACTTGTTGGTCCTGAACATTGTCGGAGGGGTGGCGTGGGTGTCCTTCACGGAGAGCACGGTCTCCACATCGGCCCTGGCGGTGAGGTCAGCCTGACGGAGTGCTGCGGCGACGGTGTCTATCATGTCGGTGGGGACCCAGCCCTCGCCCATCACACACGTGTCCGACTCGATCGAGAACTTGTTGAGGGTCTGGTAGACGGCGGACTCGGCGGCGATGTGCAGGGCCCAGCTGTCCATGTGGTGCAGCGCCTCGCCGAGCAGGTCGTCGCGTTGGCCTCTGGTGGTGTCGAGGACATCCGTCACGGTGGCGATGCCGTCGTCAAGCTCGGCGAGTGCGACGGCGAGTCCGTCGGCCTCGGGCAGGTCGTAGACCTTGGCGGCCAGTGAATTGCAGATCTTGAGGATGTCAGTTTTCACCTTGAAGCCGTTGAAGAAGACGACAAACACGGACTTGGCGACGGGCACGCCTGTTATGGGGTCGGCAAGGTCGGCGTCAAGGGGCAGGCCTTCGAGGAACGAGTTACCGCGCGTGGCACGGAAGACCAGGCGCCGGAACGCCTCGATCTTCGCGGTCTCGATACTTCCAACGATTCGGGACAGCCCCACGTCGACCGGGTCGGGAACGGGGACGTCTTCGTCTTGGTAGGGGGAGGCCAGTACGGTGTCGGCCGCCCCATCGACACCGTCATCAGGCACGATGGAGCCCGGGTTAACATCGTCGAAGAACGCTCGGCCCTTGGTCAGCACGAGACGCTTCTCGGCGAGCTCGACATACTGGTGCGACAGGAGCCCGCTGTTCGTGTTGAGCTCGGTCAACTGGCTCTCATACTGGGTGAACAGCGCGCTCAGTTCATCGATTGACCGGGGCTGGGGCTCGCTCTGGAAAGGCACAACCAGCTGGGACGATTCGATCTCTCGCTTCAGGAAACGCAGCTGGCGGTCAAGCTCGGCGCAGTGCCGGACCATATTGGTGAATTCACGCTCGTGGAAGGGGGTGTGGGGATTCAAATCGATGAACTGGAGGCATTCGAGCTTACCCAGGGCAGTTAGCGCGTCATGCGCCGTCTCACGCTGGATGAACGTCTGAATCATGGTCATTGGCTCAGAACGCCACAGTCTGGTGCTGTTGTTCGGCGCCACAACGGACGAGTGGTCTGCCATTAGACCTTTCAGTTGTGTGAATTAATTCTCATTTATAGTAAGGCTCGTAACGTAGCCCGCTTGGTATGTGATAGCTCTTTTATCATAGTGTCCGATGGCTATCATGCCTTTCGCATATTCTACCAAAATCGTCTGTAAATCACTTCCAGCTTTACAGTTTTCCGGAAAACAACCATGCCGTTCCTTTATAATAAACATGGCCCAGGTCACCCCACCTTTTCTCTGGCGTTAGGGTCCTTCCCGAAGTTGAGCACAAAGTCACGCTTCTCGAGCTCGCGGCGGTGGGCGTCCTTGAGCTCGATGGCGTGTGCCACGACCGACTCAATGCGGGCCCGGGGCGGCCGTTTGAAGGCGGCGGGGGCGTCGACCGGGCGGGCGGGGGGTTGACCTTGGGTGTCGGGTTGGGTGAGGTCGGGCATCTCATGGCCGGGAGGGGCGGGTACCTGCTGTACTGCAGTAGGTGTCGTCCGGGGCAGTAGTTTGATACAATGCATGGGTCCCGGCCCGTCAATCCCGATCCCTAACGCCTCTAGAGCTGAACGGTCCGCCTTGAACCCGACCGGCCCCAACTGTTGGAGTCGACTCTCACACTCCGCCCTGGATATGTCTTTCCTCCGTGCTGCCTTGATACCCTTGGCGGGACGGGCCACGTGCTTGTCGTAGTTCTCACAGGCGACGTAGTAAGCCAGGTCGACGTAGTACTCCCTCTCGTTGGCTCGTACAGCGTCTTCAGTCATGGCACGTGCCGCCAACGCTTGGCGGAGCTCCGCGTTGACCGCCTGTTGTGCTGACAGTCGTTGGTGTGCGGCGCGTAGCTTATCTCTGACGTCGTCCACCGGCTCCTCTCTCGGGGCCGAGAGCCACGCGTCGATCTTATTGATGGTAATGATGGCGGCGTCATTGAAGTATTTGACCACGGCTCCGGGGTCATCCAGGGCCATGTGGGCGGGGATCTCACACGCGGGGCGGGGGGCGGGGGTGAGATCGTCGTCAGTGTCGGGCTCGTCGGCGAACATGTCGTCAATGGCGTCGCCTGACGGGGCCTCGGCCACCGACCCCCCCCGGTACTTGACATTGGCGATCACCGCGTCCTTGATCTCCGAGGCCACCCTAACCCGCAACTCACGGTCCTGAAACACGGCCCACGCGTCCCGCTGCTCCGCGTGGGTCCCTGCGTCCCGTGTCGGTCGGTGGGTGATGTCGGGGCGGCCCTTGAGGACCTCCTCGACGACATGGAGGAAGAAGTGTTGAATCCGAGCCGATTGGTGGGCCATGACCTTCCCGGTGTCCTCGTTAACCATGCCGTCGACGATAGCAGCAAGGTTCATGCGCCCGGCAGTTAGCCGGTCACGGCGAGAGTAGAATTGGCCCAAGGGTGGCATCGCGTCCGGGGCCAACCCATATGCTGACCCTGCCATCGCCTTGGGGACGGGGACGTGCAGGTCGCCCCCCATCAACATGGAGCGCGCCTCGGGTGAGACGGGGGCGACGCACGACGCCACCGTCCGCCAGTATTCTAGTTCGTCCTTGGCAGCCTGGGCCTGGGCATCGGCCTCTGCCTTCTCCTCGGCAGACATTTTCTTCGTCTTTGCGGCCTTGGGTTTGGGGGCGACGTATGCCCCGCGGACGCCACGCACTGACCTGCCCCCGGCGACGAAGTTAGGGTCCTCAGCCGGCGGCCTCCTCCTTGATGCCCGCCGTTCCCGGTTCATGCGCGTTCTTAGGTTAGCACGGTCCTTCTCCACGCGTGCCTTCTCGCGCTGTTTCTCGAATTTTCTCATGGTCTCAAGATGGAGAGCAAGAGGGGGGCAATCACACTCCTGCGACGCCGCAGTGTTGACCATAAGGTTCACCTCCGCGTTGGTGACCGTGATGTGGGCACCAGGCTGCACCATCTCGAGTGTGGACGCCATCAGCACCTGCATCATCCGGTACAGACCCGCAAGAGCGACAGAGTCCTTGGTGTGGCATAGATCGTGGATGACGCGGGTGACATGGGCGTCCACCTCGGGAGGATACGTCACTTCGGTCCCGTCCTCGCTCACGTTGAGCGACACGCCCGCGTTACGCACAGGTAGGATGATCTTCTTGAACGCATAGTTAAACTGCTCGATCTGGCCTGCTGACAGATCCTTCGAGGGATCAACGAACATGATCTCATCTTCCCAGGCAGGATTATCTGGTGAGCACGGCTTTTGAACGAGTGGCGCTTTCTTCCCAAGGTAAGGAGGTGTTACACTGTTTGCCGCCACGATACGCCATCTCGAACCGTTCTTGAGCGGCCCCATCTTTCGCATCTTGAGTATCTCTGTGGCAATGGCCTGTTTCTTCGCCCGCGGTCGTTCAAAGGTGAGAATGGTCGACATTTTGGCGGCGCGCTCGACACTATAAACAAAACAAACAAACAACGTATTGTCCCCGTCTACCAGCTGCGGATGTTAGTACATTGATGCTGCCGGCCACGATAACTGAATGTCTTTTGTGACTATATCACAGATTTTACTTTTTTACTTTATCTCTCCAACTGGCGCGCGGCATCAATTTACCGCGGATGGTGAAACACGGCACTTCCCCACACCTCAGAACGCGAGGTCAACGACCTTCTTATCCGCGTGCTTCTTCTCTGCGGCGACTTCATCACAGACTTCCCCCCAACATAGTTCATGATATACAGAGTCAGTCGACGGGTCGTGGACCACCATAATCGTGTTGAGCACGCGGCCACATCTAGCACACAAGGTGCCGTCTGTATCGACGACAAGGGACGGTGCTGCCGCGGCGATCTGTTGCTGCACTGCGAGTCGATACTCCGACCTTTTGAACGATGCTAGGGCCTTCATGGACCTCGCCTCCTCGATGCGGGCTCTGAGGTGTGTGGTAAGGTAGCCCTGGACCTCGGCCACCGTGAATGCGTCACCCGCGAGCAGGTCTAGGGCCCCTGGGAGCGGGAGGCGGGGGTGGGCCTCAAGGACAAGCCGGAGGTTGGCGACCCACTGGTCCCGGGTGACCACGCCGTTGAACGACCGAATGAGGTACTTGATGCGCTCGTTCATCTTCTTCTCGGTCCCTGCCTGCATGCAGTACCGGATGGCCTTCTGGATGTCTCCGGCGGAGGTGTACCTGCCGATGAGTTTCTGGTAGTCGCTGGTTCGGCGGTAGAGCTCCATTAAGGCAAGGGTCGGGACGGCTACACCAGTCATCGGTGCCGCGGCGGCCTCGATGTCCTTGACCAGTTGATGTCCGCTAGCCCGTAGCTCAGGCCACATTCCCTCCAACACGCGAGATCGGAATAGCTGGGCCAGTACCCGGTCAGCCTCGGGCACGAACCAGTCGACCTGGCCGACCTCCCCCTCCCCGCCGTCCCGATGCCTCTCGAGGGCCTCCCGACCCACCCGCATGACGGCCGCCATACGTCCGACAAGGGCACGCATGTTGCGGGGGTCACGTGCGAGTCGTTCGCCCACCTCGGCTGCCGATCGGGTCTCGCGGGCCTCGCCTCGTTTGACGAGAGCGATGTAGTGTTCCACGGTGGCCGGGGTCAGCTGAGTGAGGCGGGCGGCGACGGTAGCGATGCTGACACGCTTCCCGTACAGGAATTCGGCGACCTTGACGGGGTACTTGCCGCTGACGACCATCAACTGGGGCCACACCGAGTCGACCTCAACCCCGCAGCGTCGGAGCTCAGCCATGACCAGGGGCACCGTGGAGTCGTCCAGCGCGGCACACCAACAGTCCAGCGCGCGTCTGGTGTCGAGTCCGTGGAGGAGATCCCCTAGAAGGTCGGCTCGTTTCATGGCCGTGAGCTCGGCGATCACGTAGCTATCATCGTCACCGTCGAAGGCGATGTCTGCCCTGTACTGTGGGATGAGACGTCTGGCGTACTTCTCCGTCTTGCCGATTTCGATCGACTTTATGAATTGCTCTCTGACCATCATGCGTCGGACAGGATCATCGCCCACGTCGCCCGACCCGCCCCCGATGGAGGTCGGGAGCCACGACTGGGTCCTCTTGATGAGCTTTACGATCTGTCGGGCGACCTCGGGGTCCCTCGAGGTAAACCCCCCGCCCCCCATGGTTAGGATGTCGCGGGACCGGAACATGTCTGGCACGGCGGGGCAATCATCCCACCCACCGTGTGTTAGGGTCGGCCCGACGGACATCAGGTCGACCAGGGCCGCGGGGGGGACTGCGCCGCGCCCGAGGAGGTCGAAGCCCCGTTCCATGGATCCTAATGGGAGGAAATGGAGCCCGATGAACGCCCGTAGCTCATCTGCAGTCGAAGGGTCGACCCAGGCCTCGGCCGCGGCGTGTTCCAGGACGGACACGGCGGCCTCCAGGGTGTTGAGGGCGGCCTCGGGGTCTGTGCGGGCGGCAAGGAGGAGTCCCTTTAACATTCGGTGGACCTGATCGGCGGTGGAGGTGCGGGTGACAGCGAAGACGGCCTGGGGGGTGTGGAGGGCGGCGAGGACGGCCACCCCGGGTCGGGTGAGTGGGGTGGGTGTGTAGGGCGTGAAGG
>PPCM01000815.1_pt1 | contig 19339 bp, 14 predicted proteins | sample 1555541 | NCBI WGS metagenome assembly PPCM01 (sample SAMN05284479, study PRJNA326546) | Marine sediment metagenome, whole genome shotgun sequencing project. | isolation source: marine sediment | place: Germany: Wadden Sea | collected 2012-09-05 | reverse complement strand
CAACTTGATACAATACTTAAGAGAGTATTCATAATCAAGAGGAGGTCTATTATAATGTCACGAAAAAAAAGAGACAAAGCCAAGAAATTACCACACCATATCATCACTCGTAGTATACCAGAACGTAACTTATTCAATGACAAAGAAGATAAAGAATTATTTCTAAGGTTGATCAAAGAAGCAGCAAAAATCTATCGAGTTGAAATCCTAGCCTATTGCCTGATGGACAATCATGTTCATATGCTGGTTCATCCAAGAGGTGGTGATATATCAAAATTCATGTTTAAGATCAACAACCCATATGCCATAGAGTATAACAAGAAATATGAGAGAAGAGGAACGCTAATCTCATCACGCTTTAAGAACATCATCATTAGAGACCTAAACCAACTACTTAGAACATCCACCTACATCCATAACAATGCGAAGGACCTTCTATACAAGGGCTACAGAAGCATTAAAGACTATCCTTATAGTTCCATTTGCGATTATATCAATCCAACCAAAGCACAGAAGATAGCCAGTCCAACCTATATCTTCAACAGAATGGGAGGGACTTATAATACAGCCCATAAACATTATCTATCACTTCTTGAAATACAGATGCAAGAACATGACCAGTTTGAAGAAGAGCTAAAAGTAGCCATGAGAAAAGGTGACTATAAAAGCGACAAGGAGACTTTTGACCGAGAAGAAAACCCAGAGAGGGTTATTAGCATACTTGCAAAGTTACTATCAATGGAAAGTGACCATATATTACACACAAAGTATGTAAATAAATACAGAACATTCAAAGGTATCGTTGCAGCAACCTTAAGAATCTACTGTGATCTATCACTAATCGAGATGACCAAATACTTCAAAGGGCAGACAAGTGTTACTATTGGGAGGTTGGCTAGAATTGGACTGGAAGAATTTGAATTAAGACCTAATTTGATTAACAGAATAAGTGAAGCACTACAGTTTTAGCGTTGTAAAACTATCAGATGAGATTACGAAGTAAGTATCTAGGAAATAGAGATACTTTTTTGCTATGCCCAAAATTTGACTAGAGTTTTAGTTTTCAGACGATAATGTTGTAGATTTGTTAAGGGGCTTATTTAAGTTATTAAATTAATTAAATAAGAGACCATTACAATGTATGATTAGGCAATATGAGATAAGAAAAGACCTTTAAGTTGCGTCCGACCCCATGGAAGATAAATGATTATAAGACATAGTTAGCAAAAGATGCGTCTGTCACCAAAATAGACTAATGGTAAGAGATCTGCCTCTGACCAATTACTAACTAGGCAGCAACGACTTCAGTTTAGGATGCTTCCAAGCACCTAAGAAGGTTAAGCCAAAGGCAATCATGGCTGCTATAACATTACTTAGTCCAATAGCATACCAGATACTGTCAGCGCCTATACTTGGAATAATTGCCAGAAGAAAAATTAAAGGCATTCTAATCAACCATAAGCGTCCACCTTCAAGAACCATACTGTAAGTTGTATGTCCCGAGCCATTAAAAAGGCCTATTGAGCAATTGAAGAAACTTATGGACCAAGTTGTTATGGCTAGTATCTTAAGATAAAATGATCCTAGTCTTAGAACTTCAGGTGTAGAGGTGAAAATACCAACTAGTTCAGTTGAAAATATCCATAAGACAGAACAAGTTAATAGAAGAAAAAGTGTTGCCAGGAAAATTGAGGTTTTAAAGGCTTTCTTAATACGTGAGATATTATTGGCACCTAGATTCTGGCCTGTTATGGTTGACAGTGCAGCACTAATACCAATAGCAGGCATAAATGCTAAACTATTAAGACGATTGCCAATACCAACTGCTGTAATTGCAGCATCACCATATGAGGCAAATATACTGAATAGCACAATAAAACCAAGAGCCATACCTGAGAAACCTAGAGATGAAGGAATTCCAATACGAATTAAATCAGACATCTTTTCTTTGTTCACAATAAAGTTTAGTGGTTTGACTCTAATAGCGCTATTACGGGTGCTCATTCGATAGATACCGTAAATGGCAAAGGGTATTTTCGATATGACAGTAGCAATAGCTGCACCCTCTATACCTAGTCCAAATGTAAAGATAAGTAATGGATCTAGTAGTATGTTAAACAAAGCGCTAGTTCCATTGACAATAGTTGGTGTAACGGTATCTCCCTGAGCCTGATTCATTGAGAAAAAGATATTCAATAGGAAGAGAAAAGGCATCTCTAAAAAGAGAATACGTAAATAGAGCACACTGTTTTCATACAGTTCACCAGTGGCCTGCATAAGTGTTACGATGTTAGGCGTTAGGAACCAGCCAAGGATACTTGAGAATATACCGAAGAGGACACCAAATATATATAGTTGCTGCGCAGTTGCACGAGCCTCATCGAATTTCTTAGCGCCTATATACTGGGAGACAATGGAGCCACCAGCAATAGAGATACCCATAGCAATTGAGAAAGTTAGAAAAGATACAGGCCAGACAAAATTAATCGCGGCCATTGGAATGTCTCCAAGTCTTGATACCCAGTAGGCATCACCCAGATTATAGAAGGTGTTAATAAGATTATTGAGCATGATTGGGAGAGCTAATAAGAGTATAGCTTTAAAAAGTGACCCTTCAAGTATTAACTTTTCCATTTTTTTGTTTTTGCTTGAGCTGGACATAGTAACCTCATTTACATTATATAGTGATTCAATAATAGCACAGAAAGTGGATTTGTGTTAGGAAGACAATGAATAGTAGTGATAATAACATATTCGAAGTGCAGGGTTGTCTAATGAATAAAAAAGCTCCTACCAAATGGTAAGAGCTTTTCTTTAGATGCAGTCGACGAGACTTGAACTCGTACGTCCACAATGGACACTAGATCCTTAGTCTAGCGCGTATGCCAATTCCGCCACGACTGCACATTGCTGAATCAATCAGCGAAGGTAATTTTATCATAAAACTTAAAGTGAAGTCAATAGATTATAGAAGAAAAGTGAAATACTTTTGAAGACATATGTGAGCTTCTGACTTATTTCTAGTTGACAAGAATGATGAACCATAATACAATTGAATAAACCGGTTTAGTAAACCGGTCTAGTAAGCTTGTTGGAGGAACTATGAAAAACTATCTTTTAATCAATGATTCATTACCTAGACTTATTGAAGAAAAAAACAGCATAAGAAAAGAACACTTAACACGCTTAATCGAGCAATGTCAGTGGAGCGAAAACCAGAAACTAGCTGAACTTCACCCGCCTACAAGTATTACTTACATGGGTATGGCGGCAGCTAACCTAAGTTTGGCCTACCTTTTAACCAAACAAGAACACTATTTAGAAGAGGCTAAAAGATGGCTATTCACTGCTTGTGGCTATCCAGTGTGGGGGTATGGATTCTTAGTTGATGTAGACCTCAGTGCTTCATGGTTGTTATATGGCTTTGGCTTAGCCTATGACTGGATTTCAGATTATTTGACTGAAGATGAGAAGAAGTTATTTTTGGATAAGTTGATCCTTCAAGGATGGAAGATGTTTAATTACGGTGAAGAAAATAGAGGGAACTGCTGGTCTACTGATTATTGGCAGAACCATAATTGGATCAACTATACGGGTCTACTAAGTACGGCCTATGCCATAGTAGACGATTATCCTGAAGCTCAGCAGTGGATTGATGTGATTAAAGATAATTTTGACAAAGTATATAGCTGGATGCCAGAAGATGGTAGTAATTATGAAGGTACAGGTTATTGGCGTTATGCTGTTAATTTCATGTTAAGTAGTGCCCAGATGATCAAAGATAAAGAGGGTGTGGATCATTTTGAGTCCCAATTCTTAACAAATACTTTTTACTTTAGGCTTTATCAATCAGCGCCAAATTGGGAAGAAAATGTGAATTTCTCAGATGTTCATGATCGCAAAAGCTCTCATTCAATCTCAGCCTATTATAAACTAGCTTCAGTATACAACAATGGTTATGCCCAGTGGTTAGGGAATAAAGTTAAGTCCTCATTTTTGTTCAGAGAGGCATATGAGAGTAAGATTTTCCCAGGTATTATGCCAGAAGCTTTTTTAGAGTATATATGGTATGACAACAATGTAGAAGAAAATGACCCAAGTGATTTACCACTTACAAGATTCTTCCCAGACATTGGTTTGTCAGTGATAAGATCATCTTGGGATAGAGATGCAATGCACTTTTCTATTAAGTCAAGTGCACCAGGAGGTGCCGCACAGTGGCATAAATCATGGGAGTTAGATAAGAAGAATGGATGGCGTACAAGAAGTTTGACCCACTACCATGTTGATTTTAACAGCTTTATATTGATGAGTCATGATAGTGACTTAGCTATTGATGAAGGTTTCCATAGAACATCTAAAGCTAAAGTTCATAATATGATTACAGTTGATGATACGGGTTGTGTTGGTGAGAAGATATGGGATAAGGGGACTCTTGAGGATCCTGAATTATTTGATCTAAATTGTAAGGGTATCTACAATGTATGGCGTGATGTACCAGAAGAAGCGACGGCTGAAGTTGAGACCTACATAAGCGAGAAGGGTTACACCTACTATGTTATGGAATCATCTAAGTTATACTACCCAGAAATGGCTCTGAGTAGAAACGCTAGACATGTCCTTTATAGTGAACTTGGATATATTGTTATGTTAGATGAACTGAAAAGTGATGATGCCCATACATATACATGGCGACTTCATGGTAGTCGATTTGCTAATTCAGACAAGCAATCCTTCTACAGTATAGTCAATGGTAGGGGTGCTCTTGATATTCATACAGTTTTCCCGTCAGCTAAGAAAGTAAGGACTGAAGAAACGGTTGTTCAAGAAATCATGACACCACAAAGACCAGACGATATTAGAACCATAAAACTCAAAACCTTGTGTCTTGAGAATGAAGACAAGGCAAAAAACGTCTTTTTCCTTAATGTCTTATATCCACGAGCTGTAGAAGATGGACAAATAGAAGTAGAGCAGATTGTATCAGACCTATGTTTTGGAGCTGTCATAATAAAAAATGACTACAAAGAAACCATATTGTTCTCAGATACTAATCAGATAGAGTGGCAGAACATTAAATCAGACGCTAACATGGTTTCAATCGTTGAAGAAAATGGAAGTGTGGTTAAGTCCATATCAAATGGCGGTACTTATTTAGACTATTAGAAGATTAATAGAATGACATTAATGAAAGGTCGTTACTAATGAATATTATTGATATTAAACAGTTTCATGTACCTGTTGTTGGCAAAGAATTACTAATTGTTCAAGTGATTGGTGAGGATGGTCAATATGGGATTGGAGAAGCAACACTCCGGGAAAAAGTAGCAGCAGTCTCTGAATGTATCAAAAGCCTAAAAGCAAAGATAATTGGTGAGGACATATTCAGCATAGAAAAATTATTTTTCCAAAATTTCTATCATGACAGATGGCGTAATGGTGTGATTATGAATACAGCGCTTAGTGGTATAGAAATGGCAATCTATGATCTACAGGGAAAAGTTTTAGGTCAACCAGTCTATAATCTGCTGGGAGGAAAAGTGCGTGATAAAATATTACTTTATGTGAATGGGTGGCAAGACTTAGATGGCTTACCAGCAGCAACTAATGCTCTTCGAATGAAAAAAGAAGGCTATAAAGCCATGAAGTGGAATCCAATTCCAGAAGTAGATATCTTTGCCTCTGATTATGAGTTGAAGATCAAGGAAGCAGTGAATCAAGCTATTGAAGAAGTTAAGAATGTAAGAGAAGCTGTTGGAGATGCTATTGAACTTTTTATAGAATGTCATGGTCGTCTTGACTATGATAATGCCCTTAGATTGGTTAGAGGTATTGAAGCATATAAGCCTTCTTTTATAGAAGAAACGATGCAACCTGATAATATTCTAGGATTACAGAGATTATCAACTAAAACAGATATTCCACTGGCAGGTGGTGAACGTTTATTTACTAGGTGGGGTCATTTGAAATTATATCAACAAGGATACTTGTCGATTGCTCAACCTGATTTTACTCACTGTGGTGGGCTGATGGAGGCAAAGAAGGTGTCTGCACTTGCTGAGACTTTCTATGTAAAAATTGCGCCTCATAACTCTAGTGGACCAATTGCAACTATTGCATCTGGGCAAGTGGATATGACCTTAGCTAACTTCTATATGCAGGAGTTTGTCTACAAGAAGAATAAAGTAGCTAATGAAGACTATTTTAAGAACTCTATGATCATTGAAGATGGCTATCTACTTATTGGAAGTCAGGCTGGCTTGGGTATTGATGTCAATATAGCGGCATTAAGTCAAAGGAATATGTTGGTATGATACTTCAAAAGTAAGTGATACCTTTTTTTCAGAATAAGGTATAATAGGAGTAACAAATAGTAAAGAGGTAAATCATGAATTATTCAGATCATATACACCCTGATTTCAAAATGGCAAAACATATGTCAGTTCCCTTTAACTCATCAGGTATTAAGTGGATGAATAGGGCATATAAGAGCAAATGTAAGAGAATAGTTAAGAAAAAGGGTATAGAAAGCTATCATGCAACAAGTGATGATGGTTCTAAGATTGAATTATTAGTAGTACGCCCTGAAGGTATATCAAATACGGACCAGAGTTTACCGGGGTTGCTTTACTTTCACGGTGGCGGCTTCTTCCTTGATCTATCTGGCGGAAGTCTGAAACAGTTGATGCATTATGCTAATGAAGTTCAATGTGTTGTTATTGCAGTTAAGTATCGTTTGTTGCCAGATTATCCATTTCCAAAAGCTTTTCAAGATGGCTTTGCTAGTTTACTACATGTCTACGAACACGCAAGTGAACTTGGTATTGATTCAGAAAGATTGGCTGTTCTAGGTGATAGTGCAGGCGGTAACCTTGCAGCAGCAGTTGCTCTGAAAGCTAGAGACTATGGTAAACCAACCCTAAAGTTTCAGATGTTGATTTACCCAGTGACAGATTACCGACAGACATCGGAATCTATGGGTAAATACTCTGATGCACCTATTTGGACTCAGGCCAATAATAATAAGATGTGGAAAGCATATCTTAGTTCAGGTAAAGATGAAATGATTGGATATGCATCACCACTTATGGCAGACTCATGTGAAAACTTACCTAATGCCTATATCGAGGTAGCTGAGCTAGATTGCTTAAGAGATGAAGGTATTGCTTATGGAGACAAGTTAAAGGAAGCTAATAACTGGGTTGAACTTTATGAGATTGAGGGTGGCGTCCATGGCTTTGATCAGATACCTTTTAGTGAGGTTGTTAACAAGGTCATGAAGAGACGATTTGAATGGATGACAGATAACTTTAATAAAGAAGGATAAGTAAACTTCAAAATAAATTTAACATGCCCTAATATAGGGTGTGTTTTTGCGTGTAACTATGCTATAATGTCAAGAACTTTAGTCACAGATAAAGAGAGGTTAAGGTGCCTATGAAAAACTCATTCAAAGTCAAAAAATTCATTACCTATTATAAGCCACATAAGAAATTATTCATCTTTGATATGGTCTGTGCCCTAATGATTGCAGCCATTGATCTAGTCTATCCGATGTTGTCCAGAACATTTCTGAACGATTATTTGCCAGAAACACAAGATGATGTAAGACCCTTCCTAATATTTATTGGGGCACTTGTTGTTATGTATGTTGTACGTTCAGGCTTACAATTCATCGTAGATTACTGGGGACATATTCTTGGTATACGTATGGAATATGACATGCGTAAAGAATTCTTCTCACACTTACAGAAGTTATCGTTTAAGTATTATGACAAAACAAGAACCGGACACATCATGTCTAGAATGGTTAGTGACTTAAACGAGATGTCAGAACTTGCACATCACGGACCAGAAGACTTATTCCTTTCAATTATAATGCTGATCGGTTCATTCATTATGATGTTGATAGTACAGTGGAAGTTAGCCCTTGCTGTATATCTTGTGATTCCTTTCCTAGTATGGTTTGCCATTACTCAACGAAAGAAGATGTCTAGAGGTTTTAAGGAAGTTAAGAAAAAGATGGCTGGGGTTAATGCTGACCTTGAGAGTAGTATCTCAGGTATACGTGTTGCTAAGTCTTTTGCTAATGAAGATTATGAGATCCAGAAGTTTGATAAAGGCAACCAGTTATTCAGAACCTCTAAAGACAATGCCTACATGTATATGGCAACTTTTATGATGGGTATGACTTTTATGATGAAGATGCTTAACATAATTGCTCTTGGTGGTGGAGGCTACTTAATCTATAAAGGTGAGATGAATTATGCAGACCTCATAGCCTTCATCTTCTATATTAATTCATTCCTTCAGCCAATTAGGAAGTTAACACAGTTCGTGCAGCAGTTTGAATCAGGTATGGCAGGCTTTGAACGTTTCCAAGAGATTATGTTAATTGAACCAGAGATTAAAGACCGCGATCATGCAAAAGAGTTATCAGATGTTGTTGGTGACATAAAATTTGAGAATGTGACTTTCTCTTATAATAACCATGAGACTGTCTTAAAAGACATTGATCTTGAAATCACGCCAGGTCATACCTTAGCACTAGTTGGTCCTTCAGGTGGTGGCAAAACAACCATGTGCCACTTGATTCCAAGATTCTATGAAGTTGATGCTGGTGGTATTACAATAGATGGAATGGACATTAGAGATATTACAATGAGTTCCTTACGTAGCAATATTGGATTGGTTTCCCAAGACGTCTTCTTATTCGCAGGCACTATAGGCGATAACATTATGTATGGACGTACGGATGCAACGAAAGAAGAAATCATTGAAGCGGCCAAGAATGCTGAGATTCATGATTTCATTGATGGCTTGGCGGAAGGTTATGACACACTAGTTGGTGAACGTGGTATTAGATTATCGGGTGGTCAGAAGCAGAGAATTAGTATTGCTAGAGTATTCCTTAAGAACCCACCAATTCTAGTTCTTGATGAAGCAACCTCAGCTCTTGATAATCAGACAGAGGTGAAGGTGCAAATGGCCCTTGAGAAGTTAGCAAAAGGTAGAACAACAATGGTCATCGCCCATAGACTTTCTACAATTAAGAATGCAGATGAGATTGTTGTTATGACTGAAGCGGGGATTGTGGAAAAAGGAAACCATGACCAGTTAATTGACCAAGAAGGTCTATATAGTAAGTTATACAAGGCACAGTTCAAAGGTTATATGCCAGACTCTTTATAGCCACAATAGGAAAGGACGGAATCCGTAATGGGTTCCGTCCTTATTAATTTTCTGATATGATAAAAAATATCAAGTATCCTTTTGGAAACCGTATTATACTTAACTAGAAAGTTGAGGACGACAGATGAACTATTATATGGGTATGCAAGCAGCAATTGATTACATTGAAGAACATATTATGGACGAAATCACTTTAGAGGATATCTCTAAGGTGACAGGGTATTCCATCCCTCACATCTATAGAATATTTGGAGCGATGGTTGGATGTTCAATGATGACTTATGTTCGAAAAAGAAGGCTTAGTAATGCATTATATGACCTTGTGACGACAGATCGTAGTGTTATTGATATAGCCTTAGCTTATGGATATGAATCCCATGAAGCGTTCACAAGGACGTTCAAATCAGCTTATGGTGCACCACCAAGACAAATGAGGAAGGCTCAAGTGGAACCGATTCTATTTGAGCGGATCAAGTTAACAGCTAAGGATAAAGGAGACAAGCACATGAAACCTGAAATAATTATCAGAGAAAGATTGACAGTCATAGGTAAGACTCAATATATTTCTGGAAACGAAGAAGAGAAGTTTAGACTTTTAAAGGCAACACGAGAGTCGCTGAAGGATAGTGTTACTAGTATTGACAATAGAATGAACCACTTGTATTTTGCTGCTTATGATTATTTGCCAGAAGATATGGAGAAGGATGATGATGATTTGACCTATACTTACTATTACGGGGTTGAAGTGTCAGATGATACAAGAATCCCTGAGGGAATGGTGAAAAAGTCATTGCCTAAAGGGAAGTATGCTGTCTTTTCTTATAATTTAGATAAGAATACATTAAATGGCATGAAACTTGAGGAGAGTGTATATGACTACATTGATGGCGTCTGGTTGCCAGAATCAGGCTTTGAACTATCTGACCAATCAGATTATGAAGTAGTTGATATAGATAAAAACCAGATTGATTATTATATCTCTATCATATAAGTAAATAGAACATAGGAACAAGGACTGTACTTAGAAAGTTGTAAATCAGCTTTTAAGTACAGTTTTTTTAGGTTGTGGACTTTACACACTATTTACATTAGCCCAATATAACATTTACTTTACAATGTTAAACTTACTTTGTAATTAAGAAAGTACTTTAACAGTTATCAGACAGAAATGGATCAGAACGATTCAATGGGAGGAAACAAGAAATGAAAAAAATACTTACAATGATAGTGACACTTATAGCAGTACTTGCCTTAGCAGGATGTGCTGCAGAAGAAAGTACAAATATAGAGGCAAGTGATGGCGTCGTTGAACTAGAAGGATCAGTTATAGTTGATGGGTCAGGAACGGTATACCCACTTATGGCCAATATTGCTGAAGAGTATATGGTGAATGAACAAGAGAATGTATCAGTACAAGTTGGACGTGCAGGATCATCCGCCGGCTTTAAGAAATTTATTCCTGGTGAAACAGACTTCTCTGATGCTTCTAGAAAAATCAAAGATGCAGAAGTGGAGCAACTTGAAGAAGTTGGACTAGTACTAGGTGAGGATGTTTACGAGTTTATTCTAGCTTACGATGGTTTGACCATGGTTATCAATAAAGATAATGACTGGGCAACAGAAATGACCAAAGAAGAAATAGTGAACATGTATTTGGCATCCGGTGGTGTGACTACATGGGCGGATATCAGGGCAGAATGGCCAGCTGAAGAAATTAAGTTTTATGGACCAAATGAAAACCACGGCACATATGAGTTCTTCTATGAGAAGATTTTAGATGAGCAAGACATGGTTGCATCAGCAAATTTACAGCAAGAATATTCAACACTTGTTGACCTAGTATCAAGTGATGTAAATGCTATTGCATTCTTTGGATTTGGTTACTATGTGTCAAACACAGATAAACTTGCAGCTGTGAATGTGGACTTTGGTGAAGGTCCAGTTGAACCATCACTAGAGACCATTGGTACTGAGCTTGACTACGCTGGATTTACTAGACCAGTATTTACTTACCTAAATGTTAATTATGCTAAGGAAAAGCCACAAGTACTTGATTTTGCCAAATACGTTGTATCATTCGAAGGGGCTAAAAGATTAGCAGGAGACAATGGATTTGCACCACTACCTGATGCAATGTATGAAGAATATCAAGCTTTACTTGAAACAGTGAAGTAAGTGATGACATAAGGGAAATAGGTGAGAAGCTTAAGCTTCTTGCCTTATTTCTATATTGCATGAATTTGAGTCAACACACTAGTGTGTGAAAGTAAAATGTTTGTAAAGTTAGATAGAGTAACAAATGAAATGGAGTGTTCAAATGACAAATGTCAGTCCTTACAAAATGAAAATTAGAAAATCATCAAAACTAGAAGTTATTGTGCCAATTGTACTATTTATCATCGCATCTATCTCCGTCTTAACATCTATAGGTATCGTTCTGACATTGCTTGTTGATGCATCAAGATTCTTTGCTGAAGTCCCATTATCAGAGGTTTTTAGTACTGAACTTAGACCCCTTAATGCAAAAGATCCAAGGTTTGGCTTCTTGCCACTCATCATGGGGACAGTTGTAACATCTATTATAGCTATGTTAGTAGCCGCACCGATTGGTCTTACTTCTGCAATGTTCTTAAGTGAGTTCATATCACCTCAGAAAAGGAAGATTATCAAACCAATCATAGAAGTGTTAGCTGGAATACCAACAATCGTATATGGATTTTTTGCCTATAATACAGTAACGCCATTGCTTATGAAACTCATACCTGACTTGGGCGCCAAAAACGCCTTATCTCCAGGCATCGTTATGGGTATTATGATAATTCCAATTGTGACCTCCTTATCAGAAGATGCAATGAGCTCAGTGCCAGACACAATTCGTAAGGGTGCTTACGGTTTAGGGGCAACTAAACTAGAAGTAGCAGCCAAGGTTATTGTACCAGCAGCAATTTCAGGAATCGTTGCAGCCTTTGTACTGGCCATCTCAAGAGCGATTGGTGAAACAATGATTGTGACCATTGCAAGTGGTAGTGCCAAAGCGTTTACATGGAATGTTACTGAGCCAATGCAAACCATGACAGCTTACATTGTGGAGTTCACAAGTGGGGACGCTGGTAGTGGCACCATAGGCTATTACAGTTTATATGCGGTGGGACTAATGTTGTTTATATTCACATTAATGACAAACTTAGTGGCAAAATATATTACAAAGAAATTTAGAAGGGAGTACTAATATGACCAACACCTTAGATACTCTTAAACATGAAGAAAGATTAGAGTTACTTAACAGTAATAAGAAATATATAGACCCTGATCAAGCTAAGGCAAGACTAGCAAAAAGAAAAATGATCAATCATGTGGCTCAAGTAGCCTTTTCATTAACGATTGTTTTCATTGTACTAGTTTTAGCCCTCCTGCTATTTAATATAATAAGTGCAAGTATAGGATGGTTAGATTGGGAATTCCTAACAGGTAGACTATCTATTCGACCAGAAAAAGCGGGCATCAAAAGCGTTATCATGGGTTCAGCCATGCTCATGTTAGTCGTTGCACCAGTTACCTTATTTATTGGGGTTGCTACAGCCATATTCATGGAGGAGTACGCTAAGAAAGGTCTTGTTAATACACTAATCAGTGTTAATATATCAAACTTAGCAGGCGTGCCATCGGTCATATTTGGTCTTCTTGGTTTGACTGTATTTGGTCGGTTGTTTGGTCTTGGTTCAAGTGTACTGGCAGGTGGTTTAACCCTCTCATTGTTGGTTCTGCCTAATGTTGTAGTAGCTAGTCAAGAAGCTATAAAGGCAGTACCTAATTACTTAAGGGAAGCTTCATTCGGACTTGGTGCAACCAAATGGACAACAGTTAGAAAGGTTGTACTTCCATCTGCAATACCAGGTATTATGACAGGTTCTATCTTAGCCTTATCAAGGGCTATTGGAGAGACCGCCCCCTTAGTAGTGTTAGGTATTCCAACGCTGATTCTGAAATCGCCTGAATCTTTTATGGATGATTTTACAGCTTTACCTATACAGATCTATTACTGGACACTAGATACAGTTTTGACAAAAGAGTATGCCAATCTAGCGGCGGCTACAATCATAATTTTATTGATTATCTTGTTCCTATTAAACTCAGTGGCTATACTCATAAGAAGTAAGTATCAAAGAAGATATTAGATAAACATAGAAATATAGAGGTGAAAAGATGAGTGAAACATCAAAATTCAGTATAAAAGACTTGGACTTCTTTTACGATGATTTTCAAGCTTTAAAGAAAGTAAATTTAGATATAAAGGCAAATGAGATTACAGCCTTTATTGGTCCATCAGGCTGTGGTAAATCAACCTTCCTAAGAACATTAAATAGAATGAATGACTTAATCGATGGGACTAGAGTAGAAGGTAAAATACTACTTGATAACGTAGACATTTATGATAAAACAGATGTGATTACCTTAAGATCAAGGGTTGGTATGGTTTTTCAAAAGCCTAATCCTTTTCCAATGAGTGTTTATGATAACATTGCATATGGTCCAAGATTAAACGGTATTAAAAAGAAGGCAATACTTAATGAGATTGTTGAAAAATCACTAAGACAAGCAGCAGTCTGGGATGAATGTAAAGATAAGTTGAAGCAAAATGCCTTGTCATTTTCAGGAGGCCAGCAGCAGAGAATTTGTATTGCAAGGGCTTTAGCTGTAGAACCTGAAGTACTGCTTATGGATGAGCCAACAAGTGCTCTTGACCCAGTATCAACTTTGAAGATTGAGGACTTATGCTCAGAACTTAAAAAGAAGTACACAATAGTCATGGTGACACATAATATGCAACAGGCAGCAAGGATTTCAGATAAAACAGCCTTTTTCTTATTAGGTGAATTGTTAGAGTTTGATTCAACAGAGAAAATCTTTAGTAACCCAGAGCATCAGAAGACAGAAGATTATATCACAGGTCGATTTGGTTGATATAGTATGGAACAAATGATAAACTTTAATCAATTAGTTCATTTGGACTAAGATCTTATGGAGGGCGTTATGCCAGTTAGATATGAATTTGAGAAAGAATTAAACGAATTACACCGCAACATGGTAAAAATGGGTGCAGTGATTGAACAACAGATTGATGACATGATTAAGGCACTTTTGAATCAAGATGTTGAACTAGCTAAAGAAGTAATTAAAAGAGATGATATCATTGATGAACTTGATCGAACCATTGAACAAGAATGTATTTTACTAATAGCAAGGCAACAACCGATAGCTTCTGACTTAAGAGATATAGCTTCTATACTTAAGATTATCACGGATTTGGAACGTATTGCTGACCACTGTGAAGACATTTCAACTTATGCACTTAAGTTAAGTGAAGAGAAATATCTTAAGCCTCTTGCTGATATTCCTGTGATGGCTGATAGAGTTAAGAATATGGTGACCTTGGTTATTGACTCTTGTATCCGTAAGGACCTTGCATTAGCTGAAGAGGTAACGGCATTAGATGATGAGATTGATGACTTGTTTGATAAAATAGTGAGTGAGCTACAAGATTATATGATTGATAACCCATCCTATGTTAAGCAATGTACGGACTACATTTTTATCGTGAAATACCTTGAAAGAATGGGTGACCACGCTGGTAATATAGCTGGATGGATTACATACAACGTGACAGGAAAGCATTACGAATAAAAACGACGAGGTGATAAAGTGTCTAAAATCAAGATACTGACAGTAGATGACGAAGAACATATATTAGAATTACTAAAATACAATCTTGAGAGCAATGGCTATGATGTGGTACAGGCTGAGACTGGTGAAGAGGCATTACAAGTGTTAGAGGCAGAGGATATTGATCTTGTCTTACTAGACCTAATGTTGCCAGGGATTGATGGCCTTGAAACACTTAGAAATTTAAGGAATAATAGTCGGACCAAAAGAATTCCAGTGATAATGCTAACAGCTAAGACCGAGGAAATTGACACTGTACTTGGTCTTGAGATGGGCGCAGATGATTATATTGGTAAACCTTTTGGCGTTCATGAGTTAATGGCGAGAATAAAGGCTGTCTTTAGACGAACGGCTGAACTTGCAAAGTTAAGGGCTGATTTTAGAGTAGAAGAAGACTTAATTAAAATTGATGATCTAGTCATCAACAGAGCCACACATGAAATAAGTATTGGTGATAAAATGATGGAATTACCTCTTAAGGAATTCGAATTGTTATATTTGCTTGCTAAGAATAAGGGGCGTGTTTTTGACAGAGAAGTGCTACTTGAGAAAATCTGGGGATATGATTACTACGGTGAAACCAGAACAGTGGATGTACACATTCGGAATCTGAGAAAGAAAATTGAGTTGGATGATAAAAATCCTCAACATATTAAGACGGTTCGTGGTGTTGGTTACAAATTTATCTAGAGAGTGAGAGATGGTATGCAGAAGAAATTATTTTTAACCTATATTTTTGTGATTGTGCTTACAATGATGTTTGCAGTGGGTTTATCATGGCGCTCTATGGATCGATATTTTGTTGAGAAGGTTGAAGAAGAGACACAGATTGAAGGTACAATGATTAAGAAACTAATTCAAGAGGTCTTTGAAGAGGAAGATGATTTAGGGGCTTATGTAGGAGAATTAGCAGATCTATCAGATGTTAGAATCACCTTAATAGATATGCAAGGTAAAGTTCTTATTGACTCAGATAACGAAGTTGATAAAATGGACAATCACGCCAATCGTCCAGAAGTGCGAGGTGCCCTCAGGGGTTACGAGACATCAAGTTCTAGGTATAGTAATACCATGGAAACGGCTTTTTACTATTATGCAATGCCTATTGAAACTTTATCTTTTGATGGGGTGGTTAGGGTCTCTGTTGCTGTTAATGAGATTCAGGCAATTACTTTTGATATGATTAGCATTATCTTTATTGGTATTGGCTTTGGTGCAGTACTCGCCATAGCGGTGGCTTACTTTGTGACTAAAAGATTGATGATGCCAGTTAACGAGTTAACCAGTGTTGCTAAGATCATTGCAGAAGGTAATTACGACGAAAAAATCTATATTTCTCAGAATGACCAAATTGGGGAGTTGGCAGATGCTTTTAACTCTATGACCTTTGTACTTCGTAAGAATATCTGGGAACTAACACGAAAGAATGCAGAATTAGAGTCTATACTCACAAGTATGAGTAGTGGTTTGGCGGCTATCAATAATGATTACAAACTTGCCTTATATAACGACAATTTCTTTAAGATGTTAGACTTACCAGATGGGGACTTACAGGGTAAGTACTTCTATGAGTTTGCTAGGCAACTGACAGTTTTTGAAATGGTTGAAAGATCCATAAAGGAACAAATACAAGTCACTGATGAAGCTAAGATTATGGTTGACGGCGAAGAAACAGTTGTTCAAATTACAGCTACACCAATTTTTGATAAAGAAGTAGGCCATAAATCCTTAGGTGTATTGGTGATTCTGATGGATGTGACTCAGATTCGAAAACTTGAACATATGAGAAGAAATTTTGTTTCGAATGTGACCCACGAACTTAAAACACCTCTTACATCGATCAGAGGTTTTGTTGATACACTTAAGGGTGGGGCAATCAAACAAGAAGATGTAGCTCTTAGGTTCTTAGATATAATCGATATTGAGACAGATCGTTTGTCTATGTTGATCCAAGATATTTTATCCTTATCTGAGATTGAGACCATTGTTGGTGAGAAGAATGTTGATGTCTACCCATTAACAGAGATTATCGATGAGGTTATTGATATCATTCCAGCGCCGCAGGAAGGTGTTGAAATCATTAAAGATATACAAGCTGACCTTCCTAACTACAAATGTAACAAGAATAGAATGAAGCAACTACTAATTAATCTTGTGGATAACAGCGTTAAGTACACAGAGCAAGGTTATGTTAAGGTAAAAGCTTATGAATCCTATGGCTTCCTACATCTGATTGTAGAGGACACAGGCATGGGTATAGAGCACAAACACCTAAGCCGTATCTTCGAACGCTTCTACCGTGTAGACAAGGGCCGTTCTCGTAAAATGGGCGGCACAGGCCTTGGTTTATCCATTGTTAAACACATTGTTGAGTTATACAACGGTGATATTAAGATTGAGAGTGCTGTTGGCGAAGGTACGACGATTAGTATTAAGATGCCTTACTAAGGTTGCAAGGACTGGGAGACCAGTCCTTTTTTACTGCCATCCTGAGTGTACTTTCGAAGGATCTGTTCTGTTATTCTCGAGTATCAGGTATCCAGTGTTAAGGTGTAACGCAAAAACGCAATAAGGATAGCCACGAAAGACACGAAATAGGGTCAATGTGCTGATCCGGGGTTGTCATCCTCGACTTTCGGGGATCCAGTGTCTTACAAAAACCACATAGAATACACGAAACAAAGGACCGCTAGGGACTGACCTCGATGGTCCGGAGTGAGGACCAGCGGGGCCTGTCCGAGACCACTGAAAAAGCATTTAATAAGTCAACGTATTAAAGCACTAATGTAATGAAAAGAGCCTCTATAAATGGTATAATATAAGTACGACCAAAGACCATACCAAGGAGGCCCAGAATGCTAAGGATAATACCAAAACAATCATCTTTTCATACACTATTATACAATAAGATACCTCAAAATCATATACTAAGAATTGTAGATGAGACTGTAGATTTCTCTTTCATCAATGAGTTACTTCAAGATACATACTGCAAGCGGTTTGGACGACCTGGTAAGGAACCTATACTCATGTGCAAGCTCCTGTTTCTTAAACACATGTACAATCTATCTGATAAAAGGCTTATTGAGGAAGCTAGTCTTAATTTGGCACACTTATACTTCCTGCATCTAAATCCGGAAGATGAACTTCCCAATGACAGTTTACTATCTAAGTTCAGACGTCATAGAATAGATGAGACTACCCTCGATGAAATCATTACAGAGATTGTTAGACAATGTGTTGAAAAGAATATTATAGATAGTGGAAGTGTCAGCATCGATTCAACCCACATAGTAGCCAATACCTTTAATAACACCGCCGAACGCCTAATGAAAAAGATTGCTCGAAAAGTCATCAAAACACATCAAAAAGATGATAAAGACTTTACCAGTGCATACGAAGAACCTGATTATGAAGCCATCAAGGACCATCACGAAGCAAAACGTGTGATGGTTGCATACGTGAATGATGTTATCAAAGAAGTTGAATCAGCAGCTGGTGATGAAATAAGTGATAAAACAACAGAAGCCATTGAGCAAGGTCAGGAAATCATGGCTGATCCTAAGTTCCTGGCTCATAAAGGTGCCAGATCATTAATAGATACAGATGCCCGCGTAGGACATAAAACAAAGTTCGACCGATTTTTTGGCTACAAGACAGAGTTTATAATGACAAGCAAGGAGCATATAATAACTGCTGTCTGTACAGAGAGTGGCTCTTATACAGATGGTAGCAATACTAAAGAGTTACTTGATAAAACATTGGAAGGAAACATAGTACTTAGTGAGTTCTATGCTGATAAGGCTTATTTTAGAAAACCGATACTAGAGGAAATAAAAGTTAATGGTGGAAAACCGTTTATTCCAATCCACCATGGGATGTATCGGATGGACGAAACTAAGTATAGCTACAACAAAGATTCTGATGAATGGAGTTGTCACAGGGGAAACACCAGCGAGAAGAGAAAACACTTTAAGACTACAGAAAAGGGCAAACAAAGAGAAGGCTATAAGTATTATTTTCCAAAAAGTCAGTGTGAACACTGCCCTGACCGAGAATCATGTGTGACAGGTAATGCAAAAAGAAAAATTTTAAATGTTGGATCATACACAGCCCAATTCTACGAATTGTCCCAAGAGCAAAAAGACCCTGAGTGGTTAGAGAAGTATAAAAACAGGTCCAGTATAGAATGTAAGAATTCAGAGTTAAAAAGATTTCATGGACTATACCGAGCACAAGGGTATAGCCTAGAAAGTGTGTCTATCCAATCAAAGTTAACAATAATAGCGGTAAACTTAAAGACAATAGCAAGGATCATGATCAAGAAAAATAGTGATTTAACAACAATTGTAATACATATTATCTTGATAACTCAAAAAAATAATGTTGAGCGTTATAACTATATGAAAATGAGAAAATTGGCATA
>PPCM01000814.1_pt1 | contig 19381 bp, 13 predicted proteins | sample 1555541 | NCBI WGS metagenome assembly PPCM01 (sample SAMN05284479, study PRJNA326546) | Marine sediment metagenome, whole genome shotgun sequencing project. | isolation source: marine sediment | place: Germany: Wadden Sea | collected 2012-09-05 | reverse complement strand
TGGACAACGAGACCGTTAAGAGCGCCTTTGATCCCTTTTTCACCACCAAGGAAACGGGCAAGGGGACCGGGCTGGGCCTGGCCTCGGTATACGGCATCGTGAAGGGGCATGACGGTATTGTCCGCTGCTCAAGCGAGCCCGGAAGGGGAACAACATTCCGGATCTATTGGCCCGCCAAATCGAAGCAGGAGGAGATTAAATCCGTGCCTTCACATGCGGCCGCCCGGGGGGGGACCAATACCATCCTTCTCGTGGACGACGAACTCTCCATCAGGAATATGACCACGAAAATGTTGCACTCCTGCGGGTACACCACCCTCACCGCGGCCGACGGCGAGGAAGCACTTACCGTATACGGCCAAAGGGGGGGCGCCATAGACCTGGTGATTTTGGATCTGAACATGCCCGGCATGGATGGTCATGAATGCATGCGGAAACTGTTGGAACGAGATCCCAACGTCCCCATTCTCATTTCAAGCGGCTACTCCCCCGTTGTCAAGGCCGGCGAGTTGATGCAGTTCGGTGCCGCCGGATATCTAACCAAACCGTATCGGCTTCTGGAATTGAAAGCGGCGGTGCGGTCTGTTCTGGACGGCGGGCGGAGTGGAAACGGTTCCGCCCGGCCGGGAGATCTCGGACAGGAACCCGCATTGAAAACAGATGCTCCTTAACTTCAACCGCATATTGAGATTGAATTATGACAACTCATCATGAAAATGCGTCCCGCCGTATTCTGGTGATTGACGACAATACCGAAATTCACCGGGATTTTTGTAAAATACTGATGCCGCGATCGGCCCCGGACAGCGACCTTGTCGATATGGAGTCGGCGTTGTTTGGTTCCCCCACCCGCACCGTGACCTCCGGGACCTTTGAGATCGATTGCGCGTCCCAGGGCAAGGAGGGGTTTTCCATGGTGCAACAGGCGCAATCCGAGGGGCGCCCCTATGCCCTTGCATTCGTGGACGGGCGCATGCCTCCGGGCTGGGACGGTATTGAGACCATAAGCCGGCTATGGGAGGAAAGTCCGAATCTGCAGGTGGTTCTGTGCACGGCCTATTCGGATTATTCATGGCAGGAGATCCACCGTGTGCTGGGAGAGCAAGACGGTCTGCTGATCCTCAAAAAACCCTTCGACACCATGGAGGTTCTCCAACTGGCCCACGCCCTGACCCGAAAATGGGAACTGAACCACGAGATCGAAGGAAAACTCAACCGGCTGGCTTATTACGACAGCCTTACAGGGCTCCCCAACCGAACGCTGTTCGCCGACCGACTGCGCCAGACAATGGAAAGGGCCCGTCGTTACGAGCATACGGTCGCTCTGCTTTATATTGACCTGGACAACTTCAAGCGGATCAACGACACCCTTGGTCATGCCATTGGCGACGAACTGCTCAAACTGACTTCCCGGAGACTCCTGCAGTGCCTCAGGTCCTCGGATACCGTCACCAGGTCCCCGGCGGACCGGATGGCTTCACGGCTCGGTGGGGATGAGTTTACCGTGATCCTGCCCGAGCTGAACAGGGCGGAGAACGCCGGGGTGGTCGCCGAACGGATTTCCCACAAAATCTCCCAAACCATGGATCTGGACGGCCACCAGATCGTCGTCACCCCAAGCATCGGCATTGCAATCTTCCCCGAAGACGGCGACAATATGGAGACCCTTCTTAAAAACGCCGATATTGCAATGTACTATTCCAAGCGCATGGGGCCCAATTTATTCAATTACTATCGGGAGTCCATGAATGCGGAAACACTGAAACGGATGACCATGGAGAATCACCTGCGGCAGGCATTTGAACGGGATGAGTTTTCACTGCATTACCAGCCCCAGTTCGATCTTGTCACCAACCGGGTCAGCGGAGTGGAGGCCCTGCTGCGCTGGCGGAACTGGGAGCTTGGAAATGTTCCGCCCATCGAGTTTATCCCCATCGCGGAGGAGAACGGCATCATCGTTACCATCGGTGAGTGGGTTTTGCGAACGGCCTGCGGGCAGACGAAAATCTGGCGGGACCGGGGTTTGCCCCTGGAACGAATTGCCGTCAATGTTTCCGTGAAACAGTTTTCCCACCCGAATTTCCTGGAAATGGTGCGAAATGTACTTTCCGATACGGGTCTGGATCCGCGTCATCTGGAAATCGAGATCACCGAGAGCCTCCTGGTGAAAAAAAAGCAAAACATCACCGAGATTCTTCACGAACTCAGAAAGATGAATGTTCGAATTGCCATTGATGATTTCGGTACGGGATATTCCAGCCTGGGTCGCTTAAAAGAGATGCCCGTCGACTGCCTGAAAATTGATCGCGGATTTGTCAACGGTATCGCAGGCAGTGCCAGAGACCAAAGCATCATCAGCGCCATAATAGCCATGGCCGAAGGCATGAACCTCAGATTGATTGCCGAAGGCGTCGAGACATCCGGCCAGGTTGATTTTCTTCGCGGAAAACAATGTCCCGAGGCCCAGGGGTACCTTTACAGCAAACCGCTGACCACCCGCCAGGTGGAGGAATTTCTTCAAAATACATTAGTTTAACCCGGGACCGGCCCCCCCTTTGGCTCCTTTTCTTTTAATTTAGACGCATGGATTTTTTAAAACAGTGAATGAAATGCTGCAATACCGGATGATATTGGCGGGGAGAATCCATATCATCCGGAAAATGAAAATAAACGGTATGATCAACAAAATCCTGTGGGGAAAACACCGACAATAATCCAAGGCGCATCATCACCTTCTCGAACACCGCTCGAATAATCTCTTTCAGGGCGCGGGATTGTATACCGGCGCCCGATGCCCGTTTTCATGGATGTCGTCAGGCGGGGAATCCTCGGACTGGGTGATCTTGCCTTCAAATCATTTTTTTGTTATTGTTTTACTAATTATGTTTAGAAGCGTTTATCTCGCCAGTCCAAGCCCATGCCGGGCATGCACTGGAATAATGAGCGATTAATGCCGCTCGTTCTTATCGGCGGCGGAATAGTCCCGGTCACAATATCCACAATCATCCGCAACGCTTCGGGTTTATGGCGACGGCTTGATTTCAGTCTAAGGGGCGTGGAATTTATTAAATCCACATTCTCGGGGCACTCGGCTCGGGAAAGCCGAGGCATTGCTTTACGACAACAGCAACGCGAATCATCGGTAATTGTGGAATTATTTCTTTCTTGATCCCTAATACGAGGCGACACCGACTGCCGCGCGCTTCTTCCCAAGACAGGGGAAAACGGGCGACAGCCGGTGATTCAGCGTACGTTTATAGTTTGTATTTCCTGTATTCCCAGACTCCGAAATCAGGAATGCGGCACCCTGAGGCCGCAGACCGCCGGCCGGAGGCAATTTATGGGCTTTTATTCGAGATTCTTGACCTGCAAAATGACAATTCAAAGGACACGGCGCCTTCAATATGGACAATGGACGAGAACCGTCCGGCAAACACTCCGCATCCCCCTGAAATCCGTCGCTACGGTCGTTTTATTGATATTCCTCAATACCGACTCCCTGGCGCGGGAAGAAAAAGAGTTGCTCTTGCTTTTTTCGGATCCCTGGCCGCCCTACATCCAGGGCGCTCAAGACCCCGCCCTCTGTGGCGGAGGAAGATGGATTGAATTGATCGATACCATTTTTGAACGGGTTGAGGGGTATCGCGTCAACTGCGCGTTAAAACCATGGGCCAGGGTACTGGATGAAGCAAGAAGCGGCATCACCGACGGCGTCATTCTATTGGGAAAGACTAAAGAACGCGAACAGTACCTGGAGTATGTGGACTGGCTGACCACCAATCGCGTTGTCGTCTGGTATTCCGTCGAACACTTTCCAAAGGGGCTGGAATGGGAGACAATGAATGATTTTCAGGGATTGATTATCGGGAAAATACGCAAATCCATCAATGGAAAGGAGTTCGTGGCGGCAAGGGAAAACGGCCTCCCCCTTGAAATTTACGAGACCGTGCATGAGTTACAGCTTTACCGGATGCTGCTGGCGGGGAGAATCGATGTGGCGGCCATTCCCGAGCTGATCGCCATTGGCACGATCAAGAAGAACGGCTGGGAGAAAAGATTGACGAGGATGAAAAAGCCACTTGCCAGAGATCGATTGTTCTTTGCTTTTTCTAAAAAATCCGAAGCATCCAGGCTGGTGCCGAAAATCAATACCATCATTCGGGAGATGAAAAAAAATGGTATGATCGACAAAATTCTGTCGGGAAAACAGTAAACGACCGGTCCCGGAGGCCCGGTTTTCCACGACGCAATAAAGTGCACCCATGCCCCGAACTCATCCTTCCGGCCACCGTTCCGAAACTGCCCGTCAAGTAACCGCATATTGGAAACCATGAGAGGAAAAGCAGGTTCATGGAGCGAGGGGCGACCTCACTCCCTTGGGCGAATGTGTCATTTTTTACAGCTCTCCGCCCCGCGTCGGGATCCGGAAGATGTTCGGGGCACCGCGTTCGGCGATGAGGCGAACCAAACTCACCCCGGCCATGCCTTCCGGATCCGTGGGGTCATGGGTGAATCTTTTCATTTCGCCGTTGCGAAGGTTCAGGCGATTGAGCCCCGCCTGCGCGGAAAACCAACCGTTCCCGCATAAGAGCTCCAAATTGCGTTCATTATTTCAATCGAAATCCGTAACATTGAACACTTCCCTGGACCAGGCCCTGGCCCAATCCCCAAATGGACGTGTCAGTTCAATGAGCTCCCTGCCCCGATTCGTCAAGCGATAGCCGTCAAGCGTGCGCTCCACGATTTCGGCTTCTCTCAGGTCCTTGATCCGGCTGTTTAGAATTGAAGGAGAGATGGATTCGCATCTGTCTTGAAGTTCCCTGAACTTAAAGGGACCGTTTTGCAGCTGCCACAAAACGCCCAGTGCCCAGGTTCTGCCCAGCAAGTCAAAAAGAGCCATGATCGGAACCCCTGTCCTGGAACCTCTTACAGGCTTTCCCGGCGTTGGAATCGTCATTTTACCTTCCTTTATTCAGATAACCTCAAAATCTCCGGGGTTTCGAGGCTTTGTTGAAATCAGTGGAACATTGATCCTTGTATCTTACCGTCGAAAACTTACACTTTTATTTCAATACTTTTTTGCTTCCGGTTTATTCGGGACAGGGACTTGGAAAAACTATTATCCGCCCCAAATAGATCAACCCCCTCTTTCGCCATGCGCCGATCACTTCATGGACGTGGATCTATTTCCTCCCACTTCCTTAACGCCATAACCACGTACGCGGATATCCGACAGCCCCGAATCAAATGTCGCTCTTCAAGGACTCAAACCCCTTTGCAACCATCGTCGGCACGAACTCGATGACTTCATAGGTTGCAACCCCCGCGATATAAAACGGGTCCTCCTCCAATATCCTGTCGAGTTCGGCCCTTGTTTCCGCCAGTGCCAGGATAACACCGCCCGTCCTGGGGACCTTGCGACCGGATGCAAGGAAATTCCCCCCTTCGTATTGCCTTGCCAGATAATCGATGTGTGCATCAATGTTCTTTTCGACTTCCTCAAGTGAACGTACATATGTCAATGAAACAACAAACATTCGCAGCCTCCATTAAGCGAGTATCCGTCGGCCGGGTCGCCAAATCGTCATTCGTTTTTTTTACACCGGCACGGCAACCCGTACCATTCTATTCGATTTCCATGGACATTCGTCAAAGATTCAATGTCTTGCCTCTCAGGCGAACACGGTTTCCGCCGCATGCCGAGCCGTCGTTTCCGATTCAAGGCCGGCAAACTCTCCTGATATGTACTGCAAGGCAATTTGGCCCGATTCCATAAAGTTGGGTTACAAAAAGTAAACGGGTTCCTTTCGATCACCATACAAGGTGTTCAATCGCATTGCGGCATCCTTAACCGGACCGGCTTTCATCGTTTTTGCGTTTTGGGGACAGCTCTTGATGCAGGCACAACAGGTGATGCATTTTTCCTTATCAATCAAGTGACTGTTCTCCGGATCAACGGCGCCCACGGGACACCCTTCCGCGCATATTCCGCACCGCGTGCACTCACCGCCGGTTGCGACAAAATCCACACTCCACAGTTCGGTAACGCCTCCATAGGGCTGGTTGCCGGGTATCGTCAAGTCGGAAACCTCTTCCGCCGACGAAACGGAGCGTAGTTTCGCGCTTATCTTGCGGCCCAACAACTCCGCGTGGTTCAAGTCGTTAGCATCGGGACGCCCATGGGCCGTGGGCGTTTCGGTACTGGAAAAGGAGTGTTCCCCAATATAGGCCCCGCAGGCGATCGGTATGCACCCGCGCTTTTTCATAATATCTCTGAGTTCGAGCAGGGCATCGTCATACTCGCGATTACCATAAACAACGACACACACGGCAGGTGTATTATCCGCTTCCACGGCATGGAGCCATTCACTTAAAACATCCGGCACCCTTCCCATGTAAACCGGCATGCCAACAACGAGCAGATCACTTTCCGATGTTCGCAACCGCTGTTTTCTCGCATCCGGCCGGGTGATATCCAGCAGCTCTGCGGAACCTTGATCGATTCCGCGCGCGATACCCTGAACGATTGTTCTTGTTGTTCCCGTCGGTGAAAAACAAACCAACTTTAAAGACCGTACTTTCATTGAAACTCCTCCTCGAATTCACGAACCATTCAGGGTTACCCCACTCAATCGCTCCACATTTAGTAGCATGCTACACATTTTGTAGCGCCAAATGTAAAAGTTGTCAAGCCCTTAACCGGAGCCGCAAGGCGAGTCATTAGGGATCGAGAAACAATAATTTACACTATCACGGTTGATTCGCCTTGCCGTTAGCGTTAAGCAAAGCTTTGCTTGCCTGATTCGAGAGCTCCGAATGTGTGTGGATTTCTTTAATTCCGAATCCCTTAAACGCATTCGTGATATACATCGCAACAACGTATACCGCCGGCGTGGCCCCGGCAAGGCACTAACGCCCGGTCGCCCGCCCCTCCGATACGTTCACGACCACGCTGTCAAATTGCAGTTGGGAGACGGAGAGTTCGCCGTCCATGTTTAAATCATAAGCAAAGTAAAATGTATAGGTGCCCGCCGGCAAACCGGAGAGGTTGAAGATCTCAAGGGAGTCGATACTTGCCAGCGCTTTCTGGTAAGTGGGCGCAAGACCCGGCAGCCAACCGTCGGATGAATGAAGGTGAAACAATCCAAAGGCGGTATCCACCACAAACCACCAGTCGGCCTCCGGGCCGGAGGGGTCCTCCGCGTCGAGGGTCGCGGTGATGGAAACGGTTTCGCCGGATGATACGGACAGGGCCGCATCCGAAGTGTTTGCCTTGATATCGGGCATCGGCGTCCCTGGTCCCGCGGCGGCGGCAAGGGCCCTGTAACGCAGGATTCTCCCGGAACTTCCCGCAGCAAGGAGATCGCCTTCGCCGTTGCCCGAGACGCCGTTCAGGTCTTGTCCCGTTGAGGCTTTCGTCGTCCAGCGGCTTCCGTCGTAATGGAGGATAATGCCTCCGGCCCCCACGGCGAACAGATCGCCTGCTCCGCTTCCCCAGACGCTGAAAATGTTTGCCGTCGTTCCTGAACTCATCGGCGTCCATGCCGTCCCGTCATAATGCAGGATCGTTCCAAAGTCCCCCACGGCGAAATAATCGTTCGCGGCGCTGCCCCATACGCCGTTCAGGCTGTTGGTCGTGCCGGACGCCGTCTTCTGCCATGTGTTCCCGTTGTAATGGAGAATCGTTCCCCCAAAGCCCACGGCAAAAATATCATCGGGCGCGATGCCCCATATGCCGTACAGTTCCGTTGTAATGGAGGACTCCGTTTTCGTCCATTCGCTTCCATTGTAATGGAGGATCGACGCAACAAACCAACCGACCTCTGCGGACCAGTCGGTGCCCACGGCGAACAGGTCATCTGCGGCGCTTCCCCATACGGCATGAAGGGGAAACGTGGAACCGGAACTCATGCGGGTCCAGGCGCTTCCATCGTAATGCAGGATCACCCCATCGTCCCCCACGGCAAAGGCATCGCCTTCACCTTCGGCCCAAACGCCTCGAAGGGTAAGCATGGTGCCGGAAGAGAACTCCTCCCATGCGCTCCCGCCGTAATGGAGAATGGTTCCGCCCTCTCCAACGGCAAGGGCATTGTCCGGCGCCCCGGTCCAGATATCCTTCAGGCTGTTGGTCGTATTGGCGTTCATCCGCGTCCATGCGTATCCGTCGTGATGCAGGATCGCTCCGTCCACATCAAGGGTGACGGCTCCCGTGCCGACCGGTTTCGAACCCACGGAGAAGACATGGTCCGGGGAGTTGCCCCAAATTCCGTTAAGGGTCTTCACCCCGGCGGAATCCACCGGCGACCATCCGCTGCCGTCGTAGTGCAGAATCGTGCTGTCGCCGCCCACGGCGAACAGATGATCGGGGGCACTGCCCCAGAGTCCCTTGAGGGTGTTCACGGTGCCGGAGGTCATCCTGCTCCATGTGATGCCGTCGTAATGCAGGAGCGTTCCCCCGTCCCCCGCGACAAAGACATCGTTTGCCGAACTGCCCCAGACGGCGTACAGCCACTCCGTTGTCCCGGAACTCATCGGGGTCCAGCCGATGCCGTCGAAATGCAGGATCGTTCCCGAAGACCCCACGGCAAAGAGATCGTTCGCGGCACTGCCCCAGACCCCGAGAAGCGTGTAAGGGGCCGTGCCGGGCATCATCTCCTCCCACGTGCTCCCGTCGTAACGGAGGATGGTCCCGCTGCCCCCCACGGCAAAGAGATCACTTGCACCACTGCCCCATACGCCGTAAAGCCACTGGGTTGTGCCCGAGGTCATTCCGCTCCACCCAACCCCGTCGTAACGGAGGATGGTTCCGCTCCCTCCCACGGCAAAAACACCGCCGGCTCCACTGCCCCAGACACCTTCGAGGTCATGTATCGTTTCCGGGTTCATCCCCTTCCATTCGATGCCGTCGTAATGGAGGATCGTCCCCATGTCTCCCACGGCAAAAACATCGTTTGCCCCGCTGCCCCAGACACCTTTTACCGCCTCGGTGCTCTCCTGCCGCATCTCCGTCCATGCCCAGCTTTCCGGAGACAGGGATGCCGCCAGCCCGATCCCGGGGCCGGCAAGTTCCATTACCGCCGTTATTCCCAGGATTGAGACGATCAAAAAAAACAAGGAAGCGGAAGCCGGGCGCCCGCTGCGCTTGCCTTTCACGTGGAGATTATTGCCGTATTGTACATTGACCCTTTTCATTGTATCCCTCCATAACGCTTCCGGCGGTAAAACTGCGGCTGCATGGATCACGCGGAAGCCGCCTTGGCCCCGATCCTCGTTATCGCGGAAAGTTCTTCCGAGATAAAAACAGCGAGAATCGATGCCAGATTCCGGTAAAACTGGTTTTCCGCGCGGGATTCCACCAACTCGGTGAACGGGAAAACCCATGCCCCGAGGTGTTCATGTAAAAAATCGTGTTGCCGATCGTTGGACTCCTCGGCAAGGGCCGCGTTCCCCGCCTGTATTGCCTCGATCTCCTTAAAAATCAGATAGTACATAAATTCGAGTTCAACGGCCACATGATCGGGAGCGTCCCTGAAACCCTTCTCCGGGGTCAACCCCGCATCCCTGTAGTGTTCCAGGGCATGGACCGTCGAGTGCCCCATCATCATGGGCTTTCCGTCAAGATAAACCGACCCGTACGGGGGGGCCTTCAACCCGTAGGGCCCCACAAAGAGCCTCGCGAAATCAATCCTCAACAGGGGCAAGCCGTTTTTCTCTTTTACTGCTTCCCGGAGGGCGGGCACATGTTCCCTTGAATCCGACTTTATTACCGGCAAGGCCTTTGCAAGTCGTTCCAGGATCAGGGCCAAGTTGCTTCCGGGGGAGTAAAAGCACTCCGAAAGACTTTTGTAGACATCCAGGCGTGCCGCCTCCTGCTCGATAAACCGGATCTCGTCCATACATTTCTCCACGGGTGATGCCGCAAGGCACGATTAAGGTTGCAATCCAACCGCAAAATTAGACATGGCCTTCCTTTTTCAAACTCCCGGCTCTTCAAACGCGGTGCAGTTGCATCGGGTCAAAACGGGGAGAAATCCCACTGCGGGCAATCCGAGCCGGGGGATCGAAATGGAGTTAGTCTCCACCCGTAAAACGGGTGGCCTCGGGAGGCCCCCCGAGGGGGGCGATCAATTCCATATTGTTTCCATGGAAGCCAAATGACAATTCCCATGGAAGCTTATGAAGTCATAGGACCGAATCTCGCATAACCACGGACAGTTCATGCCGACAGTGACCGGTGCATCAAGTTGTTGTCCTGTACCGGTAGTGTTTTAAGCAATAATCTCACGATGAAGCGGTGGAACCTTTTTGCTTTCGGTTCCGGTTCATAACCGAGTACCCACCACAAGGCGCCCCAGGCATGTTCGAATGACCTTCAAATAACTTTTTTTGCCTACATAAGCTTCCCCCGGTGAGCGATTACGAGGGAGCGGCATCCAACCCCAGGTATCGCTCCCCAAGGGTGTAGAGCAGGAGCATCACCCCGATCGCGAAAACAAGAATGGACCACTCCCAGATACTGGGATAATACCCCAGGACCGCCGGGTACTGTTCCGCCTTGGGGCCGATGGGATGACTCTGGCCGGCGATAAGCATCTCCATGTGCATGGCCAGGGTTCCCAGCCACGCAAGGGCCCCGATCAACATCTTGCCCCCCGGTTTTTCCCGAACGGAGGCAATAAACAAAAGGATGAACGGCAGGAACAATCCCAGCAGCGTTTCCGTGTGAAAGCCGAGGATGGAACCAAAGAGGTGATCGAACCTTCTCACCTCCAGGAATTCGGGAACCACGGTTGCCCAGTCGATGGCCGTCTTCACCAGGGTGAAGACGACCACCACGCCGGCAACGTAATGGAAGATCACGCACATATCCTCGTACAGGCCCCGATGCCGTTCAAAATGCCCGCCCTCCACCACCGCCGCATAAACCATGCTGTACAGGATGAAGAGGGCGACACCGCTCAGCAATGCCGTCATCAAACAGTAGATGGACATGACCGGGCCGAAGTAGGTGATCCTGGACTCCGTGACCCCGAATACCGAACCGATCATCAGGGGGGCAATGAGCGCGCAGAGGGCCGAGAGGATTCCCAGCGCCCTGCTGAACCCGCTGTTCCAGTCTCCCATGCGCATCCGCCGGAACTTTTCCCCGAGCAGAATCAGCTCGACCCCGTAGATCGCGCCCATCCACCAGATCGGAGAGGAGAGGTTCGGCGACAGGAAGATATGGATCATGTTCCATGGGTTTCCAAGCTCGAGACCGATGCACACAAAGGCCCCGCAGAGTGTTGCAATGGAAAGGAATACCAGTCGCATGGCAAGGGGTTCGAATCGTTTGACCTTCAGGACAAGGGGGATCGCCGAAAGCAGGGTGAGCCCCGAGCTGCTCAATGCGAGGAAGATATAGGCCCCAAGGGGCAGGGACCACAGGACCACATCGTTTGCGTTGAAAAGATAATGCCCTTCGGTGAAAAGCTTGAACGCGGTATAAGCGCCGATGAGCAGAAGGACGCCGACGGCCGACAGCCAGCCGTAGTATATTTTCTTTTGACGATTCATTCAGACCCCTCCCTTGCCCGCCTCGTACTGCGCGGGGTTGAAATTCCGAATGTAAAACACATGGGGCTCCGTGCCGATCTGCTCCCTGAGGCGAAATGGGCGGAACTTGCCCAGCAAACGGCTCACCTTGCTGTTCGGATCCCGAATGTCCCCGAAGATCCTGGCATCCGCGGGGCAGGCCTCGACGCACCTGGGAAGCATTCCCTTCCGAACCAGGTGATCGCAGAAGGTGCATTTTTCAACAACCCCCTTGGGGCGAATGCCCGGAAGGGTCTCCTCCCGTTCCGGATTGTAGTACGGCAGCACCTTGCCGCCGGCAAGGGCGGCCAACTCCCCCGGAGCATATGTTCCCTTCCCCATCACCGAATCCTTCCCCCTCCAGAAGGGGTGCGGCGGACGCCAGTTGAAGTAGATCACCCCGTAGGGGCAGTTGAACTCACAGTACTTGCAGCCGATGCACTTGCCGGGGTCGTGCATGGTGATTCCGTTTTCGAGTTTATGCATGGCGCGGGTGGGACATCCCCTGACGCAGGGCGCGTTCTCGCAATGATTGCAGAGGGTGGGCATATAATGATACCGCACGTTGGGAAATGTCCCCCTTGTCTCTGTTATCTTGTTGGACCAGTAGATCCCCTCCGGCACGTTGTTTTCGTTACGGCAAGCGATGCTGCATCCGCCGCATCCCACGCACCGCTGAAGATCGATAACCATCGCATATCTGGGCATGGCGTCCTCCTATATTTTTTCGATTTTCACGCGGGTGCCGGCATGTCGAACCGTGCTGCCGCTGAGACGATCATACTCGGCCGGGATCAGATCGTTGTTGTTGCCGCCCCGGGGGGTTTTGCCGAACACCGAAGAGGCGAGCCGCCCGTAGGCCCAGTGCCCCTGGCCGTAACACTTGGCAACGGTGCCGGGCCTTACCCCCTCCCAGAGCTTTACGGCGCACTCGATGGTCCCGGAAGGTGAGATCACCCGAACCCGGTTGCCGTTTTCAAGGCCCAGGGGCCCCGCATCCGCCGGATTGATCTTCACCACATCCTCCCCGCGCTCGTCACCGGGGTCCAGATCCTTGAAGTCGTGGTACCAGTTGCAGTTGGCCGACCTGCCCTCGCGGTTCAGGCGAGACTTATGATCCACGAAAACAAAGGGGAACTCTCCGGGGTCCCCAGCGATAAAGGGCTCCTCATGGTGGGGGACAAAGGCCTTTTCGCCCCTTGCCTCGTACTTGCAGACCTCCAGGACCCTGTCCACGGTCGCCTTGTGCCTTTTCCCGTGCTTGTTAAGGGCCTCCTTCAGGGTTTCGCTGTAGAACTCGAACTTTCCTGTCCGGGTCTTCATCTTCCCCCACCGCTTCTTGTAGGGGTAAGGGTCGGAGTTCCACACCCCCGCCTTTTTAAACGCCTCCCATCCGTCGAACCTGTCGCCCCCCTTGTAGTGGGCGGGATCCCAGAGATCCCGGGTCGCATACTTCAGGGCGTACAGGGAAAACTCGCTCTCGTCGGAGGGTTCCCTGCCGGTCTCGGGGTCCTTGTACTCCTTGAAATGGCGCAGGAGATTGTCGAACCCCCTTTCGGCCAGTTTCTGCGCGATGAGCCAGGGGATCTCCGTCTCGTCCGTCTTATAGTCCCCGAGACGCTTTATAACGGGCTGCATGATGGTGACGTGGCGGTACCCGTTGGCGATGGATTTAACATAACCGTATTTCTCGAAGAGGTGATGGGTGTTGGGCAGGAGGATATCGGAAAACCAGGAAAACTCCGATGCATTGGTGGTGAGATGCACCACGAAGGGAATCCTTGAAAGAGCCCTTTCCCACCTGTCCGGCCCGGGACAGGAGAAGGCAAAGTTGTTCATGTACCCGATTGCCACCTTGATGTCGTAAGGGTCCCCGTTCAGGATACCGTCCGCCGCATGGTTCGTGACAACGCCGCCGCCGGACTTGCCCTTTGTCAGAGCGGGGAAGGCCAATCGGCCCCGCTGGTCGATCTTCTCATGTTTCTTCCCCTTTTTGGCGATCTCATCGAGAAAAGCATCCGGCTTGGGAAACTTCCGCGTATACTCCTTGTTGGCGGCCAGGGTCCCTCCCCTGTTGTCCACTGAACCCACCAGGCCGTTCAGGGCATGGCATGCCATGCCGGCGTAGCCCCCCCTGACCTGCATCACCGGCCCCCCGCCGACCCATGAGATCGCCCGGGGCGCGGCCTTTCCGAAATCATGGGCCACCCGCCTGATCTGGCCCGCAGGCAGACCCGTTTTATCGGCCGCCCACTCGGGGGTCTTGTCCTTCAGCTCCAGGTTCCACCACCTGACAAGTCCGTGGGTATGCTTCTCCTCGAACATCTCCTCGGAAACGGTGGTATCCTTCCGGAACCGGTTCACCCCGTCCTTGAAATCTCCCACGAAATCCCTGTACCACAAGCCCTCGGTCAGAATCACGTGGGCGATGGCCACCGCAAGGGCCCCGTCGTAACCGGGCCTTACCGGCAGCCACTCGTCCGCCTTTGCCGCCGTGGCCGACAGGCGCGGCTCCACCACGGCAAACTGCGCGCGGTTCAGGGCATCCCCCCAGACACTGGTGTAATAAGGTACCTGCCGGTTCGCCGAAAGGGGATCGGCCCCCCATGCGATCAGGTAACGGGTCCTCTTCACGTCGTACTGGCGATAGCTCCAGTATCCTTCCGTGTAATAGGAGCCGAACTTTTCCGCCTCCGCGCAGATGGCGCTGTGGGAGATATTGTTGGGAGAGCCGATGATCTTGGTCATCCGGTCGTAAATAATGTCCCGCATGTAGGTGTAGCGACCGCGCATGAGCATGTACTTGTGGGTTTCGTTGTTTTTCCTGAGCTCCATGATCCTGTCGGCAATGGTGTTCAGGGCCTCGTCCCAGGTAACGGGAACAAACCCGGGGTCCTCGTTTCTCCCCTTTTTCGGGTTGGTCCGTTTCATGGGCGTCCTGATCCTGTCCGGATCGTAAACCTGCTGCAGGGACAGGTGAGATCTCACGCATGCCGCCCCCACGCATACCTTGGAACGGGGATTTCCCCTGACCTTCACGGCCCTGTCCCCGTGCACGTAAACCTCCTTGGAACACCAGGAGGTGCATCCCTGGCAGGTGCCGGCCTTCCAGCTTCCCCTGCTCCCTCCCCTGGATTCAAGTGCCTGGGAAAGGGCGATCAGTTCCGGTTTCAGTACGCCCCCGGCCCCCAGCGCCGTGCCGGTCAAGGCCGCCGCCTGAAGAAAACGCCTCCGCGAAACTCTTCCACCGGCCGTTCCGCCTTTCCTCGATGATCTTTTATCCCCCATATTTCCTCCCATCTAAAATCCCGATTACATCATTTTATTCCTTTATTTCCAACTGTTAAACTGAATACAGCAACATCCACGCAATGATCGTTCGGAGCCCGGGAAACAACCGATTCAACGTTTTCGAGATTCGACCCCTCCCAAGTATCGGCATCTTTTCAAACCATTGTAGATTTAATGTGTTCCGTGCCCTTGACTGAAAACACCGGGGAGGAGCGGGGCAAAAGCGGGCGCCCCTCCGCGGCCCATGCACTGAACGGAATTTCGTATATCAAGCAGTTGTCGCTGCGGGGAAGGGTGATGCATTCCAAAATGAAGTCAAGCGAGGGCAGGTTGCGAGGAGCGAAATCGAACCGCAGGGAGAGCAGTTGCCGGCCCTCCGTTATTCCAATCTTTTTTCAAGATGCTTCCCACATACAGCAACCGGCAGTGGAATGAAGATCCGAATCGTTTTGAGCTTGAGGACCCGGTCAAATAAGCGACGGGAAAAACGAGATCGCGGTACATTGTCGGTATGAGTTATATTTTCAATACTACATTGTTATTGAATGAATTTAAAGGGATTAGTTTTTATACGAAGAGACCATGGGCCAAGGAAGGCAAAATATATGATGATGAAAGCAGGATTGGGCAGGATATTGGCAGTTTTGTATATTCACATTGCCCTGCTTCGCCGGCATTATCCAATCGTTGCTTATCAATCCGTAAACCAAAGGAAAACCCCATGCTGAATTTTGATTTTTACAACCCCACACATATTGTTTTCGGCAAAGGCCGTCTGGAAGAATTAAATCATCTGGTTCCCCAAAACGCCAAAGTTCTTATTACCTACGGCGGAGGCAGCGTCAAGCGTTTCGGGCTTCTGGACCGGGTGAAAGAGGAGCTTTCCAAGGCCGGCCGCGAAATTCTGGAGTTCGGAGGCATCCCGGCCAACCCTCGGTTCGACATCCTTCTCGATGCCGTAACAATCGTCCGTGAAGAGGAGGTGGACTTTATCCTGGCCGTGGGCGGCGGTTCCGTTATGGACGGCACCAAATTCATCGCGGTGGCCGCAGTGGCGGATGAATTCAAAGGCCGGGAGCGGGAACTGATGAACTTCGGTTTCACCCCGGTCCCCGTGGACGGAGCCGTCCCCTTCGGCACCGTGCTCACCTTGCCCGCCACCGGTTCCGAAATGAACAACGGTGCCGTCATCAGCGACGGAGAGGACAAGCTGCCGGTTTTCTCGGCCCACGCATTCCCTAAATTTTCCATCCTGGACCCTGTTCTGACCTATACCCTGCCCCCCACCCAGGTGGCCAACGGCGTGGTGGACACCTTTATCCATACCATTGAGCAGTATGTCACCTTCCCCGTTGATGCCGGATTCCAGGACCGTACCGCCGAAGGGATCCTCCGGACCCTCGTCGAAGTGGGGAAAACCACGGTGGATGAGCCGGAAAACTACGATGCCCGGGCCAACCTGGTCTGGTGCTCCACCATGGCACTTAACGGCCTGATCGGTGCCGGAGTCCCCCAGGACTGGGCCACCCACATGCTGGGCCATGAAATTACGGCCCTCACCGGCCTGGACCACGCAAAAACCCTGGCCGTGATCCAGATTGCCAACTGGAAAATCCGTAGAACTCAAAAGAAGGAGAAACTGATCCAATACGCGGAAAGGGTATGGGATATCCGTGAAGGCGACGACGACGCCTGCATCGACCTGGCCATTGAAAAAACGGAAACGTTCTTTCACGGCATCGGCATGTCCACACGGCTTTCCGACTACAACATCGGTGCCGATATCGTTGACAAGGTGGTCAACGGTCTTGAGCAACACGGCATGACCCGGCTCTCCGAACACCAGGACGTTACGTTGGATGTGTCCAGAAAGATGCTTGAAGCCGCCCTTTAGGCCTTCTAAATGGACGGCCAACGCCCCCTGAAGCAGGGGTAAAGGTTTTTGACCTGTAATAGAATATCACTCGAAATTCCCCACTGATAAGGCTGTAAAGATTTTTTGGGAACATTACCAGCCGAACAGAAAGAGCATTTCGAGTGAATAACAATAATAACAAGAAATAGCCGGCAAAGTGTAAAATAGTACTACGATGGCATGATTATGAACAGCGGTTTTTGTAAACCGAAATGATTTGTGGCAGCAACGGTATAACCGGATTCAGGAGCACAGCAATTAAATTCCGGTTTGTACTTTCGTCATGCGATTCTTAAGGACTATCCATGCAAGACGGTTGTGTACTTCCTCACGAAGCCACCAACGGAAACAGACGTGACTGCGGGCTTTAATTGGTCGTAAACCCTGATCATTTTTTTTTATATCCAAGAATAGCGACTGAGTGGAATCCACCGACAGCGATCGTCGAAACAGTGCCGGCTGTCTTCGCAGCTGCGACAATCTTACGATGACTCGTCTTGGCATTGACAACGAATACCTTGGGCGCAGCGCCGCACAGTTGTTTCCATGTGTCGTTGACAGATATCGGGTTTCCCCTCGAACTCTGAATGTCAAGTCCCAGGTAACTGCCATTTTTTTTTGCAAATGCCTTTTCGATAATACAACCCCACAACACATTTTTCGGTATCTGCATATATTTAAGCCCCCAATTCTTATCACCATCGTCTGTATACAGTACATTACTGACCTCGTAGGACTTGCCGCCGATCGTCACAGAGAAATAGCGGTCGGACTTAATCATTTTTCCTACTGCATCCCTAGCAAGATCGCTCTCGGCGGTCGAAACATCGCTTTCGACACGCGCTTGATGCTCTTTTATGAGGGAGACAATTTTTCGCCGGCCGTTTACCGTATTTGCGAGCGCTCCAATGATGCTCGCGAGAAAACAATCATTGATATTACCCTGATTTATATCAAGGTATTTCGGAGCGCCGGCATAAAGAGGCAAGATATAGGCCCGTGCCTTTTTGGTCCGACCGTCCGAAGCCGGCCCCGGCATCCTCAACCGCTTGGCCGTAAGCGTGACCGCTGGTTTTCCACCTGCCTGAGCCAAGACGGTGGCACCATTTGCCATCGAGTCGAAAACTCCAAGCGACCTCGGTGAGATCGGCAAAAGAATTGGGCGGTTGACATCGGCACTATCGTTGTGTCCTGTGGGGCCTGGAGTCGAATGCAAGGTCGGGTTGGAGTAGCCGCAGGTCGGTCTTCTGTTTTGTTTCGGCATGTTATGCTCCCATAAGTCTATTGTACAGTAGATAATACAATTGAGGTGTATCCATCCCCCCCGACTCTCGAAACCCGCAGAGGCACCGCAACCGAATTTCTCCTGTTAATTCGTCCCTTTGGGTATTGTGTCAACTTAGCTTTTTGTCGGGACGCGGGTTTTCTCGCTCCCCTGCAAATGCGATAGCATGTTAAATTAATCAGCAACAAAGTCAATATTATCAACCTCGTAAGGTTTGATTACTTTATTATAGTGCCGGTCAATTGAAAAGATACTGTTCCCAAACCATAACTTACAGTTTTTGTGACATATAAAAGCAATAATAGATATCAAGTCATTTGACCGGAGCCATAACTGATGCTCGAAATAGAGTAAACTTCCTCCGTTCCGACTCAATTTCGGATAGACAATTCAAATCTCCCCAAGGCAGACTTGATGATGCACCTACTTGTCATAGTTGTCATAGTTTAAAAGATTTCATGGAAAAGCGGTAAGAAAAGCCTGACACGGAACAGCCGATGTTTCGGTATTTCCCATTGATCGCATTGCACCTCTTGACTCGGGATCATGCCGCAGAGGCAGGGCTCTCACTTGAAGGGACGGTCAGTGATATCTGCAAACAGGCCGGGGTGAACCGTACGCAGGTCTACGAGAAAAAGGCCCAGCTGACAAAGGCACTTGAGAAGGTCGAACTGCCTGAGCCGGGCCGAGCCCCGTTAAAGACCGTTCCCGCATCCGATGAGGCCACCGGCGAATGGGAGCTTCAGTTCACGGTATTGCAATACCGCTTGAGCAACCCCGGCGCCTTTGTTCGGCATCCCGGTGGACGTGCGGGGTACAGTGCAGCCTTCAGGCACTTCATTCTCGATCTTCTTGACGATTGGCCCGGCTACCGGGAACGCTTTTGTGAACTTGCCGAGGTGCCGTACCCGACACTGGAGACCTGGAAAACCAGGGATGATAACAGGCCGTACGCCCCCGCTCCCCTGCGGCAGGTTCCGGTTCTTGCACCCGAAACAAGCGATGTCGTCCGGATGATCGTCGAGTAAGCCGCTTCGCGGCAGATCAACCGCCTGTCATCCTGCCTGAATCGTCCTACCCTCAGTACCCTCATTCCTAAAGTAAGCAGCTGGTATTATCGATACTCTCTTAAATTCAACGGTTTATATCAAGCCATTAAATAAGGAGAGTCATCATGATGAGCGATCATTATCAAAAAGCCGAAAAAGCCCTGCAACTTTCCGGAAAAAGCGACCGGACCATTGAATGCTACACACGAGCTCTGCGGCAGCTGGTTGACTTCACAGGGAAAACACCCGATCAAATCATCCAGAGCG
>PPCM01000813.1_pt1 | contig 19389 bp, 17 predicted proteins | sample 1555541 | NCBI WGS metagenome assembly PPCM01 (sample SAMN05284479, study PRJNA326546) | Marine sediment metagenome, whole genome shotgun sequencing project. | isolation source: marine sediment | place: Germany: Wadden Sea | collected 2012-09-05 | reverse complement strand
TCAACGGCTTCCTGAATCAGTTTTACGGCGCGTTTGCGATCGAGGAGGCTGATTATTCTTCCCCGCCGTCCCCCCAGATCGCATTGGCTTTTTTTCTGAGCACCAAAAGGGCTGCTGTTTCGGCAAGGGCCTTTTCCTTGCGGTTAAGTTCCCGTTCAAGTGTTCGGATGGTTTTCTTGTCTTGCTTAGCCTTTTCCCTGGCTTGTTTGGCCTTATCCACGGCTGAGGCATTAGCCTGCATGCAGATCTGTTTCCAAGACGATATTTGTTCTTTATACAGGCCCTTACTGCGACAATATTCGGCCAGTTCAGCCTCACTCAAATGGGAGGTTTCCAACACGATTGCGAATTTATCTTCCGAACTCCATTGTTCGGGGTTTTTACCATCAGCCGGCACCGGTTTTCCCTCTTTCCTGGCCTGTTTTCGCCAGTTGTAAAGCGTTGCCTCACTGATACCGCTTTCCTCTGAGAGCTGTGGGATCGGGATATTGTGCGGAGGCATCATTTTTTGCAAAACAGCTTCTTTCCGTTCGGGGGAATATCGCGTCATTGTATTTCCTTGTGCCCCCAGTGGGTTTGATACTATAAATCGGGTGACGCGACAACTATCCTAACAGAGGGGGCTACCCTGCAGCAAAAATTAAAGAACACCTACTTAATTGGTCCTGGGATGAACATTTTCAAACAAGACTTCATCAAGATGTAACTCGAACTATAAAGAAAATTGAAGCCTTAAATGCTGCAGGGTTCAACTTTGAATTACGTTTGTATTCGAGCGCAATTTCATGTTCTATTGTTCTTACAAGTGATTCCTCTTTTATTGAACAGTACTTATTTGGGAGAAGTAGGGAATTCGAAAAAGGTGTGGTCTTGGGAAAAGAGTTTCCTATTTTTGAATTTGAGAATAATGAAACTTCTGTTGAAAACAAGGTTGAAAGAGAGCTTTTATCTTCCCACTTCAATGTTGTTTGGGAGAACTACAGTATAGATGTATTGGAGTATGGAGAATTAAATATGCAGGAAATATTTGAAAGTAACTTACGAAATTTAATTGACGAATTAAATTGTGGACCTCAAAAACAAAAAAAGTAGATGATAATAATTGAGGTCGTGAAGCCGGGTTGGGCCACCATAATAACTACAAGTAAATTTTAACATGAAAAATAAAGAAACTCCTGAAATGGTATTAAATCAGCATCTTTGTCCATCCCACGAATTTGCACATTAGAGAGATAAGAGGCAAAATACTTTTTTCAGGATGGTTTACCATAACAAATGTAGCTTAACCAATTGTTCGAAATCTGGGACCCACCGTAGTTTTCGTTATCGAGGTTTATCCGATAGATGGAGATGAGAATGAAAGGTTATCGAAAAAAGCTAATCTTATAAAGGGTTGCCGATTAAAATGTTGGAATGATTGCAAACCATAATAATCATAGCACAACAATTTTCTGCACCTGACCGGTGAGAAAGACGTTGACAGCGTGATTGTGGCGCAGTTCCTAAAAACCGCGCCACTTTTTTAAAGACGCCGTCCAACACTTCAACTGGAACAGATCATACGATCCTGCCCCCCGGAGAATCCGCCGTCACCTATAGAACCAACGAATCAACCAGAATAGTTTGATTACTCATTATAATCCACGGCCCGCCTCTCACAGATAACCTCTTTGCCAAAAGCCAGAACTTTCTGGTGTTCAGGGTGAAGGTTGTAGGCATTCAAATCCTCAACACTCTTGAAGGTCGAGTTCAGAACCAGATCCGAAGCCGTGTCGCTCTCGATCACGTTGCCTCCCACCTTCAGGCTTACGATTTCGTCGATAACGCCCACGAGGCCTTCGAGCATCCCCTTGAATTTTTCGATATTCTCCACCTTGCTGTTTCCGTTTGCCTCATCCTTGAAACGCCACATTACAATATGCTTCAGCATCGTCACTTTTCCTTTTACTAATAATTGTTTTGTTGCCCTTTGCGAATTTTCCGAAGGGCGATGGATAAACTGTATTTCGGCAAATCAGCCGTGAAGGGCCTCTCCCGAAGCCTTCCAGGCCAACTCCACCATGATCTCCGGAACGGTTGGGCGTGCGTGAATCGTATCGGCAAGCTTGGAAATCGTAAGCCTGTTCCAAACCGCAAGGGTTCCCTCGGCTATAAGTTCGGTGGCATGGGGGCCCACCAGCTGAACGCCGAGGATCGTGCCGTCTTCCCTGTTCACCGTTATTCTCGCCTGACCGTCCAGTTCCCCAAGCACCTGCACCTTTCCGATCACCCGGAACAACAGAGTTTCCGATTTTGCGGGAATTCCGGCTTTTTCCGCCTCCGCTTCGATCATGCCCACCCAGGCGGCCTCGGGTGACGTAAATACCGCCGAGGGCACTGCATCGCAGGAAACGCGTTGCTCCCCTCCCTCTGCGTTTGCCACCGCGATCCCGGCATCATGGGCGGCCACATGGGCCGGCATGAGTTTGCCGAAGCCCCCGACATCGCCTATGGCGTAAATACCGGGGACCGAGGTTTCAAGACGGGTGTTTACCTCTATAAAGCCCCGTTTGTCAAACTTGATCCCGGCTTTTCCAGATTCAGCCCGTCTGTGGAAGGAGCGCGCCCCACGAAAACGATCACCGTTTCCGTATATAGAGCCACGGCCCCTTCCTACTTAACGCCGCCTGCCGCGAAGGGGGAATCTTCAATGCAGGCCGGGCGCCCTGCATCATTGTTTTTATCACCGTGACGATCTTTTTAGTCAGATCAAAACGGAAAACCGATGAGGAAATAGTCAGGGCTCTTCCGAGTAGGATTAAGGGATACTGTTTATTGAAATCCGGCTTTAGCCGAGTCCTCGGAAGCGGCGCATCCTGATCGCCGAAAACAACAGGGAAAGCCGTGAGCTACTGAAGAAGCTGCTCAAACCGGTGGGATTTACCATACGGAACCCTTGAACATTCAACTTGATCAAAAACACCAAAGACAGTATGTCAATTCAATGGATTGGACTTCGGCATCATGGACCCTACGGGGAGGGTTGTTGATGAAAAAACGATATGAGGCATTTCCAGTATCAACCACCATGCCGAAGGAACGCCGATCGTTGGGAAAGGTCCAAGACGGATAACTCCCTTCAATTAACTTAAACGAGGAAAAACATGAGAAAACTTACACTTCTGATCGCTCTCCTGGCACTCCAATTGATCCCGTTCAAAGCATATTGCGGCGACTTGAGCCTGAACGACGACTACAGCTTCGAGGTTCCCAGCCTCACCTTCGGTTCCAACGCCTACAGCTTTACCCTCCAATACGTCCCCACCCCGGACGATACGGACCACCATTATTGGAGAACGCCGGTGGATGCCCTTAAAGTATCGTCCGCCCGTTATGCCGCCCGTAAAAACGCCGATGCCAAACCGGTCATCTGGATCGGGGACTTCAACAACTTCGACGACACCATCGCATTGATGCTCATGGCCAAGGATCCCGGCTACCGCATCGAGATGGTGGTGGTGGAGGAGTCCTTCAACTCCGTTGCCCACGGCGCCAACCTCACCTACAATATTTTGGAATGGCTTGGAAACCTGGAGACGGAGGTGATTCGGGGCGCCTATTTTGCCATGGATGAAATCGAGCTCGGCGCAAACGGCGCCAAGACGACGGGCACCGCCGTAAGCGACGAGAACAGCATCCCCGGTCAGGCGGATTACCAGCTCCCCAACTCCCAGGACGCCGAAGGGACATGGAACCTTGAGCGGCGCAACGTCATGGGGATCAATATCTACGGACAATACGTGCCGGGCCCCTGGCGCGACAACGGCACGACCCTCTACAACACAGAGCACCTGATCCCCCGGGCAAAACAGTCCCACTACCGTTATACGGGCAACAGGGGCAGAGCCTATGAGTTCGTGCCCGCCGAGACCCTGATCGCCGAGAAGATCAGCGCACTCGGTAAAAACGTCATCATCATGAACACCGGAAAGATGACCACCCTCGCCCGCTTCCTTTCCAAGGCTGCGGCGGAACAAACGAGCGCCATCGAACAGGTGGTGATCATGGGATCGGGCTTTCAGGGCTACGCTCCCTTTACCGCCGACAACGCCGCCGCCTGCTTCGGTGACAAGACCCTGAACCTCGGGGGACATATCTTCCCCCACCCCAGCTTCGGCTGCGACACCGATTTCAGCACATACCAGGAGTACAACGTCTTCCTCGATCCCAGGGGCGCGAAACTCACCTTCGACATGCTTGCCGAAAAACGGGTCCCCACCCTCTTGATCCCCACCAACGCCACCGACGACGCCAAGGTAAAACAGGCCTCCATCGAGGCGCTCAAGGCTGCGGGCGCAACACCCGAGGCCTGCTACACCGCCGAGCTGCTCACGGCAATCCGCGAATTCGAGGGTGGGGACAACGGCGGCGATTTCGCCCTGGAGGGGGTTATCCGCCTCTGGGACATGGTGGCCGCCCTGGTGCTGATGGAGCCCGAACTGATCACTGAAGCAAAAGAGGATTCCTTCGTGGACGTGGACCAGCTGGACGAGGGCCTGGCCGAGAGCGACACCCCTTACGACCCGCTCACCTTCGATCCCACGGTGGGCAAGACCACCTTCACCACAAGCGGCAGCGGACTGCCCCCCAAGGTGGTCATCTCCATCGACGTTGACAAAACCCGCGAACGAATGATCGCCCGGCTGCGGGATTCCACCAACGCGGCAATCATCGATCTTGCCTGCGGCGGCAACTAATTGGTTCACGGAACAACCACTTGCGCGCGGCTCACAATACCATGCATAATAGAGGCCGATCCATGATGAAAAAAAGCATGAGCATAGAGCCAAGTTACAATTTTCGAAAGATACACGACAAGCTCACCACATCGGGCACCGTTTACCCGAATTGTCTTAATACGCTTGCGTCTCAAGGTTATGAAGTTGTAGTAAACCTGATGCCGGATTCGAGTGATCATGCGGTTCCCGGCGAGCGTATGACAGTCGAGTCCCAGGGATTGGAGTACATTTACATCCCCGTGGACTTCAAGCAGCCGAAGCGCTCTGATTTTGCCGAATTTTCAGATGCGCTGGATAGAACATCGGAGAAGAAAGTCCACATACATTGCGCAGCCAACTACCGCGTCAGTTCGTTCTACGCACTGTATGCGGATATTAACGGCTATTGGAGTCACGACCGGGCGTGGGAGTTCATTCACGACGTGTGGCAGCCGACGGAACACCCCGGTTGGCCTGAGTTCATCGTCGACGTTTTGAGCATTAAACCTGATGCCCGACAAGTCTGATTCAACGGACGCAAAAAACCGTGACGTTGATTATCCGTCTGCGTTGACATACGATCAGCAATTATTTACCCGCTTTAATAGAGCAACATAGAGGAGCCCATGATACCCATCGTATTAATACTGTTTACGGCATTCACTTATTACTCAATAGCTAAGAAGGTCGGTGTTTCCAAAGTTAAATGGACTCTCATTGGAGTATTGGTCGCCTCAATTCCTTTAGCCCTGATACCACGATTTATCATTCAAATGACCGGTAGAAACGATTTGGACGGCCCCGCGCTTATGGTTTCTATTGTCTTTGTCATCATTTCAAGTTCGATAATCCAAAGGCGGATAAAACCGGAAAGCGACATAAGTTGAATCAGGCGATCATGGTTTTCCAGGCCCCGGGCTCGCGCATTAAGGGCAACACCATTATCGCCGAAAACCGGATGATCTATGGGATATCCATGGAAGAATGATTATTCATCTTCTGATTTTCGAGCTGTGCATCCGAAGGGCTTGATACGTAAAAAAACTTGGAACTGCAGCTCCGGCGTCGCGACTTGGACAAAATTGTCCAAGTCGCGACGCCGTCACATGACCCTTCGAATGAAAGGCGGAATGGAGCCCCGCACAGGCTCATCCGGGATTTTTTCACTCGCCTCGAATGACGATGAATGCCCCAACCCGGTGTGGAATTAAACCTTGAACTTACCCACCATCTCATTGAGCTGCTCCGAAAGGGTCGAGAGCTCCTCGGCGCTTTCGTTCACCTCCGCGCTGCTGCCCGACATATCGTTTGCCGCCCGGGTCACATCCGCGATCTCCTCGGCGATGCTTTCGGCAACAGCGGAACTGTCGGCAACGCTCTTATTGACGTCGCCGATTCCCATTGAAGCCTGGGAAGCGTTTTCCGCGATCTCCCGAGTGGTGGCGGACTGCTCCTCCACGGCCGTGGCGATGGTTGTTACGATCTCGTTGACCTCGTTCACGACCTTTGAAACATTACCGATCTCAAGGACGGTGCCGTCCGTGCTGCTTTGAATGCCGGCCACCTTGCCCTTGATTTCCGCCGAAGCGTCCGCCGTCTGCCTTGCAAGCTCCTTGATCTCGCCCGCCACCACGGCAAATCCCTTGCCCGCCTCCCCGGCACGGGCCGCCTCGATGGTGGCGTTCAGGGCAAGCAGGTTCACCTGCTCGGAAATATCGGTAATCGTCTCCACCACATTCCCGATCTCCTCCGCCGCCCTTCCCAGGTCCTCCACCTGCCCGGATGCCGTTGCGGACTGTGAAACCGCATCCTCGGTTATCCGCCTTGCCTGCTCCGCGTTCCGGGCGATCTCCTCGACGGTCGAGGCCATCTCCTCGGCGGCTGCCGCCACCATTCCAACATTGCTGGACGCCTCCTCCATGGTCGCGGCAACGGAGGTCATGTTGGCGCTCATCTCCTCACCGGCGGCCGCCACGACGCCGGATCTTTCCGAGGTCCGTTCCGCGCCCACGGTCATCTGCCGGGAGATCTCGGAAAGGCCCGAGGAGGCCTCGGACAATGTCACGGCATTGGTTGCCACATCCCTTATGATGATCCGGATCTTTTCAACGAACATGTTGAAGTTGTTGCCCATCTCCTCTGTTTCACTTCCGGAGCTATCGACAATTCTCCGGGTCAGGTCCCCCTCCCCTTCGGCGATATCACCCAGCACCCGGATCATGTTCCGTATGGGCCCCACGATCCCCCTGGAGACGATGAAATAACAAAACGCCACCGAGACCACCAGAAACCCGAGAAAAACCAGGGACGTTTTCATAACACTTGCCCTGATATTCCGGGAGATCTCCTCCTCCATGGCCTCAACAGCCCTGTTCACATCGTCGATATAGATCCCCGTGACAACGGCCAGGTTCCACGGCTTGAAGTAGTTCACATAGCTGAGTTTGGGCTGGGGCTCATCCTCTCCCAGCCTGGCCCACTTGTATTCGTCAAATCCCTTTCCCTGTTTCAGCGCAAGATCGATCTGGGCGACAATCTGTTGTTTTCCGTCCGCGTCCTCGAAAAAGGTATCGGGTTTTCCAACGAGGGAAGCCTTGGGGTGGGAAGCCATCGTCCTTCCCGCCGTATCCAGAGTATAGAAATAATCCGTACCCTTGGCGCCGTAGCGCAATGCGTTGATCCGGTTCAATGCCCGTTGCCGCATCTCCTCCTCGGCCGACTCCACGTACACACCGGTACCGATAACCCAGTCCCATGCCTCGAAGCGTTTGACATAGGAGATCTTGCTCACGGGCTCGTCATGGCCCGGCCTCGGCCACATGTACTCCACAAAGCCCTCCCCCTTCTTTCCGCAAACATTCACGGCCTCCGCGAAGAGCCTTTTTCCCGTCGGATCCTCGACTCCGGAGATATCCTTTCCGTTCAGTTCAGGTTTGAGCGGGTGCATCACCATGACGGTATCCATATCGTTGATCCAGAAATATTCCCTGCCCGACCTGCCGTAGCGCATATTTTCGATCACCCCTTTTGCAAACGCCTTGCGGGCTTCCATATCGCCGAGGGCATCGTTGTTACTGCAGGCCGTTAGAACGGCCATGGCCTGATTCACGGCGCTGAATATAACATCCCCGTAGACCTCCTTTATTTTTTCCGTATCCCGGGATTCTTCATGGTTCTTGTTAATAATGGTATAGGCAATCTCCACCAGGTCGCCCAGCTGCTTCTTTTTCTCCTTCATGAGCGCGGCGCGATAGGAAGCCGCATCTTCACGCCCTCTTTTTTTCATGGAATAAGCGGTTCCCATGATGGTTACGATCCCCACCAGGACCAGCGCGGAAATCACCAGGAGATTTACCCTGAGGTTGATGGATGCCTTGATTTTCATGAACTCCTCCCCTTCGACATTACCCTGACCCCATACGGTTCAAGGCCGTTAATTCCGTTCAGGCATTACGGACCATTTCACCCGGCAAACACAACCTGGGCCGGCACATTACAACCCGGTCTTCAGGCCGTAATGCCCAAGGTTTTAGCCCTGGGTAGCCCACAGGACAACGTCGATCGTACCGAACGGAGTGAATCGGCTTGTATACCACAAACCACAAACCGGTCATATCGGCACGAGATCCTTTTTCGAACAGGCGAAAAACCTATGGCCACAGCCGTCTTTTTTGAGAAAATGATTTTAACCTACCACAGGCTGCAACTCGCATGTATCGGCATTCTCCCCTTTTTGGCGCAGGCACAAGACCTATAGTTTTTCGCCATCACTTTTGAGAAAAGTTATTCTACCCGTTACAGGCCGCGATACAGCGGGTTCAACACGATTGTCGCTCCCGGCAAAACCGCGAGCATCGGGAGTGTGTTGTCAAAACGGCAAAAATTCTTTAAAATGGAAGCAAAACATCATAGAATCAAATAAACACCATGGCCGGCGTATCGCTTGAAGCGCGGTTCGCGCTAAAAGCACGCGATATTAAACCGGCAACGATCACGTCGCCGTCCGGGTCACTCCAGCCAACATTTTTTTCGCTCATTCCATTGAGCGCAAGAGGTGCATTATGGAGCAATTAACCGTCCTTACTTTCGTTATCATCGTATTTTTCGAGGCCGTTATCTCTTCCCAGTGGAACCTTTTCTATTTTGGCATCGGCATACCGGTATACATAAAGGTCTATCGTTACCACGGGACGGCGGACACCCCCGTTGGGGAACCCGCGCTGAACGAGGCCTTCAAGGGTTCCAAACCGGCGCTGCAGTTCAAGGAGATAGCACCCGATATCTTCGCATTCAGGGAAAAAATGTTTGAATACCATTTTTTCTCCTACACGCCCCTGATGCACGGAAGGCTGGAAATATGCCGCGACGAAAAGGAAATCAGGATTGTCGGACTACTGAACTGGTGGATCATCGCCTTTGTCACGACACTGCTGTCGGGACAGGGGGAAAAATTCGAGTTCTTTTCCTTTCTTGTCCTGCTGATCGCCTGCCTGTACCTGCTTCAAAAAGTCAAATACGACAAAGTCGGCCAATTCGTATATGAGTGGAATTCCAGGCGCTGGTCCCATAAATGACGGAGAATGCGTAATTGACGGGAGTGGTATTCCAGGCGCCGGCACCATAAATGACGGATCATTCCTTTACAATGCAGCGGCATATTGGTATTTTTTTCAAAGCTTGGAAGGCCATGGTTCACGCCGCCCAACCACTGCCGCTATTCGAAGAGCGGCAAAAAACCTGGATTCGGATCAATACGGTACTGGAGAAAAAATGAATAACCATAATATATCCCAGGCCCCTCGATACGGCATGCCCCATGCCCTCAAGGGAAAACCCGGGTTTTGTTTATTTCTGTTTTCACTGACGCTCTTGTTTCTTTTTATAAACATCCTTCCCGGTTTCAAGGCTTATGCCGGAGATGATTGCCAAACGCCCGTCCTCTCCTCCGGACTTGAACTGCATATCCCGGAACTCCTATACAGGACGGCGGACGGGAACACGCACCTCTGGGCCAGAATGATCTATACGGCAACGGACCAGGGCCCCATGTTCCGGGTTACCGAAACCGGTTCGTCGACACCGGCCGATGCCGCCGGGAACTGCACGGCGACACTCTCCGAAACCCTGGAGCTGAACATCCCGCTCCTCCTGTATCAGACCTCCGAAGGGGCCAGCCGCCTTAGGGTCACCCTCGAACACCGCCTTTTAAACGAGCAGAGTTATTTCGCCGTAAAGAGCCATGAAGTTATCGGTGAAACCGGTTGCACCGGGGATCGGCCCGATCTCTGCGAAACCGGGGCCGATTGTGAAAATGCGGGTGGCTTCTGGAAGAACGAAGCATGCGAAAAATGCGCCCCGGACGAGTTCCTTTACGATTTTTTCTGCCTGTCCGATCAAATGCTTGAACCGTTCGGTTTCGGCACCGAGGATCTTTCCCACGCCCATGTGGACAAGAATTTCCAGTGGTATATCGATCAGGCACACACCGGCGTCCACTCAAACGACAACTGCGGCCCCTCCACAACGGTCATGGCAATCAACTGGCACATGGACAACGCCTTTACCGGTACCGCCGAAGATGCCCGGAACGCATACAGGCCCGAAGGCGGATGGTGGTATACGAGCGATATCATATCCTATCTGAACGACAACGCCGTGATCAACAGGACCGTTCGCTATACCGACGAGGCACAGCTTGCAGCCTACATCAAGGAGGGAAGCCTCGTTATTCTCTGCATCGACACGACTTACCTGCCAAAAAACAACAACCCGGATGAACGTATCGGCAGGTTCTACAGCTACAGCGACGGACATTTTCTTATCGTGAAAGGGGTCAGGAACGTGGACGGCAAACTGCTGTTCGAAACATACGATTCAAACACCTGGGACAGGAAATACCCCGACGACAGCCCAAAGGGAAAAAACAGGCATTACAAAGCCGAAAACCTGACGGCGGCCATAAGCAACTGGTGGAAATACCTGATCGTCGTAAGTCCTCCGGGTACCCCGGCACCCCCGAAGGCCAGGTACCGAAAGGACGCGGTCGACGTCCCTGGAATCGAACATAAATGGGGGAGATAGCAGTCCCTTGCGGCATTTACCCAAACGCTCAAAAGCCACCCGAAACCGACACAGGAGCCGTACATGGAGCGGATTACAGCCGAGATAACGAAATGGACGGCCCAAAAGGCCAACAACACAATCATGCCGGGATCGAACCTGCCGGCCTTTGACAGGCCGATGGTGGGATGCGCCGCCGGCGACGACCCGCTGTTTGCCTTTCTAAAGGAGGATATCGGCCCTGGATTTTACTGGACGCCGGAAGAGGCGTTTGCGGCCGCGTTTCCCGGCTATAATACGCCGGCCGGAGAGCTCTCCGTTGTCTCCTGGGTCCTGCCCCAGGCCGAACACACCAGAAAGGCGCACGGGAAGGCAAGGGAGTTACCGAGCAGGGAGTGGAGTTGCGGCCGCTATTACGGTGAAAAGGTGAACGAAAACCTCAGGCGGCATATGGTTGAAACGTTTGCAGGGCAAGGAATCGACGCATGTGCCCCCGTGCTTGTTCCCCTTTGGTCCCGCGCCGTTTCAGAGCGGTACGGCTTTGCCTCCTCCTGGTCGGAAAGGCATGTCGCCCATGTTTGCGGTCTGGGCACGTTCGGATTGTCCGACGGATTGATCACGCCCGTGGGCAAAGCCGTTCGCGCGGGCTCGGTGGTTGTCCGCAAAAGGCTCTCCCCCACGCCCAGAACCTATTCCCGGCACAACGAATGGTGCCTGTACGCCGCAAGGGGAAAATGCCTTGCCTGTGCCCGGCGCTGTCCGGCGGGCGCCATTTCCGAAGCGGGACACGACAAGGTGGCCTGCAAATCTTATATCCGAAATATCACCGCTCCTTATGTGGAGCGGGAACAACTGGGGGTCCGGGTGAACAGTTGCGGACTCTGCCAGACCAAGGTCCCCTGCGAGTTCAAAAATCCCCTTGCCCGATCCGTCAAACCGGTGTCGCCCAAACCAGTTGAGCCCAATTAGGCCCCACTGTTCCGATCTCGAAACGGCGAACCATCTCTCCCGACCCCATATCGAGATTCATTACAAACCCGGGGACGTACCCTTATCCAATCACCTTCAGGTGTTTAGCCGTGACAAGCAGGCCGTGCTCCATGCCGGCGGCCGCGCTCTCCGCGTAGGTAGCGACGCCGAAAACCTCTCCTGAAACGATAAGCATGTTCGGGGTTTCCGAGGGAATATCGAATTCAATCACAACGCCCCCGTCTAAAAGCACGCATTCAACGCCGCACTGGATACGAATTTCGCCCCTTTCCCATTCATCCAACACCGTTCGGTGCTGAAAGCGAAACGATCTCTTTCTCAAAAGCATAGCAGATTGGTGAAAATGCAAAACAGGTATTTGTACCTATATCCATATCATGTTATTATAGGTAATACCTCGTTTCACCGTAGAATATACCATTTTCATAATTTAGGCATTAATACTTATTCAATATAGGCCGGAACCAAGATGGTTAGACATAAAATCGTAGATTCACTTCCTCGAATCCCCATGAATTTAAAGGAAACGACAACGATGCCCCCTCATCAAACGCTCAATGAACCCGGCGACAATCCCTTTACATCCTTTACATCGTCAACAGGCGGAAAAGAAACACCGGCGACGCATATCCCCGGCAACGAAATTTCGGAAACCATGGGTAGAATTCTTGTTGTGGACGACGAACCGGACATTCTGAAACTTCTGGAATTCTATCTGAAACGGAAGGGGCACCTTGTCTCCGCCTTTTTATGCGGCATGGAGGCATTGAAGGCATTTCGGAAGGCTCCGGAGTCCTATGATCTTGTGATTACCGATCTGTCCATGCCGACAATGGAGGGGGATGTGTTTTCATACGAGATCAATAAAATCCGTGCCGGCACCCCGATCCTCCTTTGTACCGGAAACAACCGAGGCCTAAAGGCGGGAAAAGCCGCGGCCCCCGGCATCACTGCCGTTTTGACAAAGCCCCTCTCATTGTCGGATCTATCCCGCAAGATCCAACAGTTGCTGGGGGCCGGAGAATCCCGGGGCGGAGGCTCAAACTGATCGAAGAAGGTCCGAGGCCTTTCCCCGGGCCGCTTTTCCGGCGGCAAAGGCCGCCGTTGCCGTGCAGACCAGCGTGACCGAAAGGATGCCGAAGAGGGCGTACCCCCAGCGAAAGGACCACAGACGGTCGAAAAAAAGAAAAGAGATGCCGTAGGACGCCCCCAGAGCGGCAAGGGTCGCAAGCAGTGCCGCCGTGAATCCCAGGGCGCCGAATTCGAGCATGACGATCCTCCGCAGATCCCCGGAATCCGCGCCCAGGACCTTGAGCAGGTTGATCTCCCATAATCGGCCCCGGGTTTCGTTTCTCGCGATGGAGTACACCACCAGAAGCCCCGTGACCATGGCCAGAAGCGCCATGAAGTTGATCCCGAAGGAGAGGCGGTCGGTTATATCCAGCATCTCCCCCACGGTCCGGCTCACGTCCAGCACCGATATGTTGGGAAACGCCTTAGCCAGGGCATTCTGGAGCGCGGGTCCCCGCCCCACCCGTGAAATCGAGGCGAGAAAGGTCTTTGGCGCGTCGTCCAGTACCCCCTTCTGAAAGAGAATAAAGAAGTTGGGCTGAAAGCTGTTCCAGCGCACCTTGCGAAAGTTCACCACCTTTCCCGTCAGGGGGATGCCCTGGATATCGAAGGCCATGAGGTCTCCGATGGAAAGGTCGAAACGCTCGGCAAAACCCTCCTCCAGGGAGACCTCCATGGGCGTGTCCCCCGAGAAATCCCACGGAACGTCCGTCAGGGGCCTCCCTTTCACGATGGTCTCGGAAAGATCCGATTCGGCGCGGTACGAGAAGTTGAACTCCCTTCGCCGGTATGGTCGCCGCCCCCTCCCGGTTTTCCTCTTTTCCGAGATCCTTTCGTACAATCCCCTGCCGTTCACCCCCGTGATTCTCCCCCGGACCATGGGAGAGAGGTTGGAAAGGGGCGTGTTGCGATCCTTCAGGAAGTTCACGAGGGGCCGGGCCTGCTCCGGCTGGATATCGATCAGGAAATAATCGGGAACGATCATTCCGTCGGGTCGGCCGATCTCATCCTGAATTCCGTTCTTCAACTGGGGAATCAGGTTGATGAGAAAGGCCCCCATGGCGATGACCACGAAACAGGCGATGGTGGCCGTCCGGTTGCGATAAAGGTTCCTGAAGGCAATTTTCCGGATCGGGTTTCCCGTCGCGGGGCGCTTTCGCAGCCAGGCAAGCAGCACGGTTCCAATGCCCCACATGATCGCCATGACACCTGAAAAACCGCCCCAGAACACGGTCCCCCGCCCCAGGGAACCCGCCTGCCAAACGCTGAGCCCCCAGAAGAGGAGAAACCCGGGCAAAAGGCCCGAGGCCTGCATCAGGGCCGCCTTAAAACCGCCGGCCGGAAGTTCCTTTTCCCTGAGCAGCACCACGGGTTTCAGTCCCCTGATACGAACAAAAACCGGCAAACAGAACACTACGCTTCCAAGGGTCCCCAGAACTAAAGCCGGCAGGATCGCACCCATGTCCATGGCGGGCTTAAAGTCCCCGGGAACGATGCCGGAAAGCAGAACCGGAAAGACAGGCAGCAGGAAAAACGAGAGTAAAATGGCGATCAGGGCCGCCCCCATGCCCAGGAGGACGACCTGAACCATGAACAAAAACCCGGCATGAAAACGATCGGCCCCCAGGCTCATGAGGATGGCGATCTCCTTGAGCTTCGCGTTCAGGTAATCCCTGAACAGGTAGGCCGCCCCGATTCCGGCGAGAAAAACCGCAACGATCCCCACCAGCCCCATGTAACCGGTGAAGTAGCCGAACAGGCGACCGAGGCTTCTGTTCACGTCAAGGCTGTTGTAAACGCTCACGGGGGGCGCTCCCTCGAACAGCCTTTCCATCTCCCTTCTCAGGGATAGGGTCAGAGCCCCTGCGTCCGCATTTTCCGGAAGCCGGTAATGGCGATAATACCTGACCCGACTACCGAACCTCACCAGCCCTGTACGCTCGAGTTGCCCCAACCCCATGTAAACGGTGGGCGCAAGTTCGATGGAGGTGGCCGCCTTGTCCGGAGCGGAGAGGATCAGGTTGTCCACCTCGAAAACCATTCGCCCGATCCTTACGCTGTCGCCCACATCAAGGCCCAGGGAAACGGCCAGATCCGGCGACATCCACACCGCCGGTTTCTCCTGGAGACCTCGATTCTCCTCTTGTCCATGGGCCCCTGAGCTTCTCCCCCCTGGTTTATTCCTTGACGCGGCCCCAACACTCTGTGTTTCGCCGGAATATCCACCGTCATCGGATGCTTTCGTCTTCCCAGCATCCTTTGCACCGAGCCCTGCGGGGGATTTTTTTTCAAGAATTAAAGTCCCATACAATGGATAGGCATCGTCAACGGCGACGATCCTCGCCAGTCGTGAAACGTCGCCGGCTGAAATCATGGAGTAAAATCGGACCTGGCGCGATTCCCTTCGGTCCGGTCCCAACACCCGGGCAACGGCCGAGAGCTCTTTATCCCCGAGGGGTCTGTTCGCGGAGACCACCATATCGGCGGTGAGGATCTCCTTGAGATGATCCCCGAGATAACGATGGAATGAGTGGTTGAAGGAGGTCAGGGCCATGAACCCCAGGAGCCCCATGGAGAGGTTCAGCACAAAGAACAGGGAAAACCGTCTGTTCGCCCTGATCTCCCTGATGCCGAGACGGAGCCAGAGTTTCATCGCAGCCAGCCCCTGTCCAGGGTGAGGATCCGGCCGCAACGGCGGGCCAGTTCCATGTTGTGGGTAACCGTGATCAGGGTCATGCCGGCATTTTCCACCAGCCCGAACAGGAGATCCGCCACCTTCTCCCCGGTTCCCGTGTCCAGGTTTCCCGTGGGCTCGTCCGCAAGGAGCAGGGAGGGCCGGATCACAAGGGCCCTTGCAATGGCGACCCTCTGGCATTCGCCCCCGCTCAATCGGCCGGGCAGATGATCCTTCCTGTTTTCAAGGCCAACCTTTCCCAGGGCCGACAGGGTCCTCTCCCCGATATGATCGGCCCCCGCGATCTCCAGGGGCAGGCTGATATTCTCCTCGGCGGTGAGGTGGGGCATGAGGTGGAACTGCTGGAAGATCACGCCGATCTCCTTCGCCCTGAATTTCGCGAGCCGGTCTTCGTCCATCTTTCCGAGGTCATGGCCGTCCAGGATGATCGATCCCGAATCCGGCGCGTCAAGTCCCGAAAGGAGGCTCAAGAGCGTGGTTTTTCCACTTCCGGACTGCCCGGTCACGGCAACCGTTTCCCCCTTTTCCATCCGTAAATCCGCCTCCCTTATCACGTCGAGGGTGCCCGATTCGCCAAGGGGATAGGATTTACTGATTTTTTCCACCCGAAGTATCATGGGCTCTCCCGAATCAAGTAATTATTCAGAGGTTTTTCAGAATATGGGGCAAGACATTCGTCGCGATGATCCGATGCCCTTCGGCATTGGGATGAATCCCGTCGGCGAGGTTCAGGCTTTCGATCCCCCCTACCCCCTTGAGTAGAAACGGCATAAAGGTCACGCGGTGTTTTTCCGCAAGGGTCCGGAACACCCGTCTGAAGGCCTCCGAATACTCCGGCCCGTAATTGGGGGGCACCTCCATGCCCGCCAGGATCACCTTCATGCCCCGGTTTTTCGCAAGGGCCAGGGCTTTGCCCATGTTCTCTTCCATCTTTTCCGTGGAAAGCCCCCTCAACCCGTCGTTGGCGCCCAGGGCCAGAAAGAGGATCCGGGGCTTGATGCGGCCGTACCATTTCAGCCGGGACAGGGCGCTTGCGGAGGTGGAGCCGCTGATCCCGGCATTCATCACCCGTATATCGCCGTACCCCTTTTCCTTCAACATGCTTTCGATAAGAGAGGGAAACGCCTGCTCCTTTTCCACCCCGTACCCCGCCGTGATGGAGTCTCCCAGAAACAAAATCGCCTCCCCGGCACGGGCCGTGTCGTAAAACCCCAGGATCGCCCAGCAGAGAAACGGGAATAAAATCGAAGATATTATTTTCATGGCAACCTTGCCGGCCCTGTAAAAAAAGCGGCGAACAAAAAACCAACCACAGCCGGCCGTTGTTCCAACCCGCTTGTTCCACGTTATGATGTGGTAAAGAAGATGACTTTGGACATTATCCAGGTTCATCAACCTTGGTGGACTCGTAAAGTGTCGGCGGCCTCATTTATGGCCGCAGCCTGATGTCTTCAGTATGCTTTGCGTGCGCCTCATAATGTACTCGATAATCCGAGTTCGAACTTTCCATTAGGGACACAAACCTTATCGTATATTTCCGGAGCATTGTCAATTATCTCCCCCCACTGGAGAATGAGACCGGCTCTCATGTTTTCATGTTGGCCCCCGTCCCGACAACTTCTCTCAATCCCGGCGCGGGCAAGCACGAAAAAAAGGAACCGAGATCAGGAATCCTGGCGAATTTCCCGCTCATGGAGCCCGATCAGGTAGAGTAAACCGTCCAGCCCCACGCTGGAGATGGCGTTGGAAGCCCTTTCCCGCACGATGGGTTTCGCGTGAAAGGCCACACCGAGCCCCGCGATGCTGATCATGGGCAGATCGTTGGCCCCGTCGCCAACGGCGATGGTCTGCTGGATGGCGATTTTTTCCCTTTGGGCGATCTCCCTCAACAGGGACGCCTTTTTCTCCCCGTCGATGATTTCACCGGTCACCTCGCCCGTTACGACGCCGTCTTTCATCTCCAGCTCATTGGCATAAAGGTAGTCGAACCCCAGCTTCTCCTTGAGGTACTCCCCGACAAAGGTAAATCCCCCCGACAGGATCCCCAGCTTGTATCCCAACCCCTTTAAGGTGCGGGTCACCAGGGAGGCTCCCTCGGACAGGGGAAGCTTTTCCGCAAGGCCCATGAGATCCTCCTCCTTCATCCCCTTGAGAAGGGCAACCCTCCTACGAAAGCTCTCCTTGAAGTCGATCTCGCCGCGCATGGCCGACTCCGTGATCCTTGCGACCTCTTCTCCCACGCCGGCGATCTTGGCCAGTTCGTCGATCACCTCGGCCTGGATCAGGGTGGAGTCCATATCGAAGACCACCAATTTGCGATTCTTGGTGTAGATATTGTCCACGTGAAAGGAGATGTCGATCCCCATCTCCTTGGAGATCTCCATGAAGCGTCCCCGCATGCCTCTGATATTGGTGGGTTTTCCCGATACCGAAAGCTGGATGCTGGCCCTCGGGGCGGCCTGGGTTTTCGAAAGGGAGATCCTTCCCGTAAGGCGGGTGATGCTGTCGATATTGAGGTTGTTCTCGGAGATCACCGACGCCACCTCGGCGATCTGGCGGGCGGTGAGCTTCTTGCCGAGGAGGGTGATGATCCTTCGCTCCTGCCCCTGGGCCTTGACCCACTGTTCGTAATGTTCATCGTCCACGGGCTTGATGTCGATGGAAAGGCCCATCTTGTGCCCCTCGAAGAGCATGTCCTTGAAGATGGCGGAAAAATCGGACGCATCGGGTATCTCCACGAGGATGCCCAGGGAGATGTGCTCATGGATCACGGCCTGCCCGATGTCCAGTACGTTAACGTTGTACTCCGCCAGAATGCCCGCGAACCTTGAATCGAGCCCCTTCCTGTCCCTTCCCGTGATATTGATCAGTACGATTTCGCTCATTGAGATACCTTTGTTGTGTGGTTCCGTCCGTTGTGTGGTTCCGCTGTTTCAAGGCATGCCCGGGGGGATGCCCCGGCTCCTTTGATTGCCGTCCCGGCTGTTGGGGTTATATATTCGGTGAACCTCCCATGCAAGGAATTTATTCCGGGACGCCCGGGGTATATCTACTTGACACGAAACGGCCGTTTTTTTATAATGAGTAACAGTTCAGGCCGCTTCAGGCCCTATCCGCCGAGATTCAGTAATATCCGTATGAACCAGGCCACGGCGCAATCAATTTTCGCGATCCAGCATTGCTGTCCTGTCGCAACAGGTTTTTTCCTGACTATTTCATCAAGCGATTTATTCCGATCATCCGCGATCATTGCCTTTGGAAGGTGTGTTTTCGATACCGGCGCATCCTTGTACGAAAAACGCTGCCCATGATGCAACCGACCTTCCGTCCGATATATTGGAGCGTCTCAGCCCTTTATCCCGGGGCAATCGCCCTTCGGAGCAATGAAGATGAAAATTACGCTTCAGACAAGATACACCCTCATCATCCTGACCCTCATCTTCTCCACCGTGCTGATCCTCACCGGCGCCATCGTCTTTCTTTCCGGCGCGATCATGGAGGAGCTCACCGGCACGGGGTCGGAGATGATGGAAAAGGCCCTGATCGACCAGATCCACAAGCGGGCCGACCTCCTGATCCATGTGACCAGCGGCGACCTTGCGGAGCCCCTGTTCAACTACGAGGACGAGGCCGCCCTGATGATCGCCAGAACGGTGAAAAGCCAGGAGGACGTGGACCATATCTATATCGTCGACGAGAGAAACCGCTTTATCCGGGACCCGGGGGAGATCAGCCCCCCCGGACACGACCAGCTCTATCGCAAGCTGATCCTCAGGGCCATGGCGGACAGAACCTATACCCGTGAAAAGGACCATG
>PPCM01000812.1_pt1 | contig 19421 bp, 11 predicted proteins | sample 1555541 | NCBI WGS metagenome assembly PPCM01 (sample SAMN05284479, study PRJNA326546) | Marine sediment metagenome, whole genome shotgun sequencing project. | isolation source: marine sediment | place: Germany: Wadden Sea | collected 2012-09-05 | reverse complement strand
CGGTTCCCCACCTCGGTTTCATGGTGGCAACCCCATTCACCATCTTTGCCGTGGCGTATCTTCTCGGCGGACGAAGCCTGCTGCCCATCGGGGCCATCTCCGTCATCACCCCCGTTCTTATCTACTACGGTTGCAGCCAGTACCTCAGGGTATTTCTGCCCACCTGGTCCCTAACATAAAGGAGGTCGACAATGTTCGAGAATATCATTCAAGGCTTTGGGACCGTGTTCGCGGCCGGGCCGATCATGGGAATCATTACCGGCGTCATCGTGGGCATCGTCTTTGGCGCCATTCCGGGAGTTTCGGCGATCATGGCCATCGCCATCATGCTGCCCCTGACCTTTTACGTGGACCCGGTGGTGGGCATCACCATGCTCCTGGCCGTGTACAAGGCCGGTATTTACGGGGGGTCCATTTCGGCCATCCTCATCAACACCCCCGGCGCCGCGGCGGCCTTCCTGACGGCCCAGGACGGCCATGCCCTCACCAAGAGCGGCAAGTCGGGCAAGGCCCTCTGCATGTCCCTCTACGCCTCGGTGACCGGCGAGATGATCAGTACCCTGATCCTGATCTTCGTGGCGGCGCCCATCTCCCTCATCTCCCTCAAGGCCGGCCCCATCGAGCGTGTGTTCCTGCTGTTCTTCGCCTTTACCGTCATCGGATCGGTCACCGGCGAATCCATCAGCCGGGGCCTGCTCTCGACCTGCCTGGGCATGCTCTTCGCCACGGTGGGCATGTCCTCCATCACGGGCGCGACCCGCTTTACCTTCGGCATCCCCGAGCTGATGAGCGGCTTTACCTTCACCCCCATGCTCATCGGCGTACTGGTCATGCCGGAGGTCATCATGGCCATCCGGAAGCGAAACAGCCCCCAGGCCGACCTGAAACTCACCATCTCTCCCAATCCCGACGACAACCGGATCAGCTGGAAAGAGTACCGTTCCGTGCTCGGCACCATCATCAAGTCCTCGGGCATCGGCACCTTTATCGGTTCCCTTCCGGGACTCGGCTCCACCCCGGCCGCGTTCCTCGCTTACGGCGAGGCAAAACGCACCGCGAAGAACCCCGAGAAGTTCGGCAAGGGCTCCATCCGGGGCATTGCCGCAGCCGAATCCGCCAACAACGCGGTATGCGGCGCGGCCATGATCCCCATGCTCACCCTGAGCATCCCGGGCGACGACGTCACCGCGCTCCTCTTCGGCGCCTTTCTGATCCAGGGAATCACCCCCGGCCCGACGATCTTCTTTGAGCATACCCAGGTCATCTACGGTATCTTTGCCGGTTTTTTCATCACGGACCTCTTTCTGCTCGTTCTTGCCCGCGTCGGCTTCAAATTCTGGACCAAGGTGGCATCGGTGCCCAGGTATTACATCTTTCCCTGCGTCACCATCTTTGCCTTTGCCGGATCGTTCACCGCCAACCAGAACATCAACGACGTCATGCTGCTGATCCTCTTCACCATGTTCGGATTCGGCATGCGCCTCGTGGGACTCAACCCGGCGGCTTACCTCATCGGCTTTATCCTGACCCCCATGCTCGAACAGAACCTCGACCAGGCGGTGGCCATCGTGGGCGACAACTACTCCATGTATTTCACCACCCCGTTTGCCTGGATCTTCACGGGGCTCGCGGCACTGTCCATCTATTCCACCATGCGCCAGAAGAAAAAGGCAAAACTGAAAGAAGCAACATCCTCCGCCTGAAAAAAACAAGGCGGCAGGCAAACAGTGCGGGAAACCCGCAAATATCAAGGCAACACGCATAAACACCATAACCCCAGGAGGAGAAGTAATGAAGAAATGGAGTAAAAGACTGGTCATGATCGCGGCGGCATTGACGGTATCACTGGCATCCGCACCCGCCAACGCCGAATACCCCAAAAAACCCATCAACGTCATCGTGCCGTGGGGCGCGGGCGGAGACTCGGACCTCAGTACCCGCGTCTGGGCCGACGCCATGGAAAAAGAGCTCGGCACGCCGGTTGTGGTCATCAACAAGGCCGGCGGCGGCGGCGTCATCGGAACCACCTTCGTGGCCAACGCCAAGAAGGACGGCTACACCCTGATCAACGCCGGCCTTTCCAACGTGCTGGTCACCCCGAACTTCAGCAAGACGCCGTACAGCTTCGACAGTTTCAAACCCATCGTCAAGATGACCGCCGTCCCCCTCGGCGTCCTCGTCAAGAACGACAGCGATTTCAAATCCTTTGACGATTTCATCAAGGCGGCAAAAGCCAAACCCGTCACACAGGGCTCCTGGGGCGCGGCCTCATCGGGCACCATCCTGGCCAGAATCATCGCCGATCAGGCCGGGTACAAGCCCAGGTTCGTCCATTCCAACACCACCGCCGCATCCATGGTTTCCGTGGTCGGCGGCCACATCGACTCTGCGGTATCCTTTCCCCCCGCATTCGGTCCCCACATCAAGTCCGGCCGCGCCCGCGCCCTTGTCATGAACACGAAGATGGATGCCTACCCCGGCGTTCCCACCTTTGCCGATTACGGTATCAAGGGAAGCTTTGAAGGCTGGTCGGGCATCTTCGCTCCCAAGGGCGTGCCCGAAGAGGTTGTGACCAAGCTTGTCGAGGCCACCAAGAAGGTCATGAAGGACCCCAAGGTTCTCAAGGCATATGAGAACATGGGCGCCATCGTCGACTTCCGTTACGGAGACGACTGGGTCAAGGACCTCAAGGAAACTTACGGCATCATGGCCGAGGCCGCCGACAAGATGAAGAAACAGTAGCACCGTCAACCGGCGGCGCACTTTCCTTGTCCGGCAACATCAAGGGGCCGGCCGCTTCTTTCGAAGTGGTCGGCCCCTCGATACGTCAAGATTTATATCCGGCACGTCTGTCGGGGAGTTTTTCATAGTTTGTAAGTTCCATTGCACTTACCACCCGGTCCCTGCCCTGATTCTTGGCTTCATAAAGGGCCCGGTCTGCTATTTTCAACATTGTGTCGAATGTCTGGCCGTCATCGGGAAAAACTGCAACACCTAGTGATGCGGTAACAGGACCGATGGTTCCATCCTTCCAGGGAATAGCCTCCGCCTTGATAGCATTGTGCAGATCACGAGCACGGTTCATGTAGTTGTCATAGCTGTCGCCGTTGATCAAAATAAAAAATTCCTCTCCCCCAAAGCGGCACACCATATCTTCCGCACGGAGTCCTGAAACCAGGATATCGGCAACGTACCGCAGGATATGATCCCCTGCCTGGTGTCCATGCGTGTCGTTGAATTTCTTGAAATAATCCAAGTCCACCATGATCATTCCCAGGGTCGAGCCGGAGCGTTTTGCTTTTTTCATCTCTCGGACGGTGACATCATCCATGTAGCGTCTGTTGTAAAGCTGTGTCAGGGGATCGCGAATGCTCATCTCCTTCAACCTGTGTTTCAGGCGGATATTGGCTATGGCCAGGGACAGGTACTCGGCTGTGATCAGTGTCAGGCCCCGGTCCGGGGATGACAGGGGCAGGTCTTGCTCTGTTTCCAGGCAGAAGACACCAACGGCCTGCCGTCCTTCCCGAAACGAGATGCAATAGGTTCCGCATCGGCAAGAGAGGCATTGTGAACGCCTCGGGTCATTTTCATCCACGGCATTGCCGGTTGTTATTGCCGGACATCCGGTTGGATCGGGTACTGCTTCCGGGGCCTCCCGGGATGGCCATAGAAACACCGGTGTGCAGTATTGCCCGGTTTTATCCACAAGAAAGATATTGCCTGATGTTGCTGGAAACAATTTGGGCAGGTACCAGTAGGTTACGTCAAACAGCTCTTTTTCTTTTTCACAGCTTTGAAGCAGCATCGCCAAGCCGGACAACAGTTTTAATTTTTCTGCATACGCATCTGAATTCATTGGTGCCGATATTCTCCTTAAATCAATAATAACACCCTGCACAAGTTGTTTGAGTACTCACTGAACCGGAGTTCCCAACTGAGGGGTCTCAACCATAATCTCAATCCCCCCTGTTGAGGAGTCTTCAAACCCACAGCTGAGATATTGACAACTATTTCCTCCACGACCAGCTCAAGGCTTCCCAGGGTATCGGGTTCGGTACGCTCGTGAATCAGCGCGGCGGCAATGAATTCCCGGATTTCATGAACGGATTTGATGTATCAAGGTTTTTGATACAACCGCCCAAGCCTTGGAAAATCTGTCCTGATATTTCAGTAGATGCCATCCATACCGTTATCAACTCCAGCCATAAGCCGGGTACAAACGCGCTCCCTGAATCAATCGTTTTTGTTGTAATCTGCAGTTCGACCACGTTTCCTATTCAGCCTTTCATTTAGCGATCTCCTCCGATGGCAATGCATAATCGTCTTAATTCGCTGTTTTTTTTAGCCGCATGGTAATTGCCTCCGGACTCATATCAATCTTCATCCAGCATACTCTCCAAGTTCTTAATATCGTGCCGACCCTGCCCGCTCATCCTTAACGATTTTAGCTTGATGAGGCCCCGGGGAGATACAACGGGCAAATTTCCCCGGTCCCATGTCAGAATTTGTTTCGACTCCCAAGCCTTAATTCCGTGCCGGCAAACGCAACACGAGGGGTAAATTCCGCAGTTACTGTTGTTGGGCAAAGTCAACCCTCAAACGGTGGTTCAGGGGTCCGGTTCGTATCCGGGTGCTATGGACAGATTCTCCACGCCGTATAAAGTTTGTCTGTTCCTGAGCCACAGATGCACTTCCCCCCCCTCCAGCACATGATTTTCCGAGCAATCCACATTCCACTGCCTCAACACGTAACCGGCAAGCGCCGCCCGCACCTGTACCCGAAGCATTGCACCGGTATCCGTTTGCGCCATGCCGTATTCCATTGCGATGGTTTCCGGGTGTTCGAGTTTCGGGTGGGGCACGATATGCATTTCAACGATGCGATTCCACTGGATGTCCGCTTCTCGGGTCTGATCGGCCGGAATCCGGCTGTCGAGGATTGCGGGGTTCGACATGCGGTTGATCACAAAGTCCGAAAACTGCTCCCTCTTTCGATCATAGGCGCGCACATGCCGGCGAAGGCCGTTGTCAACCAGTGCAAAGGGCACAATTTCCCTTGAGGTTTCACCGCTTGTCAATGATCTGTAATTTAACCTGAGCGCCCTGTTCCGGTGTATGGCGATGGTCACTTCCGCCAGGTTATCGAGATTTGGAAAATTGAGCCGGGTCGGAGATTCCGAGGGGACCAAGGCGCATATGTCCGACACATGGCCGTCTCCCAGCCCCTGACTGAGCGCCGAAAGCGCCTGGTTGCCGGAATAGCTGAACAACGGCTCGAAAGCGTCGGATTTGAAATAGGCTTTTGCCTTTGTATCATAAACAAGGTTGTCGGGCGCAAGTTCCCTGTACAGTGCAATGTCCCGGGTCGCTGCCGCCGCTTTGATGCCGAACCGGGCAACAAGGTCGTTCCGGTTGACCAGGCCCAGAAAGCGCAATTTAAAATCAAGGTGAAACAGCCTCTCCCTCTGAGACTGGCCGATCTGTTCAATTCTTCCCGCCATATTTCCAATACTCCAACGATTTCCATTCAGCGCTGATATCCAGGATGCTCAACCGGGCCGCAAAGCACGAGCCTGTGATTGAACCAATTTCACGCCAAGCATATTATCAACCGCACGTAAATGTCAATATTAGTCGTTGACATCATCATTTTGATGATGATACAAAATACACACTATCACAACACAAGATCATAAAGGCGGTCCATTGTTTAAAAGAACAAGGGAGTATCAACATTGAACTTTCAAGGACAACAGGCGAAATACACCCGTTTGTACAATGAAAGCCGGGCATGGAAACTGCTTCGGGCGGACAGAGCCCCCCTGATCATCGCATTTCTCCAAACGCTCTTCGCGGAAGAGAGCGAAGTACCCTACAGCCGGGCCAGGGTTGCCCTTGACGCGGAGCTGGATCGGTGCAGGGAGCTCGGCATATGGGAAACCGAAACAAACGCGGGCACCTACCTCAACCGCTGGATCCGATCCGGCTGGTTGCGGGAGATGGATGATACGCTCACAAAAACGGATGCCTTCGAGACCGCCCTGCGCTTCTGCCGGGGCCTTGATGAGAGGGAAACCGTCACAACCGCCTCCCATCTGCGAATCGTCCAGGAAGCCGTCCGCGACTTTCTTGTTGCCGTCAGTTCCGATCCCAAGGAGAAAGCGACCCTCCTGGCAGTCAAGCAAAGACAGATTCAAAAGGAGATCGACGAGCTGAATTCGGGCGTGGTAACGGTCCTCAACCCCGCCGAGCAACGGGAACGCATCAGGGAAATTTACCAGCTCGCTTCGGTGCTTACCGGTGATTTTCGAAGGATGGAGGATGAGATCCGGCAACTGGACCAGGAACTGCGCATCCGTATTATCGAAGGGGATGCCGGCCGGGGTGAAGTGCTGCTCTCCGTTATGGAAAAAGAAGCGCTCCTCGAAAGCACGGATGCGGGCAGCGCCTTTGACGGCTTCTTCCAGCTCCTGTGCGACCAGAACAGGTCCATGGAGTTCCGGGGGCAGCTCCGGGAGATTCTGAGCAAGCCCGTTGCAAGGCATTTAACGCCCTCCCAGCAGAAGTTCCTGGGGCATCTGATGAGAGAGCTGACCCATGAAAGCGAAAGAGTGTTTCATGTCCGCCGCAGGACCGAAGAGGGCCTGCGAACCTATATCGAAAGCGGGGCCGCACGGGAAAACCGGGCGGTGGATCTTCTGCTGGGCAAGCTGGAGCGGGCCGCCGTAAGCCTCGGAGAAGCGAAATGCCCTCCCGGCACGCCGACCAATATTTCCCTGCCGGTGGGTTCCGTTAAAGTCGCCTCACCCGATAAAATGAAGTTGCGGTTTCCGGAAGAAAAAATCGACACTTCGGGTATCGAGGAGGAGGTCAACTTGAAGAAACCCAGCAGGGAAATGCTGGGCCACCTGGATACGGTCCGGATTCGACATGTGGCAAGGCAGACCTTCAAAGCACTTGTTCAACACGGCCCCATGACCATCGCATCCCTGGCTGAATTGCATCCCCTGAATTCGGGACTCGAGGAGCTGGTCGCCCATTTGCGGGTGGCAAAGGCAGTAGGGGCCGCCTCCCTTGAATCAAAGGAAACCATTGTGCTTCGCGACAAGCAGGGAACCGCTATTCAGGCCTCCATACCGACCCTCCTGCTTACCGCAGATCTTTTTCCGGAGGATCTGAAGACATTGACCCTGTAATCCGCAACATCTCAACCGGCACGGGCACCAAAACCGGTTTTCCGACATTCTGAATTACAAGATACGGGCACTGCAAGAAGTGATGTCCAACAGGTCGTTCCCTACCCAAGGTTGTTGAAAAAACACCATGATCCAAAAACCATTAATTGAGGGATACCATGAATAAAAACAGCGAACATAGTAAGTTGAACCATCCTTCCGGCGGTATGGCCCCGTCCGTTTTCATGGATCAGCTGAGAATCCGGAACACGGAATCGGGCGGAAGTTCTGAATCGCTTACGCCTTCTCCGGAAAACCAACTTCCCGAGGAGAGCGCGGACCGGCCGGACATTTCCCGAGGCCCCGCCCTCCACGTTGCTCAGGCACATGAAGACAACAACGATCATCTCCTTGAAAAGGAACGGGAGCCGCACGGCACAATGCCGCCGGAAGCGCGGCGGGCACTGGTTTCCCTTATGCGCCACGGGGTCATCCTGTATTCCAGGAAACCAAAGCTCTTCGAGGCCCTTTGCCGTCACGGGGCCGATGTCAGGCGACATCTGTCGGAAGTCTATCTGAAGCTGATACTGGATGAAAAAGCCGGCGTCGCATTCGTATCCGTTACCGAAAGCGAACATGGGCAGGCCCCCGGGGGTGAAGAGGACGGGGAAGAGGAATCCGAGACGGTTTCCCTTATCAGCCGCAGGACCCTTTCCCTTTACGACACCCTGCTTTTACTGGTTCTTCGAAAGCATTACCAGAACCGGGAACTCTGCGGGGAGCAGAAGATCGTCATCGACACGGAACGTATGGAGTCGGACCTGTCGCCCTTTCTCCCATTGACCAACAGCAGCCGGGCGGACCGGAAAAAACTGAATGCGGCGCTGACAAGAATGGTAAAAAACAAGATCCTGAGCACCGTCAGGGGAAACAAGGACCGCTTTGAGATCACCCCTGTTATTCGCTATGTGGTCGGCGCGGACTTTCTTGAGTCCATGCTGGCGGAATACACACGGATGGCAAAGGAAAACCAGACGGTTAGCACCAAGCCGGACCGGCACGCACCCGGCGACGACACCGTGGATCTTGATACTGATCAGCCCGCCTGATCGAAACCACCCAAACCAGGATAATGATCATGCGCAATCACCCGGAAGAAGCAAACGGCAAAAGGAGATCCCCTTCCCCTGAAATCGCGAAGCAGGCCCCCGCTTTCAATGGACCGGGGCAGATACGACTGGCGGAACTATCCGTTTTCAACTGGGGAACGTTCAATGGATTGCACACCGCCCGCATCGATCCGGTGGGCACCCTTATCACCGGAGACAACGGCTCCGGAAAAACAACCCTTATCGACGGCTTGATGGCCCTGCTCCTCCCGGCCGGCAAGGCCACGTTCAATGTGGCGGCTGCCCAGGGAGACAGGACGGATCGCTCCCTGCTCTCCTATATGAGGGGGAGCTACGGTTCCGCCCACGACGGTTCCGGCACGAGAACAAAGAGCAAGCGGGAATCGGCCGTGGTGACCGGGCTGAGAGCGCTCTATAGAGGTGACGACGGTTCTGAAATTACCCTGGCCGCGCTGTTCTGGACAACCCAGGCGACCAATGCCCTTGCGGACGTGAAACGGGTGTATGCCGTTGCCCGAAGGGACATGGCCCTGAAAGAGATGCTGGATGCATTCGGGGACGGCAATTCGCGCGCATTGAAACAGTGGCTGCGCGACGATCCGCCGGCGACCTGTTGTGACGACAACCATACGGATTTCAGGGAGCTGTACCGGAAACTCCTCTTCATGGAGAATAAAAACGCCCCCGCCCTCCTCTCCCGGGCCCTTGGCCTCAAGAAAATCGACGACCTGACCAAGCTTATCCGGGAACTGGTCCTGGAGCCAAGCTCGGTCAAGAACGATGCACGCAAGGTCGTTGAAGAGTTCGCGGATCTCGATGCCGTCCATGACGAGCTCGTGGACACAAGAAAACAGAGGGACCAGCTGATACGATTACCCGAACTGGATCAGGCCATAAGGGAATCGAGCGAAGCCCTTGCCGGCCTTTCCCTGGAAAAGGAGAATCTCCCGATCTACCTGGGAGAGGTCTTCGGCGAAATGTGGCGCCGCAAAATTTCGGAGATCGAAGAAGAACTTCAATCCATTGCCCTGGAGATAAAGGAGACCGAGGTCGAAAAAAGCGAGGGCAATGCACTGGTGGAACGCCGGCACGGTGAATATCTCCGGGTGGGGGGAGACAGGACCGAGCAGCTGAAAAGGGATATGAAACACGCCCAGGACAACCTGGAGCGGGTTGCGCGCAACGCATCCGAATATCAGAACGTTGCCGGAAAACTCGAGCTTCCCCACGCCCTTGACCGGCGGCTCTTTATGGAAAACCAATCCAGGGCCGGCAAGCAGCTCACGAACCTGCGAAGCGACACCGAAACGTACCAGGACAGGTTCGCGGAGATCAGCGGAGAGTTCAGCAAGCTCCAGTCGGCAAGCGCCGCCGTATCCGAGGAGATACGGGAGATGGAGGCCCGGCCGGAGTCCAATATCGAGTTGAGATACCAGCGGCTGAGGGAGGAGCTGACCAGTTCCCTGAACCTGGACAAAAAGGATTTCATGTTTTTCGGGGAGCTCATCGACGTGAAGGACGGGGAGCGGGACTGGCAGGGTGCGATTGAAAGGGCCCTTGGCGGATTGAGAACGACCCTTGCCGTGCCCGGCGACACCTACTCCATGGTGACAAAGTGGTTGAATGCGCGTCATACCGGCCTGCATGTCCGCGTTCAGGTGGTCGGGGATACGGGAAATAAAACGCACCCGGCGGAATTTAAGAAAGACGGCTTTCTGAGAAAACTGAGATGGCGGGAGCACCCCTACCGGGACTGGCTCAAAAGACATCTTGCCAAATTCGATCTCTCCTGCGTGGCCGGCACCGAGGAGCTGGACCGTACCCCCCACTCCATGACCCGGCAGGGGCTGATCCATATGAGAAGGGGCCGGTTTGAAAAAAAAGACATGCACGCCATAGACAACCGCCGGAAATGGTATCTCGGGTTTTCCAACAAGTCCCGGCTGGCCATTCTCAACACCGACAAACGCAAACTGGAGCAAGAGTTGGCCGATACGGCGGAAAAGGTTTCCAATGCAAGGCAGGACCTTGAGTCCATGAATGATGTGAAGAAGCATTGGGAAACAATCAGGGATTTAATCTGGGAGGATATCGATGCACCCTTCTGGCGGAGCAAACGCGAGGGACTGAAGAAGGATATCCTCGAGCTGGAAAAATCAGGGGGAGACCTGGAAAAGGCAAGGACCAGATGGGAAGCCTCCAAAAAGGCGCTGGAGAAAATTCAGGAGACTTTAAAGGAACTGTTCTCGAAGCAGGGAAACACCGAGGCGATCCTTGAATCCGCAAGGGAGGAGGAAGGCAAAGCCCGGGTGGAGGCGGAAAAGGGTGTGGCGGATTTCGTGAAGGAACGCCTTGGAACGCGCGTGGGGCCGGTGAGAAAAGAGGATCTCAACCGGAGATCGGAGTTGAGCAGGGCCGTGGATAAGGAACTGGACAGGGAGCTGGAAAATGAAAGGAGTAAAAAGAGCAGGCACGAAAGAATCGCCGTCGGTATCATCTCCGCGTTTCGAGCAAACGAGAAGTGGCGCGTATTGACGATCGACTGGCCTAGCGACCTCAGAAGCCTCCCCGATTATCTCCACCATCTGGCCTACCTCGAAAACGAGGGTTTACCCGATCTGGTGGAGCGGTTCGTGGAGCGCTTGAATAAACATGCAACCCAGTCACTGGCAGGTATCGGCGCGAAACTGGAAGCGGAACGGGACGACATAATCGAGCGAATCGATACCATCAACAATGTCCTGAAACGCACGGAGTTTATGCCGGGCTCCTATTTGAAGCTGGGCTCCACAAAGGAGATGTATCCCCATGTTCGTGATTTCGAAACGCGCCTGAGGGGCGTTTTAAGCGGGATCACCAGCGACGACCATGAGGCGAGGTATTGCCGGCTTTCGGAAGTTGTGGAAATTCTGGACAAGGCAAGTGCCCCCGGGACCTCGAGCACCCTCGAGAGCATGCGGCTCCTCGATCCCCGATACCAGATGTCCTTTTACGCGGAGGAGATCGATGCCGCCACGGGAGCTCTCCGCGATGTACTCAAGTCGTCCAGCGGGAAATCCGGAGGAGAAAAGGAGTCCTTTGCCGGCACCATCGTCGCCGCGAGCCTTGCGTATGTATTGACGCCCGGCGGCCATGACCGGCCGGTGTACAGCACCGTTTTTCTGGACGAAGCCTTTTCCAACACCGCCGAGGCGGTGAGCAGGCGCGTCCTGCGGGTCTTCAAGGAACTCCACATCCACGCCAACCTGATAACCCCGTACAAGAACCTGAACCTCGCCAGGGAGTCCGCCCGCTCCCTGCTCATCGTGGAGCGGGACCAGGAGCACCACGACAGCCGGTTCTGCGAGGTAACCTGGGAGGAGATCGACAGGATGAACAGGGAGAAATCGACACAGATCGTTTCGGAAGCGGAGCAACTGGGAATCGAGCTGGATGTCCCCCGGGAGGTTTCCCATGTTGCCTGACTGGGGCTTGCTGCCGGATCATGCAGTGCAACTGATCAAGAGGCGGGAGTGGGATAATTCCGCCTCCCTGAAAGCCAGGCTGCTGGGGGACAAACCGTTTCCCATCAGGCTGGGCTTGAAACAGCCCAGGGGCAAGGCGGCGGTTTCCAACATGGGGCACTTCCTGAACTTTGTGGAGGCATGGAAGAACTTTCCGTATCAGGAGATGGTCCGGTGGGAATCTAAAAGATACCGGACCCTTTCCGAGCAACGGATTCCAACATTTTTAATCGTTGATTCAATCAGCCAACTGGCTCGGGTGATCGGCAAGCAGGCCGCCGGGCGATGCAAGTTGTGGGAAAGGAACATGGCTCCCATTCTCGGGTTTGACGGTTCGGATCGTTTCAGCGGGGTCTTGTACCCCGTTCTTGTACGGCATCTTGAAACGATCGAGAAAATTTCAAGGAGGGATTCCGAACTCTTGTCCCGCCTCCTTCCACAGCTCGGGCAGGGAATGGGCAACGGATGTTATTTGCGGGCCCTGCCCGTGACCGGGGTGGATACCAAGTTTATTGAAACCCATTTGCCTCTGATCGAAGATCTGATGGATGCCCTGCACGACGGCGGCGTTTCCAGCGCCGGAGGGCTGATGGAATGGCTGGATTGCAAATCCAACCCAAGGGGCTGGTTGGTTCTGAGACCGCTTTGCGAGCGCACCCGGAAATCACTGGGAGCGCTTCCGATTCTCAGAATTCCGGGTGAAGTGTTGGCGGGGCATGAGCTTGTTGCGGATAATATCCTGGTAGTCGAAAATATACAGTCTGGACTGGCGCTACCCGAAATGGAGAGCACTATTGCCGTTGCAGGTGGCGGTAACAATGTGTCTTGGATGGACGCGCAATGGCTGAGTCGAAAGCGCATTGGATATTGGGGGGATATCGACACATGGGGCTTCTCCATTCTCAGTGATGCCAGAGAGAAGGTCAGCGGTTTAACTGCGCTGATGATGGATAGAGACACTGTTCTCGCCCACGAGGAAAGAATGGATGTGGAGCCAACGCCTGTCCCAACACTCCCACGATTTCTCACGGATGACGAGATTACCTTGTTCGAAGATTTAAACGCCGGGAAATTCAAATCTAACCGTCTCGAACAGGAGCGTATATCATCCGATTATATCCGGCAGCAACTCGAAAACTGGCTTTCCCCAGACGACATTGCTCAGGACCCCGGTACCACTCTGTTATCCAAAGAGCAGAAGTTGGAATTGAATGACCGCTTGGAGGCCCATTACAGCACTCCCGGTATGGAGCCCTCTGAGATATAGTCCGAAGACGGGTTGGGTAACAATGATTCAACAGTAATACCAGCATTGCAGCAAAGTGTGGTTCAAGTTGTTTTCGGCTCATATTACGCTTCAAAGCCTTGCCTACCTCTGATACAACAATGCACAATCATACCTATGTTGAAATTAACAACCACAAGAATAACGATCCGTTTTACTAATACAATGCACTCAGAATGAGGGGTACCGGATGGAAAATACCATTAAAAAGGCATTAGTAGATAATCTACAACGTCACGACACAGTACACGAATCAACTGACCTTAAATACGGGAGTACCCGCTCAGTAACTCCAAGAGAATAATCAAAAGAGAATTCGATGATCAGAATCCGACTATACAGCGGCTATGAGAGCAAAGAATACGACAAATGCATGGATGATTTCTCCGACATCACCTATGTTGTGTCAATAATAGTTATTCCAATCAAATTCAACTTTGATATTGCCTAAATTGCATGGCTTCTCAAGTTCGCACTCTCCAATTGCCATAATTTTTGAGTTAACAGCATTAACATTAACAACCCCAAGTTCAAATTTCTTATCTGTAACTTTTACATTGCTAAATTTACATGAGTATGAGTCCCGACAATCCATTGTTGCGAGCACCCCCCAACCCACTATTTGAGATGGATAAAATTTTGATTTTTCATCTTTTTTGGCTTTAATACCTATTGCCAGATCAGGCGGACTATTTTTTTCCCACGAATATCCATTGCTATCATACTCAGGTACTTTCACGATAACATCTACGAGCCAACCATTGGTGCTTTCGGGTAGTGATTTATTAAGCGTACTGCGAACTGATGAAGTAGATTTTACCGTGTTCGTTGGCGTCTTGCCCGGATTCGAATCCATCTCCAAAACGGTGAAATTTATACTTGCGTCTTCAGGCTCTACCTGGGTCTTTTTATCCACACTCGGTATAATATTGGTTTTATTGGTTATTTCAGATAGCCCCGGTGGCAATAGTGCCTTTGGTGACAGGTTCAAGTATACGGTTACCAACAGTGCAACAACGGCGGCCCCAATCGCCATCCAATTCATAAAGCGTCGCCTTTCACTCCACTTTAGATTCTTAAGCATGACATCGACTTCAACTCTAACCTCAGCTGCGACGTTGCCACTTACGCTCATAGCTGTTACCGTTTTAAGATAGGGATCTAAATCCCCTGGTGAAACTCCACCTATTATCACTGGAAGGACTCGATTAACCGGGGTTGCCCAACGCATACGTGCAAATTTTAATTCCGATAAGGTATATTTCCCTTCTGAAATTGATGCTGAGGAAGCGATGAATATGAATACGTCGCATCTATTAATCGCTTCCAATATTCTAGTTTGATAGTCTCCGCCAGGTGGGAGACTTTGCTTATCGAAGAAGACCTTATGACCGGCGTTCAATAATGCGAGCTGAATTGGTTCAACAAGCGGCTTATCTTCAGAAGCGTGACATAAAAAAACAAATGCCATATCAGTACTCCACTGAGCCATCGGCTGTTACTTATCGTTAACGTCAACATATGCGGCTTATTCACAGAATATATTATTGAGCCTTATCCCTTAAGTACATGTATTGGGCAGCAAATTGTAGATTTGAGGTGAGTTTAGACCAGCTTAATGAAATAAAGTCATTAGTTTTGGCATAATTGCTCGGCCCGATCCCGCTACAGCTTGATTTGTTGGATTTTTCAGGTTCTTCGGTATCCAAGAGCAAAGCTTCCTACATAGTCATCGTAATAATCATAATGATCTTGATCATAGTGTTCGCTATACTTGGAATATTTTCTGTATTTAATATCGTAAAAATTCATTTGCCCATATTCACAAACTCCCCCTTCTCCTAGAATTTCTCGAAGTTGATTTATGTTGTAGATTTGCTCATAATCGTATGGCCTCATATAGTCAACATACCATGTAAAGGCACCACCTTTGTCATTGTAGTACACTGATCTTAATCTTATAAAATGGTCATTTTGTAGTTTCACTTTTTCAAGACTTTCGATTTGAGTCTCAATAATATTTAAAAGTGATTTTACTTTTGAGCCAATCCTTCTCGATATATGAAAATAATACCCCTTAAAATTAGCCACCCAATGATTCGGTCTTTCGGTGGCATATATTTGCCAACCTGACGCAGATTCAGGGAAAAATTTTTGGGCCACCGACCATAGAGATGGCTCAGAAAGCATCCTCTCCAACGTAACTGAATCCCAATACGTAGCAGACAGTTGATTTGACTTATTACTTGTTATTCTTTCTAATCTTTCAACCACTGTCGACGAGGGATGAGTTGAACAGGCTAGAACGTAACCATTCGCCCCATGGTGATTGCAAGAATCAACAATATCGTCCAATTCTCCAATACCTACACTTTTGCCACTGTGCGCATTATGTTTGCACTGCAAAAGCCATATTCTCTTATCTGGCAGAAATAAACTATCCCTCGTCTCTTCACAAATGAGATCTCGACCACCATCGGCCCCCTTTCCGCTCCAGTAAACCCGAAATCCTTGCCGAAAAAGCAATTCTCTTACTAGCAATTCGAACCCCTGACCATCAGAAGGTAGTTCTTTAAAATTAAGCACTTGAAACCTCTTTCAAAATTCTACCGCCAGGGAGACAAGTCATCCCGGCGTACTTCTTGTTTATCTATTTCATTTAGCGAATCGACAGTGCTTCACACGAAACCTTTCTCGAAGGCAATCGGTTGGCAACAACTATCCAACAATGCCCCAAACAGAGAGAGTCTACTATACGCATTACTCACTGAGCACTGTTTCTTTATTTCCGGCCAGCAAAGTGCTTGGCGTTATCACAGCACAGGACATTTTTCGCTAAACGATTGATATTTAAATATATATCATAGATCCTTGCCTTGTTTTGTGGTTTATAATATCTATGAAAACAGATAGTTACAAATCACAGGGAATTACACGTGTTGAGCGGTTGGTCCAGACCCATTTGGGTTGGAACAAAGCAAGGTCATCATTTTTGATTAACTTTATTATTGCACTCATCAAGGTCAGGACCGTATGCCTCACGGACATTGCAACAGCTTTACCCGGAAAGGCGCAAATTGCTTCTAAATATAAAAAAAAGTTACAGCGGTTCATTCGGTTTTTCGAAATTTGTTTTGATTCATTTGCAATCTCTTTTTGAGTTGCTTTATTCCCATTGATCCTGGGATGCCATGATTATTAACCATTGACCGAACCAATTGGAAGTTTGGCAAAGCAAATATCAACATATTCATGTTGGGAGTCGCCTACTGAGGGATTGCCTTCCGACTGTTCTGGATCACTTTGGATAAACGGGGCAACTCCAATACACAGGAACGAATTGAGCTGATGGAAAGATTCATCAAACTTTTCGGGGTAAACCGAATACAATGCCTAACTGCAGATCGTGAATTTGTGGGATACCGTTGGTTCAACTGGTTGATAGCAAAGAATATTCCATTCAGCATTAGAATACGCCATAATTTCAAGGTGAAATCTTCAAAAGGGAACAAGGTTTCAATAAAAGAACTCTTCAAGAATTTACGCCAAGGAGAAACTCGAATCCTTAGAGGCCGTAGAAAAATATGTGGTGTTTGGCTCTATATAGTCGGAACGAAACTACATGACGGTTCATTCCTGATTATTGTGACAAACACAGACCCTGAAAAAGCCCTTGAAGATTACAAAAAACGCTGGGAAATCGAAATCTTGTTTGGCTGTCTGAAATCACGTGGATTTGATTTCGAAACAACCCACATTTCTGACCAGGATCGAATAATGAAGTTGGTTGCACTTTAATCTGTTGCTTTCTGTTGGTACCATCTCACAGGAGAATGGAAACACAAGAGAAAGCCAATCAAACTTAATAAACATAGCCGGAAGGCAATGAGTATTTTCCGATGTGGATTGGATGCCATTAGGGAAAGCTTGCTTAATTTTAATCATAATTTCAAAGAACTATGCAGGACAATCATAAAGTCGTTGACTGCGGTGCCAATCAGCTCGTTGGTCCCTGGCTAAAAATGTCCTGTACTGTGTGGCGTTTTATTAATCTGTCTCATTTCGCCATCTAAGAAGTTCGGTAAAGGCAAGCATAATCTTTTCATCACTGTGCCCTAACTTTGCAAGTAATTCAATAACAGCACCCGACTCAAACCAATAAAATGCTCTATCCAAACTTTCTCTCAGTGAATCAATTTGTGTAGTTGTTAATTTTGCCATATAGGCTCTCATACGACTTTCAGCTTTACTCCTAGTTCTATGACAAGAATGGCATAAACATCGAAGTGCACTAAGCGGATATTCCCAAGGTTCATTACCTTCGCGCATCACCGTGTAATAACAATGATGGGTTTCCAGTCTATCTGACTTGCCACAATCTTGGCATTTCCACCCCGCTAACTCTTTAACTAATTTAGTTTTTTTTATCCACCTTGGGTCTTGCAGCTTTTGACGATAAGTACATCTGAGAGGTGTATAGTTGTACCCAGGAATTGGGTAAAACCCCATATTCCATGAGTGCCCTTTCTCATAATGGGCTTGGTCATAACATCGGCCACATAGCCCTCGCTTAATTTTACTAAAAATGGAAAAGGTTGAGGAAAATAGTAGACAAAAATAGCCCGGTTTGGGAATAGAGAATTCGCCAAAACAATCTATTCAAGAAAGGATTTTCAACCAAACCGGGCTATGAATACTCATTACGACGATTTTCCCCAAAATGCAAACTCCAAAATCAAATGGTCGAGACAGGATGTGGCCACAAATGTTGTCGATTTCCTGAGCCGCAGGCAGGATATCAGCCAGCGGGATTTTGCTAAGGCAAACAACATCCCCCGTACCACGCTCCAACACTGGGTACGGCGGCTCGATACGATCGATGAAGATCCAGTGCTTGTTGCATTTTTCGAGAGCCCTGCCGGTGCAAATTTTTTGCACCTGCTTATCCATGCTCTTCATTTGGAATTTACAAAGATCGGCTGCGGCAGCATTCACAATATTTGTAACTTTTTGAAACTGTGTAAATTATCAAGCTTCGTAGCGGCATCATACGGCACACATCAAAAGATCTCGAGCCAGATGGACCTCATGCTGACGAAGTTTGGTGATTTGGAACAGGCCCGATTGGCAAAACAGATGCCGAGTAAGACGATAACCCTTTGTGAGGATGAAACGTTTCATCCGCAGATATGCCTTGTCGGCATCGAACCGGTTTCCAATTTCATCCTTCTTGAGAAGTATGCAGACGACCGTTCGGCAAAAACGTGGAACGAAGCCGTTGCCGAGGGGCTGGCAAACCTTCCCGTTAAGGTCCTTCAGAGTACCAGTGACGAAGCGAAGGGGCTGATAAGCCATGCAACCAAAGGTTTGAATGTTCACCATTCTCCCGACCTTTTCCATGTGCAGTACGAAATCAGCAAGGGAACTTCTGTTGCACTTGCCGGTGCGGTGCGAACTGCCGAGAAGGCTCACGAAAAATGTGCGACCGTAGTCCGGAAGGCGGTAGAAAGCCGGGAAAGGTACGAGGCACTCGAAACACGGCCGGTTGGCAGACAGCCCGATTTTGAACGAAGGATCACCCTCGCAAAGGAGGAAGAGGAGAGAGCCATGGCCACTCTGAAAAAAACCGGGTCCAACCAGGAAAACGTCACGGAGGCAAGAAGGGAGATCAGCAAGGTGTATCATCCCTACGATCCACTTACCGGCGAAAAACAGGACTCCTCAACCGTTTCCCGAAACTTGGAAATTGCCTTCGATAAAATACGGGAAGCCACCAATTCCTTAACCGAACGGTGCCAGAAGCGGGTCGACAAAGCTTGGCGGGTAACCGAAAAAATGACGGCAACCATCGCCTTTTTCTTTTGCATGATCGAATCCCTTGTGGAGGAACTGGAACTGTCCGATGACAAACAGCGGTTAATGCACACGCACTTGATTCCCGGCTTTTACCTTCTGAGGGTCGCCGGCAGGGAAAAGGACCCAGCGACGAAAGAGGTGATCCAACAAAGATCGGACGAACTGCTCTCTGTGCTGCACCACCGGAACGGGCCGCTCGAAGGTTGTGATGACTCGCAGATCAACCGCATCGAGCGGAAAGCCCGAGAATGTGCAGGACTTTTTCAAAGATCGAGTTCCTGTGTGGAGGGGCGTAACGCTCAACTATCCCTTCGCCACCAAGGAATGCATCGCCTGAGCGATCAAAAGCTTAAGGCACTGACTGTGGTCCACAACTACTATCTGAAAAGATCCGATGGAACCACAGCAGCAGAACGGTTCTACGAAAACAAACCGATCAATATGTTTGAATGGCTTCTCGGCAATATGGCTT
>PPCM01000811.1_pt1 | contig 19481 bp, 13 predicted proteins | sample 1555541 | NCBI WGS metagenome assembly PPCM01 (sample SAMN05284479, study PRJNA326546) | Marine sediment metagenome, whole genome shotgun sequencing project. | isolation source: marine sediment | place: Germany: Wadden Sea | collected 2012-09-05 | reverse complement strand
CCCATCGGCAAGAAGGTCGCCGTCGTGGGCGGCGGTAACGTTGCCATCGACGTTGTGCGTTGCGCCATCCGTCTGGGCGCGGAAGAGGTATCCCTCCTCTACCGCCGTACCCGCGCGGAAATGCCCGCTTTCGAGGAAGAGATCCACGCGGCGGAAGAGGAAGGAACAAAGATCTCCTACCTCACCGCTCCCCAGGAAGTGGTCACCGAGGACGGCAAGGTCACGGCCATCCGCTGCCTGACCATGGAGCTCGGCGAGGCCGACTCATCGGGCAGGCGTCGTCCGGTTCCCATCCCCGGCAGCGAGTACGACCTGGAAGTCGACCAGATCATCCCCGCCATCGGACAGCGACCCGACCTCTCCCCCATCGAGGATGTGACCGGACTCACCTTCTCCCGCTGGGGAACCGTGGAGACCGATTCGATCTCCTACGCCACCGACAGGCCCGGCGTTTTTGCGGGGGGTGACGTTCAGACCGGCCCCTGGATCGCCGTCGGCGCCATTGCCCACGGTAAGGAAGCCGCCGTCTCCATCGAGAGATATCTGGACGGCGTGGACATGGCCGAAGGCCGTGAACCCGTCAAGATCGAGCAGCCCAACTACCGTCCCATCGGCAAGGACGCGGCCCGCCGGCAACGCGCCAAGATGCCCGAGCTTCCCGTTGCGGAACGCGAAGGCAACTTCGACGAGGTGGAGCTGGGTTACGATGAGGAGACCGGTGTCAAGGAAGCTTCCCGCTGCCACAACTGCGGATACTGCTGTGAGTGTTACCAGTGCGTGGACGCCTGCGCCGCAGGCGCGGTCACCCTTCTTACCCATGCCGAAAAAGCCGAGACCCTGACCATCGACGTAGGTTCCGTGATCCTCTCGCCGGGCTACGAGCCCTTCGATCCATCGGGCCTTGACAACTACAGCTATGCCGACCACCCCAACGTGATCAGCGCAATCGAGTTCGAGCGCTTCCTCTCGGCCTCCGGCCCCACGGAGGGGCATCTCGTAAGGCCCTCGGATCACAGGGAGCCGAAAAAGATCGCGTGGTTCCAGTGCGTGGGCTCAAGGGATCTGAACAAATGCGACAACGGCTATTGCTCGTCCGTTTGCTGCATGTACGCCATCAAGGAGGCGGTGATCGCAAAGGAGCATTCGGAGGAGGAACTGGACTGCGCGATCTTCTTCTTGGATATGCGGACCCACGGCAAGGAGTTCGAACGCTCCTACATGGATGCGAAGGAGAAGCACGGTGTCCGCTTCGTCAGGAGCCGGATCCATACGGTGACCCCCGTGCCCGGCACCGACGATCTGGAGGTTCGCTATGCAACCGACAGCGGCGAGATCGTGACCGAAGTCTTCGACCAGATCGTTCTCTCCGTCGGCCTTACCACGCCGCCGGATCTCGTTGCGTTCAGCCAAAGGCTGGGCCTTGAACTCACCCCCGGAAAATTCTGCGCCACCGATACGTTCCGGCCCGTGGAATCCTCCCGGGAGGGAATCTTCGTCTGCGGCGCCTTCCAGGGCCCCAGGGACATCCCCCAGTCCGTGGTGGATGCATCCGCCGCAGCGGCCTCTGTGGGCGAGCTCCTGGGCTCCGTGCGAAACACCCTCACCTGTACGCCCGAAACGGTGCCGGAAGTCGATGTTGCCGGCGAGCGGCCGCGCATCGGCGTGTTCGTCTGCAAGTGCGGCATCAATATCGCCGGAACCGTGGATGTGCCGGAAGTCAGGGATTATGCCCTGACCCTTCCCTATGTGGAGTATGCGACGGACAACCTGTTCACCTGCTCCCAGGATACCCAGGAGATCATGACGGAGATCATCCGGGAAAAAAGACTCAACCGCATCGTTGTGGCGGCGTGCAGTCCCAAGACCCACGAGCCCCTTTTCCAGGAGACCCTGATCAACGCCGGCCTGAACAAGTACCTGTTCGAGTTCGTCAATATCCGGAACCAGGATTCGTGGGTTCATATGGAGATGCCCGCGCTTGCCACGAAAAAGGCCCTGGATCTCGTGCGCATGGCCGTGGCCAAGGTGGCGCTCATGGCGCCCCTTTCCGAGTCCACCCTCTCCGTCAACCCCGCCGCCATGGTGCTGGGGGGCGGCGTTGCCGGCATGGCGGCGGCAAGGAGCCTTGCGCGCCAGGGGTACGAGACCCATCTCGTGGAGCGGGCGCCCGTGCTGGGCGGGCAGGCACTGAACCTCCACCAGACCCTTGACGGGAAGGACGTGCGGGAAAACGTGGCGGAGATGGTCGCCTCCCTCGAGGCCGAGGAGAAGATCCATATCCATACGGACACCGTTCTCGAAAGTGTCGAGGGATTCGTGGGCAACTTCAAGTCGACCCTGGTTGCAAAGGGTGAAAAGCGGGAGATCGAATACGGGGTCGCCGTGATGGCCACCGGGGCTTCCGCCCTGGAAACCTCCGAGTTCGGCTACGGCCGGGACCCGAGAGTCCTCTCCGCCCTGGATCTGGACCGAATGTTCATGGAAAAGGATCCCGGCCTGGATGCCGTGAAGAGCGCCGTGTTTATCCAGTGCGTGGGCTCAAGGGAGAAGGAGCGTCCCTACTGTTCCAGAAACTGCTGCACCCACTCCATCCACAACGCCCTTGCGCTCAAGCAGGGGAATCCCGACATGCAGGTCACGATTCTCTACCGGGATATCCGGACCTACGGAGAACGGGAGTACCTCTACAAGGCGGCCCGGGAGGCAGGGGTGCTGTTCATGCGTTACGACGTGGACAACAAACCCGCGGTAGTCGTCACCGATGAGTCCCTCCTCATCAATACCACCGATCACGTTCTCGGGATTCCCCTCGAAATCGAGGCGGACCTGCTGATCCTGGCCACCGCCCTTGTGCCGAACACGGACCCGGGCATCGCCCAGTTCTTCAAGATTCCGGTGAACGAGGACGGCTTTTTCGTGGAGAAGCACGCCAAGCTCGGCCCCTCGGATTTCGCGACGGACGGCGTTTTCCTCTGCGGAACGGCCCATTATCCCAAACCCCTGGAGGAGGCCGTGGCCCAGGGACAGGCGGCGGCCTCCCGCGCGGTGACCCTGCTTGCAAGGGAGGAGATCAACACCAGCGGCATGGTGGCGGAAACCGTGACCGGAGATTGCAGTGCCTGCGGCACCTGTATCTCCATCTGCCCCTATTCGGCGCCCTCCTTTATTCCTCCGGACGATAGGATTGCACCGGGAAGAGCTCGGATCAATCCGGTCCTCTGCAAGGGATGCGGCCTGTGCGCGGCATCCTGCAGGTCCGGGGCCATCCGTCTCAAGGGATTCGACAACGATCAGGTCTTTGCCCAGATCTTCGCCCTCAGGGAGGCGGGATAGGTTTTAAAGTCCTGGAGGCGCACCCCCGGGAGTTCGGGGCGGAGCGTTGGTGATCTCTTCAAATACTGACGGCGGTGCTGCTCGCGGCGCCGCCGATATACAAGTACCCGAGGTGAATGCTGTATGCTGAACTACATAGAAAAAATAAGGGAAATATCGGAGCGACTCCTCACGGAGGGGAGGGTGGATGCCGTGATCGGTTACGAAAAGGGATCCGCCCCCGCAGTCAATCGCCCCTGTATCATAAGAGAGGCCGGGGAGGTGGACAGGCTGGTCTGGGATTCCAACTGCCGGTTGAATCTTTCCACCTACCTCTCCGGCAGGACCGAGAAAATCGGAATCGTTGCAAAGGGCTGCGATTCCAGGAATATCGTCAACCTGATCCTGGAGAATAGAGTCAAAAGGGAGGACCTGGTGATCATCGGTATTCCCTGCAAGGGAATGAACGACCGGCACGGCGTCTTGCAGCGGAACTGTTCGGTGTGTACCCACCGGAATCCGGTGATTCACGATGAACTTGCGGCTGAACCGGTCGGGGAACAGGAGGCGCCGGAACGGTTCGCCGATGTAAACCGGGTCGAATCCATGACCACCGATGAGAGGTGGGAGTTCTTCGAAGGGCTGCTCTCTTCCTGCACCAGGTGTTACGCCTGCAGGAACGCCTGTCCCATGTGCTTCTGCCCCACCTGTTTCGTGGATGAGTCGACCCCCCAATGGGTGGGCAAGGGGGACGACGGCGTGGATGTGCGCACGTACCATTTTCTGAGGGCCTTTCATCTTTCGGGCCGCTGCACGGATTGCGGCGCCTGCGAGGCGGCCTGCCCCATGGATATCCAGATCCGTTATCTCTCCAAAAAGCTTGAAAAGGACTGCCTCGATCGTTTCGGCCTGGAAAGCGGCCTTTCCACCGATGTTCTCCCGGCCCTGGATACCTTCAGGCCCGACGACCCCGAGGATTTCATCCGCTAAGGGTACTGTTTCTCCAAACGCAGATATCGAAACGATACCGACGGTATCCGAAATCATTACGACCAGACAAGGTGAATCAATGAAAGTCTTTACCATAGACAAGAAAGAGTGGGGCGGGGGCGTGGAACAATCCGGTAAAACCTACCGGATCATCGGCCCGGCAAAAAGGGGAAGCACCTATCGCTTCGCGGAGATGGAGGAGGGGGAACTGCCCCTGATGGACGGCGTGAACACGCAGCTTTCGCCCAAGTCCATCCTCTTTCCCCCTTCCGAGGTGATGTTTGCGTACGACCTGAACAGGAAGAAGGAAAACCACAACCTCCTGATGGAGGTGGAAAAAGATCCCTCTCCCCGCGCCGTCATCGGAATCAGGCCCTGTGATGCAAGGGCCATTGAGCTCGTGAAAAAAAACTTCGACACACCGGAATACAAGGACCCCTACTGGCTGGATGCCCGGAAGCGCTGCACCTTTATCGGCCTTGCCGTGAACCGGCCGGACCCATTGGATTTTTCCACCAGCTGCGGCACCGGCCCCTTTGACGAAAGCGGCCTGGACCTTCTGCTCGTGGACTGCGAAGAACGCTATCTTGCAAAGGTGGTTACGGAAAAGGGAAGTGAATGGCTTTCCGAGGCGGGTTTCCATAAGGAGGCGGAGGAGGGCGCGGCCTCCCTGATCGAGGAGATGAAAAACGCTTCGGAGAAGAACGTAGCTTCGAAAATCTCCTTCGACAAAATTCTGGAAAGGGACGCCATGGAACTTTACAACGCGGGATTCTGGGAGGAGCTTTCCTTCGGGTGCCTCAACTGCGGAACCTGCACTTACTCCTGTCCCACCTGCTGGTGTTTCGACATCCAGGACGAAACCATCGGCAATTCGGGTGTAAGGATGCGAAACTGGGATTCCTGCATGAGCAAGCAGTTCGCCCTTCACAGCTCCGGCCACAACCCCCGGGAAACCGGCCTGCAGCGCACCCGGCAGCGTTTCATGCACAAGTTGAAGTACTTCCCGGATAAGTATAACGAGGGGGTCATGTGCGTGGGATGCGGCCGCTGCGTGTCCCTTTGTCCCGCAAACATCGATATCCGGGAGATCTGCGAAAAGATGAACCGACTGCCGGCAAAGGAGAGTTGACATTGCAAAATCCATATGCACCGTACCCGGTCACCATCGACGAGATCATCGTGGAAACCGAGGATAAAAGCCTTAAGACGTTCAAGTTCGTGTTCCGGGATCCCCTGGACGGGGAAAGGTTCTCCCATATCGCGGGACAGTTTGCCGAACTATCCATCCCCGGGCAGGGCGAGATTCCCATCGGGATCGCCTCTTCCCCCACGGAAAAGGGGTTCGTCAAGTTCACCGTGTTCAAATCCGGAAAGGTGACCTCGCATCTCCACGCCATGGAGAAGGGCGATACCATGGGCATCCGGGGCCCCCTGGGCAACGGTTTCCCATGGGAGCGCCTCCACGGGAAGAACCTCCTGATCGTGGGCGGCGGCTTCGCCTTCACCACCCTGAGGGCCTCGATCAAGATGATGCTGGAGCCCGAAAATCGCGGCAACTACGGCAGGATCGACGTGGTATACGGGGCCAGGAGTCCCGGAATGCTTCTCTACAAGGAGGAGCTGGCCGAATGGGAACGTCGGGACGACATCAACATGCATATCACCGTGGACGGAACCGATGACCCCGACTGGAAGTATCACACCGGTTTCGTGCCCACCGTGACCGAGGAGACGGCGCCGCCTGCGGACGACGACACCTTTGCCATTGTCTGCGGCCCCCCCGTGATGATCAAGTTCACCCAGCCGGTGCTGGACAAGCTCGGCTATCGTCACGAAAACATCATCATGTCCCTGGAAAACCGCATGAAATGCGGGATCGGGATGTGCGGCCACTGCAATACCGGCAGTAAACTGGTTTGCTGGGACGGCCCGGTTTTCACCCTGGCGGAACTTAACGGGATCCCAAGGGAATACTGATTCCGCTTGCCGACACTGCCCGTAACGCCTTGGCAGGCGGAAAGGAGAGCGAACAGCTCCAGGGCAGGGAGGCGGGGAACCGTCAATGGGAAAATGGAAGTAATCGATTCTGTCGACGTGGCCATGGTGCCTGTGACGGTCCACACGGGACCCTTTCCCAAAAGGGGCAGCGGTCCCGAAGATATTAATTTTTTTTAATAGGAGTACTCAATGTTCGAGATCACCGATACCGCCCTCGCAAGGGTGGTGGACGCCATGAAGGATAAGGAAATCAAACCCATCCGAATTTTTCTCCAGCAGGGATGCGGCGGCGCATCCATTGGGCTTGCCCTGGACGAGCGGAAGGAAAACGATCACACGTTTCCGGCCGGCGACTTTACATTTGTTGCGGACAAGGCGTTCATGGAAGAGGCGCAATACATTAAAATCGATTTTATGACCACCGGTTTCAAGATCGATTCCGCAATGGCCCTCGGCGGCGGGTGCGGAAGCTGCGGCACTCAAGGGTCCTGCTGTTCGTAAAAAAACAATCCCCGCTGGGCGACGCAAGCGCCCGGTGGGGATCGTGTTTCACATACGGAGTTATCTACTTATTTACGTTTCTCACCGGGAAGCGTCATGCTTCAAATTATTCCGATCCCCCCAACTCCGCCTGCATCTCGGATGTCGCTTTCATGATCTCAGGCAGGATCTTCTGAAGATTTTTCTGGGAAAGGGCCATGGATTCCTGGAGGAGTTGAGGCATCCTGTCCACCATCTTGCTGCCCGTGGGCGATTTGTAAAACTCCGTGATATCCTTTAATTCCTTTTCCGAGTAAACCTTCGTGTAAATCCTGATGTAATCGTCCTTGATCTTTTCCCAGGCCAACTCCTTTTTCATCATCTCCACGATCTTCCGGTTGTATTTTTCAAGGACCGGTTTCTTATCTTCGGGTACATTCATCTTGTTGAACTGAGATTGCATCATCTGGGTGACCCGGTCGAATACCGGGTCAAGAACCTTGTCGACCTTTGAGACGATCAGCATTTCTTCGGCTGCCGCTTTGTGGGAATCCTGACAAAAAGCCGTTGTGCCGATAAAAAAGAGGGGAACGATAAGAAGTGATGCAAGGACGCTTTTTTTCATGTTACCTCCGGTTTAGGGTTCATGGCCCGCCTGTTTTCGGCGGAGTGCTTAGAGATCCATATAAAACAGAGACGGTGCTGAAAATCAATAAGAATGGGAATACAACCGAGCGGCTATTTCGGCGAGTCGAATCGTATTAGGAGCTGGGACGGTATTTTTGAGAAGTGATGCCGACAGAAGAATGTTCGGAGGGCTATATTCGGGCCGGGTTGGCCGGAGGTAAAAAGGGATTTAAGAGCGTAAGATGTTGTATATGATTTTTTCGGATTCCTTTTCGTAATAAAACAAATCTGTCCCCTTATTCGCTTTCTCGTGCTTGCGTCTGCTTTTCCGGGTAGCGCTTTTTTTCGGCGAAGCGTTGAACGGGTGTGTGATTATTTAATTTCCTATCCCTAAGATACCGCTTATGACGTTATGGTCGGATTTCTTTTTGGATTCATATGGAAATACTCCGCGATGGAAACGTGCCCGCTTTGCGCCTGAGTTCCGACCCAATGTGATGGGCGGTAACGATTGGGGAAATTCATATGGGCGAGGCTTTTTCCCGAAACGGTTTGATTACCGGTACGGGTTTCTGGTAAGTTCAGTCTCTGCACAAGCTAGACGGGTGCAGTAAAAGGTGTCGGTTGGTTGGAATGCACGGCCTCACAATGCCGGCTGTTGGTTGGCACGGCCCATATGGATACCGGATCTATAAAAGGAGAACGATATGGTTGATGAAGCGACTTTGCCCAGTGAAGAGAAGGCGGAAATCCGGACCGCGTTTACCGAGCAGTTCGGCGTGAAATACCCAATTATCGCGGCCCCCATGTTCCTTGTCAGCACGGTGAAAATGGTGGCGGCAACAGGAGATGCGGGGGGGCTCGGGACCTTTCCGGCGCTCAATTACCGGCCGGAGGAAAAGTACCTTTCGGCGATCCGGGAGATCAAGGAGCTGACCCCGAAACCGTTCGGCATCAACATCATCGTTCAGAAATCCAACAAGTACCAGCATAAGCAGCTGGAATATGCCCTTGACGAGAAGGTTCCCCTGATCATCACCTCCCTTGGTAACCCCAAAGAGGTGATCCGCCTTGCCCACGAGGTGGGTACCCGGGTGTACTGCGACGTGGTTAACCTGGAATACGCCAAAAAGGTTGCGGATCTTGGGGCCGACGGCCTGATTGCCGTTTCCGGCGGCGCGGGGGGGCACGCGGGAGACCTTTCGCCCTTTGCCCTGATTCCCGATCTGGTGCGGCTGGGCCTTCCCGTTGCGGCGGCCGGCAGCATCGTGGACGGCAGGGGGATGGCGGCGGCCCTCAGCCTGGGGGCATCGGCGGTATACATGGGCACACGCTTTATCGCATCCAGGGAGGCCGAGGTGGATGCCGCTTTCAAGCAGGCCGTGGTGGATGCCGCCTGCAACGATATCGTGAACACGGACAAGGTGGACGGTTTTCCCGGAAACTTTATAAACAACGCGGCCCTTCGTGAACTGGGCCTGGAAAAGGGGCTCCTGGAGACCATTGCCGAGCGCAGCACCCGGATAAAACGCTGGATCTCCATGAGCCGGGCGGCCCGTTCCCTCCTTGGAAACCCAGAGAGCAAGGCCTCCTACAAAACCGTTTTTTCCGCAGGGCACGGTGCGGGGCTTATCCACGATGTTTTGTCTGTCTCTGAAATTATTGACAAAACCGTTAGAGAGTACCGTGATGTCAAGGAGAGCCTGCCTTAAAGATTAATAAAAGCACCCGAGAGTATTGTGATATCGAAAAGAGCCTGTCTTGGATTCGGAGCCCCGGAGCCGGGACTTATCCTTGACACACTGCCGGCTTCTGAAATCATTGACAAAACCGTCCTGGAGTGCCGGGAGGTCAAAAGGGGCCTGCATTGAATCGGGAACGGTCCCGGCCGGGGTTTCCCTGCCCAATCGATTGGGATCAGGTGAGAGAATTCCACTGATGATTGAAAAAAAAGGGATATTAGGATAAAGCAGGGACCACGAATATGGGGGTGGCTTTTTATGGTGCCTTCGTAAAATAAACGAAATCGTTTTTGGGTGCCGTGTGACAAACGGCTCCTTTTATATAATCCTCAATTTGAGATCGCGGTCATTTCCCGGTGCCGGTCATTTTACGGGCTCGCCCCGGTTGGAAGATAATTAAATCGTTATGGCAAACAGTACGGAAAACGAAACAATGGAGGCGCTGCTGAAGCGTCTTGAAGTGGGGCGCGCCGGGATCGATCTTTCCGGGGTCTCGGGTTCGGAAAAGGCCTATATGGTCGCCAATATCTGCTCGGAACGAAAGGTGCCCGTGTTCGTGGTGGTGCCCACCCAGAAGGACGCGGACCGGTTTATGGAGGACCTTGCCTTTTATTCGGGCAAAAGGGACCTTACGCTGATCAACTTTCCGCCCTACAACATCCTTCCCTTCAAATCCCTGTCCTACCATAACGAGACCGCCGCCATGCGGATCCACAGCCTCTACCGGCTGATCGTGGACGAAGGGCCCAAGGTGGTGGTCACCACCGTGGACACCCTGCTCCAGCGCCTGATCCCCAGAAAGGAGATCGCCGGGTTCGCCGAGCTGATCATGGAGGGGGAGGAGCTGGACCTGGACAACCTCCTGGCCAAGCTCGTGGCGGGCGGTTATGTGCGTACCACCATCGTTGAGGAACCCGGGGATTTCTGCGTGAGGGGCGGGATCGTGGACGTGTTCTCCCCCAACTACGACGATCCCGTGAGGATCGAGCTCTTCGGGGACATGGTGGAATCCCTGCGCTTCTTTTCTGCCGTGGACCAGCGGAAGATCGGCACCACCGGGGACGTGACCCTGCTTCCGGCAAGGGAGGCGATCCTGGCAAGGGATCAGCTGGTGGAGATCATCGGAAGGGTGCGGACCCGGGCCGCAACCCTGGAGCTTCCCGTTACCAGGAGCCGCAAGATCATCGAGGAGATCAAGGAGAGCGGGGTGTTCCAGGGAATCGAGAGCCTTCTGCCCCTGGTGTATCCCACCCTGGACACCTTTTTCGACTATGTGCCGGACAGGGCCCTGTTCGTGATGGACGAGGCCGCGACGCTTTCCGCCGCAGCCCAGAGGGCAGAGGCCAGGGTCATGGAAAACTACCGGACCGCCGTGGAGGACCGCCGCCTCTGCGTGGAGCCGGCCGAACTCTACCTGGACTGGGACGAGGCACGGGGGATCATCGAGAATAAAACGCACCTCTCCATGAAGGCCCTTCCCGTTTCAGGTAAGGGAGGGGGCGAACCTCTGGCCGTTTCCCTTTCCGACAACAGGGAGCTTACGGCCGCCCTCTCCGGTCAGCACGACAGGGACCACCTGCTCAGGCCCCTGGTGGACTGGATCGAGGACAAGAAGGAGCGGAGCTTTGTGACCTTCCTGGTGTGCAGCACCAAGATCCAGGTGGAACGTATCAAGACCCTGCTGGGAGGTTACGACCTCTCCCCGGTATCTCTTTCCACCTTTCCCATCGAGGATCAAAGAGATATCCTTCGGAACCGGGGGCTGGTGTATATCTGCCTGGGACGGCTCTCCACGGGCTTTGTCTGGGAGGACGAGTCACTGGCCGTTCTCACCGAGGACGAGATCTTCGGTGAAAAGCAGCGCGTTCGGCGCAGGGGGGAAAAGAGGGCCCGGGCGGAACTCCTCTCCCTGGACGAGTTGGGGGAGGGGGACATCGTTGTGCACACGGAGCATGGGCTCGGGCGCTACGATGGGCTGGAGAAGCTCACCCTGGACGGGATCACCGGCGATTTCCTGCTGATCTCCTACAGGGACGAGGACCGGCTCTACCTTCCCGTGGACCGCATGGGCATGGTTCAAAAGTACCTTGGCGTGGACTCGGCTGCCCCCCTTCTGGACAAGATGGGCGGCGCCTCCTGGGGCAAGGTCAAGGAGAAGGCCAAGAAAACCGTCGAGAAGATGGCCGGCGAGCTCCTGAACCTCTACGCGGAGAGAAGCGTGAAAAAGGGGTATGCCTTTTCCAGGGTGGACAGCTATTTCCGGGATTTCGAGGCCTCCTTCCCCTACGAGGAGACCCCGGGCCAGATGAAGGCCATCGACGATGTGGTCGACGACATGGAAAAGGAGCTCCCCATGGACCGCCTGGTCTGCGGGGACGTGGGCTACGGAAAGACCGAGGTTGCCATCAGGGCATCCTTCAAGGCGGTGAACGACGGCAAGCAGGTGGCCGTGCTGGTGCCCACCACGGTCCTTGCGGAGCAGCACCTCAAGACCTTCAAGACCCGTTTCGAGAACTACCCCGTGAAGGTGGCCACCATCAGCCGCTTCAGGAGCGCCAAGGAGCAGCGGGAGATCCTGGCGGAGATGGAGACGGGCAAGGTGGACATCGTGATCGGCACCCATCGCCTCCTCCAGAAGGATGCCGGGTTCAAGGATCTGGGGCTCGTGGTGATCGACGAGGAGCAGCGCTTCGGGGTCAAGCACAAGGAGCGCCTGAAAAAGATGAGGAGCAGCGTGGACGTGCTCACCCTCAGCGCCACCCCCATCCCCAGGACCCTTCACATGTCCATGATGGGCATGCGGGACATCAGCCTGATCACCACGCCCCCCGAACAAAGACAGCCCATCGTCTCCTATATTTCCGAGTTCGACGACGCGGTGGTGAAGGAGGCGGTAAAAAGGGAGATGGAGCGCGGCGGGCAGATCTTTTTTGTGCACAACAACATCAACACCATCGAAAACCAGGCCCATTACCTTTCCAAGCTCGTTCCCGAGGCGAGGATCGGCGTTGCCCACGGCAGGATGAGCGGCAGCGACCTGGAAAAGGAGATGTTCAAGTTCATCGACCGCAAGATCGACATGCTGGTCTGCACCACCATCATCGAGTCGGGCCTGGACATCCCGGCGGCCAACACCATGATCATCAACCGGGCGGACCGCCTGGGGCTTTCCCAGATCTACCAGCTCAGGGGAAGGGTGGGGCGCGGCGGAGAGCAGGCCTATGCCTACCTCTTTATCCCCGAGGAGGCGGCCCTTGGCAAGGACGCCCAGAAGCGCCTCAAGGTGCTCATGGAGCACACGGACCTGGGGTCCGGGTTCCAGATCGCCATGAGCGACCTCCAGATCAGGGGGGGCGGGGCGGCGCTCGGCGCTTCCCAGTCCGGGCATATCGCGGCGGTGGGCTACGATATGTTCCTCAAGCTCATGGACGAGGCCGTCAGCGACCTCAAGGGGGAGAAGATCGTGGAGGCCCTGGAACCGGAGATCAATATCGACATCTCCACCTTCTTTCCCGAGGACTACGTTCCGGCCATCGATCAGCGCCTCTCCATCTACAGGCGGCTGTCGCGCATGACCGAGCTGTCCCAGATCGCCGAGATCAAGGCGGAGCTGGAGGACAGGTACGGCAAGCTTCCCGAGACAGCCGGCAACATCCTGTTGAAGATCATGCTCAAGGTGCTCTCGGTAAAGGCCGGGGTAAAACGGCTGGACCTGTCGGGACAGAACCTCTCCATGTCCTTTTCGGATATCCACCAGAAAAAGCCCCTGGGGATCGTCACCCTGCTGGAAAAGGATACAAAGGGACTCGTCTTTACACAGGACAATACCCTCCGGGCGGAACTGAAAAAGGGGCGCATCAACAGCCTCCTGGTCCAGACCAGAAATATCTTGCAAGATGTTGCCCGGCATGTTAACGGCTGAAAGATTTAAGGAATATCGGGTAAGGCCCAATGGGCCGCACGACTACGAAACCACGGGGGGAGGGCCGGATTGCGGGTATTGATTCTTCTATTATTTACGGCTCTTTTTTTCCAGGGTTGCACGGAACCGGAAGCGCCTTCGTACCTTATTCGCGTGGGGGAGAAGGGGGTTACGGTTTCCGAATATCAGAGGGAGCTGGAGGTTGCCAAGACGGCCTACACCCATAACACGGTGACGGCGCCGGGACCCGCCCAAGCCCTCGGGATGCGGGTGCTGGGCCAGATGACCGACGAGATGATCCTGGGGATGCTTGCCGATGAAAAGGGGATCGCGGTTTCGCCGCCGGAGCTGGCCGAGGCCGAAAAAAGGATCCGGGCGGATTACCCCGAGGGGGTTTTCGAGGAGCTCCTTCTGGAAAACGCGGTCTCCCTGGAGGCCTGGCAAGGCGGCCTGAAAAAGCGCCTGCTCATGGAAAAGGTGGTGGATGAAACCCTTGCCGCCGGCATCATGATCTCTCCCGAAGAGGCGGCCGCGTATTACAGGACGGTGATCGGTTCCGGTGGGGCCGATTCACGGCAAGGCGCGGATGACGCCCGGAGGGGCGGGGAAGTCATAAAGCATCTGAAACGGGAAAAAGCGGAAAAACTCTACGGGGCCTGGATGGAAGAGCTCCGAAAGCGTTACAGGGTCGAGATCAACAGGCAGCTGTGGAACGAGGTTGCAGGCGCGAATTGACCTGCCTGTGGAAGGAATCGGCAACCGGGTGCGCTGCCGGGCGCACCCCGGGGATTTGCCGGTGCCTTCTGGGGGATTTACCGGCGTGAACCAGATCGAGGTATTAAGGAGTATGATGAAAATATTGATGCATTCAGCAAAGGTTCGTTTAATGGGAGTTTCGGCTCCCCTGTTTATCCTGGGAGCTCTCCTTTCGGGGGCGCCGGGAACAGCGGGCGCGGCGGAGGTGGTGGACCGCGTGGTGGCGTCCGTTAACGAGGATATCATCACCCTCCACGACTTGAACAAGGCGCTCCAGCCCTATGCCCGTAAGATCGTGAAGAGCCGGTACTCCCCCGAAAAGGAGAAGGCCATGCTTTACAAGGTCCGGGGGGATCTCCTGGATCGATTGATCGACGACAGGCTCACCGTCCAGGAGGTGAAAAGGGCCAGGATAAAGGTGGGTAAACAGGAGGTGGACAGGGCCATCGAACGGATCAAGGAAGCCAACTTCTTTACCCAGGAGGAACTCGAGGCGGCATTGAAGCGGGAAGGGCTCTCCATCGACGACCTGCGGGAAAAGAGCCGGAACCAGATTCTCAAGTCAAGGCTCCTGAACTACAAGATCAAGCAGAAGATCGTGGTCACCAAGGAGGATATCGCGGAATATTACAACGCCCACCCCGAGGAGTTCACGGGGGAGGTGAAATACCGCCTCAGGAACATCATTCTCGAGGTCAGCGCCCTTGCGAATGCCGATGAGAAACAGGCGATACGGGAAAAGATGGTGGGGATCAGGGGCAGGGCCCTTGCCGGTGAATCCTTTCCGGACCTGGCTAAAAAGTATTCCCAGTCCAGTCTGGGCGCCGAGGGGGGGGATCTCGGGGAGTTCAGGCCCGACCAGCTCTCTCCCCTTATCAAGGAGGCGGTTGCCTCCCTTTCCGAAGGCGGCGTGACCGAGGTGCTGGAGACCGAGTACGGATTTCAGCTCTTCCAGGTGGTAAAAATCAATCAAAGTTCCGGTAAAACCCTTGAAGCGGCATCCGAGGGGATCAGCAAGAAGCTCTACGACGGAGTCGTGGAAAAGAAGTTCGCGGCATGGCTCAAGGATCTCAGGGAGGATGCCCATATCCGGATCATCAAGTAGGAGTGGGCGAAAGCCCGGTTGATACAGTGGATCTCAAGCATGGAGCCGATAGTTTATGGATATGGAAGAAAATGAAGAGCTGACGTTCGGCAGATACCTTGCGGCCGTGAGAAAGCGTAACGGAATCGCCATAGAGGAGGTCGAGCAGAAGACCAATATCGGGAAAAACCTTCTCCTGACCCTTGAAAACGAGGATTACGCCAACTTCCCGGCGCCGGTTTACGTCATGGGGTTTTTAAGGGCCCATGCCCTGGCGGTGGGTGCGGACGGGGATGAGGTGATCCGGCTTTACCGCCTGAGCAATCCCGCCCATGCCGTTGGTGCCAAGGGCGAAAGCGAGTATCTCGGGGCGGGGTCCGGTTTCTGGCCCCGTCTGCTCCTGACCCTCGTGGCGGTACTGATGATCGTGGGGGGCGCCGTTTATTTCATGAACGGGAAAAAAACGGGGGATTCCCCCGTGGAAAAGGCGGATGCCCCTGCGGCGGAATCTCCGGAAAAGGCGCAGACACCCCCTGCCGTTCCGGAAACGGCCCCTGTCGCCTCGGAAACGGTCCGGGTGGGCGAGAACGTCCAGGTGATGAAGGTGGTTTGCGTCGAGGATACCTGGATGAAGGTGATTACCGACGGTAAGAAACCCGTGGAATACGACCTCAAGGAGGGGGACGCCATGACCCTCCACGGGGAAAAGGGGTTCAACCTCCTCATCGGAAACGGCCATGCGGTCAAGGTGCTTCTCAACGGAAAACCCGTGCCCGTATCGGGAAAGAACGGGCAGGCCGTAAACATCGAACTGCCCTGATCCTCCGGGGGCTTTGCTTCATGGGAAGCGGCGCTTTATGCCCTTTTGAATGTCCGGCTTTAACACCGCACCAAAGCAACGAATTATACACCATAATGCAGGCTGGTTGTGGCTGCCGGCGCGGTGCCGAACACTGTGTGTCGGGGTGCGCGCCGATAAGCGGCGCTGTCGGGTATGGCGCCGCTGTGTTGCGTGAAGGCATGCGGGATACCCGAAAAATTGGAAAAATATGAACCGGCACGGGGCGGCGGGAAATCCTCCGGGTGTCCGAAAGTTTAGAAAATGCTAAAAGAACAAAACAAATTACTCTTGGACAGCATCCGGAGGCTGCTCAGGCGCGGTGCCCTGACAAACCTGCGCAAGATCGTGAACAAGGCCCACGGGGCCGACCTTTCCGCCGTGTTCAGGGATCTTTCCCTGGCCCACCAGCAGAAACTCTTCGGGATGATCGAGGATATCGAGCAGAAGGCGATCCTCCTGTCGGGCCTCGACGAGGTGACCCTGGAAGCGTTTATCGAGGTGATGGATCTGGACGAGGTGGTGAAGATCCTCGAACACATGCCCTCGGACGATGTGGCCGACCTCCTTGGAAATCTGTCCGAGGAGCTTTCCGGCGCGATCCTCGAGAAGATGCAGAAGGAGGACTCCGAGGAGGTGGAGGAGCTCCTGAGCTACGAGGACGATACGGCGGGCGGCATCATGGTCCCCGAGTTCGTCTCCCTCAAGGAGGATTTCACGGCCAAGGAGGCGATCGAGGCGTTCCAGAAGGAGTACCTGGACGTGGAGATGGCCTTTTACCTCTACGTGGTGGACGAGTACGACCGCCTTGTGGGGGTGAGTTCCCTGAGGCAGCTGGTGGTGGTACCCCCCGAGACCCTCCTGAAGGAGTTTATGACCACCGACATCTTCTCGGTGAACACGGGCATGGACCAGGAGGAGGTGGCCAAGATCGTCGCCCGTTACGATATCCTGGCCGTTCCCGTCGTGGACGACCAGAACCGGCTCATGGGTATCGTTACCGTGGACGACGTCATCGACATCTTCAGGGAGGAGGCCACCGAGGACATGCTCAAGATGGCCGGTGCCGGCGAGGAGTTCGTGGAGACCCAGACCGTCATGAGGAGCACCCGGATCCGCCTGCCCTGGCTCTTTGCAAGCTGCCTGGGCGGTATCTTCGCCTTCTTCATCATCGGCGCCTTCGAGCACAGCCTCAAGGCCCATGCCTACCTTGCCGCCTTTATCCCGGTGATCATGGGAATGGGCGGAAACATCGGCACCCAGTCCTCCACCATCGTGGTGCGGGGGCTTGCCACCGGCAAGATCAACATGTCGGACCTTTCCGGCGTGGTGGGAAAAGAGCTTACCATCGGCCTGATCCTGGGGCTGGTATACGGAGGCCTGATCGGCGTCGTGGCCCAGGTCCGCTTCGTGAGCACGGCCCTCGCCTTTTCCGTGGGCCTTGCGGTGCTCAGCTCCATGGCAACGGCGGCCCTGGTGGGGTCCTTTGTTCCCATGATCATGGCCCGGCTCAATATCGACCCGGCCGTTGCCACCGGCCCTTTCGTGACCACCTCCATCGACATCATCAGCGTGTACTGTTACTTCAGCATCGCAACGGTCCTACTGGGGATATGATTTTGCCATGGCCGTGGAAACAACCCCCGCCATCCTTCTAAAGAGGGTGGAGTACGGCGATTTCGATTATATCGTCACCCTCCTGACCCTCGATTTCGGCAAGGTTTCGGCCATCGCCAAGAACGCCAAGAAGAGCGTCAAACGTTTCTCCGGCGTCCTGGAACTCTTTTCCGTGCTCAACTGCGTGATCCGAAAGGGCAAGGGAATGCCCCTGCTCCAGGAGGCCTCCATCGACGAGCCCTTCGGCGCCATAAGGACGGATTACCTGAGGACCGCGTACGCGAGCTACTGGTCCGAGCTTATGATCGGGTGGCTTGAAGAGGAAAAGGAGGAATCCTCCCTCTACCGCCTCCTCGGCAACTCCCTTGCCGCCCTGGACAGGAGGGAGATCCCCCCCGAAACCGTCAGTATCCTCTTTCAGCTCAGGTTCATGGAGCAATCGGGATTTCTCCCCGATCTGGACCGCTGCGCCGCCTGCGGCAAGGCCCTTGAAAAGCTGCCCGGCACCATGGTGTATTTCGACCTGGTGAAGGGGGGGCTTGTCTGTTCGGGTTGTCCCTCGACGGGGCCGATGCGAAGGGTGGCGGTCTCCAAGGGAACCGTCAAGCTCCTGCTCTGGCTTTCGAGGAGCCGACCCGAGCGGGCGGGCAGGGTGACCATGCCCCCATATGCGGTTAAGGAGGGATTGAACCTCCTGGAGGGGTTTACCGCCTATTACCTGGGCCGGGAGCCCAAAAGCCTCGGGGTCTTGCGCGCCGTTCGGGGATACGCCGCAAGACGCGGGTAAACCGTCGGGACGGCTCGCGGCTTCCTTTCGTCCCCCTGATTTCCTGTGCCGCATCAAACTTCCAATAACAAAAGATACATGCTGATTCAGGGGATCTGCCCGGAACCGTGTTTTCCATGAATCCGCTTCAGGTCCGGATGGGTGTTTTGTCGTGACGGAGTTACTTGCGTTTACGCCGCCGCCAAGGAACTGTTGACTTATATTTCTGATTTTACTACTAGAATTCTGGACATTCGACGGGAAGTCGCACTTCTCCCAAGGGGCATGGGAGTGTCGTTCCGGTCAAACAGCCGATATGGAAATGGGGGCGGCTGTTATATCTTGTTGAAATTATAAATTAATGTTGGTATGGTGGGTGTCGCCCGGCAGGTTCCCTCCGAAATACGGTTTCATTCACGTTAAGGGAAAGCTGTTGCGAACTCGTGCGCTTCCGGGTGATGACCCGCATAATGATTTTTTTGGGGTGTTTATCGCAATCCGAGCGGCAAAATAACAAAAACCGTCGGTCACCGGACCGGGAAATTAAACGAATCGGTGCGCGCAAGACCTGTGGGGGAGTGATATGACAATTGATTTCAGTGAGATGAGGGCGAAACGGAAGGTGGAATTCTCCGCCCCGTGCAGGGTCGACATGGGCGGCACCCTCGATATCGCCACCCTCAACTATCCCTTGCGCCATCTTGCCCCTTCCACCTTCAACATCGCCCTGAAGATGCGAACAACGGTCAGTATTTCGGAATATAAACCGGGGATGATCCGGGTGACGTCGAAGGGGTTCGAGGGGGCGGAGTATTCAAGGGGGCAGGCCCCCTTTGATCGGCCCATGGGACTGATCTTCGCGGTTGCCGAATACTTCGGCATGGACGGCATCGATATCCATATCCACTCCACGTCGCCCCCAAGGAGCGCCCTCGGGGGCTCTTCCGTCGCGGCCGTTGCACTGGTCGGCTGCTTTATGCGGCTCATGGAACCGGACCGTCCCCTTGACAACGATTTTCGCCACCGGGCCGCCGTGATCGCCCACCACATCGAGGCCGGGGTGGCGGGTGTGCCCTGCGGATTCCAGGATCAGCTGGCCGCAGCTTACGGCGGCATCAACTCCTGGACCTGGCCGGCCGACCCACTGGGGGCGCCCTATGAGCAAGAGATGCTGACCATCGAGGAGAAGGCGGGGCGGATCTCCGACTGCATGCTCGTCGCGTACTGCGGTGAACCACATGATTCAAAGGATATCAACGGGATATGGGTTCGTGAGTTCCTTGCCGGCAAAACACGGCCCCTCTGGGAGGAGATCATCGACTGTACACGGGAGTTCACCCGCGCCG
>PPCM01000810.1_pt1 | contig 19539 bp, 24 predicted proteins | sample 1555541 | NCBI WGS metagenome assembly PPCM01 (sample SAMN05284479, study PRJNA326546) | Marine sediment metagenome, whole genome shotgun sequencing project. | isolation source: marine sediment | place: Germany: Wadden Sea | collected 2012-09-05 | reverse complement strand
ATAATCTTAATAATCTTTGTAGTTCCCTTTCCTAGTATCAAAACTTCTAATCAAGAATTAGCTGATGTTGAGTATTATACTGAAGTTGTAAAAGTAAATAAAACATTTTATCGTGAAGAATTAGACATGGTTAATGAGTGTGTAAATTTATTTGCAGATAATTATAGTGTCAATGTATATGCGGAATGGGATTCATCATATCCAGTTGTTACATGTATCATAACAAATTACGAAGAGTATGATTATAAATTCCAATATACTGTAATGGCATCAGAAACAAGAGACGGTACTGGACCAAAAAGAACTTTTGAAGCTATTGTTCCAGCAAAAGATATTTCAAAATTAAGTCATGTTATACCTTTACATAGAGAGTATAATTCTGTATATCCAAGTTGTAAAGCAATTTCATTAGAAACTGAAGTTTGTATGGATACTGAAATTATAAATCTGATTCCTTATATTAAAGAAGTTGAAGAAAATCAAACTTTAAAGCGTGAAATATATGAAAATGGTTTTGAGTCAGGTAAACAAACTATTGCTAGTTATTTTTTCTAATTAATTTTTAAACCGAAAATTTTTCGAATCAAAAGAATAAGACTTTTAAATGATAGATGCGTATATATAATATGGCACGTATCGCACAACTAGAATGTATTATTTTTAGGAAACAAAACGATGCTTACGAATTTCTATTATTAAAGCGTATTCCTGAAAAAGGTGGTTTTTGGCAACCAATATCTGGCGGACTAGAAGAATATGATAAAACTAAATTAGAAGGTTGTTATCGTGAACTTTTTGAAGAGATTGGTGCTGATGATAAAGATGTTCTAAATGTATACGAAAATGTATATATGTTTTCTATGTATAATGTTGAAATTGATGGAGAAGTTAGAGATAAACTAGATGAGTATGTATTTGGTTTTGAAATAGATCCTGAACATGAAGTAACATTCGATAAAAACATTTACGTTGAACATGAAGATTATATTTGGACTGACTTTGATACTGCAATTGAAATGTTGAAATGGGATAATAACAAAGATGCATTCAGAGAGTTAAGAAAAATTCTTAATTTTTAGTTTATTTTTTAGTTTTAATTTTAATTATATAGGTGGATAAAAATGGGGTATTCAGAAAAATATTTAGGACAAGAATTACATGTTGAGATGGATAGACCGAAAGGATCAAAACATCCTGTGTTTAATTATGACTACCCTGTAAATTATGGATTCATTCCTGATACTAAGGCCCCAGATGGTAAAGAAATTGATGCATATGTTTTAGGTACTAATGAAACATTAAGTTGTTTTAATGGAAAATGTATTGCAATAATTAAACGTCTTGATGATGACGATGATAAATTAATTGTAGTTCCTCATGATATTAACCTAACAGATGATGAAATATACGAGCAAGTTAATTTTCAAGAACAATATTTTATTTCTATTGTTATTCGATAATTTTATAAATTAAATCAAACTATTTCTTTTCATGAAACTTCTAAAAGAACTTACTTATGATACTTTTTCCTTACCAAGAAAAACTAATTCGTCAGAATATTATAAGTTAAGAAAGGCATCAAGAGCTATTGTTTTTAATGCTGACAAAGAAGTTGCACTAATTTATTCTACTGAATTAAATCTTCACAAATTACCTGGTGGAGGTATTGAAACTGGTGAAACTCCTATTGAAGCTCTTCATAGAGAAGTAAAAGAGGAAGTTGGCGGCTCAATTACAAATATTAAAGAAATTGGTTTAATTCAAGAAATTAAGGAAGGACCATTTATTATTGATGGTAAAATTCGTGATCGTCATGGTTTAATCCAACAATCATATTGTTATTATGGTGATTTACATAATTATACTGGAAAACTAGAATTGACTCATAAAGAAAAAAAATTGGGCTTTAGAGTTGAATGGTATCCATTAGAAGAAGCTATTTCTTTACTAAATGATGAAACACCATCAATTGAGGGTCATGCTAAATTTATCAATTCTAGATGTTTAATTGCACTTAAAAAAGTTAAAGAATTAATCGAAAATTGGTGATTATGCTTAATTATTATAAATTTCTAAGTTTAAGGAGTTAATAATTATTTACAATTCAATTTATTTGTTAAATTTACCTATTTAAGGGCTTAATTCTCAATAATTTTGTGAATATTCAGGCATAGTTTTATAAATGAATCAAAATTCCTCTGGCTGATGATCAAACTTAATGATAATATTAAAAATTCAATCAGGGAATCTGAAAAGATTTTAGAGGCATCTAGTCATATTGATGCTCATATAAATACTTATGATTTAAACCTTGATGAAAAATTATTAATTACTAAATCCTATTTAGAATCTAATTTAATTGAAACTGTAATGGAATCTACTAATATTGAAGTATCACCACACAGATTAAACAAGTTATATGCTTGTGTACTTGGTGTAGAAAATAAAGTTAATTCCTTATATGAAAGTCAAAATAATCATCCTACTAGAGGTAAGAGATTATCTCAAGAAATTATCATGGATGGTTTAAAATTAAGAACTTCTTTATATGAAATGCAACATGCTGCAACAATTGCACCTGTTACTTCATTAGATAATGTAGTTAATAATTACAACTCTGAAAAGTCTGCTTAGATTTTTCTTATTTACTTTTTTTTCTAATTATTATTTAAATTAATAAAAATCAATTTTTTCTAGAATTAGTTATATAAAACAATAAATAAAAAAAATAATCCCAAAAGGGATCTAATGCTTTCTTTTAGGGAAGAACTCAATTGCTCTTCTTAATTCTTCATGATCTTTAGCATACTCTTCAATAGATACTCCTTTAGTATATGCATCACATGCTTGAACTAATGCAGCTGCACCTTTTTTAGTACCATCAGGATGAGCGTGACAACCAGCACCCATAGTAGTAATAAAATCAACACTTCCTAAAGCTTCAATAAATGGTTTTAATAAAGTTGGATTTAAACCACCTGAAATAATTGGTGAACACTTTTTCATTCCTCTCCAGCTATCATCTTCTAAGATAACGTGATGAGCAGCATCTTCATGCACCATATCTAAAACATCATCATCGTGAGTCGGAACTGTTGACCATGATTGGTTAAAGAAATGACCTTTTGCAGCTAATTGTAAAATATTATTTGCAGATGTAATATCTTCAGCAACATCTCCTTTCATTTTTCCAATTCCAGCAGTACCAGTATGAATACCTGATGCTCCAGCTAGTCTTGCAAACTTAGATAAGATTAATACACTGAATCCAAATGGATTTTCAGGTCTTGTAAAAGCACCATGAGCAGCTCTATGGAAATGGATGAATACATTAGGATATCTTCTTCTAATTGTTTGAACAGCCATCCAACCAGCAGTAATACCATCAATTAAGAAAGCAAAACTTCCAGGTTCGAAACCTTCATTTACAATCATTTCACATCTTTCGATCATTGTATCGAAGTCAGGAGCAGAAACATTGAATGAATGAACTTTCTTTCGACCAGTTTCTTTAACTGCTTTATCCATAGCTTCCTTAACGTGAGCAACCATTTTATGGTATGGACAGAAATCTTGATTAGCTTGAGGTTCATCGTTCTTAACGAAATCTCCACCGCCTACCCAAAAATCATAACAAACTTCTGCATATTCAGCTGAAGTTAATCCCATTTTTGGTTTTACAATAGTTCCTAAAATAGGTCTATCATAAACATCTAGATATTTTCTCATATCATCAATAGTATAACTTGGACCATCATATTGTTCAAGCATTGCTGGTGAGAACCATACATCTAATAATTTAAGAGCATCAACTTCTTTCATACCTAAAACATTACCAACGATATAAGTTAAGATATTTTGTACATTTCCAGGTCTATCAAATAGTCTCCATGGATATGCAATCCAAACCAATTCTCTTTCTAAATCTACTTTGTAAACTAAAGCATTCATTTGTCTAGAAAATGGAGTTTCAGTAGTTACTTTAAAATTAGTTCCAGTAGATGATTCTGCAGCAATTTCAGAACTTGCTTGTAGAATGTTCAGACCTTTGCCTGCTCTAGCATGGAAAACTGTTAGTAGATACTCGCCGTTTCTTGGATTAGGTAAATCCAGATTAACGTAAGCTAATTGCTTATCGTTTAATGATTTTAACATTTCGTCAATATTCATCATACACACCTCTATAGAATTTATAGAATTAATGGTTTATATATGTTATGAATTAGAAGTATATTTTATATTTTTCTCGACGAATAGTTATTCTTAAGTGGTAATGTTTAAATATAGTAATTATATTCTCAGATTTACTATGGAATTAATGAAAACTCCTAGACATGATATGAAGCTAGAGCAAGCTATATTGGGTCATTATCTTAATAATCCAAATGAGTTTGTTGAAAGTGGTTATGCTTTAGGAAAAAATATTTTCTATAGAAATGCTCATACAGCAATATTTGAATCAATTGAAAATGCTTATTCTAATAATGTTTCAGTCACTTCATATTTAACTGAAAATGATGTTTTTGATGATATAGGTGGTAATTTATATTTAATGGAATTACGTAATATGGGATCATTATGTGATGCAGCATTAACTGATGCAATTGACACTTTAACAGAATATGCTGATATTAGAAGTCTTGTAAATATGACATCTGAAGTTTTAGATAGATGTTATAGTACTGATACTTTAGAAGAAATTCAAAATTATATTACTGATTTTTTAGATAATAGTAAATCATTTCAAAAAAGAAAACAAAGTGATTCTATTAATGACATTGGAGCTGAAGTTGAAAATGAATTCTTTGCTATGATTGGTAGAGGAGGAAAACCAAAAATATCATCTGGTCTTGATGGTTTTGATAAAATAACTCACGGTCTAAATGAAAGTAAATTATATATTGTAACTGCAAGGCCTAAAATTGGTAAGACTGCTCTTATGACTAATATTGCATATAATTTAGCAAAAAGTGGTTATGGAACTGCTATTTTTAATTATGAAACTCCAAGTAATGAAATCACTCAAAATTTAATATCAAGAATTGAAGATATTAATACATCAGTATATGGATATGCTCCAAAACTTGAAGATGAAACTGATGAAGAACATATTTCAAGATTAAATACTATTTTATCAAAAATTAGACATGGACGTAAAGTTATCGATAAACTTCCTATATATTTCGGTGATGTTGAATCTAATTTTGAATTAGTAAAGCAAAAGTGCTATGATTTAAAACAGGAACATCCTGAACTAAAATTAATTTATATTGATGGTTTACAATCATTCTCAGTTCCTAAGAATTATAGAGATAATAAATCCTATTTTTTTTATGATATTGCAAATATGGCAAAACAGAAGATTGCTGAAGATTTAGGAGTTACTGTTATTATTAATGCTCAAATGACTAGGGACTTAGAAAAAGTACCTGATAAAAGACCTACAAGTTCATCTCAAATTTCAGACTGTAAAGGTTTGGAAGAAGTCGCAGATACAATTATTGGTCTTTATAGACCTGAACATTATTGGCCTGATATTCCTGAATATGAAGGTTGGATGGAACTTATTCCATTAGAAAAAAGAGTTGGGAAAAAGTCTAAATTTGGTCCAAGAGTTAATGTGGACATGACTATATGTAAAATCGAGGATTGATTAAATTGGTTAATGATACTAAAATAAAAACTATTGTAGAAAATGATGAAGTTATGAATTTTGATCTTGATTCAATTTTTGGAAATGGTTTTGATTATGAATCTGAGCTTGAAAACTTTAAAGATATAGAATATCTTATGAATGAAGATAGAGCATTAAATACTAATATTATTGATCAAATTGATACTGAAAATTCTAATGTGTTAGATCCTTTAAGATTATTAGGTGAAAATACTTTATACAAACAATTAAACGCTCAATTAGAAACTGAAAGAAATAATCTAAGTGGTGAAATTAATAATTTTAAGTATTTAGCAAATAAATCTAATAATAGGTATGAAGGCTTATCCAAACGATTTAGTGAATTACAAAATGAAATTAATAAATTAAAATCACAAAATACAATTTATTCTGACTCTTATAAAAATGAACAATTAGGTATTGGAATGATTCCACCTCATAATATAGATTTAGAATCTAGACTTTTAAAATCGCTAGTTAAGCATCCTGAGTTTCGTAAAGGATTTAGTCAACCATATCTTAATTTAATGTTTTACAAAAATTCTCATAAAGAAATTCACCTTGGTATTATGAGGCTTAGAAAAGATATTAAAGAAATTAATAAAGTAACTTTGGAAAATAAACTTAAGAAATTTGATACATTATGTAATGTTCAAAATGAATTAGATAAATTTTACAGATTAAGAAGCTATCCAAAAACTAAACCTGAGTTTGATAAAGCAATGATTGAGCTTGAAAATCTTCATTTACTTAGATCATTAATGTATTTAGAAACTGGAATTAAAGATATTATTGTTAATGGTAAAAAATCACCATTAGATTATCCTGTCGTTGAAACTATAAGAGAAATTGCAAATGATGTAATTGAAAAGTTACCTTTTAGATATAGGACTAACCATCAAATTGAAAATATTTGTGATAAAGTAGAAGAAGACTTTAATGCACTTATTGGTCGAAATGGTAAAGTTAAATTATCTACAGGTTATCCTGAGTTAGATAAGATGACTTATGGTATTCATTCTAGTAAATTAATTCTAGTTGGTAGTAGACCTAAGATGGGTAAAACAACTACTATGGCAAACTTAGCATATAATTTAAGTGAACAAGGTAAAAGTACTTTAATCTTTAATTATGAATCTTCTAAAAAAGAAATCACACAAAAAATTGCAGCAAGAATTGGTCAATTTGATTTAGAATATTTCGAATCATTTAATGGTTTATCTCAAGATGAATTTAAATCTGATATTGTTCCATTAGTTAAGGATTCAATGAAAGCTGCAAGACAGACTAATATTAAATACGGTAATGTTAATCCTTACATTGATCATGTTGTAGCAGCATGTGTTATGCAAAAACAATTAGATCCTAATCTAGAACTTATCTATATTGACGGATTACAATCTTTTACAAAACCTAGAAATTATAGTGGTAATAAATCTGATTTTTTCTATGAAATATTAAATTCATTTAAACAAGATGTTGCAGAAAAATTAGGTGTAACTGTAATTGTAAATGCTCAATTGAAACGTGATGTTGAACTTAGAAAAATGAAAATTCCAAACCGATTAACAGATTTTTCAGATTGCAAAGGTATTGAAGAAGTTGCAGATAAAGTTATGACACTATACAGGCCTGAAGAATATTTTTCAGAGGATTCAAAATATTCAGGCTATATGGAAGTTATTCCAATTGCCCTAAGACAAGGCGATAAGCGTGGTAGAAAAGTAAAGTTATCTTGTAATATGGGTAAAGCTTCATTATACAATTATAATAATTAATTGTTTGATCTTGTAAAAATTATTAATCTAAATTTACAGTAAAATTCATTGAATCAGCTTTTTGTTTCATACGTTCTTCAATAGAAATTCCTTTACGTATCGCAACATATAAAGCAGCTTCTTTATTATTAATTTCAAATACTTTATTCTTTAAAGCTTGAATGCCTTTATCTCCAATTAGTTTTTCAGTATTAATATCAAAAGCAAGAGATTGAATTGTAAAAGGACTTCCATTTAAGAAGTTTTCAATTGTAGGTTCTAAATTGTTTTCTTTTATATATTTTACATCAGAAATTGGAAAAATATCAATTTCAATATTAGAATTTAATTTATGAATTGTAGGATTATTAAATTTTTCAAAGTCAACAGTATATTCACTAGGTAAACTAATTTTTTCATTAACTTGGTCAACAATAAAATCAAAATCACATAGTTCAATTTTACCACCATAGATTAATCTATTTAGAGTTCTACTAACAGTTCCTCCAATAAGATAAATATTACCTTTAGAATTAGATTTTACAATAGAAATTATTTTTGAGAAATCTTTATTTTTATTTAAGTAATCTAATAATAGTTTACCAAGATATTCTGTTGTAAAATTCATTATAATAAATATTGTAATAGAAGTATAAAAATTTAGTTATTTTTAATAATTAAAAAAATAATAAAATAAAAAAGTCAAAATGACTTTAATTATTCTTCAAATGGTAATTCTGGATGACCACTAAATAGACTCTTAAAGAAAGGTTCTCTAATAGTTACATAATAATCAGTTTTTTCTTGTAAATTAAATTTAACAACATTAGTTGTATTATCTACAATCTCACCATTTGTTTCGTGGATCTTACCAAATAATTCAACAATATAATTTGCTTCAACACCAGCTTCTTCTAAATTAATTTCAGATTTATCTTCAGTAATTGAATTATCAAATCTCATTGTGTAATAATTAAACGGAAATCCTTTCTCCATTTCAAATTTTGATATTAATGCAAAATCTTCTTCTTCTTGAGAAAATTCAATCATATTACCTGATTTAATTTGATATAAAATACCATCTTCTAATACTTGAATATTTTCCTCATTAAAGTCTTCATTCTCTGCTAAAAACTTAATAGTATTTTCAATTAGAAGTTCTGAATCAGTTAAAACAATAAAATTAATGTCATAATCACCATTTCTATCAATTTTGTGATGTATGTTTACAGTACCACAACCACTTAAAACTAAAGAAATCATTATTATTAAGCTTAAAATAAGTTTTTTCATGATATTCACCTAATATTTTAATATTTTTACTATTTTTATATGTTTGTATGTCTAATTAAAAGAAAGCTTTAAAAGAAAGCTCTACTATTTCTATATTAATTAGTTTGTTTAAGGTCTTAATCTTAAATGGAATTAATGTTATCAATGAAAGTTGATAATAAAAAAACGATTAAAATGAAAGGAACAGTTAAATTTTTTAATGACAAAAAAGGATACGGCTTTGTTGTATCAGATGATGGTAATGAATATTTTGTACATATTTCCGGTTTAAAGGGAATGGATACTTTAGAAGAAGGTGCAACTATTGCATTTGATCTAAAAGACGGCGAAAGAGGCCAATCTGCAGTTAATGTTGAATTAATTGAAGAACTACAATAAATTTTTAATTATTAAATCACGATAAAATCAATTTGATTTTATTTATTTTATTTTTTTCTTATAATAATACACAAATTCTATTGACATTAAAATGGTAATATTAATAAATTTGAATTATTAATCAATTAACATGTTAGCTAAATCATTAAAAAAAGGAGATACTATTGGAATAATCTTCCCATCTAGTCGGTGTTCTGATGAAAGAAGTGAGTTGTGGTTTAAAGGAATTAAAAAACTTGAAGATTATGGTTTCAAGGTAAAACTCTGTAATAATTATAAAAAAACTGATAAATTTAATGTATCTGGTGGATCTCCAATTGAAAGAGCTAACGATTTGAATAACATGTTTGCAGATTCTGAAATTGATGCAATCTTTTGTGCACACGGTGGTAATACTGCTAATGAAATTCTTGATTATATTGACTATGAATCAATTAAACAAAATCCTAAAATGTTTCAAGGTATGAGTAATATTGATGTATTACATTTAGCAATTAACAAGTTAACTGGTTTAGTTACATTTAGCGGTTCAGATCCTAAATGTGGTAGAGGTTTAGATCTTGATTTGGAATATAGTTGGAATGCATTTGTTGATAGATTAATAGATAAATCTAAAGTAATTAAAGCTTCTGATGAAAGAAAATGCTTGAAGTCAGGTATTGCAAAAGGTAAATTATTAGGCGCTAATTTAAATGCAATTCAGAACTTATTAGGTACAAAATATTTTCCTGATTTTAATAATTCTATTTTATTCTTAGAAATCTATAAGGAGACAGTAGCTAAAACATTAATGAAATTAGAACAATTTAAGCAAGCTGGTATTTTTGATAATATTAATGGCATTGTAATTGGATATAATTATTCTTTTCAAGATGAAGAAGTTCGTGAAGAATTTGGTGTTGATTGTGATTTTGAAGACATTATTATTGAAGTTACTAAAAATTATAATTTCCCAATTCTAAAAACAAATGATTTTGGTCATAGATGTCCAAAATGTGTCTTACCAATCGGTGCAGAAGTTCGAATGGATGCTGATAAAAAAGAAATTGAAATTATTTCTGACTTTTTAATTTAGTTAGGGATATTTTTAGTAAATTATATAAATCAAATTTATATTCGTTATTTATGGTTTACAAGCAAATATCTGCAATTCTAAATAATTTTGACATTGATCCAGAGATAAGTGATGAATTAGCTGATCATCTTTCATTTGAAGAATTAGATGAGTTAAAATATATTACTGATGTACATATAATGACTGTACAATATGGTAATAAGCAATGCTTACATAATGATTATAGAAATATTAATGAAATGGTTAATTCTGGTGAATTAGAATTAAGTGATTTCTATAGATATGGTAAAAACGGAAATTTTAATCCATTAAATGATCCTTCATTTTATTTTAAAAAATATGGTGATTTTTAACCATATTTTTATTACTCAATTTTTATTTCAAAAGTAGAAAGTAAACTAAGTGCTTCAGGATATGAAAATTTAGCACCTTTTATTTTATTTAAATTAGGATCAATGTCATAATTCTGACATGATTTAAATGATGCTTTTCTTAAATCACATTCTTTAATTACACTATCCTTAAAATCTGAATTGAAAAAATCTGATTCTTGTAAATCTAAATTAATAAAATCACATTCTTGAAAAGTACAATTAAGCATTTTAGTTTTTTTAATATTCATATTAGTGAAAATACATGAGATTAAAACACAATCTTCAAATTTGAAATCAATTATAAATTTATTAACTTTTGAAAAATCAATTCCAACTAATTTACAGTTTTTGAATAATACATTTTGAAATGTAGTTTCGCGAACTTTAGAATTAGTAATTTGACATCTATCAAAAATACAATCAGAAAATTTAGTATAAGATAATTCACTATCAAATATATTTTGCTTTTCAAAGTATTCACCTTCAAAATCTTTACTTCTATATTTGTTTAAGTTAGATAAATCATCCATATTATTTGTATATATGAAGCCCTTTAAATTATTTATTATTTGTATTGCATATCAAAAGAAATAAATAGTAATTGTTGTGATATTAAATTAATGGTAAATGAAACTAATACTTCTGAAACAATAGATTTTGATAATTATACTCATTTACTAAAAAAAACTTTATCTAAAAAATGGTTTATTCCATATTTATTTTTATCAATATTTCTATCATTTTTCTTATTATCATTTATTGGTATTATTTTGATGATACTAATTTTAATTCCAGGCATAGGTCCTGTAATGTCATTGATTGGATTCATGGCTACACCAATATTATATTTAATTATTCTAATTTGGTTAATGCGAGTTTTCTATGTAGCTGAAAAATCAACAGAGTATAGACTATTTGATGATAAACTTGTAATTTATAGAAAAAATAAATTTATGAGAAAAATAATTAAGTATTCTGATATTGAGTCTGTAAGATTTGTAGGTAAGAATAATTCTGAATCTAATAATCTTGGATCTATTTATTTAGTTCGTAAGATTACTAATCCTGATGCTAAAACTACATCTAGGGGCGCATTAATAATTTTAAGTGGTGTTGAAGATGCACAAACTTGGACTAGTTGGCTTCAAGAAAAAATTAAGGATTAATTAAAAATAATAAAACTAAGCAATGCTTAGTCATGAGTGTTTATGCCAGATTGATTGACTCAATCATGGGTATTTATGCCCGATTGAACCCAAGGTTCAATCATGGGTATACCAAAACTTAAACTTACCGTCTTCTACAGCATCAAGTCTACAAAAACCAAATCTTTGGAATTGAATAACATCTCCAATTTTTAAAGTTTCAATTGCTTTTTCTGCAACACAGTTAAGTAAAGTATTATCAGGCATTCTAACTTCAACATTAACGATTTGTTCTGGATCATTAGGTAAGAAGTGAATAATCTTATCGCCTTTACCTTTATAATCTTCAAAATCTTCAGAATCAAATTCAAAGTCTTTAAAATTAACAGCATCAATTAGTCTAATTAATTCACCTTCAGAAATATCATCATAATCTTTCTTATTAATTAAGAATTCTGAATTTAAGTAGAATGTTCTAGTTCCAAGATCCATTTCTGGGTGCATTGGAATAATTAATTCTTTTTCAGGTGAACCATTAATTGAAACTTCAACTTTATTTTCAATTAAAAAGAATCTCTTTGCAGTCTTATCTAGAATTTTTCTATTTTCTGCTGAAATAACATCGAAGTCAATGTTAGTATTTGATTTTGATAAACCAGCTTTTTTAACAAGATTAATAATTGCATCTCTTACAATACCACGTCTTTTCAAAGCTTTAAGAGTAACTAATCTTGGATCATCCCAACCTAAGTAATCACCAGAGTCAATTAATGCTCTAATTTCACGACCTTTAGTAGTTGCACCAGTAATTGAACTTCTACCATAATGCTTATAGTTTGATTTAGGTAATCCAAATAGATCTACAATATATTCATGTAATTCAATTCTCATATCGAATTCATTTGATCTTAAAACATTAGTAGTTCCAATAATTCCATCCATAATTGCACTTTCGAAATCATATAATGGCCAAACTTTGAATTTATCGCCTTGTCTATAATGAGGAGTTGTTACAACTCTGAAAATTGCAGGATCACGCATTACAGCATTTTTGTGTTCCATATCAATTTTTAATCTTAAAATGTAATGACTAAATTCATCATTTCCTTTTTTCATTTCATCCCAGATTCTTTTATTTTCATCAATAGACAATTCTCTATGAGAACAAGTCTTCATTTCTCTTCTGTTTAAGGAAATATTTTCTGATGGACAATTACAAATATATGCTTTATCTTGACTTACTAAGTCATCAGCCATTTTGATTAATTTAGGAATATTATCACTTGCAAAAATAACTTCATCTGCTTCAAATTCTAAATAATTTTTTAAATCATCCATAATTGATTCAACGAATTCTTGTTTTTCTGCATCAGGATTAGTGTCATCAAATCTAAGAACACATTTACCATCATACATTTTAGAATATAAGTAGTTAATACCCATACTAATTGCGTGACCAATATGAAGGTATTTACTTGGACCAGGAGGCATTCTAGTAATAACTTTGCCCATTTCAGCTCCTCTTAATTCAGGAAGTTCTGATCTCTTTTCTTTTCGATCTTTTTTTAATTGAGCTTTTTCAGCTTCTAGATTTGGAGCTAATTCATTCAACATATCATGTTGAGCGCTAGGTTCCATTGAGTTAATTTGAGAAAGTAATTTACCAATCATTGGCGCAATTTCTTTCATTTGTGATTTTAATGATGCATCTAAGGAAAATAGTTTTCCAATAACAGCACCTTGATTAGCTTTACCATTAAATTTAACTGCGTTTTCTAGTGCAGCAATTTTAATTTCTTTTTCAAGATTAATTTCTGTCATAAGGTGTATGAAATAACTGTTTATTTTTAAATGATACGTATATTTGCTGTATTTTTGTACGTACATATAGAATTAATTTAATTGTTTTTAAGAATAATACAAAAATGAAAAATAAAAAAAAGTTTAACCATACATAATTATTATAAAAATGATTGACATAATCATTGAATATAGAACTATGAATCCTGAATTTAATAATATTAGCCAATATTCTTTTCCTTCCCAAACTGTATTTGCAGCATTAATCGGAATAGCATACAATAAACCTATAATTACTGAAAAAACTATAGCTTCTGCATACAATGTTATACCCATATTAACTAATATAAAATTAATTGCCAGTGAAATTAGTGCACCACCAAATAAAGGCCATAACATCATAAGTGGATTAGGTTTTTCGACTATATGTTCAACTTTTGTAAGTCTCATCCATACCTTTCCAAATACTAATTTACTATACCAAATAAGTCCCAGTGCTGTGTACATAATTGAACCAATAATTAAAAATATAATATTAATACTATAATTAATCATATTAACCTCCCAATATTGATTATAAAATAGAATAATAATTACGCAATTTGATTATAAAAATATGATGTTGAATTAAATATCACAATTGTTACAATAAGTATTTTCACATGCAGGATTTCTTAATCTCCATTTTAAACCCCATTTTTTAAGATCTTGAATAACAATCATCAAGTCAAGTCCACATTCAGTTAGAGAATAAAATGTATTAATTGGTACTTTTGAATTATCAATTCTTTTAGAAATAATTTTTTGTAATTCCAATTCTTTTAATCTTTCAGATAATATTTTAGGAGTAATTCCAGGTATACTTTTCTTAATATCACTATATTGTCTTTCATTATTACTTCCTTTATTAATTTCAAGTATAATTAGAAGAGACCACTTTTTTGATACAATATCTACAGTGTTATATACAGTACAATTATTATCCATAGTATCCTAAAGTATACTATCCAGTATTTAAATAAGTATCTTTTCTATACTTAGTATATTAATGATATTAAGGTGATTATTATGGCTAAACGAGAAATTATTACTATTGATGAAGATTTATGTAACGGTTGTGGATTATGTGTTCCAAACTGTCACGAGGGTGCATTACAAATTGTTGACAATAAAGCTAGATTAATTAGTGATTTATTCTGTGATGGATTAGGCGCATGTGTTGGTCATTGTCCTCAAAATGCTATTACTGTTGAAATGAAAGAAGCAGAGGCATACGATGAAAAATTAACTATGAAGGAAAGAATTGTTCCTGCTGGTCCAAATACTATTAAAGCTCATTTAGAACATTTAAGAGATCACAAAGCTACTGAATTCTTTAACCAAGGAATTGAGTATCTAAAAGAAAATAACATTCCAAATCCATTAGATGAAGTTTCAGAACCTGCTGAAGAAAAAACATTCTGTGGTTGTCCTGGATCTCAAACTATGGATTTCTCAGAAGATAAAAAATCAGAAGATGTAGAAGAATCTGGTAAAAGAACATCTCAATTACAACAATGGCCTGTTCAATTACATTTAGTTTCACCACAAGCTCCATACTTTCAAAATGCAGACGTTTTAATTGCTGCTGATTGTACTGCTTTTGCTGTTGCTGACTTCCATAAGGATTTCTTAAAAGGTAAAGCTTTAGCTATTGCTTGTCCTAAATTAGATTCAAATATGGATGTATACGTTGATAAAATTACTTCAATGATTGACCATTCAAATGTTAACACTTTGACTGTTATGATTATGCAAGTTCCATGTTGTGGTGGCTTAAGTCATTTAGTTAAGGAAGCTGCGAATAATGCAACAAGAAAAGTTCCTGTTAAAGAAATTGTTGTAAGTCTTCAAGGCGAAGTTTTAAGTGAGAATTGGTTATAAACCAATTTTTTCTTTTTTAATTTATTTCAATTAATTTTTTAAATGAACTCAAATTCTCCCGCCTGATGGTAAATAGAGTTAATGATTTGGCAGATTTGGCAAACGAATTATCTGCAAATAATAAAGACTATAATAGAATAATCAATTCTATGAATTATGTAATCAATAATGCAAGATCAATTGATAAAAATATACATAATAATTCTTTTACTCATGATGATTTTAATGCTTTAAAAACTTTATTTTACGAATTTGATATAAATTCACATATTGATAAAAAAACATATGAATTTAATATTCCTAGACTTAATTTACACGATAGTTTAAACTTAATTGTTGATAAATATCACGAAAAACCATCTATAATTAGTCTAACTGGTAAGAGTTTTTCAGGTAAAAGTTATTCTTTAAATGCTTTAGAAAGTTTGTCTAATATGAATATAATTGATGAATTTAAAGTTGAATTTCAAAACTCGTCAACATATTTACCAGCAACTATTGATGTCTTGAAATCTAATGGGTTTAGCACTATTGTTTCAGATCCTTCAATTCCAGTTGAAATAATTAATCCTGATTTTAATTTTCATATTGAATCCTCAAGAGAGCAATTCATAAATAATCTTGTTTATCGTGTTTCTGATGAAAATTTAGGGCAAAATCCTCACAAAATAAGCATGGATAAATCACTAAATATGATGGTTCAAGCTTATCCAAATAATGTAGATATCTATTATGAATTTTTAACATTTGTACATGATCATAATAAATTAAATGCAGATTATATAATTGAAAATTTTTGAATTTTATCCTTTTTTATAAAATAATATCCAAAGTTTTTTATATTAATTTTAAAATCTTCATGGCATGACGAATTCATACGATGAAAATACAACAAACTCTATTGAAAAAATAGTTGATTTTCTAGAATTTAGTCAATATGGATTAGCGCGAGATTATATTAATGTCTTCGTTGGTCATAAATTTCTACATAATTCTCTATCACCTTCAAAATGGCTGAATAATTTTGGATCTCATGAAATTCAAAAATATATGGATTATTTTATAGATAAATCATATTTGAATTCAGAAAGTGATAATCAAAAATTAATCGAACTACTTGAAGAAAAAGGTGGGGAAAATATATTAGTTGTGGATTCTATAATAGATAAATATAATTCTTTAAATCCTGTTGAAAAATTTAAATCATTTGAATCCACTTATAATAAAATTGACAAATTTTTGAAATATGATCAAAAATCTGTTGTGACTCAAGATGAATTAGATTTAATTTTTTTAAGTTATTCTAAAAAAACAATTTAGATTTATATCTGAATTATTAAAAATGAAAAAAATACAAGAAATTATATTTTTCTTGCAGTGATAAAACACTCCTCATTCTTTTTCTTTCTTTCAGAAACAAATAACATAACATCATCTTTATTTGCTAAAATTTCTTTTTTACCATCCTTGCCAATAAGGTCACCAATTTGCAAAGTCTCAAAATCAGCAAATTTCTTAGCAGGAATGAAATTTGATTTATTTCTATAAAGATCAATGCATTTGTATTTTTCCTGATTAGATGTTTCATTAATATCGTAATCAATTAAACCATAAAATCCACAAAAAGATTTAATTGCATCAATTGCAACTTGAGTTGTATTTGAATCTCCAAGATATCCACATTCAATACAAATACCAACCTTCTTTTGTTTATTCATGAATTCATCAGTACTTCCGGAATGGAAAGCATCAATATTTGAAAGAACTTTATCTACAGGTAAATAAGATGCTGCTTTAAACGATTGAGGTTCACAAATTGCAAATGGTACTGAATCCTTAGAAGTACTTGCGTGTACATCAAGCATTGCATCAACATTAAATAATATTTCTTCAATTTCTTTAGCAATTAATTCTTCTTTGCAATACATTAAAGTAGAAGAAAAAGATCGATTAAGATCTTTATCAACAAATCTAACATTATTATTTACTGCTTCTTCATTTGCTAAAATAAAAGTAACTGATCCTTTCTTTACAGAAAAGTCTTCAGTTAGTTCATTGTATGCTTCAACACCACATACTTCATTACCGTGTACACCAACAATTATTGCAATGTTTGGTCCTTCATTTTTTGATTCAAATTTAATTGTTTTCATTTTTTAAAGCCATAGGCCATTCCGCCTTCATATGATGATTCTTCTTTTACTTGAACATCTGGTGCACCATATACTTTACTTCCTACAGCAAGCATGGCAGGGTTTAATGTTCTAAATACAACACCGTCAATTCCGCTTAATTCTTCCTTTTGCTGTTGAATTAATTTAGTTCCAATTCCTTGCCCTTGATATGATGCATCTATTGCAAGTTCAGATAAGTAAAATGTGTTATTGCAATCAATATCTTGAGATTCTAAAGCATCGCATATTTTTTCATAATCTACTCTTCCTGAATTTTCAGTTGGTAGTGAATAACCCCATGTAAGTCCAACAATATTATCACCGTCAAAGTAAGCTAGGCCTGAAAAATTATCTTTTTTAATTGAGCTATAGAATTCTTCTTTTGCACTTTCAAGAGTCCAGTCTTCATAGAATGGTGGACCATTAAACACATCTTTGTATAATTTTGAAATTTTATTTACAAGTTCCTCTGATTTAGGATCGATAACAATGAATACCTTGAGCAGTTTTATTTAAAATAGTTGCTTCTAGGTTCATTCTTACATTTTTGTTTTGTACATTTGTATATTCCATTTTATATTTCCTCATATTTTTATATGGATTCTTCTAGAAACTTAATTCTTAACAGAAGAATATTGAAGTAATTAATTTAGAAAATGAGTGGAGATTTCTCTAGCAATGATGATAAATGTTTGCTTTAAAATTTAAACTCATAACTGTAGATAACGTCTATATCATATATAAAGTTAATGTAAATATTCTGAACATTTGTTTAAACAAAGATTAATAAATCAAATAAAAACTCTTTGCCAAATGAGAAATTTGTCATTACCTGAAATTATAGATTTAATGTATACAAATAAAGATTATAATCAGGTCTTAGGTTTGTTTGAAGCAAGTTGTCAACATATTGATACTTACTTTAAAAGTATTTTATTAGGAGATATTCAGTTTGATGAAAGTTATTTATTACGAGAGCTTTTTAGTAGATATGAATTTATTGAAAGATTAAGTAATGTCGCTAATGAATTAAAAATTCCAAGATTAAATGTTAATGAAGCATTTGACTCAATATCAAAAGAATACTTTTCAAAACCTCAAATAATTTCAGTTACAGGTAAACCGTATTCAGGAAAATCAACTTTATTAAAAAAATTTGAATATCCTACTTACTCATCTAATGATGAATTTGAAAATATAAATGCATTAGAATCCTTAGTATCAGAAAATGAGAATGGTGAACATACCAGAATTCTATATCGAAAAAATACTGAACAAGAAAGTAGTATTATTGCATCTCCTAAATTAGAACATGACTTTATTGATTTAAATTATCATATTTTTACTGGAAAAGACCGATATTTAGAAAATATATATTCTAGAATTTCAAATATTAAAGATCATGATTATTTTGCTGCAAAATTAGATCGTGCTTTAATTGAAAGTGTTAAAATTAATGGAAAGATCCCTAAAGGTTTCTACGAATTAATGTCACTAACATATGATTTGAATATGCTTAATTCTGATTATATCATTGAGAATAAATAAATTATTCTCACCTAAATATTAATAAATAGTAATTCACTTCTTTGTTTTTATGAAATGTATAACAATGCCGGAAATCATAAATGAATATGATATATCTGATGAGGATAAATATGATTTTTATGAATCTATTGGGCTTGTTATGAATAATTTTGAGCCAATTAGACGTATGATGGCATCTGGCGATAAAGATCAATACTTAGAAGATATTTTTGATAAAATTTTTAATAAGTACGATATTAATAATATGGTTGACGATATAAGTCATAAAATGGGGATCCAAAGAGTATCTTTCTATGACGCACCTAAACTAATTGCTGATATTTATAATACAAATACTAGCGTAAGTGCTTTAGTAGGTAAGAGTAATGCTGGTAAAACAACTCTAGCAAATATATTAA
>PPCM01000809.1_pt1 | contig 19555 bp, 23 predicted proteins | sample 1555541 | NCBI WGS metagenome assembly PPCM01 (sample SAMN05284479, study PRJNA326546) | Marine sediment metagenome, whole genome shotgun sequencing project. | isolation source: marine sediment | place: Germany: Wadden Sea | collected 2012-09-05 | reverse complement strand
ACCTTTGATAGGCATATAATGAAGTGTAGGTTTTTTAGGAGGTTGTAATGGAACATATTAATGAACAGCTGATTAGAGTAATCAGTAGTGAACAAGGAATTAGTGTAAAACAGATTGAAACAGTATTAGCGTTACTTGAAGAAGGAAACACTGTACCGTTCATTGCACGTTATAGAAAAGAACAAACAGGTGCCTTAGATGAAGAGCAAATTAGAGCTGTTTCTAAGGAGTACGAGTATGGTCAAAACTTGAAAAAACGTAAAGATGATGTATTACGTTTAATTGAAGAAAAAGGAATGTTAACCCCAGAGTTAAAAAAAGACATTGAAAAATGTACGAAGTTAACAGAGGTGGAAGACCTTTATAGACCATTTAAAGAGAAAAAGAAAACAAGAGCTACAGAAGCGAAAAGAAAAGGGCTAGAACCTTTGGCGAAATCAATTTTAAATGATGAGGTAAACATTTTAGGCTTGGCTCAAGATTATTTAAACGAGGAAGTAACTACTGTAGAAGAAGCAGTTGCTGGTGCAAAGGACATCATTGCTGAAGATGTATCTGACAATCCGAAATATCGTAAATTTATTAAGAATCAAATTCGTGCCAATGGTAAGATTGTGACTACTTTGGTAAAGAAAAATGTTGATAAAGATGAAAAAGGTGTGTTTGAGCAATACTATGAATATGAGGAAGCAGTTAAAAAAATTGTTCCACATAGAGTGTTAGCAATAAATCGCGGTGAATCAGAAAAAATTTTGCGAGTTTCTATTCAAGAGGAACAAGATCGAATTATCTTCTTTATGAAACAAGACTTTATTAAGCAAAAAGGTGAAGCCGTTCAATACATAGAAGAAGCAATTGAAGATGGCTATAAACGTCTAATCAAAGGTTCTGTTGAAAGAGAGATTAGAGCGGAGTTGAAAGAGACTGCTGAAGATCAGGCAATCACAGTGTTTGGGGAAAACTTAAACAATTTATTACTTCAACCACCAATGAAAGACAAAAAAGTATTGGGTGTCGATCCAGCGTATAGAACGGGATGTAAACTAAGTGCTTTAGATGCTACAGGTAAGGTGTTAGAAATCGGTGTAATTTATCCACATCAAAAGTATCCTGGTGAAAAAATAAATCCAAGAAGAATTGAAGAAGCAAAAGCTAAAGTATCGATGATGGTGAATAAATATAAAATTGATATTATTGCTATTGGTAATGGTACTGCTTCAAGAGAGACTGAAAGCTTCATCGCGGATTTAATTACAGAATTTGATTTATCGAGTGCGTATGTTATTGTTAACGAAGCAGGAGCTTCTGTATATTCAGCAAGTGATAATGCAAGAAAAGAATTCCCAAATTATGAAGTTGAGGAAAGAAGTGCAGTATCAATCGGTAGAAGATTACAAGACCCACTAAGTGAACTGGTTAAGATTGATCCTAAATCAATTGGTGTAGGACAATATCAACATGATGTTTCTCAAAAAAGATTAAATGAATCACTAAATTTCGTTGTTGAAACAGCTGTAAATAGAGTTGGTGTAAATATCAATACAGCATCACAAGAATTATTACAATACGTATCAGGATTATCTAGTGCTGTTGCAGGGAATATTGTGAAGTACAGAGATGAAAATGGTAAATATACAAAAAGAAATCAGATTAACAAGGTTTCCAAATTAGGACCAAAAGCCTATGAACAATCTGTAGGATTCTTACGAATTTTAGACGGAGTTGAACCATTGGATAAAACAGGAATTCATACAGAGAGTTACGATGTAGCTACAGAAGTATTAGCTACAATCGGACTAGATTCAACTCAGATTGGTACGGATGAGCTAAAATTAAAAATTGAGTCTTTAAATAGAGAAGAGTTATTACAAAAAGTAAACACAGATGAATATACATTGAATGATATTTTAGATGCGTTAATTGCTCCAAATAGAGACCCACGTGATGAGTTTGATGCGCCAGTACTAAAACAAGGTGTATTAAAACTTGAAGACGTTCAAGTAGGAATGGAACTTGTAGGTACAGTTCGTAATGTTGTCGACTTCGGGGCGTTTGTTGACTGTGGAGTAAAAGAAGATGGTTTAGTACATATTTCAAAAATGAGTAGAAATTATATAAAACATCCTATGGATGTAGTATCAGTTGGACAAGTAGTTCAAGTATGGGTACATGATGTTGATTTAAAAAAAGGAAGACTAGCATTAACCATGTTAGATCCATCCAAATAAAACCAAAGAGGTGCTTTGAAGTGACCCCTAAATAGTGGACACTTCACTTTCACCTCTTTTCTTTTTGGGAGTGTATTTGGTACACTTAAATAGGAGGTTATTTATGAGTATAAAATTAAAAGCTATATTAGCGATGATATTTTTTGGAGTAGGTTTTGTGGTAGCATATTTAGAAGTTGAAAATGGAGTGTTAGGATATTATTCAGTGGGGATTCCATTTTTAAAAGCAGTTGAAAACTATGTATTAATCATTTTGTATGGATTGATATTCTTGTTTGCTATGGCCCTAGCTTTTGGTAAAACACCGAAGGGCGCTAGAGGGGTATACACAATAACAACAGTGTTCTTTTTAGTAGTTTATGGATATGAACTTTACAACGAAATTTCTATGGGACTATTCTTTATGGGTGGTGGAAATCTAAACGTATTTTATGCCATCTTTTTAGTAGTTGGTATGTTCTTAGCATTTGGATTATTAACATCTATGAGAAGAGCAAAAAGAATAAAAGAATGATAAGTTGGAACTCTCCAACTTTTTCATTCTGAATTATTGACATAACCCCTATAATCATATAGAATAAATAGGCATTAAATGGAGTAGTACTCAAGTGGCTGAAGAGGTGCCCCTGCTAAGGGTATAGGTCGTTTACGCGGCGCGAGAGTTCAAATCTCTCCTACTCCGCCAGTATATAAATGATGACAAGGAAAAAATCCTTGTCTTTTTTTTATTGTGTTTATAACCCTTATTTGTTATAGTTTTAAAAACATTAAGGAGCGTGCTATGGATACATTGTTTTTAGAGTTTCCAACAAAAGAGAGAAAATCGGAAGCGTTAGAGTATATTCAAGAGTTTTATAGTTATAACTCTCCTATTAATGGTACTGGTGGTTTGGATACATCGGACTATGACAGTTGGATTGCTAAAACGATAGATGCACATAAGGGGATGAATGTTCCATCTGATAGAGTAGCTGCATCAACATACTTTCTTGTGCGTGAATCCGATAATAGAATTGTTGGAATGGTGAATATAAGACATTATTTGAATGAGTTCTTAATTTCACATGGGTATGGTCATATCGGGTATTCAGTGAGACCTTTGGAACGAAAAAAAGGATATGCTACAGAGCTTCTTCGGTTAGCACTTCAGAAGTGTAGTGATTTAAGAATTGAGGATGTACATATAGGTTGTTACAAGGACAACAGAGGATCTTACCGTACAATTGAAAAGAATGGTGGAACACTGTATAAGGAGCATCTAGACGACGAAGGCAAGTGGAATTTAGAGTACATTATAAAACTTTAGAACAACTAAAAGTTGTTCTATTTTTAATATATATCCTTGAAAAGTAACAGTCATTTTACTATTGAAAGAGTATAGAGGAATTATAGAAAAAATAATCTTTAAAACGGACTTTTAGTTCGTCATTACTCTTGAAATCAAGGAATATACTGTATAATAAAAGTACCTAAAAGGATGAGGGGGCGATGTCAATGGGAAAAAAAGGGCTAGTAGTGAACATCGTGGTGATAGGAATTGTGGCAATAATTCTTATTGTGATTGTCCGTGGTTTTGGAAAAAACGGCGATACAATCTTTATATTAGATAGTGAAACAATGGAAGAAAAAGAAGTATTTTTGAGTGAGTATAAAACAAAAGTATTTATTCCAATTGTAGAAAAAGATTCTTATGAAGTGCGATTTGGAGAAATTGTATTTTTTCCAGAGTTAGATCAATTTTACATTCCTCTAATTGCATCTGAGATCGAAGATCAGACATATGAGGTTACAGTAAGAGAACAATTTGGGAATCAATATGCAGAAGTGTATCGTACTGGGGTAAAATCTGAACTGTACTATTCTTACGAGAATGTATTCTGGTTTAGAAATGGGTACAAGGGTACGTATATTGTAGAAATTTTATTAGATGGACAAGTAATTGAAAGAATGAATATTGAACAAGAGTAAATTCCACATTATTATAATGTGGTTTTATTTTGTGTAATTTAATATTGCTTTTGGAATAGCGATTATGATAACATAGTAAAGGACAAATAAGGAGGCCCGTTGGAGAAGCGGCTTAACTCACATGCCTTTCACGCATGCATTCACGGGTTCGAATCCCGTACGGGTCACCATTTAACAGTAAAGCTACTAGAAGTAGCTTTTTTTGTATGTTGATTTTTTGATATATGCCACATATACTGCTGTTGGATTGTATATGACAAATGAAAAGTCTGATGAAACATTTTATATCGGGAAGCAAAACCAGAGTTCGATAAAAGTTCCTTAAGAGTGAAGGGGTTAAAAGGTTCAGATATAGTTGAACTTGAGTTAACTCTAATTGCGAATACAGTACTTAGATAAACAGCATTTAGAAGAGGGTGAAACCTCTTTTTGTTTTTCAAAAATTTATGATATGATAATATTCTGTGTAGGAGGTTTGTATGAGTAGATTACCGTATCAAGTTATCGTCATTCCATACCGTTTTAGAGATGGATTGGAAGTTTGTGTGTTAAAAAGAAATGATTTTGAAATGTATCAGTGGGTATCCGGTGGTGGAGAAAACACTGAAGTACCTTATGAAGCTGCTTGTAGAGAGTTGATGGAAGAAACAGGAATAAAGACTATTGACCTTATGAGTTTATCTTCATTAACATATATCCCAAGTCACCATTTTAAAGAAGTGGTAAAAAATTATCCTAACAACATTGTAGTACCAGAGTATAGTTTTGCATGCGAAGTGAACGAGGAAATCCAAATTAGCGATGAACACGAGTCCTGTGAATGGATGAATTATGATGACGCAATGGAGATTTTAACATGGGATTCCAACAAGACTGCTTTGTATGAACTAAAAAAACGTCTAGAATCTAATAAGGAATATTGGGATGTTTATAATGGTTTAAGAGAAAAGACTGGAAAAGTGGTTATACGTGGAGAGTACGATTTTTTAGAAGATGAATATCACTTAGTGGTTGTAACGTGGATTGTTGATTCTAAAAACAGATTGCTGATGCAAAGAAGATCTTATGATAAAGATTTATTACCAGGGATTGTTGCTACACATGGAGGTTCAGCAGTTGTGGGAGAAACTTCACTTGTCGGAGCAATGAGAGAAGTGTACGAAGAAATAGGTATAGCTGTCGATATGTCGAAGATGAAGTTGATGTATTCTCAGTTTAAAGAACATTGTCTGTATGATACATATGTTGTAAAAATGGATGTAGAATTAGAAGATATAAAAATAGACTCAAACGAAGTAGATTCTTGTATGTTTGTTACCTTCGAGGAAATGGAACGAATGATGTCCACAGGTGAGTGCTATGATTACCGTAGTGGTCAAGGTGTAGAATATTTAAGATTGTTAAAGGAAGAGGTTAAATAAACCCTTCCTTTTTGTTACAATACGAATAGGAGGATTTAAGACATGATTGGTAAAAAGATTAATGAAATAAACGTTGGTGACTTTAAAGAGTTCACAAAGACTGTCACAGAAAAAGAAGTAGAAATGTTTGGAGAAATAACTGGAGATATGAACCCAGCACATTTTAATGAAGAGTATGCTGCTGGGACAATATTTAAAAAGAGAATAGCACATGGGATGTTATGTGGTTCATTGTTTTCTACTCTATTAGGGACTGAGTTACCTGGATATGGGACGATTTATATGAAACAAGAGCTGAAGTTTTTAGCACCTGTTTACTTGGGAGATACTTTAACAGCTAGGGTAACGGTACAAGAAAAGAATGAAGAGAAGAATAGATTGGTGATGTTGACTGAAACAGTAAACCAAGATGGCAAAACTGTAATTACAGGGGAAGCAATGGTAATGCCCCCAAGATAGATTTTAATATGTATATGGAGAAAATTGGAGAGGGCAGAAGTGCTGAAGTATATAACCAAGGGGATTTTGTATTAAAGGTGTTTAAAAGTACTAATGCAGTTAATACGTGTAAGCATGAGTTTAATTGCCATAAGATAGCTTATGAACAAGGTGCAATGGTACCTAAAGTTTATGAACTTATAAACTACAACGGAAGAAGTGCCATTGTATGTGAAAAAATTATTGGTTCTTCTTTGAAGACCCTTTTGGAAGAGGATTTTATTAAATATAAAAACACATTTTCTGAATACGCAGATGCATTACATACTATTCACAAAATAAAACCTGAGAACATTCAAAACTTGCGTTTTGAAGTTGCCATAAATGAAATAGCATCGCTTGAGGAGAGTTTGAAAAAAAACATTATAGATACTATACAACATTATCCTAAGGGAGATAAACTGATTCATGGTGATCTTCATCCGGATAACATATTGGTAGCAGATACTTTTTTTATAATTGATTGGGAAGGTGCGAGAAGAGGGCATCCATGTGAGGACCTCGCAAGGGTAGCCATATTGCTAGATTCTCCTTTAGGGATAAAGGGTGTTCCTAAGGTGATGAAGCCAATAGCTAGATTTATGATGTCAAGCTATAGGAGAAAACTGCTTAATAGTTATCTTAAAACCTCTGAATACTCGATGAAGGATGTAAAGATGTGGATGTTGCCTATGCTAGCAATAAGACTTGGAGAGAACATCCCTTATGAGAAAAAATGGCTTCTGAGAAAGATTAAAAAATCATTAAGAGCTGTAAATAAATATTTTTTGTAGTTTTGTACCTAGTTGAAATAAATTGAATAAAGTTTACATGTTTATACAAGTGGTGCAATCAAGGTAAAAATGAAAGAAAAATATGTGAATTTTGTGGTAATAAAGGGTTTATTTAGTGTTGTTAAAGTATATTTATTATGTTAGAATAAGGCGATAATTAAATACATGTGGAGGAGCATAATGACGTATACCCTACTGGAGCTGGCAGCGATGAAAGTAGCAAGGTCTTTTATGCCGAAAGATGAAGGATTGCCCACCCTTTATGTTGGTCTTATTTTGGATAGGAATAGGACTGTCATTTTTAATGGAGAACCACCGACTGCCTGATGCGGTCGGTTTTTAATTGTCGAAAATTGAAAGCGTTTTTGGGAGGAAATGAAAATGAAATCAATGATTCGATTAAGAATGAGTGCGCATGATGCACATTACGGTGGAGGTCTTGTAGATGGTGCAAGAATGTTAGCTCTATTTGGTGATGTTGCGACAGAACTATTAATTAAAAACGATGGAGATGAAGGATTATTCAAAGCTTATGATATGGTTGAGTTTTTAGCACCAGTATTTGCTGGAGATTATATCGAAGCTAGAGGAGAAATTATCTCAACAGGAAACACTTCTAGAAAGATGGTATTCGAAGCGTACAAAGTAATTGTACCTCGTCCTGATATTTCAGACAGTGCATGTGATATTTTAGAAGAACCAATTTTAGTAGCAAGAGCTAGTGGTACTTGTGTGGTTCCGAAAGATAAACAGAGGGGATAGTATGGAAAAATTAATTATTACAGCTGCCATTTGTGGAGCGGAAGTAACAAAAGAACATACTGAAGCAATCCCTTATACAATCGATGAGATTGTAAGAGAAGCAAAATTGGCTTATGAAGCTGGTGCTGCGATCATCCATTTACATGTTAGGGAGGATGATGGTACACCAACACAAAGTAAAGAAAGATTTGCTCAAGCAATTGAAGCGATTAAAAAGGAATGTCCTGATGTAATCATCCAACCTTCAACAGGAGGTGCTGTAGGGATGACTGCAGAAGAGAGATTACAACCAACTGAATTAGATATTGAAATGTGCACATTAGATTGTGGAACATTAAACTTTGGTGGAGATGAAATCTTCGTGAATACGGAAAATGACATTAAATTGTTTGCGGAAAAAATTTATGCAAGAGGGATTAAACCGGAGTTAGAGTGTTTTGAAAAGGGTCATATCGATATGGTTAAAAGGTTGGCTAAAAAAGGATTTATTTCTGAACCGATGCATTTTAGTTTTGTACTAGGTGTAAATGGTGGACAAGCAGGAGAGTTAAGAGACTTTTTATTCTTAAAAGATTCGTTACCTGCTGGGTCTACATTTAGTGTTGCCGGTGTAGGGAGAAGTGAGTTCCCGCTAGCAGCGGCTTCTATTTTAGAAGGTGGCCACGTCCGTGTTGGTTTAGAAGATAATATTTATATTCGTAAAGGTGTTTTAGCTACTTCAAATGGACAGCTGGTAGAAAAAGTTGTAAGACTAGCATTTGAATTTGGCAGAGAAATTGCAACACCTGATGAAGCAAGAAAAATTTTGGGTATAGGATAAGGTGAAATTCATGGAAAAAGGAAATAGATTTGGGACGCATAGAGTAATTCATCCAAAAGGTGTATTACCACAAGCAGCAGGTAAGATTGATAACACAATGGAGATAAGAACAAACGAATTGTTAATTGATGTTATGACTCTTAATATCGATTCAGCGTCTTTTACACAAATTAAAGAAGCTTGTAAATCAAGAGTAGAAATGATGGAAGAAGTCATTCTTGATATTGTAGGTTCAAGAGGGAAAATGCAAAATCCTGTTACAGGTTCAGGAGGAATGTTGATTGGTAAGATTAAAGAAATTGGTCCTGATTTCCCTGATAAGGATTTAAAAGTTGGAGATACAATTGCTACATTAGTTAGTTTGAGTTTAACTCCACTTAAAATTGAAAAAATTAAGGAAATAAAATTAGAGAACGATCAAGTAGATGTTGAAGCACAAGCGATTTTATTCGAAAGTGGTATTTACGCAAAAGTTCCTGCAGATATGCCGGAAAAACTTGTGTTAGCAGCATTAGACGTGGCCGGTGCTCCTGCACAAACAGATAAGTTAGTAAAAGAAGGCGATACTGTTGCCGTGGTTGGTGCTGCTGGTAAAAGTGGTGTTTTATGTTGTTACCAAGCGAAGAAAAAGGCTGGGCCAAACGGTAAAGTTATCGGTATCGTACCATTTGAGTCACAAGTTGAAGGTTTAAAAGCCTTAGACGTATGTGATGAAATTATCGTAGCAGATGCGACAAATGCTGTTGACGTTTATGAAAAAGTAATGGAAGTAAACGGTGGACAAGTTGACGTTAGTATTAATGTTGTAAATGTAGAAAACTGCGAAATGAGTTGCATCTTAATCACAAAAGACAGTGGAGTTGTGTACTTCTTCAGTATGGCAACATCATTTACAAAAGCAGCATTAGGTGCAGAAGGTGTTGGTAGTGACGTAACAATGATTGTAGGAAACGGTTATACAAAAGGACATGCTGAGTTAACATTAGAGTTAGTCAGAGAAGCAAAAAAAATTAGAGAGTTATTTGAAAAAATTTATGCATAAAGCCTATGTAGTTTCTAGTTTTACATTAAATGGTGAAGGTGGAAATAAGGCGGGTGTTGTGTTTGGAAAACTAGACCAAAGCACAATGCAAGATATTGCAAAGGAACTAAACTTCTCTGAAACAGTATTCGTAGATGGAAACCGATTCAGATATTTTACTCCCCTAAAAGAAATAGATTTTTGTGGGCATGCGACGTTAGCTGCCTTACATTTGATGGAGTATGACGAAATCGATATTAATACAAATGAATTTACGATAAAAGCTTATAAGGATCCAATTCCAAGGTTTTCAACTGATGATGGGCTGGTTATTCGCAAACACATTGATCAAGACAAGGTGTTAAAATCTCTAGGAATAAACTATAAGGACTTGGATCATTTAGGAATGAAAATTGTTTATGCTGGTTTACAGGATTTATGTATTCATGTAAAAAGGCTGAAACGATTAAAACCGAACTTTGAAATGATTGCTGAAGTAAGTAAGGAGTTAGATGTAGTAGGGTATCATGTTTTCCAGGATCATGATAAATACGATGCTTCTACTAGAAACTTTGCGCCTTTATACGGCATAGATGAAGAAAGTGCGACGGGTAGCGCATCTGCTGCACTGGCGTATTTGTTGAGTTTAAAAGAAAATAAACAGAAGTATGTGTTCTTGCAAGGTGAAGCGATGAACATGAGTTCTGAAATAACAATATTAAAGGACGATTCTTTGTATATATCAGGTGTAGCAAAACTGTTAGAAACGAAGGACGTTGGAGGAAGAAAAGATGTTGAAGTTAAATAACGACTATTTAGAACGTCGTAAGAAATACTTTCCAAATGTATCTGATGAAGACTGGAGTAGTTGGCATTGGCAAGTACAAAATAGAATTGATAGTTTAGAAAAGATTGAAGAATATATTCAATTAACAGATTTTGAAAAAGAGTCTATTAAAAGAGTATTAGCAAAATTTAGAATGGCGATTACGCCGTATTATTTCTGCTTGATGGATGCAACGGATGAAAAATGTCCGGTACGAATGCAAGCTGTGCCAACTATTGCGGAAACACATGTTGGGGCGTTTGATTTAGAAGATCCATTACATGAAGATGGGGATTCTCCTGTACCTGGGTTAACACATCGTTATCCTGATAGAGTTTTATTCTTAATTACAGATATGTGTAGTATGTATTGTAGACACTGTACACGTAGAAGAATAGCAGGAGCTACAGATTCGCAGTTTGGATTAGAAAGAATTGATGCAGCGATCGAGTACATTAAAAAAACACCTGTTATTAGAGACGTGTTATTAAGTGGTGGGGATGCTCTATTAGTATCTGATGATCGTTTAGAATACATTATTAAAAAATTAAGAGAAATAGAGCATGTAGAAGTAATTCGTATTGGATCACGTACACCAGTTGTATTACCTCAACGTATTACACCTGAACTTGTTAATATGCTTAAAAAGTATCATCCAATTTGGGTGAACACACACTTTAACCATTCAAAAGAAATTACAGTTGAATCAAAGCGTGCAATCGACTTAATGGCAGATGCGGGTATTCCATTAGGAAACCAATCTGTATTATTACGTGGTGTAAACGACTGCGTTCATACAATGAAAAAATTAGTACAAGACTTAGTGGCGATGAGAGTAAGACCTTATTATATTTATCAATGTGATATGGCGACTGGTATTGAACACTTTAGAACACCTGTTTCTAAAGGTATTGAAATAATTGAAGCGTTAAGAGGAAACACTTCTGGATATGCAGTTCCTACATTTGTAGTAGATGCTCCAGGAGGTGGAGGTAAAATTCCAGTAATGCCTCAGTATTTAATTTCACAAGCACCAGGTAAGGTTGTGTTAAGAAACTTTGAAGGTGTGATCACAACATATACAGAACCAACTGATTACAACAATGAATGTGATTGTGAATACTGCACAAGTGAAGAAGTAACAAAATCAACTGGTATCGCGAAGTTAATCAGAGGTGAAGGTATTTCACTTGAACCGACAGATCTTGAACGAAAAAAACGTAACGGAAATTGAAAATAAACGCAAAAAGTCTATCGATTATAGGGATGCAAAAAAATGCTGGTAAAACCACATGTTTAAACCACATCTTAGAAACAAACAAGCATTTGAAAATAGGATTAACATCAATCGGTAGAGATGGAGAAAAAGAAGATAGTGTTTTTAAAGTAGCGAAACCAAGTATCTTTGTTACAGAAGGTACTTTGGTAGCTACTACCAATGACTGTTTAGAAAATTCATCTGTTGGATATTCTATTCAACATAAAACAAATATAAACACGCCACTTGGAATTGTTTATATTGTTGAAATCACAAACGCTGGTTATATTGATCTCGCGGGACCATCATTTAACACTCAGATTAATGAGGTGTACGACATGATGGATGTGGATCTATTTATTGTTGATGGAGCATTTTCTAGAAAGCAGATGGCTTCGAACGAACGCCTAGAAGCAACGATATTAGTAACGGGAGCTTCTTACAGTAAAGATATCGATGAAGTTGTTCGAGAAACAGTAGTTGCATATGATTTGATGAATTTACCAAAGGGCGATTTGCCAAGTAACTATTTTGAATCAGCTGTAACAATTATTGGTGATACAGTTAAAACGCTACATTTAGATACTTCATTAGGGTCTGCTGAAGAAATTGTTGAGCAAATAAAACCAGACACAAAAGAGATAGTGTTAGGTGGAGCTTTAACAGAAGAATTGGTAGAAGCCTTAAAACAAAATCGTCATCGAATTCAGGGGATTACGATTCATATCAAAGATGGAACAAAGGCATTTTTACGTCATAGTTATTATCATTATTTAAAAAAGATGGATATATCTTTAAAAGTTTTACATGATATTAACTTGATTGCTTTGGTATATAACCCGTATTCGCCATTAGGATATGAGTTTGATGATTTAGAATTTAGAAAAAAATTGTCGGAACATATTGATATACCGATTATTAATGTATTAAAGGGAGGGAATGAAATTGAGTAAGTTAAATATTGATTTTACACTAGTAAATGAAGCGAGAAATATCGCCGAGGAAATCGCGCAAACTACTCAAGAGTTTATTGATATCCATTCCACTGTAACAGTTGAAAGAGCGATTGCTAGGTTGTTAGGAATCGATGGGGTAGACGAGTTTGATGTACCATTACCAAATGTAGTGGTAGATCATATTATGAGAGATGGTAAAACTGGTAGAGGTATTGCTTATTATTTAGGGAATGCTATGGTTGAAACGTCTCAAACACCACAAGAGATTGCTGTTAGAGTTGGTAAAGGAGATTTAAACTTAACAACTATAAGAGAACATGATATTAACGTAATTCAAGACAAAATTAATAAAATTACGAGAGAATATTTAGATAAAGTAAAAACGAACAGAGCGGATAGAGATACGTATTATGAACGCTTTGGTAAAAAAGAAGGACCAGAATTATATGTAATCGTTGCGACTGGTAATATCTATGAAGATGTGACACAAGCACAAGCAGCAGCTAGACAAGGTGCTGACATTATTGCGGTAATCCGTACAACTGGTCAAAGTTTATTAGACTATGTACCATATGGACCTACAACAGAAGGTTTTGGTGGAACATACGCTACACAAGAAAACTTCAAAATTATGCGTAAAGCATTGGATGAAGTTGGTGAAGAACAACAACGTTATATCAAATTAGTTAACTATGCATCTGGATTGTGTATGCCTGAAATTGCGGCTATGGGTGCTTTAGAAAGATTAGATGTAATGTTAAATGATTCTTTGTATGGTATTTTGTTTAGAGATATCAACATGAAGAGAACATTCGTGGATCAATACTTTTCAAGAGTTATTGATTCATATGCAGGTATTATTATTAATACTGGTGAAGATAACTATTTAACAACTGCTGATGCGGTAGAAGAAGCACACACAGTGTTAGCGAGTCAGTTTATTAATGAACAATTTGCTTTAAAAGCAAGTTTACCAGAACCACTACAAGGGTTAGGTCATGCATTTGAGATTAATCCTGAGGTAGAAAACGGGTTTTTATTTGAAGTAGCACAAGCACAAATGGCAAGAGAAATCTTTAAAGATGCTCCACTTAAATACATGCCACCGACAAAGTTTATGACGGGGAATGTATTTAGAGGTCATGTGCAGGATGCACTGTTTAATATCACAACGATTTTAACAAATCAAAAAATCCATTTATTAGGAATGATGACAGAAGCGATTCATACACCATTCCTATCAGATAGAGCATTAGCAATTGAAAATGCAAACTACATCTTTAAAACAATGGCAAACATCTCTGATGAGATTGAGTTTAAAGATGGTGGAATCATTCAATCAAGAGCGAAAGAAGTACTTGAAAAAGCAGTAGAACTACTAACACAAATTCGTGATACAGGACTGTTCGATACAATTGAACAAGGAATCTTTGCTGGTGTTAAACGTGGTAGAGATATGGGTAAAGGATTAGCAGGAGTATTTGAAAAAGATGAACTGTACTTTAACCCTGTATTAGAAATGATGTTAGCTGAATTAGGAGGTGAGTAGTGTGAAGGTATTACCATATGGAGATACAATGGATGATGGTAAGGTACAAATTTCGTTTACATTACCAGTTCCAGCAGATGAGTTAGGATATGAAGCTGCTTTAGAGGTAGCAAGAGGGATGAACTTAGAAAACCCTTCAGTTGCTCATCAAGAAGCTTTAGATAAATCATTTTCATTTTATGTAGTTTATGGTGCTGTTAAGAAACCGGTAGAAACAGATGATATCAAAATTGAGACTGTGGATACAGATAAAATGGATATGTATGGAGTGCAAAACTATATTAAAGAAAACATTCAAAGAGATATTGTTGTAGTTGGTGCCGCAACTGGTACCGATGCACATACAGTAGGGATTGATGCAATCATGAATATGAAGGGATTTGCTGGTCACTACGGTTTAGAACGTTACAAAGGTATTGAAGCATTAAATTTAGGAAGCCAAGTGCCAAATGAAGAATTAATCAAAAAAGCAATAGAGTTAAAAGCGGATGCTATATTGGTGTCACAAGTTGTTACACAAAAAGAGGTTCATATTGATAACCTATCAAATCTAATCGAACTTTTAGAAGCTGAAGGGATTAGAGATAAAATTGTAGTAGTTGCAGGTGGACCTAGAATTACACATGAATTAGCAAAAGAGTTGGGATTCGATGCCGGATTTGGTGCGAAAAAGTATGCAGATGATGTAGCTTCTTTCGTAGTACAAGAAATGGTAAATCGAGACTTGGTATAGGAGGAACTCATGAAAAAAATTATTAGCATGAAGGAGTTTCAAGGAAAGTTGTTTGATGGCATGAGTATAATGGTTGGTGGATTTATGGTTGTAGGGACACCAGAAAAACTAGTTGATGCTATCTTAGAGAGTGGCGTAAAAGATTTAACATTGGTTTGTAATGATGCAGGTTTACCAGAAAAAGGGATTGGGAAATTAATCTCTGCAGGTAGAGTATCAAAACTAGTTGCTTCTCACATTGGTTTAAACCCGGAAGCTGGAAGATTAATGAGCGAAGAAAAAATGGTTGTTGATTTAATTCCTCAAGGGACACTAGCAGAGCAAATTAGAGCTGGTGGTTCTGGGTTAGGTGGATTCTTAACGCCTACTGGATTTGGAACTATTGTACAAGAAGGTAAAGAAGTGATTACTGTAGATGGTGTTGATTATTTATTAGAAAAACCAATGAGGGCTGATCTAGCGATTATCTTAGGGGACCAAGTGGATAAAAAAGGAAATACAATTTATAGATTAACAACTAGAAACTTTAATCCATTAATGGCAACAGCTACAGACATGGTAGTATGTGAAGCAAGAGCAATCGAAGAGATTGGTGATTTGAACCCAGATGGTATTCATACACCACATATCTTTGTAGACTTTATTGTAGATGGGAGCGATTTATAAATGAATGTTAAAGAGTTAATCGCTAAACGTGTTGCGAAAGAGTTAAATGATGGAGATGTATGTAACTTAGGTATTGGGTTGCCAACAATGGTTGCAAACTTCGTAGAAGAAGGAAAAGACGTAACATTCCAATCTGAAAATGGGATGTTAGGGATCAACGGAGTACCAGCAGAAGGTGAAGAAGATTATGATTTATCAAATGCGGGTGGTAGTCCAATCACGATGAATACTTCAGGTGTTACATTTGATAGTGCAACATCATTTGGAATCATCCGTGGTGGACATGTTGATGTTACAGTGTTAGGTTCACTTCAAGTAGATGAAGAAGGAAATATTGCGAATTGGATCATTCCTGGGAAAATGGTTCCTGGAATGGGTGGTGCAATGGACCTTTTAGTAGGTGCTAAAAAAGTAATCGTAGCAATGACGCATACTGCTAAAGGGAAGCAAAAAATTCTAAAAAGATGTACATTACCATTTACTGCAGTTAAACAAGTAAACATGATAGTTACTGAAATGGGTGTAATGGAAATTACTGAACAAGGTATTGTTTTAAAAGAGATTGCTGAAGGTCTAACTGTAGAAGAAGTTCAAGAAGCAACGGAAGCAAAACTTATTGTTTCAGCCGATTTGAAGACTATGGAATAATTATGTAAATTAAAGTATTTGAAATAATTTTAGGAATTTGGTATAATATCTTTGGAATATCAAGTTCCTTTTTGATTATAGGAGGTCAGAAATATGTTTAGTATTATTATTTCGATAGTATTATTTATCGTGTTATTTATTGCGTTAGGGTTTGACTATCAACAAAGAAGATGGAGACTTAATGCAAAACAATTATTATCAATCTTTGGATTAATTCCATTGGTTTTTGCCTCGTTCGTTATGGTTAATGCGAACAGAGTTGGTGTATTATTTGATCCATTATCTGGTGGTGTACAAGATAACTTGTTACAGGAAGGGTTACAGATTAAAGCACCATATCAAACAGTTTATGAATTAAATACGGAAGTATACGAAATTACGTTTGATAATATTTCAGTACAAACAAGTGAATCACAATGGGTTAAGACTCAAATTCAAATTCAAGTATCAATTGACAAAAACAGAGCATTTGATTTCTTTAAGAAACATAGAGATAAAGACTTTTCTCAGATTCAATCTATCTTAAAATCAACTACTCAAAAAGAGTTAGAGATTATAGCGACTGGATACTCTGTATATGATGTATTGGGTGCATCTAGAGCGGATGTTATCAATCAAGCAGCGGCAGCCTTAGAATCTGAATTAATTAAAGACGGTATTATACTACACCGTTTAATTTTAGTAGATACTGACGCAGGTGAAGAAATTGAAGCAGCAATCGCTAGAGAGGCTGCATTGAAAAAGGAAGCTGAAGCTGCACAATGGTTACGTACGAAGGCCGAAGAAGAAGGTGCTGCGAAAGTAATCGAAGCAGAAAAAGCTGGGGAAGCATTAGTAATAAGTGCTACAAAAGAAGGGGAAGCATTAGTAATTAGCGCTCAAAAACAAAAAGAAGCGAATGAATTGTTAACTCAATCTTTAACTCCTGAAGTATTAGAAAAAATGCGTATCGACTTATACAGTGAAAAATGGGATGGAGTATTGCCGTTAGTAGTATCAGGTGATGGTTCAGGTTTAATCATTGATATTAGTGGTTTAGATGGTATTGAAGAAGAAGTACCAGCTGAATAATTTAATGTAGGAACTTAGTTCAAACTAAGTTCCTTTTGTTATATAATAAATACGGGAAGAATTACAGGTGAACAAGATGGAAAAGATAAAACTACATATTGATGAAATCAAACCACAACAACATTATTTATCAAGACAAAAATTAGAGGCGTTATTGCCATTTGATCCAGGGAATTACGGCAATATATATGTCTTATCAAGGAATGGTAAATATTTTTGCGTAGATGGGCATCATAGATTAATGTTGTTAAAAAAAGCTGGTGTTGAACATGTAGAGTGTGTAATAGATCCAGAGGATCAAGAAAATGTACTTTACCATAAACTCGCTGATGAAGCAGAGGCATTAGGAATTAACACTATCTTAGATTTACAATCTAGAGTTGTGTCAAATGAGGAATTCCAAATTAGATGGGTTGAAAAATGTCAGAAGTTGTTGATGGAACTTCTGTAAAATATGAGTAGCGAGGGGGTTTCGTATGGAATTTGTAAAAATATCAAAGGAAATTAAAGATGCTTTTTTAAGATTTAACGCTGAGTTTGAAGCAGCTGGGGAGAAGGTTATTCCATATTCAGGTGGACTGCATGGTAAGACATTTGAGGAGTTCTTGATTATTACTCATAAATATGAGATAGGAGACTTACCGGATCCTACGCATGTATCAAGTACTACTTTTTTCTTTATGGATGCTGAGAAGATTGTTGGTGCAATTAGTATTCGTCATTCATTGACTGATTATTTATTAAAGTATGGTGGACATATAGGATATGGTGTTGTACCTAGCGAACGTGGGAAAGGTCTAGCAACTAAGATGTTGGAGTTTGGAAAAGACTTCCTTAAAACAATGGGTGTTGAAAAAGCATTGTTAACATGCGATAAAGATAATCCCGCCAGCAGAAAAGTAATAGAAAAATGCGGTGGTATATTTGAAAATGAAATTGAGAGTGACAAAAGAATCACACAGAGATTTTGGATAGAACTATGAAAAAGAAAGTAACTGAGTGAATTGATAGGATGTTAGTAGACACATAAAAAATATGTGCACTAACATCCTTTTCTTATACAATAAAGATGGAGGTGGAAGTATGGGTAGACCAAAGGGTGGAAAGAATAAACATTGGACACAAAAGGAAAAATTGCGAATTGTAAAAAAAGTAGTTGATGATTTACGCAGTCAAACAGAAGTGGCTAAGGAGGAAGGAATAAACGGAGGTATGCTTCATAGATGGGTCAAAAAATATCAAGATTCTGGAGAAGCAGGATTAATTAATAAGAGAAAACCAGGGAATCCTTTCGCAAAGTATCATATGAAAAAGAATCTAACTCGCGAAGAGGAGTTAGAGTACGAAAATATGAAACTGAGATTGGAGAATGAACTGTTAAAAAAGGGATTAACCTTGGAGGAGGTAATTACTCGACTAAAGAAATAAAAAGAAAAGTGTATGAAGTAATTGAAATGTTTACAGATACATTTAACATAAAAGCACTATGTATATTTTTTAATGTTTCAAGAAGTGGATATTATAAGTGGCTGAAGAGAAAAGGGTTAGTAAATCGATATGAACAAAACCGAAAAGATTTAATGCAAATAATCCTAGAAACACACAAAAAGGATGTAACTATGGGATACAGAGCTATTAATGAGTGGATATTAGAAAATTATGGATGGATCGTATCAAATTGGCTTGTACACAAGGTATGTAGGGAATTAGGCATAGTATCCAGAGCTAGAAAACAATGGAAGAAACCAAAGAGCGAACACATAGATTTTCCAAACCTAATATGGAAAGATTGGAGTACTAAAAGACCATTTGAAAAGATTGTATCTGATACAACTTCATTCTTCCATAAGAAAACTAGAAAGATGTATGAAATGACATTTTATGTTGACGTATTCAATCATGAAATTGTTGGTTATGCCATTGGAGATTTTAAGAATGGGAACAATAAGAAGGTTCATTTTCAAGCATTAAGTAATATGATCGAGATGAAAAAGAAAAGAGGCTATACAAAACAGGAGACAATTCTCCACACCGACCAAGGTACTGTATACGCCTCAAGAGACTTCAATGAAGCTCATAAAAATTATAACATAACTAGATCTATGTCTCGTTCAGGAACTCCAACAGACAATCCGATCATTGAGTCATTCAATAGTTGGTTTAAGCCAGTATTATTTCTTACATTTGAAGTGAATCAGCACTTAGACTATAAGGGAATCATACTAGATTGCGTTAGATATTGGAACAATGAAAGAAAAACTCACAAAATTGGATATAAAAACCCAGTTCAATATAGAACTGAACTAGGTTTTGTTTAGAAATTTTATTTTTGTGTCTACTAACTCTTTACTAGAGCA
>PPCM01000808.1_pt1 | contig 19597 bp, 23 predicted proteins | sample 1555541 | NCBI WGS metagenome assembly PPCM01 (sample SAMN05284479, study PRJNA326546) | Marine sediment metagenome, whole genome shotgun sequencing project. | isolation source: marine sediment | place: Germany: Wadden Sea | collected 2012-09-05 | reverse complement strand
TGATCAATAACTTGTGGTGATAGTTGCATTGGTCACCTCTATCTTAGTTTTTTATTTATATATTCTACTAATTCAGTTAGTGCTACTGTATCTTGTTCCATTGTATCTCTGTCACGTACAGTAACCGTTCCATCATTCTTAGTGTTATCATCAATTGTGATACACCAAGGAGTACCGATAACGTCTTGTCGTCTATAACGTTTACCGATTTTACCAGTGTCATCATAAGAAGTCATAAATTCTTTTGCTAACATTTTATAAACTTCTTCTGCCTGTTCACCGTGGTATTTTTTAATTAATGGTTGAACACTCACTTTATATGGTGCGATTGAAGGGTGAAGTCTTAATACTTCTCTCGTATCATTCTCTAATTCCTCTTCATCATAAGCTTCTGATAATACCATTAAAGCAGCTCTATCCGCTCCAACCGTTGATTCAATAACAAACGGAGTGTATTTTTCATTTGTCATAGGATCTTGATACGTTAATGCTTTACCAGAATGCTCCATATGTTGAGTTAAGTCAAAATCCGTTCTATTATGCGTACCGTTTACTTCTCCCCAACCCATTGGGAATAAAAATTCGATATCTGTCGCGGCTTTTGCGTAGTGAGCTAACTTCTCATGATCTTTGTATCTTAAGTTTTCTTCCTTGATACCAATAGACATAAAGTATTCTTTTGCATAGTTTTTAAAGAATTCATAATTGTCCATATCCGTTCCAGGCTTACAGAAGAATTGGTATTCCATTTGTTCAAATTCAATTGTTCTGAATGTGAAGTTACCTGGTGTAATTTCATTTCTAAACGCTTTACCAACTTGTCCAATTCCAAATGGTACCTTTGCTCTCATAGAACGTTGTACATTCGCGAAATTTACAAACTGACCTTGAGCTGTTTCTGGTCGTAAGTAAATAACATCTTTATCTCCAGTAACACCTCTATATGTTTCAAACATTAAATTAAATTCTCTAATATCTGTAAAGTTTGTAGACCCACATTTTGGACATTTGATATCATTGTCTTTAATATAGGTAGCCATTTCTTCTTTAGTCCATCCATCAGCTCTCACTTCAGAATCAAAATCTTCAATTAAGTTGTCTGAACGATGACGTGTATTACAGTCTTTACAATCCATTAAAGGATCACTAAAAGACCCAACATGTCCTGATGCTACCCAAACCTTCGGATTCATCAAAATTGAAGCATCAATCCCGTAACTGCTTGGGATTTCTTGTATAAACTTCTTCCACCATGCTTTTTTAACATTGTTTTTAAGTTCAACACCTAATGGTCCGTAATCCCAAGTATTAGCTAATCCGCCGTAAATTTCACTTCCTTGATATATAAATCCATGCGTTTTACAAAACGCAACTAATTTTTCCATTGTAATCTTTGACATATTGCCCCTCCAAGTCTTATTTATGCACTTTTTAACAACTTATATTATAACATATTAGACTATTCGTTTCTATATCTTACAAGTAAATAAGGTAAGAAAACCTTACCTTAATACCCAATAATATTATTAAGTAAATCCCTCGACTTACTTCTGTAATTTAAATAATGTTCATAATACTGATCAATGATCAACCTTGTTTGTCTTCTATCTATTTCAAAGACACCTTCATATTGATATTGATACAACTTATATAGTCCCACAATGACATTACTGTCTTTAATCGTAAATCTTGAAACATGATTATGACAAACCATTCCGCCTTTGTACACATCAAATCCTACTCGTTCTTCTGCGTCACATTCAACGCATCTACCAAAGACAGGAGCCAACCCCATTAAGTATAAGTATTTTAACTCAAATACAAAAGTCATAAACTCCGGATCCATTGTAACGATGAATTCATCTAAGATTTTTGAAACGAAATCATATAATCTTTGATAATCTAATTCGTTGGACATCTTATACACTAACTCAAATATATGACCAGCAAATGTTTGCATTTCTAAATCAGTCTTTATCTTCTCATAATCATCAATAACATCGCCGTTTAATAAAACTGGTAAGTTTGCTGATTTAGATTTGTTAAAGGAAATCTTTGTTAGTGTCAATGTTAAGTGTCTTATCGGACTCTTGATTTTTTTTGCACCTTTCGCAAGTAAACTTTGCATGCCATAAGGTGTTAATAAATATAAAATTTTGCTTGAATCAGAATAATTAATGGTCTTGATAATAATTCCTTCATACTCATTCATTAATAGTCGTCCAGTTTATATCCAAACTCATTTAATCTGGATTCGTTGTTACGCCAGTCTTTTTGCACTTTAACCCACAGGTCTAAAAATACCGGTGTGCCTAGTCTTTTTTTTATCTCTTTTCTAGCTCTTGTACCAATCTTTTGTAACATCGAGCCTTGCTTACCAATAATGATCCCTTTTTGCGATTTTCTCTCGATGATAATGTTGGCATTGATATTTAAGAAGCCTTCGTCATCTTTTTCCATCGATAATACTTGTACCGCAACACTGTGAGGTATCTCTTCTTTTGTTAATTGAAGAATTTTTTCTCTAATGATTTCCTGAATAATAAATTTTTCAGGATGATTTGTAATCACATTGTCCGGATAATACTTCGGTCCTTCTTTTAATTGTTTTTTGATAACATTGATTAAATGATCAATATTATCTAGAGTTATTGCTGAGATTGGTATAATTTCATCAAAGTTGAAGTTTTGGGAATATTTTAAAATAGTTTCTAATACTTCATTTTTATTTTTTGCTAAATCAATTTTATTAATCAGTAAATAAACAGGAGCTTCGCTTCGTTCTAAAAACTCCATGATGTATTTATCTCCTCTACCAATCGGTTCATCAAAAGGTACCATAAAAAGAATTAGGTCAACATCTTTTGTACTAGTCGTAGCCATCGAATTGATTACTTTTCCCAATTCGTGTTTTGGTTTATGAATCCCAGGTGTATCGATGAAAACGATTTGTGCTTCTTCATCTGTATATATACCCTGAATTGTATTTCTAGTAGTTTGTGCTTTATCACTCATAATTGCAATTTTTTGCTTTAAAACACCATTGATAAATGTACTTTTACCAACATTAGGTCTACCAACAATTGTTACAAAACCAGACTTAAACATCTAAATCCTCCGGTCCAAATGAGAAAGGTAATAACTTCTCAATTGTAGTTTCTTGAACTTTACCACTTAAACTCGCCATATATAATGGCGCTTTTTTCGGTACTAGTTCGTTGATTACTTGACGACATGCACCACATGGAGCTCCGATTTCCTCTTTACCACCAGCAATGCTCATCGCTACGATATCTTCCTTTTTGTATCCAAGTGTTCTAGCAGTAAATAACGCTGTACGCTCGGCACAATTGGTTAAACCAAATGATGCATTTTCTACATTAACACCCGTTACTATTGTTCCATCTTTCATTTCTATCGCTGCACCAACAGGATAGTTTGAATATGGTGAATATGAGTTATCGCTTGCTTTAATAGCTGCTTTGACTAATTTGTTCATATTCACACCTCCGTTTTATATTTTTTTACTGAAACAAACAACACGCTCTTCTTCGGTAAAACCGATCTTTTTATGAAACGCAATTGATGCTTCATTATCTATTTCAACATCGCTACCCATTTCACTGCAACCTTTTGAAAGAGCATATTTTTTAGCTTCTTCTACTAATGTTTTAGCGATGCCTTCTTTTCTTCTTGTTTTTGTTACCACTATACCTTCAATAAACCCTACTGGACTAGAATGCGTTCCTGCAACATAATCTGTACGTAATGAAACTTGAATCCAACCTACTAGACTGTTGTCAAAGTATCCGATTAATATGTCCTTTTCAGATGTCATAAGATCGTTGAATTCTTTGACTTTTTCTTCTTCTGTTAATTTCCATAGTTCTTCTACTAAAGTTGCCCATGCAGAAAAATCTTGACCATTTAAAAATCGAATCATTATTCCATCTCTAAAATACGATCTTGTAAATCGAACATTTCTTTGTATTCTTCATCTGTCATATGGTCATAACCAATTGAATGTAAAAATCCATGTACAAACATAAAACTCATTTCTACTTCTATAGAGTGGTTAAACTCTTTTGCCTGTTCTTGTACTTTATCGATGGAAATAAATATATCACCGAGATATTCGCCTTCTCCAGGGAAGGTTAATACATCAGTCGCATAGTCCTTATTTCTATAATTAAGATTCATTGTATGAATTTCTTGATTTGTTAAGAAAATAAAACTAATTTCCTTATCTTCTATTAATCCCATATATTGATACGCATTTTTAGTGATTTTTTCACCCAATACTTCAAATGAGGATACATCATATTCAGTTCTGTTGAAAAAACTAATTTCGATCATCTTCGTATTCTTCATACTTTCTTAAAATTTCTTGTACTAAAGGATGTCTAATAACATCTACTCTATCGAATTGAATTAAACCAATTCCTTTGATATCTTTTAATAGTTCTGCAGATACAATCAACCCTGATTTTGATTTACCTGGTAGGTCAATTTGTGTTGTATCACCTGTTACTATCATTTTTGAGTTGTGTCCTAAACGAGTTAAGAACATTTTCATTTGTGCTTCAGTTGTATTTTGAGCTTCATCTAATATGATATAGGCGTTTTCTAATGTTCTACCACGCATGTAAGCTAATGGTGCAATTTCGATAATGCCTTTTTCTAAGTAATCTTCAACCATCTCTTTTCCTAATACATCGTATAATGCATCATACAATGGTTGTAAGTACGGATCTACCTTTTCTTTTAAATCCCCTGGTAAGAATCCTAAACTCTCCCCTGCCTCTACGGCAGGTCTTGTAAGAATAATTTTTGTAATCTCGTTATTCTTTAGTTTGTTTAAACCATAAATTACAGCTACATACGTTTTACCAGTACCAGCTGGGCCAGTTGCGAACACTAAATCGTTATTATTAATTGATTTTAAATAATTAATTTGTTGTAGTGATTTTGCATATAGTGTTTTCCCTTTATGAGTTCTAACAATAGGAATACGTTTAGAATACAGTTTTAAAGATTTTTCAATTTTATTGTCTATTGCCATGTTACATAAATAGGTAACATCTCTATCAGTAATTGATATATCTTTTGCATAGATGTCTTTTAGGGCAGAAAATACTTCCTCAATTCGAGAACGTGTTTGCTCATTTTCACTAGATACTAAAATCTCTTCACCTCTAGTTGAAATCTGACAATCAAACAATCTTTCAATGATTTTTAAGAAAGAATCGTTTTGTCCTACTAAGACTTGTGCTTCGTTAAAATTTTCAAATTTTACATTAAGTTTATTCAGTACCATTTAATCCCTCTTTTCTTATACTTTATTATATCAAATATAAAGAACTTATAGAGATAAAAAAGAGTATATTAAATATACTCTCTTTGATTTAGAATTTTTTCTTACGTGCGTTTTCTTTCAACTTTTCTCTACGAGAAACACTGGGTTTTACATAACCGAAACGACGTTTTTTGATTTCATTTAAGGTACCTGATTTAATTAAGTCTCTTTTGAATCTTCTTAACGCGTCATCGATCGTTTCGTTTTCACGAACTTGTGTTTTAGGCATATGTGTCCCTCCCTTCAAGTTGGTCTACATAAAATTATAACGTATATATATGTGGATGTAAAGTATTAATTTATCTTTATTTTTAGACATCTTTAATTGATGATTTTGGGTAATTTGGAACATCTATAATTACCGGGATAATATCACCTTTTTCAGCGTCTAAATCACCCTCTACTCTTAGATAATTAGACGTATACCCAGTAACTGGGGTGCTTTTCTCCACGATTATGTCTAATTCCACTCCTTGGAACTTTTTAGAATATTCTTTTGCGAGTTTTTTACTTAACTCCATTAGGACATGAACTCGTTCCGTTTTAATAGATTTATCTAAATCTTTTAGCTTAGCAGCTGGTGTTCCGTTTCGTTTTGAGAATGGAAAAACATGTAGTTCATTTAGTTTAATTTCTTCAATAAAAGCTGCTGTTTCCTTAAATAATGTATCAGTTTCAGTTGGATATCCTACAATTACATCTGACGTCAGAGAAATATCAGGATTAATTGAACGGATATAGGCAATTCTATCTCTAAAGAAAGAAGTATCGTATTTTCTATTCATATCTAATAAGATTTGATCTGTTCCTGACTGTAGAGGAATATGGAAGTGATTTGCCAAAACAGTTGATTCTTTTGTCAACTGCACCAATCGATTAGTAATTTCATTTATCTCAATAGAAGATATTCTTAATCGATGTAGACCTTCTATTTTTATCAACTCTTCTACAAGTTCCGTTAATGAACTTTCGATGTCCTGACCATATTTACCAGTATGAATACCCGATAGAATAATTTCTTTATAGCCATTTTGTACAAGTTCTTTTGCTTCTTCTATTACTTTGTTGAACTCTTTACTTACTACTTCTCCTCTAGCGAATGGAATAATACAGTAGTTACAGAAATTGTCACAACCGTCTTGTATTTTTAAAAATGCTCTTGTATTTTCTGTATATGATTTAACGCTTAAATCGTCAAATACCTTAGTTAACTTCGAAACGACGTTCAACTGATGTCTTTCTTCTACTACTTGATCTACTAATTGTAGAATCTCTTTTCTATTTTTTGTCCCTGTAATAATATCAACTCCATCAATTTTAGCTAACTCCTCAGGTGCAACTTGAGCGTAACATCCCATTACTACCACGACTGCATTTTCGTTTTTACGAACTGCATGTCTTGTGGTTTTTCTACTTTTAGAATCTGCTTGATTTGTTACAGTACATGTATTGATGATGTAAACATCAGAAACTTCTTCAAATGAAACTCTTTCATAACCAGCTTCTTTGAAAACTTCCCAGACGCTTTCTGTATCATATGTATTAACTTTACAACCTAATGTATAAAATGCTATCTTTGGCAATCTATTCACCCACTTCTATTGAATAACCGACAACACTCATAATAAATAACGGTGCTGTTTCGGCTCTTAAAATTCTTTTTCCTAGTGTAATTTCTTGATAACCACACTCTACTAAGTATTCTAACTCTGTTGAATCAATTCCACCTTCAGGACCTACGATAAATATCGCATTCTCAGTTAGGGAAGTGATGTTTTGATGTTCATTAGAGTTTTCATATGCAAGAAACTTATTTTTGTATTTAAGTTTCCCAACTTCTTTTATCGTCATAGGTTCATGGACTGTAGGGATTTTTAATCTATGTGACTGTTCTGCAGCCTCTTTCGCAATCTTATTCCAGCGGTCTAACTTCGTATCTTTTGCTTTTACAATAGAACGCTTCATCTTAATTGGAATAATTGACGAAACGCCTAATTCAGTCAGTTTTTGGATCAAAAAGTCAATCTTCTTGTTTTGCATCATACCAATACCGATTGTTATTTCAACGGGTAGTTCATTTGATTCTAACTCTCCCATTAATTCTACAACAACTACATTGTCTTCAAAACCGATGATTTCAGCGACATGCGCAGATTCTTGATCTGAGACAATGATATTATCTCCAAAATTCATACGCATTACATTTTTTATATGATGATAGTCTTCTGCTATATGTACGGTATTACTATTGATCTTGTCTTTAATAAAATATCTTTGCATATATTCCACCCTTTTCTTCGGTACATATTATATCTATGAAATGAAAAGAATGCAAAGAATAACCTTCGCATTCTAAATTTTTATCTTTGGAAACGTACGACACCATCCACAAACACATAACTTGGTTTTGTCATGATCTCGAATGGATTCCCATCCCAAACAACAATATCAGCATCTTTTCCGACTTCAATACTACCTATTCTATCGTCTACTTCATTAAATTTAGCAGCATAAATAGTCATTGCCTTAATTGCTTGAAGTTCACTTAAACCTTCTCGAATCATTAAACCTGTCTGAATTTTAGTTTCACTTAAAGGAATAACTGGTGCGTCTGTCATAATCGAAAATTCGACACCAGCTTTTTCCAAAATTCCAGTCGTTAAGAATGATTTATTTCTAAGTTCATATTTAGATTTATTTCCCCATGTAGGTCCTATAATAACTCTTACCTTATCTTTTACTAATTGTTCCACCATTAAATGTGATTCTGTAGCGTGTTCAATTGTATAGTTTAATCCAAATTCTTTGGCAATACGAATCGCTGTTTGTATATCATCCGTTCTGTGGGCATGAATTTTAACCATTAATCCATCAAACACTCTTGCTAATGATTCTAACTTCGGATCAAATGCTGGTTTTTCGCTATCGTTATTAGTATTGTTAATCTTTGTATGGTATTCCTTAGCCTTACGTAGTTCTGTGCGCATTACAGCTGCAGAAGCCATCCTCGTTGAAGGAGACACTTTTTTACCACTATAAACTCTTTTTGGATTTTCTCCTAAGGCCATTTTCATCGCAACTTCTTCTTTGATGACCATATCATCAATAGTTGCACCATACGTTTTTAACATCGCAAACGTACCACCGATCACATTAGCGCTTCCAGGTCCAGTAGAGACAGCTGTAACACCATTTTGTAACCCTGCTTCAAAAGCTTCATCTAAAGGATAAATTGAATCGATCCCGCGTAAATGAGGGGTCGAAGGTTCTGTCATCTCGTTTGTATCATTTCCTTCAAATCCGATTCCTTCTTCCCAAATACCTACATGGCAATGAGGATCAATTAAGCCGGGAGTTACCATCATACCTTTTGCATCAATTATTTCACAATCAATGGATAAGTTTTCACCAATTTGTTTGATTCTTCCATCCTCGATTAGAATATCTCGTGTTTCATAGTTAATATCAGCAGCTGACACCAATAAAGCATTCTTAATTAACATCATAAATTTTCTCCTTATATGTACTATAAATTTGTGCAAGCATTATAAAATAGTAAATGCTTGTTAATATGACCAATGAGTTTAAGTTCCATTTTACCAATATGAATAACCAATATCCAATTACCCAAAAGTTTTTATCTAATTTAAACACTTTATAAGATTTACAGATCATAATAATAGTCATTGTTCCAATAATCAAAACACCTAAAATCCCCGCAGAACCTAATATTTCTATCACCATATTGTGTGCATTAAAATTGGTTGCACCAAAATAGTAGTACGTAGATGGTCCTATACCAGTTATTAAGTTTCTTGGTGCGGCGGTTACCATATTTATGATATCAGACCATAGTTTAATTCTTCCTGAAGAAACTGCATTTATCGTTACAGCACCATCACCAAGTTCAGATACTCTCGTAATCCAACTAAACTGATGAAACATCGTCGAGGATGCAAATGCGATTAAAAATATAGAAACTAGTGTAAGAATTGTTTTTTTGTTACCACCATTTCTATAATAAAGGAACATTGTTACCAAAAAACTAATAGGCAATGCAAATCGCATTGTTGTAACATCTACGTAAAATGCTAGTACTAGTAAAAGTGTGGTTAATATAATGCTTTCCCTTGTTAATTCTTCTTTTATTATTGAAAACACTAAGATTAAATACAAAATTGCAAATGGTTCCGTAGCGTAATTTGGATTACCAAAACCGTACATAATTGTGTTTGGATTGACCAAATCAATAATAACCATAATGACTCCAATTGCGATATGAGTCCAATATATGAGATTCATCATTTGCTTTGTAAATATTTTGTTAAAATACATCGTAATCATGACAAAGAATAAGCCAATGTAGATATATGTTTGTAGTCCTAAAAAGGCAGGTACTCTACCATGAATCATTGCGATTCGTAAATGAACTGCAAATACAGATTCTCCTGATGCTCGCAATACATTTGTGTATATTATTAACAAGAATAATAAGTAAAGTATTGATTCATGTAATAAAAATTTTAACGATACCTGCTCTTTTCTGTGAAGTAAAAAAGTTGGTATCAACATCACTCCAATGAATGTTGTTAATAAAACCATTCTCAATTGATAATCTCCTATTGTAGGAGAGATAAATGGTAGTGCGCAATATATAATTATTGCGACATACTTTAATATGTTTAATGGTTCAAATATGCTTTTTTTCATATAGTCTCCTCATCTTTCAACTTATTATAACAAACTAAGATAGAAAAAAAGTTAGCGAAATGCTAACTTTTATATTTATTTGAATATGTTCCAGAATTTGTTCCAAGCATTTGTACTTGTTTCATCTGTTTTACTCAGTTTTTTCAGTAATGAACGTTGTTCTTGATCTAGTTTTTCCGGTGTTACGACTTTAACAACTACGTGTTGATCACCAGTACGATGACCGTTAACGTTTTTAACACCTTTACCTCTCATTCTAAATCTTGTTCCAGTCTGTGTTCCAGCAGGAACTTTCAACTTAACATCACCGTGAATGGTTGGTGTTTGAATTTCTGCACCTAATGCAGCTTGACTAAATGTGATTGGTAATTCAATTACGATATCATCATTGACTCTTTCAAACACTTCATGTGGCTTCACATTAATAACAATATATAAATCACCAGCAGGTCCACCGTTAACCCCACCTTCCCCTTTACCAGAAAGACGAATTTGTTGGTTATTACTAATACCTGCAGGAATATTCACTTCTACTTGTTTGCGATTTATAACACTACCATTACCATTACAGTTAGAACATTTACGTTTGATTTTTTTACCAGTACCACCACAGTGAGGACAAGTTGTCTGTGTTCTTGTTACACCGAACAATGTTTGTTGTTGACGATAAACTGTCCCTGTACCATTACAGTGATTACACGTTTCAATATCACTTTTTGAATGTGCTCCACTACCGTGACAAACGTGACATTCTTCTTGTACATCTAACTCTATTTTTTTCTTTACACCAAAGCAAGCTTCTTCGAACGTAATTGTCATACGTTTCGAAATGTCATGACCTCTTTGTGGTGCATTTGGATCTCTTCTACTTGGTCTTCCACCAAAGAATGATGAGAAAATATCTTCAAACCCACCAAATCCTTGACCTTGGAATCCACCGAATCCACCTTGACCTTGGAAATTCATACCTTCATGACCAAATTGATCATATTGGCTTCTTTTTTCAGTATCACTCAACACAGCATATGCTTCTTGAATTTCCTTGAATTTAGCTTCAGCGTTCGGCTCCTCAGAAACATCTGGGTGATATTTCTTAGCTAAAGTTCTGAATGCTTTTTTAATTTCACGTTCATCAGCACTCTTACTTACGCCAAGAACATCATAATAGTCTCTTTTACTCATTATGTTTCACCTCTACTAAGAAAAGAACCCTAAGGCTCTTTTTCTATTCAACTTCCTCGAAGTCTGCATCAACAATATCATCTGCTGTTTCAGTTTGACCATTTGCTTGGTCTCCTTGAGCAGCTTGTGCTGCTTGTTGAGCTTTTTGATACACTTTAGTTGCAACACCTTGTGCCGCTTTTTCTAATGCTTCTTTTTTTGCTTTGATATCATCCATATCAGTTCCTTTTAACGCTTCCGTTAACTCTTCTGATTTCGTTTCAATATCATTTTTCTCTTCTTCAGTAACTTCTTCTCCTAAATCTTCAACAGATTTTTTAGCAGCGAAGATTAATTGATCTGCTTCATTTCTTAAATCAGCTTCTTCTTTACGTTTTGCATCCGCTTCAGCATTTTCTTCTGCTTCACGTACCATTCTATCAATATCATCATCGCTTAAACCAGTATCTGATTGGATTGTGATTTTTTGCTCTTTTTGAGTACCTAAGTCTTTTGCAGTTACATTAACGATACCATTTGCATCAATATCGAATGTTACTTCGATTTGAGGGATTCCTCTTGGTGCAGCCGGGATATCAGTTAACTGGAATCTACCTAATGTTTTGTTATCCATCGCCATTGGTCTTTCACCTTGTAATACGTGAATATCAACAGCAGGTTGATTGTCAGCAGCTGTACTGAATACTTGTGACTTATTTGTTGGGATTGTTGTATTTCTTTCGATTAATTTTGTAAATACATTACCCATTGTTTCGATACCTAATGAAAGAGGAGTAACGTCTAATAATAATACGTCTTTAACATCACCAGCTAAAACTCCACCTTGGATAGCGGCACCCATAGCTACTACTTCATCAGGGTTAACACCTTTACTAGGGTCTTTACCTAATTCTGCTTTAATTGCTTCTTGTACTGCAGGGATTCTTGTAGAACCACCTACTAATAATACTTGATCAATATCGTTAGAAGTCATTTTCGCATCTCTAAGTGCGTTTCTAACCGGTGTAATAGTTTGCTCTACTAAATCATGAGTTAATTCATTGAACTTAGCTCTTGATAACGCCATATCGAAGTGCATTGGACCATTAGCTCCAGCGCTGATGTATGGTAAGTTGATTTGTGTTGATGTAACACCACTTAGCTCTTTTTTAGCTTTTTCTGCAGCATCTTTTAAACGTTGCATAGCCATTTTATCATTTGCTAAATCAAAGCTATTTTCTCTTTTGAACTCAGCTACCATCCAGTCAATAACTCTTTGGTCAAAGTCGTCACCACCTAAACGGTTGTTACCACTTGTTGAAATTACTTCGAATGTTCCATCTGCTAAATCTAAGATAGAAACATCGAATGTACCTCCACCTAAGTCAAATACTAAAATCGTTTGTTCTTTGTCTTGTTTGTCAATCCCAAATGCTAATGCAGCAGCAGTTGGTTCGTTAATAATTCTTTTTACTTCTAAACCAGCAATTTTACCTGCATCTTTTGTTGCTTGTCTTTCAGCATCATTGAAGTATGCAGGAACAGTAATTACTGCTTCAGTTACTTTTTCACCTAAATAAGCTTCTGCAGTTGCTTTTAAATTTTGTAAAACCATTGCACTAATTTGTTGCGGTGTATATTTTTTACCTTTAATTTCTTCTGTATGTGCTGTACCCATATGTCTTTTAATAGATGTTACAGTGTCTAAGTTTGTGATTGCTTGACGTTTTGCCACTTCACCTACTTGAATTTCATCACCTTTAAACGCCACTACTGATGGTGTTGTTCTTCCACCTTCTGGATTTGCGATTACTTTTGCTTCTCCTGCTTCCATTACAGATACACATGAATTTGTTGTACCTAAGTCAATACCGATTATTTTTCCCATTGTTATTCTCCTTTATCCTCTGTTTCATTATTTTCTACTTTATTTACTTTGACCATACTAGGTCTTAATACTCTATCTTTATACATGTAACCAGTTTGGAATTCTTCAGCTACGATGTCATCTTCTAAATCCGCTTCGTTACTAGTCATAACGGCTTGGTGGAAGTTTGGATCAAATTCTTTACCAACCGATTCGATCTTTTTTACGCTCTCATCCTCCAAGATAGAGTTTAACTGACTCATAATAAGTGACAATCCTTCTTTTAACGAATTATAGTCACCATCATTACTATTTAATGCTCTATTAAAATTATCGTTTAAATCGATTAACTTCATTAGAATATATTGTTGAGCGTACTTTCTTTCTTTCATACGCTCCTCTTGTGTTCTTCTTTTAAAGTTCTCTAACTCTGCTTGGTTTCGTAAGAACTTATCTTTTAAAGCATTTACTTCGTTTTGAAGAAGCTTAACATCGGAAACTCTTTCTTCAGTTATAGTTTCCTCCTCTTTTTCTAATACTTCTACTTCTTCAGTTGATTCAATTTCTTCTTGAATCGTCTCTTTTTCTTTTTCCATATCTACCCTCTTATTTATCAAAGTCACTCATATTCATCGCAATATACTCTAATAGTGGAATTACTTTACGATAATTCATACGTTTTGGCCCAATAACAGCTATTGTACCAATCTCACCAGTTGGAACCTGATATGGTACAGAAATCAATGTGCAGTCTTCCATATATTCTAACTTGTTTTCTGAACCAATTTTAACAGTAACACCTTTAGAAGTTTTATCGATGATGCTAAATATTTCTTCATTATCAATCGCTTCAATAAACGATCGAACCTTATTTACATCATTAAATTCAGGCTCATATAATAAGTTGTATTGTCCACTCATGAAACGTTGCTCTTGATTAAATTTGCTGAATGCTCTTACAAATGCTTCAATCAATGTCTGATGGTATTTTAAATATTCTTTTAACTCAAGACTATTTAGCTCATAAGCTAGTTTTCTTGAAATATCTCCAACAGGTACATTCACTAAAAATCCATTTAAAATTTTAATTACATTTTGTAACTCGCTAATCTCCATACCGTCCAAGAATAACTTTCTCTTCTCAACATGTCCTGTATCCGTAATAATCAGAATTAAAGCTTCATTAGGAGCTATCTTAATTAGTTCAATTTTTTTAACCAAACTTCTTTTATTAGATGGTCCTAAAACCATCGACGTATAGCTAGTTAACTCACTTATCATATCAAGAGCACGGTTGATTACATCATCGTTTCCTAAAATATGACTACCTAACACTTCATCTGCTTTCGGATAGTTTGAATCTTTTGGTTTATTGATCCTTAGAATTTCATCTACATAATATCGATATCCCATTTCAGAAGGAATTCTACCACTTGAAGTATGAGTCTTTTCTAAATATCCCAATTCCTCAAGTGAAGCCATCTCATTACGAATCGTTGCACTAGAGACATTTAAATCTTCCCAAATCTCTCCTTTTGAACCCACAGGTTCAGCAGTACTAACAAACTCTTCAATAATGGTTTTCAATATCAATGATTTTCTATCTGTCAACATAAAATCACCTCTTTAGCACTTCTATATTCATATTGCCAACTATATATTAACAAAGAGTGCTAGCATTGTCAACGAAAGAGTGCTAAAAAGTAAAAAAGTAGCATCGCAATCACATAAAATGATTACATACTACTTCTGTTTTACTTCAAATAAGGATTTCTTTCCTTTATGATTTTGAACTTTGCTTTACCGCCGTGACCAGGATAAATAATGGTTTCATTACCAACAATTTCTAACAATAATTTTAAAGATTTTTGAATCTCAGACATATTACCACTAAATAGATCTGTTCTCCCAATAGAATCGATAAATAATGTGTCTCCTGATAACAAATGTTGTCCTAATTGTATACAAACAGAACCCTTAGTGTGTCCAGGTGTATGAATTATTTTATACCTTAATCCGGCAAATTGTTTCAAATCATCGATATCATTAAACTCGATGTGATCATATGTTTCCATATTACCAATCATTGATGAATAAGAATATTCTGGTTTTGTTACTATTTTTAAATCATCCTTCGAAACATATACGGGTACATGTAAATCCCTAATACCCATAATATGATCATAATGTCCATGTGTCAAAATAATGTAGTTTAAGTTGTACTTTGCCAGTTCTTCTTTTAACTCTGGTCCGATCATACCTGGATCAACCAGTACACAATCATTTTGATGAATAATCATATATGTATTTACGCCAAAGTTTGGTGCTAAGAACTGTTCGAATTTTTTGATCTTCATAAAAAAAGAAGCTACCCGCTTGTAACTAGCAGGTAACTATTTTTTCTCTTTATGTAAAGTAGATTTTTGACATCTAGGACAATATTTGTTCATTTCAATACGTTCTGGATTGTTTTTCTTATTCTTTTTAGTAAGATAATTCCACTCTTTACATTCTGTACATTGCATAACAACATTTACGCGCATATCTCATAACCTCCAAACCTTACTGTAACAGTTTATTTCTACATATTTATACTATATTATTATACATTAATTCATTATAAATGCAAGATTATATACTCAAATTATGTATAATGATAGTAGGATATTTTACAGGAGTGAAACCTATGAAAAGAAAAGATACAAAAGTTATTAAAGTGAAGGATGTTTTTATCGGTGGACCAAACAAAATTGTGGTTCAATCGATGACAAATACTAGAACAAAAAATACAAATGCAACAATTAGTCAAATAGCCGATCTTGTAAACGCTGGATGCGAGATTGTGCGTATTGCGGTCTTGGATATGGAAGATGCTTTAGCTATCTCGGAAATTATAAAAAATAGCCCTATTCCAGTTGTTGCAGACATTCATTACGACTATAGACTAGCGCTAGAAGCTATTAATCAAGGGATACATAAACTAAGATTAAATCCAGCAAACATTAAAGATCAAGATAAAATCTCACAAATCGTTACAGCTTGTAGCAATAAGGAGATTCCAATTCGTATTGGTGTAAATTCAGGGTCATTTAAGGATCACAGCGATGTTGTAGATAGTATGGTCTCATACGCTGAAGAAAACATAAATTTATTAGAAAAGTTAGGGTTTACTGATATTGTATTATCTTTCAAATCATCAGACCTAGAAACTACTTTAGAAGTGAATAGGATTGCCTCTAAAAGATGGCATTATCCAATTCACGTTGGAATGACTGAGGCGGGTACTGAGTTTTCAGGTGGTATTAAGAACGCTATAGGCATAGGTATTCTTCTTTCAGAAGGTATCGGTGATACAATACGTGTTTCCATAACAGGAGATCCTGTTAAAGAAATAAAATACTGTAAAGAAATTTTAAAAACTCTTGGTTACAACAAAGGACCCAAGTTAATTAGTTGCCCTACATGTGGACGTTTGCAGTATGATATGGTGAAAATCGCTGAACAAGTAGAAAAATACTTAAACACGATTGAAAAGAATATCACTGTAGCTGTTATGGGCTGCAGTGTAAATGGTCCAGGAGAAGCAAAGCAAGCAGATATTGGAATTGCTGGTGGACGAGATGAAGTTTTATTGATTAAACACGGTAAAATCGTTAGAAAGATCAAAGAGAATATATTTGAAGAGTTAAAAAAAGAAATCGAGTCCTTTTAGACTCGATTTTATTCTTCTTCTGGTTCTTCATGAACAAAGTATAATAATTCCACACTAGCGACAAAATTTTCATACTCAGATTCTGGGTCTGTAAATACACCTATGTCAAAATAATTTAACACACTTGTTTGTTCAATTTTCTGTAATTCCTCAATATAGTTGTAAATATCTTGCTCAGTACCATCAAACACGATGATTACTGAATAGATTTGAATTGTTCTATCTAAATGTGCGTATATTGGATATTTTGATTTGTCCGCTAACCTATATAGTTTTTTAGATTCTAATCCTAATTGTACTTCAATTCGTTCTAGTTCATCAACAGTTGAACTCCAAGAGAATGAATCTCTTAATATATGACTAATTTCGTCGTATGTTGGTATTGAATCAGTATCATCAGTTATGTTTCCTAGTATTCCCAAAACTTCTTGTTGTCTCTGGAAATTTCTTCTTTCTAAATCTGATAACTCATCTTTTTTAGAATCAATATACAAATAACTAGAAGTAATTGCTGCTGCTACAAGTAAAACACCTAACACTATAAGTATCCATTTATTCCTCGTCATTGACAACCTCTCCTACCGTAAACTCTATGTTAATTTCTACAGTACCTGGACCAGCTGTTGAATACGTTACCGTCTCAATCCAGTATACATCCCATAGTCGTTCTATATATTTTAATAAAGCTTCATCAGATTCGGTATGCACTTCTATAAATAAAGTGTTATTCGAATGATCGTACTGATAATCAACAGGTTGTAATCCGTCGATTTGAATAGTTGTTAGGTTCAATAATCTATTTAATAAATTTCTTTGTGTCGAATCAATATAACGTAATGTATTATCAATCATTACGTCCTCATCATTTACAGTTTGACCATTTCTAATGGTCCATAAATAATCAGATTGTGTCGACAAGTGCGTGTATATAATCTCTTCGCTTTTTATCGAGTTTTCTATATCACGTAACGGCATATATACAAATCTAAATAATGTAGTTAAAACTAAAATTACCACAGTAACTAAAATAATAATTCTAGTTGTGTTTTTGTTTTCTTTAAACCCCGGTATAAGGTCAATCGTTAAGAATCTTTTACTCATAACATCACCACCTATAATGCATTGGCCATCGTCAACATATACTTGATATGTACATCGAATGGTATGTCCAGTTCAGGATCTAGGAATCGTATGTTTTCAATTCCTGTTTGATTATCTTCTCTTAATGATTTACAAATATGCTCATTTAACTCTAGATTTGATGTGAATGGTAATATAATTGCTGAAGTAATTGATACTTTACCTTGGTTTATATTCCACTCATAATAGTTATTCATTCGGTATATCTCGTCTTGAATTGTTTGAATAGCATTATCAAACGCATCATCCTTTAAATCCACTGTATTATCAAATATTACATTAAATACAGGAACATTTTCACTAAATATATTGATACTAATAATTTTATTGTAAATATTTACAAACATTAAGTTTGATTCATGATATTGCACATCTTTATTAAAGAAAAACATTTTATAACTAGCCAAAGCAGGAGCATCTGTTTTATGAACACGAAGACCTACATTTGAAAGCACAGTCATATAATCATTCATAATAGATTCACTTGTACTGATTACTACAGCTCTTGTTTCTCCTCCAACAGATGCAACGTCATAATCATAAATTGGATCGTTAAATGGTGTCGCACTTTCGGTTTTTACTTGTTTACTAACAAATGAAGAATAATTCCTAGGACTTACATCTTCAGGAATCTGAAATGTTGAATAAGTTATAACCTTCTCATGTAGTAATAAATTTGTTCTTCTCGCTTTAACGCTCGAATAAGACAAAACTGTTTCCACAAATTTTGTCAGTTTTTTTATATCCTTAATTCTACCGTTTTGAATCAAACCCTCAGGAATTTTGGCTGCACCATAATCCTTTAGTTTCGGAGAGCCGACTCTTTTTTCTACAAATATAAAATCAGTATCTGTAAAGTACACGTTTAAATCTGCCATAATCTATCCTCCGTAAAAACTAAAATACCAATTTAGAATTTCTAAACCATAAAAATACGAAACAAAAAAACCAATAGCAATGAAAGGTACAAATGGTAAATAAACATCTTCTTTATTTCGTATAAAAATAATTGAAAATACCCATCCAATCAAGGATGCAATAAATATTGAAAGTAATGTTAATTGCACTCCCAATATCAACCCTATTATACCATATAGCTTAATATCTCCTCCACCAAGGGCTTCTTTGTGCAGTACCTTTTCCATAACAAGTCCAAATAATAAAAAGAAACCAAAACCTACTACCCCGCCCAAAATATGGTCTAAGACACTAGTGTACGGAAAAAATATACGCACCGGTATCAATAATAAAGAAAACAACAAATATTGATTCGGTACTTCCATATCATAAAAATCGATTATTGCTAAAGATACCATCAATAATATACAGTAATACGCAATATATAGTTCAACACCTGTAAATAAGGTGTTGGAAATATATACTAATAAGAACACTGTAAGTAAAATTGTTGAAATGGTAAGTGCTTTGTTGTCTACATTTTTTCTTTTAAAAAATCTAATACCTTTAAATTTAAGTTTATCATTATGGTCTAACGAAATGAGGATTAGTACTATAGCGCTAATCAATATTGTACATAAGTAACTCATACTTCCCCTCCATATAATAAAGAAAGATATCCTCGGATATCTTTTTCTTTATATTAAAAATTTATTTGTAATTATGATAATCCTGCTACTTGTCCATCAAATGT
>PPCM01000806.1_pt1 | contig 19664 bp, 16 predicted proteins | sample 1555541 | NCBI WGS metagenome assembly PPCM01 (sample SAMN05284479, study PRJNA326546) | Marine sediment metagenome, whole genome shotgun sequencing project. | isolation source: marine sediment | place: Germany: Wadden Sea | collected 2012-09-05 | reverse complement strand
ATCGGCATCACCACGTTGGCGCCGCTCTGGAGGGCCCACTCCCGCCCGTCCTCCCGCAACGCCTGGAGGGCCGTCGCCGCGGCCATGTTGATGTCGGGCATGGAGAGACGGCACGTGGCGAGCATCCGGATGGTCTGGAGCAGCATGCCAGCCTTATCGTCCTCGGTCAGGTCGATCGTGTCCCGGCCACGCTCCGCCATCCAGTCTGCCGCCGTCGGTGTGTCGTTCTGCGGGACATACGGGCCGAGTCCCACCATGTCGACTCCGAGTTCCCGCATCATGTCGACGTCGTCGGCCAGGTCGGCCGTCGTCTGCCCCGGGAGGCCCGTCATGACGCCCGTTGCCACCTGGTAGCCCATCGACACGAGCGACTTGACGCACTTGAGCCGGGTGAGCCAGTCGTGGTGCCCGTCCTGGGGATGAAGGGTCGCGTACAGCGAGGGGTTGGACGTCTCCATCCGCAGCAGATAGCGGTCAGCCCCCGCCTCCCGCAGCTGCCCGTACTGCGCGTCGGTCAGCTCCCCGAGCGAGAGGATGAACTTGACATCGTCCCCCGTGATCTCTCGGGCTCGACGAAGCGTGTCGGCAACAAACTCGACCCGGTCCTGCGTCGGCACCTCGCCCGACTGCAGCAGGATGCCGGGGTACCGCTTGCCGTGGGCCCACTGGACGGTCTGCAGGATGTCGTCCTGGCTCATCTCGTAGCGCTCGGGGCTGGTTTGATCGCGGCGGATGCCGCAATAGTGGCAGTTCTTGGCGCAGTGGTTGGAGAACTCGATGATGCCGCGGAGATACACCTTGTTGCCGCAGATGTCACGCGTCAGTTGGTCTGCACGTGCGAACATGGCGCGATCCTCGGAAGCGGGCTTGTCGGAGAGGCATGTGAGCACCTCAGACCTCGTCAGGCCGTTCTTGGCTGTAGAGTACATGCTAGCAAAGCTAGACGCCCATGTGCTGGCCGATCTGAGGCTCGAGAGCATTCCTATCGTGGTCAACGGCTTTTGGCAACAAAATCAAATCTTTGCCCTGGGCACATGATGGCCAGTGCCTGCCACCTACCAACATCTACCCCCAGCCCCGAGCCATTCATTCTTAACTAATCGCGCCACCCGCTGTGAAATGCTGACGTTTATAGAGAATACTCGTGGGCCTCACGCGGCCCGCATGTCTACAATATTCCGCTCGCTCAGCCACCCGTCCGCGTCCAGCACGTCGTGCAGCTCGGCCGCGTTGGACAGTCTAATTCGCCCGTCGCGCCTCTCAAGAATGGTCACCAGTTGCCGGGACGACACTATTGGGAAGTCGTCCTCGGTACGGCCGGCCTGAACTATCACCTTGGCACCGACGGGGAACGACCCGACCAGTCGCGTCCGGTGGAGTCGCCTGTCGGTGGCGAGGGCCTCCATGCCGGTCATTGCATGTCCGACGTCCGCCGTGTCCCCGGCCTCGAGATTGCCCATCTCAAGCTTCTGCATCGCCGAAGACGTGCGGGTGCCAGACGATGCCGGACTGATGGTGGTTCGGGACAGACTGGTGGGGATTATACTCGATGTCTGCCGGTCATCGTCAACAGCGCGCCACGGGGATGGCGAAGGGGCGGGGGATCGCGGGATGCTGGTCAGCTGCCGCGCGACATCTGAGAACTCCAAGCTGCGCTGGGAGCCGCTGACGGCGCTGCTCGAGTACGATGTGGCGTCAAGGGATAGATCGGTCACCGACCGCGGGCCGGGCACACGGTGCGACGAGTACGTCCCAGACGACCGTCGTGACGTCACGCTGGAGTCTGGGTCGCTCCCGCCGCGTTTGGGGATGATTGTCTTGACAAGGCGCGTTAAAAGAGAGCGGCGGTGGGCCCTCTCCTCCTGGGCTACAATGAGGGCCTGATCTGGGTTGTCCACGAGCATCTCTAGCGTGGAGGACGGCAGGAGTGTGTAGCCGTTCAGTTGGAGCAGTAGCCGCTCCACACCGGCGTCCATTCTAAGGGCCCGGTCTAAATCAGAGACGTTGAAGGAGAAAAGGCGCACGTTGTACATCTGCATGAGTGCATCAATGCGATACAGCATCACTCGAATGACAGGGGCCATAGAAAGCTCAACAGCGGACGAGTCAACTTGCATACCGCCCGGATACACATCTAGCGCTCGATATTCAACTTGTAAAGGGTGCTTCGTCGCAAGCGGTGCGCTTCCCTTTCTGTTAGTCATGTGCGTTGTAGAACCTGTACCGGTCTAAGGCCGTACGGGTTGATTGAGACAAGAAGCTGCAATTTTTATAACTGTAATGCTAAAACGCACAGTTGGTGACCCTGTAGCTTCCTCGGTGGTGATGGTCGAGTGTGTTTGGTCGGCTCCCCTTGTCTTCCCGAGAAGCTGCAATTTAAATCATGTTTTGCTCAACCCCACGGGCGGGGGACGAGATTGGATGGCATGTGGGACTATCCATGGCAGCTTCAATGGCTGCACGTGTGTGATGTTTCCATATGCCCTGTGGAGCCTGTTCTCGGCAGCCATAATGGCGCGGTACAATTTCTTCCCGCAATTTAATGTTGCAGTCGTCCTTAAATTGACAGGAAATGTTTGCACACGGTACAAACTCTTCACCCTAATCTCGTCGTAGGCCGCCATGCTATTCGTTCCATTTTTTCGAATTCAACTTGTTTCGCCTGTTTGACCATTACGGACTCCAAACCCTGCAAAAAAACTACCCCTCATGCGACCCGGATTTATTCAATAGCACTACACGCTAACAATCGTTCCCCGCCTCCTGCGGTTCACCCCGGCGAGTTGTCCGGCGTCGGCCCCTTATGCGCGTCGAGCCCAATCTTCGCGAACCTCCACTTGAGATAGCTCACCCGATATCTACTGGCCTTGTCGCTCGTCTCGTCGACCTCGAGCGCCTCCATCATTCTCTTCCTGATGTCCTCCCAATTCTTCCGGCCGGGTGGGGTGTCGTCAAGGGTCGCCCGAAGCGCCGCCTCTTCCTCGGCCGTCCAGGACGAGTGGCGTTGCTGCATGGCGTGCATGGTAAGCCTCGCCTCCTTCATGACCGATGACGGCGCCGTGGGTCCGGTCAGTGTCGTGAACTTCTGGCGGAGGGTCCCAAGGTTCATGCCGGGGAAATACTCCCGGTGGATCACGTCCCAACGCCGACCATAACGCATCATGGCGCAGATGAGCAGCTTCTCGTCGACGCTGGACCACTTGGGGCGATGCATGGATGCTGGTGTGCTCCCCAGTGACCCTATGACAGCCGCAATCGTGCGGACCGAGTCGAGGGATAGCGCCACACCGCGGGCCGTGAGGGAGGCGACGTATCGCCCCAGGTCGGCCTGTCCGATGAAATGCTGGGTCTTGGAGACCAGGTGGGCGAGCTCGGCGGTGGCCTGCAGGTCGCGAAGCATCGAAGGTTGGATGAGCGTCGACATGTAGCTCTGGGCATTGGTCAGGGCGAGCTGTTGGGAGTTGACTACGCTCAACATGTGCAGGGTCCGCCGAGCTAGGTGATACCCGAGGTGTGCTCCGTTAACGTCACGCGAGGCCAGACCACCCAACATCACCTCCGCCGTGAGGCGCGTGTAGATCGGCAGCAGGTCCTGGATAGCCCCCGCAAGGTTCGTGGGGGTCGCTTTTTTCGGCTTCATGGTGTCGGGGCCGACGATTGGGAACTGCTTGCGACGACGACGTCTACGAGTAGGATACCGGCGGGCGGGAACATCCTCCCGGATTTGTTCCACCTCAGCTGCGGGTATTTCGCCTAGATCGGCATCCTCGTCATCCATCGCGTCAGCATCGTCCAAAAGGTCACCGAAATCGTCGTCATCCTCCTACGTCAAATAGAGAAACAAGTATCACTTACATCTGATGAAGAAAAAAACTGGGCTTCATCAAAATCTTCTTCAGGAGCCTCCATACTCTCAAACAGAGTCAGTTTTTGAAACACCGTCTCTGCTTTTTACAGTTGATGATTGTTTTTTTCAATAGCGTTCCTGTCACTGGATATTAAGAGGTACCTCCACCAGATAGCGACATTTATGTGACATATTGACTATCTCTAAATCGAATGAAATATGATGAGATAAATTGGGACTCCAATGGTGTCTAACTATTAGAATGTCGTATTGTGAAGACTACGTTCAATAAAATGGTGCAGACAATTAATCTGATATTTAATCTCCCAGAGCGAAGCCGATGGTCCCGAAGCCTATCAACAAGGTCAAGATCGTGAAGAAGAAGACTAACTCCTTCAAGCGTTTCCAATCTTGGAGATTCAAGCGCGTTTCTAGCTCGTGGCGTACCCCCCATGGTATCGATAGCTCCCTTCGCCGTGGCATGCGTGGTGAGATCCCCAAGCCCAACATCGGCTACCGTTCCAACAAGGACACCCGTCACATGCTCCCTTGCGGCTTCTACCTCCACCGCGTGGAGACTGTGAAGGACCTCGAGCTCCTTCTCAACCACAACCGCACCTACGCCGCCCAGATCGCTGCTGGTGTCTCTGCCCTCAAGCGCAAGGCTATCGTCGGCCGCGCCAAGGAGCTGAACATCCGCGTTCTCAACGCTGATGCCAAGATGCGCTCCGAGGAGCAGGAGTAAGTGTTTTGTGGTAAATGTCACGGCTAGCTTTTGGCTGTTCTTGGCGGTTCTCCTATTCGTGCCTGGTCAGTGGGATGGGTGAATATGGCGTCCATCTCGACATCAGCACCGACAAGAAATTGTCCAAGTAAAACTATGCTCCCATCAGTCCACAAATGGTCATGGATATTGTGCCATCTTTACCCTGGAAACATTGACCACACACACTTCCCGGGGCTCCCCACGAAGTCACTGCCTTGGTCGACTTGCGACCCTTTGTTTATAGTCACAATTTCATCGATATCACGTTAAGGGATGTACGCATCAGGAGTTTTGAGGGACGGCGGCCGAAAGGCCCGTGGTGGGCATCAGGCCGACGGACAAGTTGAGAAAATGAACCAAATCGCGTCGATGGAGACCTTTAATCCGAATTGGGTGGAACTCGCAGGCCACAAACAGCCCCGTGTGGCTGCTCAGGGCTTCCTAATGATCTCAGAGTTCATCCGTTCTCACGAGGAGGCATACCGGTTGATGCAGAGCAACATCTACACAATCGGGCAAGTGACCGTCCACCACCTGAAATCGAAGAAACCGACGCTCGACGCACTCGAGATGATCCGCGTGGCCGTCGTGGCCATGGCAGACGGGGCCGGGGCGATGGTTGACGACATGGTCGACCCCCTCAAGCGTCTCTGCACCTCCCGCCACCCCGCCACACGTGCCGCCGCGTACGAGACACTCGGGGTGTGCGCGTTTGCCGTTCTCGAGGATGAGCAGTGCGATGACGCGATCGACTTCATCGCCGACCACACATTTGGGGTCGGGCGTCGCTACAAGACGTCTGACGTCAAGCTCGGGGCCAAGATGGAGCCCAACGTCATCGTTGCGGGGCTCAACGCACTGACCCTGTCTCTTTCCACACAGCGCTCGGTCGGATCGTTCGCCAATACTCATCTGGCAGCGCTGCTGACCTTCCTCGACCACGAATCGGCTGACGTGATCATCGCGGCCGGGAGGCTGCTGGGCGCGCTTGTCCAGGACGCAGGCGGAGCCATGGCCTTCAAGCAGCGCAGGGGGCAGATGCTGGAGCGCGTTGAAGAGCTCAAGGTTCTGTGTGACAAGTCGTTCAGCAAGGACGCCCGCAAGGAGATCAAGGCTGACTTCAGACGTCTCGGTGAAACACTGGACGGCGAATTCGTGCCCGAGGTGAAGACGCTGACGGTGCAGGCCAAGGTGATGCAGGAGGACGGCGTTATGATGGCCGACGTGCGGCCGCTCGAGCTCGAGCTGCGGTCCTGGGGCGCGATGGCAAGATACAGCACCATTAGCAAGCTGATGGGGAGCCACATCTTCACACATGCACACAACGCGGGGTCGCCGGTGCACCAGATGCTTGAGGTCCAGACGTGCAACATTGCCGGAGAGGGGCCCGCCGCCAGCAAGGAGGACCGCAAGGCTGCCCACGCCAAGGGAAGATCCATGAAGAACGACGTGATGGCTGCCACGCTTGACGGATATTCACTTTAAATCGGACAACAGGCATTGCAAGACCTTTGAAAAAGTCGTACTGGCATGACCAAGTCAGGTGGGTCACGGCATCGGTACTCGCCTCATCCGCGATCGCGACAACGAAACGCCAGTCGGTTCCTCATCTCTTTCTGACAACATCAGGTGCTGATAATAGGAAATAGGAAATGTGGTTTGAATGGGTTGAATGGGACCTTCAATCTGGACAAATTTCCTTATTTATACATTTTTCACAGCGTCTCAAAACAGAAAGTCCATGTCAGAAGCCCTAATTTCAGATGATTTGAAGGGCGTCTGTATTAAAAATTTTCTGCGGCTGTCAAGAGGTTTTTGGAGGTGTCAAAAAGTGTCAACCCTTTTCTGAGGATAACGGAGTTAGACAGTAATGGTACGTGATCGAGCCTTATAGAGCTTACAACAGGGTCTTCACATTCCTAAGACTAACTGGCGTGCTGTGTACCAGTACCTTATCAAGGGTTTGTAGTTTACCGCTCCTTTTTTTACCCAGAAGGCGTTATGGTTGTGAAGGACGATCAGAACCTCCCCCAGCATGCTGATCTCAAGCTCCCCAACCTCCACGTGATGCTCATCATGCGCTCCATGTGCTCCCGTGGCTACGTTCGCAAGCAGTACGCTTGGAGAGTCCAGTACTGGTTCGTGACGGATGAGGGTCTTAACTACATCCGCCAGTGCCTCAACCTTCCCGATAACGTTGTCCCCGAGACGATGAAGGTGAAGCCCGCTCCCGCCCGTACCGGTGGTGACCGTGATGCCCGCCAGCGCCGTCCTCGCCCCGATGGTGAGCGCCAGCGCTTCCGCCGTGATCGCCCCGTCCACGCCTAAGTGTAAACACGGATTTCCCCTGAAATCGCCCTATAACTCCCATTTATTCTTTTGCTCTGCTCATGCAAAATGTCGTCCGAGCTTTGTTCAGCAATTCAGGTCATTGAACTCAAGTCAGACGACGGCAGCCAGCAGTACCCATGTGTAGTAGTTGGTACAAGCCATGGCCGTTTGTTATTCATCGAGTATGACCAGTTAGAAAAGGATTTCATCCGACAACAGAGACAGGCGCCTTCAGATCAGGTCTCATTGCACACACTGGTGGTCACTGTGACAGAAAGTATAGACTGTCCCTGCGAGATTGTTGAAATGTTCACAGAAGGCCCAAACGGCGCCAACCTTATCATCGTCATGGAGCAGTCTATCGTGCAGCTCAGTATGGCCCGCCTCGGGTACCAAATGCAGGTCTTGCGGCGTGCCAATGTCGTCGCCGCGATTACCGCGCGCCAGGCGGCCGCTGAGCTTGGTCTGAAGCCCATCGTCAAGACGACGGCTCACCCGCTTCTGGACGGCTGCTGGATTAACCAGGTTGTGCCCGTCCCGCGTGATGACCAACGCCGCTTCATGCTCGCCACCGACCACCCCTTTCTCGTGCTTCTATCCCGTGTGGACGACGCGTGGGACGCCACTGCCGTTGAGTGTAGCCATCCCAACCTTAACCAGAACGGAAACATGATGTCCGCTGCGGGAACGCTCTCGGGCGACGTCATCGTTGGGACTAGCGCGGGTCAGGTCGCCGTACTCTCACCGTCCGGGTCGTCGTTCGTTATTGAATATATCTGGTCCGACACGGGGCTGGCTGGGCCTGTCATGCCCGTCATTGTAGAGCGGGACAGAGACACTGCATGGTGCGTTCAGCAGGGCCCTAACGAGATCAGGTGCACTCGATACGATGTCGCTCGAAGGGAGCCTGCCGAGAAGGCTGCGGTCATCATCCCCGCCCCTACCTCGCGCGCCGTGTCGTGCTGCCCGCCGCTGATGGCCCAGTCGGCCAACGTGCGGGACCCAACCCTGTTCTGCATGAGCTACGGTCTGTCGTGCCACAATTTGATGCTTGGCCAAGAGGGCGAAGTTCTCTTCAGAATGCCGGAGATGGGGAAGACGGACGACAGGTTCCGGAACGCGCGGGGCATCGCCGTCATGCAAACGTCGGGTGTCAACGTCCCGGTGGTGCTGATGCTCCGCAAGCTTCACGTCATCTCGGGGAACACCGTGTCAGAGCACAAGCTGGAGCTCCGGACAGGACGCGAGTAAATTAGACATGCATAGAGGCATGGGAGTGGATGTGGGGGGCGGGAGTAGGGCGAAGAGCCCCAAGAGGAGAGTGCGCTGAAGCCGATTTATTTTGACGATTCCAAAAATTCGTATCTGTGGCCAGAATACATGGAGAATCGTCCTCCCAGTGCCCCAGAAAGACGTAAGAAGACAAAATACCGTTCACTGAAGAGTTCTGGATACGGGCAGGTCAATGCCGCGTATCTTACAAACCGGAACAAGTTCCATCACGCGTCCCACGCCATCTTTCCGAACGCGCTGCACCGAAGCTTAAGGTTCCTTGCCCCAGAACCCGTTCCCAAGCGTTCTCTGCGGCGTCGGCCCTCCAGCGATGCCGGACGAGGCCCCGGATCCCCTCCCCCTGAGAAGGTCACCACCCAGATCCAGACCGACGCCTCGCCCCCGAGACCCTCACCACCCCCGCCACCCGTCACACCGCTCGACACAATTGACGTGGCGGCAGGCACGGCGACCACCCTGGACGTCACGCCGATCCCCCATCGGGTGCCCGCGGTGACGTCAGTGGATGCGGGGGCCCAGAGCTCACCGCCGAGAGCCGACCCCGAGGAGATGATGCTACGGGTATGGGCAGGTCTGTTTGGGTATCTTATAGACGACTCGGCCCGCCAGGTGATGCGGATCAAGGCTCAAAGAGCTCGGGCTGACAGAGCACAAATCAAACAAGACAAAATGACGGCACAGTCAGCCCGGTCAACGCCTGGCTCGGCCCCGTGGGATCGGAGCGGACGGCAGGCTACCCACCCTACACCTGCCCCCGCCCCCCAACCCGTGCCCGAGGCGTCCGCCGCTGCCCCCCTACCTGGTACCAGTGCCGCACGCGACGACCTTGATAACTTCTTGCTACAGATCGGACAGGCCCGCGCTGAGATCGCCTCCGCGCGCCGCACCGTCAAGCTCGCCCCCACTCCCCGGGTCGCCGACGTCACCGAGCAGAGCCGCGTTAAGGCGCTCAAATCGAGTCAGGTCGCACCCAGGCATGCAATGGACGCTGTCATCGCCGCTGACCAGACAGGCCTCCGGTGGGCCGCCCAGGTGAACGCCGCGACCGCTCCGCTGCACGCTGCCTACCGCGCGGCTGGCGGGGTGCTGCCGCCCAACGTCGTCGTCGAGCGGGCGGTGGCGGCCATCATCGGGGACGTTGTGGCGGGTATCGCCCGGTCGGTGGACGCAGCGATGGACGACACCCTGACGGGCGTGATGTTGGAGGAGATGGGGTGAACTCACACCAACCATAGAATTCAACTGACATGCAAATTGTTTAATTCGTCTGGATGTGCCGTCACACCTGGTTGGCTGTGGTGCATGCCTTTAGGGTGGTATCCGGGCACAAATGGTCGTGGCGGCCACCTTGTTATAAACAACAGCGAGAAATTTCAGCAAAACGGCGTCATCATGCCGACCATGAGCTTCCAGGACCTCATGAAGAGCAGGCAGCAGCCTCAGCGCGAGCTGGCTGCTAAACAACGGCAAGTTGAGCGAAATGAGAACCTGGAACGGCAACCGCAGCAAAAACCAGAAACGCCGGCCAAGCAGCCGGTCAAACGGCGCCAAAAGACGGTATGTGATCAGGATTCATCATTTATCCAGCCCCAGCGACCTCGCTCAGCCGGTGGGTTTTCGGACCGCCTCCACCGTGAAGCCGAAATGATGGGCACCGAGCGGGAACGTCGCCGGTACCTTAAAGAGCTACAAGAGCTCGAAGCATGTAGCTTCCAGCCTGCCATCAACGGTAACAGCGAGCGGATGATGGACCGGTGCGGAGAGTACCGCCCCGTTCATGAGCGTGCCGCAGACATCCAGCAAGCAAAGGCCGCACGCATGGCCGCACGGCGCGACGACTTCCTGGAGCGCACCGCACCGTTCACCCCCACTATTGGGCGACGCTCGGCCCAGCTGGCGGCGCGTCGGGCCGACATGGAAGTGACGGACAGGTTGGCGGACGGGTCACGGCCAAACGCGGAGGCGGGGAGGGCCGAACGCGAGGCACGGCTGGCCCAGGCGTTCACCGCACAGCCTACGATCAACCCACGGTCCAGGCAGATCGCCGAGGAGAAGCCGCTCTACCAGAAGAAGACGTTTGTCGAGCGGCAGGCACAGCAGGAGGAGGAACGCCAGAAGGCCATCGCGGCCATGCGGATGAGCCTCGGCGCCATGAAGGAGCATAGCTTGACCACCGGGGAGACCCAGGATGAGCTGTACCGCCGTCTCGTGGACGATGCCCACCATCGACGGACAGCTCTCAACGGCCCGAAGCCCAAGGGGACGTTCGCACCGGAGGTCAACGCCAAATCGCGGCGTCTGGGCAAATCGACGTCTCTTTCCGAGTTGGTGAACAACACCAAGGTCAAGGCGAAGAGAGAGTTCCGCAAACAGCTCAAAGATGTCCGCGACGCCGCTGAATGCACGTTCCAGCCCCGCATCGGGCCTCGTCCGGCCAGCGCCTCCCGTGTGCGGCCCCGGAGATACGATATCCGTGATCCAGAGAAGCTTTCCGCCACCATCAGGGCTGAACAGGACGCCAAGGAACGCCGGATGATGGAAGCAGCCGAAATGAGAGAGAAGAAGGAGGTCGCGGAGTGCACGTTCCGCCCACGGATCGGGAAGCGACCCCGTAGCGCGTCGTCGTCCTCTCTGGTCGATGTGAAGGGTTTTGGTCGCTTCATGGAGCTCCGGGACCTCGCTGCCCGGAGAAAAGAGGAGGTCAAGCCACGGCCCTCGTCCAGATCAGGGAGATCGTCCACAGGGCTGCCGTACACGGTGCCGCGGCCCTTCAGACTGTCCGGGGCCCATCCCAAGGCAGCCAAGAAGTGGGACGCGCTCGTCGAGGAGCGGCGCCAGAGCCAGTTCGGCGAATGCACGTTCAGGCCGGCGACAGGCAGCGCGCGCCGGGCACGGGCCGTCGACCGTATTCTAGACACGGATTACAAGGTCGGGCTGGACTACGACAGTGAATATTGATTGACAGATTACTCATAAAATACTCTTTTTGGTCAGCCATCTGGTTTAATCGGATTATATTTGAAGAACCGCGGCGTTTTTGAATTGTCAGATTGTCAGAGTTGCAGCCCCAAATCACGCAGCTCTGGCATCACGCGTTTTCAGGCAATGTTCAGCATGATTTTGGGATTTGTGAGACTTCCAAAAACGAGGCCGGGCATAATAAATACGTAGCTGGACTCGCAGTAGCTTATATTAAGTTCTCCATTCCCATCAGCCTGGTCTGCCCCGTCCTTTACGTCACGGCTCGTGCCTTCCCCACCAACCATCTATCTCTTTAACCTGGGGTTTGGGGCACTTATCTCACACCCTGACCAGGTTGACCTGGCTCGTCGCGGGCATGGTGGGATCCACCTGGGGACTAGTCCCCGCTTCTCATAGTGGTCACTGCTCGTCAATAGGTCGGGCGGGGTCATGAATTGATTTTGGATGTGTCGTCGATTAGACCTCGACAGCCAAGCGAGTCGCCCAATCAGAAAATGTTTTTTCCATTGGCATGGGTTCAAGAGCTGGTACCTTACCTTACCCTACCTGACACCCGCCATTGTACATGGCTGGTTGAGGACAGCTGTCGACCACAGGAAACTCAAAACTTCACGCCACATGCCAGAGCAGTCACCATTGATGAAAACATAACATTTACTGGCCCCGTTCATCGGGTGCCGTAATACTCCTTCAACTGCTGTACGCTCATCCGTGCTCTCTCAGCCACCCGGATCGCCACCCCCCCAAACACCACCCGGTCGCCAATCATATCGTCCAGTGGTGTCGCGCTGCATTGGGACTGACTCGCCATGACCGTCGACTCCACAGGTCCCGCCGATCGAGCCTCGTCAACATCAGCAAGGATGGCCGCCAGTCGATCAACCACATCGGCTCCGGGCGACGCTTGCTGGAGTTCGGGGGCAGCCTCCTCGAGCGTGGCCTCGAGATCAGCGATCAGGGCGGGAGACGGGACAGCCGTGGTGTGGGGCAGCAGGGCGATCAGGATGAGGCCTACCAACGACCGGATGCCGGCAACTGACTCCGATTCCGACTCGTACAGTTGAGTCAAAGTCGAGTCGAGGTGGGCGATTGATCTTGCTGCCGGCGGGTCTGAGATAACGACGTTGGCGAAGAGGGCGAGCCCCGGGAACAAGTCTCGGGCGCGGTCCTCGGCGTTGGTGTCGAGCACGTCGAGTGTCTGGGACCCTAAGGGGTGTGTGGTGGTGTTGGCGTGGGTAGCACCGGCCAGGGTGCGGATGAGTGACGTGAACTCTGCCAGAAGCCCACTGCCGGCGACCTGACGACAGGCGTCGGGGGAGGCGGCGGACAGGTTGATGAGGGTGGCGACGGCGGCACGACGGATGGCTGTCGACACCGGGGCGACCTCTACCGGCGGGAGGGGGCCCCCGCGGTACGTGACGTCGCCATCCCCACTGACCAGGGCGTAGATGTCCAGCACGAAGGCGACGACCTGCAGTCCACTGTCACCAGCAGCGCGGTATCTGCTGAGCATGCGACGGAATACGACCCCGACCGTTAACTGCTCGAAGGTAGCCATGATGCGGGCGAGGACAAGGTACGTGGCAAGCGTCGGGGGCGGGGCGGGGACCGGGTGGCTCACGCAGTGGACCGCGGCAGCGGCCTGGATGTGTTTGATGAGCCACCGGTCGACCCCGTGCTTGATGAAGGCCCGTTGCCCGGCGGGGCGGGTCAGGAGCTGGTACAGGGCGTCGAGCGCGAGGAGCTCCATTGAGGGCCCGGGACTGACGGCCTCAAGTTCCTTGAGGAGGGCATCGTCTGTCGGTAACACAGGGTAGACTGGCGTGATGGCCAGGGCGTCGGACTGCAGGGCCAGACCAGCCATCAGCACTCCGCACAGGACCCCGAACACAGCGTCGAGCAGGTCTGGTGCAGCACATATGGCTTCTACGGACGAAGGGTCTGTGGTGATTCGGGAAAGAAGCATGGCCGCGAGGGTCGGCACCTCAGGCCGGTCCACACGACGCAGAGCATACGTGGCCAAGCGGAGCATCCGCATGAGAGTTTCGGGGCTCTCGAGCAGGTCGGAGCGCGCGCCGGGCTCCTGGAGGAGGCGGAAAGCCGACAGGGCCGTCCGGATCGCCACGTGGTAGTTACGGTCGTTCTCATAGACAACACGGTACTTCTGGACGAACGCAATCAGAAAGGTGACATGCTGGTCAAGCGTAGGCACAGAGGGCTTCTGTTCAAACTCGTTTTGACTAATGCTCTGCGATGAAGACTGAGCGAGAGGCATCTCATGCGTTTCCCGCGGCGAAATTGGCTGTGAGAATGATTGACCCTGCTGAGATGCAGCAGCACTTGACCGTTTCCGAATTCTCACACGACCTGCCATTCTGCTAAAACTATGATAAATCGACTGGCTATCCGGCGTCCTCAAAGTCGTCTAAAGCAACCACGCAGGGTGTTACAAAGCTGTTTATTCGTCGGACACATCGATGTCGCGTTCGAGCACCAGGCGGCACTCCTTGTTGTCGCGTGCGTCGCCGGGGCCGGGCGGGGTGGGCACCTCGACCCGGTAGTACTTGCCCGTCCCCGCGAGAACGACGAGGGAGCCGCCGTCAGGCGAGAAGGCGCAAATGGAGCGGCGCTCGCCGATGCGGAACGTGGCGAAGGACTTGTTGTCGCTGGCGTACTTGAGCCCGTCGCTGACCATGTTGACAATCTTGATGCCCTTCCTGCCGCGTGTCGCGAGCTCGACGTCCGACGGCTTGAGCTCGAACAGATGCACGGTGCCCTTGTCGCTCGTGATGGCGAGTAGGTCGCTTCTTGGGGAGAATGCGATGGACCCGATGAGGGCCTTGGATCCACCACGCCGGAGCTCGTGGAGGTGAGCCGAGGTGCGGGTGTCGAACACACGGATGATGGTACCCTTGGTGGAGGCGGAGGCGACGCGCTTCCCGTCTGGAGAGATGGCGAGGGCGGCGAGGTCCGAGTCGTGGGCATCAATCATCGTGGTGGAGGGCGTGTCATGTTGGACCACGCGGATCTGGCCGCTCTCGACACCGGGGCACGCGACGATGGAGGAGACGGTCGACGGGCACACGGCAACAAGCCCCATCGGGTTGTTCGCGGTCTCGATCTGGTCAGTAAGTTTGAGATCGGCGAAATTGTAAAAGTGGACCTTGTTTTCGAGAACGACAATGATGCGGTCCCTGCGCAGCTTAACAGCAAGTACGTCTGAGTGGAACGAAAGGTCACCGAGACACTTGTTCTGGTGATCATCCCAGATGATCACTTTGTTGCGGGGCCACTTGGGGTGCGCACCACCGCCAACAAGCGCCAGAATATTACACCGAAACAGCATCTCAACGATACCTATCCCCATATCGGGCCCAAAAGACCGCTTGAACGTCTCTTTGAATGGATCTGTGTTGTAAATGGAGAAGCCGGACTTCCCGCCACATGAAATGCAACCAGCATCCTGGTTGAACCCAAGATAAAGCAAGTACTGTTGGTCTGTAATGTTTGTCAGGGAATTCATCCAATGCAGCTCACTTTCTGAGTTTGTCCCAAGAAAAAAGCGCCTTTATAACGGGATGGAAGATCTTTTGATCTCAAATGATGGCAGACACGGCGCAAGCAGCGACATCCGACGTCAAGCGCAATCACGTTCTATTGGGGTTTATTGTGGCCCCCTCGGGCTCTCGGCATCGCCGTTCTATTCTACACATCCCTCACGTTGGTTGGTTGAGCCAGCGCGGCGCGACACGGGCCATCATCACACGGTGCCGCTCCGCCTCACATGCAGACCGTCTTCACGTTCGCGTCTCGTATGACCCTTGCCAGTCGTGACGGACCCGTCTCAGTCTCGTCCATCAGGTAGAGCATCAAGCGTCCCCCGCGTCCCGTCCGCACGAGAGGCTGGCCATCAGTCAGACACGACCCGAACTTGGCCTCGAGCGTCGTCGGTCGCTCGTCGCCGAAGAACTCGTTCTCTGCGGTGAGGTCGGCGTGTTTCCGAGCACCCGGGAACAGCAAGGCATCCCCCGCCCCCGCGCGGACCTGTCCTCCGTGTCCCAGCGCCCATCTGTCGCGTTCGAGCTTCATGATCTCCAGATACAGCATCTCGCGGCGCTGCATCATACACAACATCTCTCTGATCGAGACGCAGCGGGCCAACGAGTCCTTCAGCTCCTTGAGGGGCTCACGGTGCGGCGGGTAGGCCTGGAAGATCTCGGGCGGGCGGGACGACGCCTTCTTGGTCTTGGTCTTCATCTCTGGCGGTCGTTTGGGTCTCAAGGTCTGGATTAACGGCAAACCCAGTTCCCCCCGCCGGGTCGCCCACGCCTGGTACACGGTCTCCCCGCACTCCTGCACCACGTTGGTCGCGTGCGTTAGATCGATCCCCGTCTTGGTCAGCGCTAGCCGGAGTTTCTTGACAAGCCATGCCGGCATCGGCCGACCGCCGGATTGAAGAAGGCGCCGGAACTCGGCTGACTTGTCGTTGACGTCCGTCTCCATGCAGTTCAGCTCGAAGCACAGGAAACACGCCTCATACAGCTCGATGGTCATGGGGTGCCCAGCACCTATCATCGTCCGCACGTGTGCATCGTCCCGCTCATCGGCATCATACTCGGGCGGGAGCGTGTGCGGCCAGTGGATGTACGACGGGTCGTACCGATGAATCTGCGGGAAATGATCGACAACGTCTGTGATTTGAGGAAGCGGGATGTCGCCACCACGGATGACTTCCATACGGTTATACTCTTCTGCCTCAGCAAGGCTCATTTCTTCAGTCACAGCGGCTTCCTTATGACCGGGTAATAGGCCAAAATTCGGATCCAGGTCCTCCTCATCTTCGCTCAAATATTCATCGCGGATAATCTCCATAACTTGTTGGGCTTTTCGGGCTAAAGCCCGTCTAGGATGATAACGTCCGAATGATGCAGTCTTTGATGATGACCCCTTTACCCCTGGGGCCTTCATTGTGAAGATATCGGGGCTTGAAGTTGGGCGACTTTGTGGAGTCAGTTTTCGTTCGATTTACAGTGTGTCACTAAATAAATTTGCCGCTCTCCTGACTGGTCGGACAGATTCCATGGCCCAAAAGTGTTGTTTCTAGGTCGTAATTAGACAGGTCCACATCTTAGACCGGGTTCTCGGCCTCTCGTGCGGCCATCAGGGCGATTCCCAGGCGCGTCTTGACCGGCCGGGACCGGGACCTCTGCGACCCATCGCACCATTGCCGTGTTCCACTCCGTGTAGGGCATGGGACGAGAGCCGTCGTGCCTCATCTTCATTCGGGTGAGGGGTCTGCCCGGGCGAGCCCCTCTCGCTTTCGTGGCTCCGCGGCAGTGTACTTTTCGAATGTCGCAGTTCCTAGTCTAGTCTCTGGCTCCCGTCCCCTCTGGTCTCTTCTGGTGGCCATGGTATCTTCCAGTGTGCCGGTAGTACGCCACCCCATCCAGGGGTGCGTCGACCCCGACCGAGAGGAGGATCCGGATAAGGTCGGTCTGGCCCAGGTTGACCTGCCTGGCCATGACGCAGAAAACATAAACTTTACACTAAAATTTGAGGCGCTTGGCACCGCAGTGGCCGCAGAAGCACATCTTGGGGTCACTGAAGCGGGCGCCACAGAACGGGCAGAACGTCATGGGCCCGCTAATCTCTGCGAGCTCGGCCGTTAACCCCTGTCCATCGGCCACAGCCGTGTCTGCAGGAATGAAGACGGCCCTCATCCCGGATGGCGCCATGCGGGCCTCCTCGGGCTCAGGGCGGGGCGAGATATCCTCATCGTCATCCCCCGTCAACCCCGCGAGCTTGGCCGGGGAGTCCCTGAAGATGGTCGTTCGGCCAAGAATGGAGGGGTCTCGGGGCTCGGCGTCAAGGTCACGTGGAGACACCATGTCGGGCGAGTGGTGCTCCGCCCGGCCATCGGAGGCGTGGTTGTCCAGGGCGTACGGCGGCCCGTGGTCATCAAGCATGTTGGCGATGTCAGCAAGGTCGTCAAAGATCTGGTCGTTGTACTGCTCGGCGGATGGGCTCGGCCGAGACGGATTCAGCACCAAAGGCTGCCTCTGAGATGATCTATCGGGTGTGGCGCGCGGTTCTGATTGCTTGAGGGTCGAAGCGACAGGCGCGGGCCGAGAAGACACAGACGGACGTACCTGGGGAGATCTAGACGCGGTTACTCTACATTTCTTGGCGTGATCAATGAAGTCGCCAGGGTTGCTGAACTCTTGACCACAGAAGGGACATCTCATGATCACGAATTTTCTGAAACTGATAGAAGTTTGACATATTCACTCTGGCGGTGAGATGGCGTAACACAAGCTGTGTATCATCGCCATTGCCATTGTACATGCAATATGTCGGCCGCTGAATTTATAAAATCGTATGGACTGCCGGCACGAAATCGCCCTCGTACTTCGGCAGTGTCCGATCACGATAGCCCCAACACTGATCAAATTCTCGCCAACGGCTCACTGTCCCATGGACTTCCGGACCCAGGCCATCCCGTTGTCCGCCTGACTGCGAGCAGCGAGCCGGGCCGTCTTGACCATCGACACCGGGAGCACGCCACGGATATCCTCAAACACCACCCGCCCCGCCTTGTCGAATGCGAACCGGCCCACGGCGCGTGCCTTGGCCTCTGCGTCGGGGGTCGGGTTGGGTGTGAGGGCGCCCTCCTCGGACAGGACAACCGTCTGAGGGACGACGGGGGTCAACATCGGGAGCCCGCCGTCCAGGCACGCGAACAGGACACCATAGACGCCCAGAGCCCAGACGTCGGTCCGGCCAAGACTGAGGACAACAACAGTGACCTCAATCTCACAGAACGGAATACGAGAGAAGTCCAGCGCATTGCTGAATACATGTATAAGCATCTGGCTCACAGCTCGCGAGTTGTTGTCCACAAGGCCGCTCGGGAAGCGGAAGTTCACGTTCAAAGATGCCCGATTCTGGGCATCGTCCCGCGTGCCACGACGAGCCCACGTCACCGACGAATTAACAAGACTTTCGCCAATATGAAGCGTGCAGCTACCATCGGCTTGGCTGTTAACGCCCAAACAAACCTCCTTAGACATCCTGATGAAAGCATTTTAAGGTCATGTTAAATAGGATCATAACTTTATGCAGCCCAGTCCAGGGCGGAATAATACTTTGTACGCAACTACTTACAGCCTCCTCACTTGATGGTAGGCCGCCCCGCCGTCACCCGCCTCCGTGGCGTATGTCCCGTGACCTTGTCTCTCGGGCTGGGTTGACCACTCAGGGGTTGGGACTTTGACATTATCGGCTTGGATTTCCCGACCTTGCTCTTCGTACGTGGCCTCGTTCTAGAAAGCGGCGTCGGTTCGCCCTTTTCCCCTGCTGCTATCGGCATTCTGACCGGGTTAGGACCCATAGTCGCTAATTCGGCGTCCAACTCGGCCAGCACCGCCAACATTGCCGTAGTGGACTCCTCTCTCGCGAGGCCCGCCCTATGGGCCGCCATGAAGGTCTCCGGTCCCGCCAGCGGTGTCCTAGCGAGCGTGTCCGGCGGGAACCTGATCTCGGACACGCCCTTGCCCCGCACCGTTCGACGACCCGTGTCCACCGTGGCCTTGGCCTCCTTGAGCGCAACCTTATGTATATGGGTGAGCCTGGCGAGTCTGGCCTCGTGCACCTGCTGGTACACGGCACGGGCCATCGACCCGTCCTGCTGCAGCGCCAGTCTGACAGGGATGCCCATCAATTGCGCCTTCACGGTCCTGGCCCGATCTTGGACGGGGCGGCTGGGGCAGATGGTGAGTGCCGTGGCCGCGAGATTCACCGCTTGGAGTGCCGGCGCCATCTGTGGAAGAATGAGCGCCGCTTTATAGGCGGGTAATATGTCGCATAGTCTACTCTGGACGTTGGGTACGGGGTCAGACGCGAGGGCGAGGGCGTGGCGCCCAAAGTGAGCGTGGAAGTACACCGGTGAGAAGTAATCCATTGCGATGAGGCATGCGTCGAGAAAGAATACCCGTAGCTGGTAGTGGCGGGACTTGGCGAGCGTGGCGACCATTCGGGCCCGTATGTCGTGGTGGGCGGTGGCAATGGGACATCCGCCGAGGAACCCGAATATCATGTGGGCGGCGGCCGTCTTGGCGGGGATGGGGTCGGCAGTGAGGCATCTGAGGGCCTGGTGGGCGAGGGTTTGAAGGGGTGTGAACGATCGGAGGCTGGAGGCGGTGACGCAGCCCTCGAGCAGGGCGGCGCGGACACGCCAGCAGGGAATGGGGATGGCCGCGTCAAGGTCAACCAGAGCGGCGAGCAGGGCGGCGGTCGGGGTGGGGCGGATGGGCTCAGGTAAATCGTATATAATGGCGACAAAGGCGGGGACGGCAGCGAAGAGGGGGATCGCCGTGTGCAGCACAGGATACTCGGACGAGTTGACGCAATGGAGGTGGTCCTTGGGGCACCGGGAAGCCACGGCCG
>PPCM01000805.1_pt1 | contig 19683 bp, 22 predicted proteins | sample 1555541 | NCBI WGS metagenome assembly PPCM01 (sample SAMN05284479, study PRJNA326546) | Marine sediment metagenome, whole genome shotgun sequencing project. | isolation source: marine sediment | place: Germany: Wadden Sea | collected 2012-09-05 | reverse complement strand
CCTCATATTCACAAGAATTTCAGATAAATCATTAAGGTCAAAATCAACTGTTACAACACCAATGATTTGATCATTTTTATCTCTTATCGTTGTTACACATAATACAACTTGCTCATTGCTAGAAGTTAGGTATATTCCAGGAATCACTACTTCATCTTTGTTCTCCATTGCAATTTTATACCAAGAACGTTCTCTTGCATCATATCCATTGAATCGAGGACTTGGAGGTGATTTAATAAAACCACCATTTATTTCTACACCTACACTTGCATTTTTTACAGATAAATGATTTTCTTGAAAAGTTTTCAAAATATTATAAACCTGCTGTTCTATACCAGTATATTGACTAGGAACCATATCTACACTACCCGCTACAGTGGATAATTCTACATAGCTAGTGACTGAATCATCCAATGCTTTAATGACTTCAAAATTAGCAAGCATCCTAGTATTCTCTGTAATATTCTGTATATACAATTCTATTTCTTGATTCATTAAATTTACTTGTTGGTCAATTTGATTTCTATTCTCTAGAATCCAACTATCATAAATATGATAGATCGATGTTAAGGTGACTGTTGTAATAGAAAATAATACGATCGACACAAAAACTAAATTTAGACGTGCTTTCGTAGAGTGAAATTTAATTTTCATACCCCCTTCTTGCATATGAATGACAAACTTTAGACTCAGTATGAAGGACATTCCATCCCTTCTTCACATACGATATGTTTTACATTCTCATATAAATAAGGCCAGTAAACAACTTATTAATAATATATATCATAAGTAAACTACTAACTGTGTAAATTCATCATAATATATGGTCCAAAGATCATTGTATGAAGTAAAACATCTGTTATATAAAATGGCACGTATTCCGTAATAGGATTATCAAAATGACGATGCTTTCTCTCAACTAGATATGTATATATAGCAATTAAGTTAGTAAATATCATAAAAGGAATTGTATAATTAACTAGTATCATTGGTAATTCTATTCTACTAAGAAACTGCATTTGTATAAATATTTTAGCAAAATTATGCAGAATAATCATGCTAATAAAAACAGCTGTATGGTGCTTTTCGAAGAAAGTAACAAACAACATATAACACGGCATGATAATTAACATTGTAACTGCTAATATGAACACACCTACAATAATGATATAAGTGGGTATTTTCATAATCGCATCAATTGTTTCATAAAAAATATCTAACAATCTCTCAGATGTTAACACTTGTGAAGCTTTAATATAATCTGGATCATCTGAGGCAATCCTAACCGTCATGGTCCCTTTCTTCAACTCACCCCATATTAAATAGTCATAAGTCTCACCTTTTAAGTAAGTATACTCTCTTGGACCCTTGTATGTTTTTGTAAGCGGTCTGAACTCACCCGTTTCTAAATTAAATACCATAATATTATAGAAGTCATAGTAACTTTTTCCTAGTAGATTTGCCGGTTGATCATGATTAAACAATCCAATTATTTCATTTTCTGAAATCAAATCTGTTTTGTCTTGAAGTTCTTTGAAATTATTAGAGAAGAGTACTTTATTCTTTTCTAGGTCATATTTATAGAAATTTAGATATGTTGCTCCAAATTTCATATCTTTTATATTTATTTTGTAAGCTTCTTGCTGACCAGTTTGAGTCACTTGAAAATCAATTGGTTGCAAGCGTAATTCATCCACAAGAAGCGGTGCAATCGATTGAGAGCTTAATAATATCCCATTTGAATCATAGCTATCTTTTTGAATTGTTCTTATACCATCAACAACTGTTAAATAATATAAAGTATAATCCTGATCATATGTAATCACATTCACAACATCATAAGGCTTATTGGGCATTTGTAGCTCCACTCTTCCCTTAGATGAGAATATGACGAGGTTATCACCTTTTTTTACTATAGCATGACTGTTAGAGATATGATAATTTGGATGGTCAATCTCAAAGCCAAATGTCTGCTGTACCTTTAAATGCTCATTAAATTGATAGCAGGTAAAGTCACTGTCTGATCTAATAATCAATTCAAAATAATCATCATATGCTGTTACATAGATTTCCTCCGCATAATCATTTAAACTCATTAACTGACCTTCATCTAATAGATCCAATTTTTTTGAGTATACTTTATATTTTATTGTCTTACCATCTAAGTAAACAATGTTTAACTCATCATTAAATGTCATATACGACAATTGTCTATCAAAAAAATCTTCATAGTTAGTTGACGTCTCATAGCTGAATAATGGCTCATCTTTACTCCACCCTTCTGAAGGTAATATCTGATATTGTCCTGCCATATAGCTATATAAACCAATAAAAATTCCTATTAAAGAAACAACTAGAACTGTTTTTAGCAAGCCCTTTGAATACATAATTATCTCCTCCATAATCATATGATAGCACATAATTATGATTCCATCATATGAATTGCTCCTTATTAAAGTCAAACGTAGCTTGTCAGTTTTAAAATTACATATTAAAATAAACAAGGAGGTGTCTTATGAATATTAGAACAGCAACATTAAAAGATTTAGATCAAATCACAGAAATTGAAGCTGTATGTTTTCCACAAGCCGAAGCTGCAACAAGAGAATCTTTACAAAGTAGAATCACAACATTTGCTGATGGTTTCTATGTAATAGAAATAAATGATGAAATAGTGGGCTTCATCAATGGTGCTGCATTCAACAGTATGACAATTAAAGATGAATACTTCTCTGATATGAATCACCATTCAGAATCAGGAATTACTCTTGCTGTGTTTGGTTTGGATGTACATCCCAATCACCAACATAACGGTTATGCTAGAAAGTTGATGAATACTTTTATAGACTATGCAAAAACAAGCAATCGTCAATATGTTATTCTCACTTGTAAAGAGCATCTCCTTCACTACTATGATACATTCAATTTTAAAAATAATGGCTTATCAGAGTCGAGTCATGGTGGTGCTGAATGGTATGATATGACACTAACATTATAAGGAGGTAATATGGCAATTCTTATTATGGGTGGTTCAACATTTGTAAGCAGAAATATGGCTGAACACTTTATAAATGAAAACTACGAAGTTGATATTTTTACAAGAGGCATTAAGACAATTCCCTATTCTGGTTATCGAAAACACATACGAGGAGATCGTCATAATAGCGAAGATCTTAAGCAAATAACAGAATCATATGAGTATGTTCTAGATATAACTGCTTATACCGAAAATGATATCAAACTACTTGTAGATCAACTAGATACAACATTACTAAAGCGTTATATTTTTTGTAGTTCTGGAGCTGTTTACCTACCAAGTAATGATTTAATTACTGAAGACTATCCTTTAGGAGAAAATTATAATTGGAGAAAATATGGACTTGATAAGCTCGCTGCTGAAAATCACTTAATGAATGAGTATCATAATCACAATTTACCAGTTACTATCTTTAGACCAACTTATCTTTATGGTCCTAATAATGTGCTTTACAGAGAAAGCTACTTTTTTGATCAATTAACAAAAGGAAATTCGATAAAATTACCTGATAGCATAAACAAAACTCAGTTTATCCATATTCATGATTTATGTCTTATTGTACAGAGCATGATGAAAAACGATAAATGTCTTGGAGAAGCCTACAATGTAACCCATGAGAGTGTTTATGACTTCAATGAAATGCTAGACATATTTGAACGTGTTACAAACAAAAAGGCGGAGAGAATCATTTCAGATGAAGAACCTTCAAGAAAGTATTTCCCATATAGAGATTTAACTTATACATTAAGTATCAAAAAACTAAAAGAACATGGCTTGCATGTTCCTAAGTTTGATCTTTATGAAGGTCTTAAGCAGACCTATGAATGGTATAAGGTCACTCAGCCTAAACTTCATGATCCTGTTATGACTAATAAATAGAAAGCTTTTGCTTTCTATTTTTTAAATTCAATATACGTGAGTTCCGACTCTAAAAATCTTGCAATTGAATATATTGTATCTGATAAACGATTCACATACTTCATCACGGTATCCGATACATCTTCAAGAGATTTTAATGTAATCATCCTTCTTTCTGCTCTCCTACAAATAGTTCTCGATACATGCAAGTGAGCACTAACTAAATTACTACCTGGAAGAATAAAGGCATTCTCTTTATCCATAATCGAAGTAAAATGATCAATTTGGCTTTCTAAGAATTTAATATCCTCTTCAGTAACTCTGGAAACAAATTTTGTATAATCTGAAGTAGCAAGTTCTCCAGCTACATCGAATAAAGATCTCTGTAATTTTGCAACCAGATCCTTAATTTCTTTTTCTTCTATATAGTTTTTAGCAAGGCCTAAGCTAGAGTTTAATTCATCAATGGTTCCATAGCTCTCTACTCGAATATAATCCTTTGAAACTCTTGTACCATCGTATAAGCTAGTTTGTCCTTTATCACCCGTTTTAGTATAAACTTTCATAGTACTCCTTTCTCTATACATCAATACTATACCACAATAGTAAACATTTAAACTGATTTTATACTTTCCTAATATAAACCCTTCTAAAAAAGCAACCCTCAAGTTCATTTTCTGTTTGACACGCAGTGACCTGTAACCTTGACATTTCTCTAACCTAAAAAGGGTACAGAACTAGTCTGTAACCTTTTTCACATCACATTTTAATACTTCGATTAAGTCATTTGGTACCATCTGAACTTGAACACCTTGTTTTCCTGCACTAAACACAATTTCTTCAATAGCATTAATCGAATCATCAATCACTGTTTTAAAAGCTTTTTTCATACCCAAGGGTGAGCAACCACCACGAATATAACCTGTTATTTTTAAAATGTCCTTAACATTAATCATCTCAATTTTCTTTTCACCAAAATGCTTGGCTACTGCTTTTAAGTTCACATTGGATTCTACAGGTACCATTGCAACATAATGCTCTTTACTATTTCCAATCATAACAAGTGTTTTATAAACAACTTCCACGGATTTATCTACTTTGCTTGCAACAGACACACCATCAATATGGCCATCTTTTACATCATACTCTAAAATATCGTATTTTACTTTTGCCTTATCCAAGATACGCATAGCATTGGTTTTCTTACTCATCTACTTTCCCCACTTTCAAAATAAACGATGATATTGGTTTTCTGCTATTCGGTTTCTCATCATTTCTAAGCTTCTCATCTAAGTCAGACATATCACCAGGTCTTCCTAATGCAACCATTGCTATCGGCTCCAAATCATCAGAGATGTTTAGGATCTCTTTTGCAAGTTTTCTTTTGTAACCAGCCATTGCATGAGTATAATAACCTCTTCTAGTTGCTTCTAACGAAAGAAATCCCCAAGAAGTCCCAGCATCAAATGAATGGTATCTATTGTCTTTTCCATTATAGTCAAAGGTCTTCTTACTCAATATTAGAATGAGTACAGGTGCATACTTAGCCCACTTGAAATTCCCCTCCATCAAAAGAGACTGCATAATAGGAAGTGTTTCATCTTGTCCTATCATAAACCGCCAAGGCTGCTCATTAAAACACGATGGTGCATATCTAGCAGCTTCTAATATAGCCATTAAATCATCATCTTCTACGGGTTCAGAACTAAAGGCTCTAGGAGACCACCTTTGTTTAATTTCTTCTAAAATATCATAGTCATATTGTCTCATATTCACCTCAACATCATAACACCAATTTGTGTCCCTCTGTCATTCCCATGTCTTCTATGAGAAAAAAATAAGTCAGGATGACACTTTGTACACAAATCTGTTACTTCTATATTCTCTTGTTTTACACCGCACATCATCAGAATCTCCTTATTAAGTCCTTTTAGATCTATGTGATAACGGTCTTTATCCTCATAATAATCATAATACAATGATGCAAACTCATAATTCATTGATTCTACAACTTCACTTGTAACTTCATAACAAGACTTACAAACAGCAGGACCAATGGCTACTTTTATGTCATCAACATTCGATCCCTCAGAAATCAACTTTTCAATCATGTCTTTTACAATCCCACTAGATGTACCACGCCATCCAGCATGTGTCATACCGATAATATGCCTTTTGCTATCATAATAATATATGGGTACACAATCCGCATAGAATGTAACAATCGGTAGTTCAACTATATCAGTCTTTAACCCATCAACATCATAATAATTACGTTCTCTAAATATGCCCATACCAAGATGCGACTCGTCAACGTCCAGAATAGTGTTATGATGATACTGACTTGATAAAACCAGTTTTTCAACAGGTACACCAATACTTTCGGAAAATCTATGATAGTTCTCTAGGACGTCTTCACGCCTATCTCCTCTTGAGAAACCTAAGTTCATGGATTCGAACTGATCTTTACTCACACCGCCTATTCTCGTACTGTGTACAGCTATAATTGGATATTCTTTAAATATATCAAATGTTAAATAACATACGCCTTCTTTTGTGTTTTTATTCATGCTTACCACCTTTATATCTTCTAATATAATGTTATGCTATAATGACTTTGAAAGGAAGAGAAAATGAAAAAGAAAATTAGAAAAGATACCTTGAAATTGAGACGTTCACTTACAATAGAATCTGTAGTATTAAAAAGTCAACATATATCAGAATCAATCATTAACTTGGACCTTATTAAGAGTAAAGATACTCTATTATATATGGATTTCAGAAACGAAGTCATGACAAAACAGTTAATTGATTATACAATTAAACACTTCGGTTCGGTTTTACTTCCACGTGTTGTTGATAAAGAACTTACCATACATGAGATTTTTTCATTAGATGATTTAATACTCTCTAAATTGGGGATTCTTGAACCAAACTCAAGCAATCAAGTAGATGTCAAAACCATTGATTTAATCCTAGCACCAGGTGTTGCCTTTGATGAAGATTGCTACCGCTTGGGTTATGGAGGTGGCTATTATGATCGCCTGCTTTCACAAAAAAGAAAAGAGGTTCAAGTAGTCGCTCTTGCCTTTGAAATTCAAATCATAGACAAAGTTCCCACAGAACCTCACGATTATAAAATGGACATGATTGTTACTCAAAGTAGAATCCTTAAACAATCACTGTAATGGCTAAATAACCAAATAAACTTAAAACAGTAAATAATCCTAAACCAATGACAAAGGCCTTAGCGCCTTTTTTTGCTACTTGCTTAAAATTAACCGATAATCCCATTGCAGTCATTGCCATTAAAATCAAGAAATTACTCGACTTGGCAAGAAAATTCGTTAATGCCTCAGGTAATATTCCAAGACTATTTACAATACCAGCAATAATGAAGTAGAGTACATACATTGGAAATTGAGCTCTCTTTGATTCGCCTTGTCCATTAAAATGATAACTCAAAAATAATGAAACTGGAACCAACATCAGTACACGTGTCATTTTAACAAATGTACCAATTTCACCAGCTACCTCACCTCGTGCAAATGCTGCAGCTATAGCATGTGCAACACCATGTAAAGTCAAACCAGACCATATTCCATATGTTGCATCTGTCATAGGAAATTTTGATATTGCTGTATAAACAATAACACCTATCGCTCCAAGAACACTAACGATAGAAACGGCCACAACAGCATCGTCATCATCAGCTCCTATTACTGGCGCAAGAGCCACTACTGCCGATGCACCACAAATACACGACCCAACGCCAAGGAGTGTTCCTAATTTTTTATTCAAACCAAATTTCTTAGATACAAACATAAAAGTAAATAATGTTACCGGCACAAATATGGCTACTAATAGTAGAACATTTAAGCCTAAGTCCATGACTGCAGACATATTTAATTTAAATCCAAGTAGTACAATACCGACTTTTAGAAGTTTCTTCAAGGAAAACTTTATACCTTCAGCGAAGATCACTTGAGTTCCTATTGAATTGTTATAAATCATACCAATGATAATTGATATCGTTAATGTTTCTAAAGCAAAATATGGTTTTATTATACCTTGCAAGGTCATTGAAATAACTGATATTAGGACGACTAACAAAATACCAGGTAACATCTTTTTAATCTTCATAATGCCTCCATCTACAAGGCTAAGTATATCAGAATTATTTTGACAAAACCATAATTTCTGTTACAATAATTTTTGGAGGTATTTTATGAGTCAAAGTATGTTTATACAATCTATCGAAATCGATGAAAAAGAAAGAATCATTGTAACAGTACAAGAGCAGTTTAGAGCTTATTTAAAAGAAGAAATGATCAAAAATATGTTAAGAGATCAAGCTAAAAATGCGCTTGCAGATGATTTTTTACAACTTGAAGTCTCACCATCTACATTTAGAATTACTGTTAAAGAAGGAACTTCTGAAAACAGTAAAACAATTGTAATGGAAGAAATCAACAAGAACATTGAAATGGCACTTACATTTCTGAATAATATGCAAAAGTAGAGACAAATCTGTCTCTACTTTTTTAGATTGACATACCAATCAATATTTCACTTTCTTCTTGTAACTCATAACCAAGTTTCGTATACAGATTTACAGCCCTTTTATTAGCACTCCATACCTCTAATCGAATATTACTTACTTCTTGTCTAATTAGAAAATTATGAGCCGTTTTCATCAGCATATCTGCTACACCTAATTTTCTATAGTCAGAATGTACAAACAAATCCTCTATCCACCACTGGTCTTCTTCTTTTAGAATCAAAACATTTCCAATTAGGACATCTTGATCAAACAATCCATATGATTTAAGTTCATTCTTTTTTTGGAGTACTCTTATCTTCTCTACAGAATAAGGTACACTAACAAATATCTTACTATGCTCCTCGATAAAATTCCTAATCATCTTATCAGACTCTAAATTGTCTTCTATAAGATCAAATTGATTCTTTATAGAAACTTCTTTTCCTAGTGTTTTCGACAAAACTAACATACCTTCATCATGTACAAAACCAGGAACTTTCTTATAAAACACCTGACTCTCAAGATCTGTTGAAAAACAACAGTTGTATAACTTAGCATCATAGTCGGGATACTTTAAACGTTTTAGCTTACCAATTTTAATAAAGGAATCTACTAAAAATAGCTTAACGTCTTCCCTTTCAGATTGTGTATGGATATAGTAATTTATTCTTCTCTTATCATACAATCTAGAAGCTTCAAACTCCCGGATAATACCTTCACCAATTGCGTTATTCTTTTCATCTTCAACCACATACTTTTTTTCTTCTTCTATATATATTAAATTCATACAACTCCTAAATCATCATCTATTTTTCCCACTGAAATGGAAGCAGATCCTTTATAGTCATCACTAACTCAGTATTTACTTTCACTTCACACAGGTAATTCTCTTCATGCACTTTGCTGATAAACTCTCTACAGCGACCACATGGTGGAATAATAGACCCATCTTTATAAACAGACAAAATCTTTATAATCCTGTTTTCACCCGCTGTTATCATTTTCGCAATAGCTGCATGTTCTGCACAAAATCCCATTGACGCAGGTGTATCTATACATACACCAGTGTAAATATTACCCTTTTCTGTTACTAAAGCAGAAGCTACAGAACCAGCGTATGAGTGTTTCGATAGTGATCTCGGATTCAACACTTTCTCTGCCTCTTTATATAATCTCTCAAAAGTCATATATCCACCTTACCTATAATTCAGCTTACAAATCAACTCAAAATTATCTACATTTTCGTCCATTATATTCCACTGTTCATGCCCACACTCTTCACATACATGAAGTATCTGTATTCCTTTTTTTGAGTGAATTCTTTGACCTGTTGGTTTCATCAAACCTTGACAGGTGCTCTTTCTATCTCCAGGAATAATATCCATGTGTTTTGAATACAAACAGTAATGACAGTGATTTTTATAAGACTGTTTCCTTTTTGCCTCTACTACGGTGTTACAATTTTCACATATAAATGTGACATTTTCTTTCTTCTTCATAACTTCCCCCATTTCTCGATAACTGTTGATATCAAGAAACTGGGTTCCGTTTATTCTTTTTATTCAGGCTTTAATAGACATTGACCGATTCACCGATTCTATTTCAAGACACGATTACTTCTAATTCCACCTTCATTGCTCTAAGCAAATCCGAACCTCTGTTGATGTTTAAATCAACCACTGTATTGCGGCCAGCGCCACACTCCACTAGTAGGTGTATTCTATTATCACTGACAATGGCGTCGTCCCCAACTAAGTCATGAAGATATTCTTTTTTTTCATCACATACCCCCGCTTATATCGTATCAAATAGTATTAATAGTTCAAAGGTCTTAAATAAATAAAAAACACTATGCATATAGTGCTTTTTTCTTCATAAAGTATGCTATTAAATATACTGTCACTGCCAGCAATATTATTGTTGCTCCAGATGGTATATTAAAGTAGTAAGATAAAATCAAACCTCCAATACTCGTTAATAAACTGATTATTGATGCTGAAATCATTAAGACCTTTAATGACTTCGTATATAACTTTGCTATAGCAGATGGAATTGTTAATAAAGCAATAGCAAGAATAATTCCTACGACCTTTATCAGTAAAACAATCGTTAAGGCTATAAGTATGTAAAGTATACGTTCAAAAAAAGCTGTTTTCACACCAATTACATGCAAGTAATTTTCATCAAACAAGTATGCTTTCCAATAATTAAACATACTGATAAAAACCAATAATACAAGGATACTTAAAACAAAAAGTAACACCAAATACAAAGATGATACAGTCAGAATATCACCAAACAAATATGACGTCATATCAGGTGGATATCCAGGTGTCAGTCCAATGAATAAAATCCCTAAGGCCATACCAGTAGCCCAAAAGATTCCTATCAAAGTATCAGAAGCAGCTTGTGTTTTTCTTTTAATAACTGGCAAACTAATTGATGCAATTACTGCAAACATCATCCCGGTAATAATCGGTGGAATCTTTAATAGATATCCTAAGCCAATACCACCAAAGGAAGTATGGGCAATACCACCACTCATACTGACAAGTTTCTTCTCTACGATTACAGCCCCAATAATTCCACTTAGAATGCTAGCTAGTATCGCTGCAAGAAGTGCCCTTTGCATAAAACCATAATTAATGATGGCATTGATCATGATACTTGTCCTCCGTCTCCATAAACTCTTTCTTTAATGCTTCTTCACTAATCATCAATTCTTCAATCGGACATCCCGTTGTCAGTTCTAAAACGTTTTTTCTCATTTTAGAATCACTACCGTGATAATGGAGTGTCTGATTAATATAAGCAACACTTGATACATAGGCAAATATTTCAGCAATATCATGTGTAATGATCAAGATAGTAATTTCCTCACTCAAGCACTTTAAGATATTATAAATCTCATTTTTAACTTTAACATCTAGACTTGCTGTTGGTTCATCGAGTATTAAAATATCGGGGTGAGCCACCATAGATCTTGCTACTAAGACCTTCTGAAGTTGACCACCTGATAACTCACCAATTTGCTTATCTTTCAAATCTAAAATATCCATTCGTTTCATCAAAGTATCAGCATAATCTAACTCCTCTTTTGAGTATCTTTTGAAAGTTAGCTTTTTACCTTTTATAACTCCAGATAGAATAACCTCTCTCACAGAGATTGGAAACTTTTGATCAAACTCTGCAAACTGAGGTACATATCCAATTTTCTTGCCTTTTTTTATTTCAACAACACCATTATCTGGTTTCTTTAATCCCAATAGCGCCTTCACCAAAGTACTTTTCCCGCCACCATTCGGACCAATAATTCCCAGAAATGACTTATGCTCTATATCAAAAGTTATATTTTCAAGTGCTTTCACAGCACCATAGGATACACTCAAATCGTTTATCCTTATATCATAGTCTTGTTTCATACTAACTCCCCTTGTCTTTTTGTACCTGTAAATGTTAACATAGAGTCAAGTAATGGAGGTCCCAATGAAGTTAGAACAAATACTTGAACAGCTAAAAATTTCAGGTTACAAGGCAACAGCGCCTCGTACACTTATTTTAAGAATATTAATAATTAATCACGAACTGGTACTTTCTGCTGACGAAATCTATCTTTTAGTTAAGCTAGAAAACGAAAAAATCAATCGTTCGACCGTTTACAGGAATTTAGAGATTCTTTCAGAAGAAAATCTACTCTACAAAACAATCACTGAACAAGGAATTACGAAAGTAAAACTCCGATGTTGTGACAAACATCATCACCATTTAATATGCGATATGTGCGGCAAAATTGTTGTGTTTGACCAATGTACGTCCGAATTATACAATGATTTTGCAAAATCAAATGGTTTTATTCTAACAGGTCACACCTTGGAACTTCACGGCATATGCGCTACTTGTCAACTACTCAAACGTTGACAGCATTTTTGTTGCAATTGATTTTAAATTATTGATATAGTCGCCTGATAATGGGGCGACTTTAATTGTTTCACCATCAATTTCCTTGGCAACAATTTCTGCTTGCGATGCATCAAACTCCTCTTGATAAAACACATATTTAATATTTTCAGACTTTGCAAGAACAATCACATCTTCTAAATCTTTTGCAGTTGCCTGCTTCCCCTCAGATTCTATAGCATACATCTCTAAATCATAATCATCTGCAAAGTAACCCATTGATGGATGATACATAATAAATTTGCTATTCTCATCGCTAAATGATGATTTCAAATACTGATCTAAAGATTCAAGAGACGATAAATACGCATCAGCATTTTCAGCATATATTTCTTTATTATCCGGATCTATACTACTTAATTCATCTCTTATGACTTCTATCATGACCATCGCACGCTTTGGTGACAACCAAATGTGTGGATCTCTACCAAAGTGATTATGTCCTTCATGATCTAAGTCTTCATCATGATCTAAATCCTCATCATGATCTGAGTCCTCATCATGATCTGAGTCCTCATCATGATCTGAGTCCTCATCATGATCTTCAAAAAATCTTGCTGGATATATTTCATCAACTCTTTCTGCTAAATCAATTAGTTTCACATCATCATTAACAGATTGTAAGATATGTTTCTCTGCTGCGACATCTATATGAAAGTACACTTTAGATTCATTAAATTTCGCCATTTCCTGTGGTGATGGTTGATAGTTTGCAGGGCTACTTCCTGGTGGAATCATCACAACTATATCTACCAAATCGCCAGCAACTGCTTTAACAAATGTTTCCTCTGGTACGATTGACACTGCAACCGTTAATTTATCAGTTGATTCATTATTACAACCAACTAAAACTAATAATGCAAAACTTACTATAACTAATATTTTTTTCATTTCATCCTCCGATAATGCAACTCGTTTGCATTTAGTATAATAAATATACCCACAAAAAACAAGAAAAATCTGATTTTCATCAGATTTTTACAAACATTAGCATTTTTAATAAACTCATATAGTCTTGCGTTTCATAAGTTATGGTCTTTGGATTCTTTCGAGATACTCCTGGATAGTAAGATCCCCTATGTGCTAGTTTGCTTTCCTTAAATTGAATCTCACATACAAACTTCTCTGGTAATGGTTTCTTTAATGCCCTCAAATCTTGTTCAAAAGCCTTTTCAGAAGAATCTATAATCCGTTCAATTGCAAGAGTAGGATGTATACTAATTGAAGCATCACCAATCCCCTCCATTACCGGAACTGTTTGAATATGATCTAATAAGTTTTCTGCATCTGAGCAAAGAGCTTTGTCACCTGAAACAAATATAACTGGGACATCATAATAATGAGCTATCATCGTATTGATTTCAAATTCACTCATATATTTGTCATTAATCTTTATGTATTGTAGCTTACTACTTGAAAATGTATGTGCCAGTGGATTCCCACCCATAAAAGCACCATTATGATAACCTACAAACATACACGCATCAAAACTCTTATCAATACCTTCCATCATAGACAATGGTCCCATTGACCAGTTTCTAAGCACTTTAGCATTATGAGGTAAAATTTTTGGATCAATGTTTCTACCTGTACTATGGGCATCTTTAACCAATATTTCTGTTGCACCTGCTAGGTTCGCTCCTTCACAAGCAGCTGCTACTTCTCTCGTCATCTGTTCAACAAAAGGTGATGTCTGTTCTGTTTCATCCCAGTGAGCCACACCTGTAATTCCTTCAATATCTACACTAACAAATACTTTCATAATTACCTCTTCTCCTTGATAGCAGCTTCGATTTGATAAATCCCTTTTTTAACATTTTCTCTTGTGGTTGCAACATTGTATCTCATGAAACCTTCACCCTCGATTCCAAAGAAATCGCCACTTGTCATTCCTACCTTAGCTTTTTCTGCCATGAAAGTTTTAAGTTCTTCATGGTTTAAATTTAATCCCTTACAATCAAACCATAACAAATAGGTCCCTTCTGGTTTACGAACTTTTATCTCCGGAATATGCTCTTTAATATACTCTACAACAAAATCTATATTTCCTTCGACATACTCCATTAACTGTGACAACCACTCCTCGCCGTGAGTATATGCTGATTCAAAAGCAACTTGGCCAAAGCAATTGTTGATTTTCATATCCATTATTTCAAAACTATGATTAATCTTTCCCCTTATAGATTGATCACACGTAATGACAACAGAAGATTGAAGACCAGCTAAGTTGAACGTTTTAGTCGGTGACATACACGTTACTGTCCTACAGGCTATTTCTGGATTTAAAGAAGCAATCGGTATATGCTTATGACCTTTCATAATTAAATCACTATGGATTTCATCTGAAATCAATAGAATATCTTTTTTTACAACTAAATCAGCTAATCTTTCTAGCTCATTTTGAGACCATACCTTACCAACTGGATTATGAGGATTACATAATATTAATGCTTTTGCACCTTCATCAATTTTTTTCTCCAAATCTTCGAAATCCATTTTATATGTCTTATCCTCATACTTTAAAGGATTCCCTATCACTTGTCTCCCATGGTTTTCAATAGAACTTTTAAAAGGACCATATACAGGAGATTGAATAATTATCTTATCCCCGACTTCTGTTAATGCTTGAATGGCAAAAATTATAGATGGTACAACACCAGGACTAAACGTTAGCCATTCCCTCTGTACTTGCCAACTATGTCTTTTTGAAACCCAATTAATAAAAGCGTTAAAATAATTGTCATTAAGTGAGGTATAACCGAATATGCCTTGCTCAAGTCGATTTCTTAACGCATCAATTATTGGATTTGCTGCCTTAAAATCCATATCAGCTACCCACATAGGTAATACATCTTCTGAACCAAATAAGTCTTTTACATAATCAACTTTAATTGATTGATTAATACTTCTATCATGCTGTTCATCAAAATTGTATTTCATTTTATTTCCCCCCTCGAAATAATTATACAACTTAGAAAAAATTATGTATACAAAAAGGACAGAAAATTTCTGTCCTTTCCTAACTTGCTTGTAGTTATTTTTCCAGCAACTTTACTTACTAGTTTCATTTTAAGTGTTGGATTGTTTACATCACAATCTTTTATTATACGTTCTAATTCTGACATCTCATTGCGTTTCAAGACCACTTCTACATTGTAACGTCTCTCTCCGCCCATACCTATTATTAAATAATTATTAACTGTTTACCCTGCTTGCCTTATTGCATCTGAGGCAGCAATTAGTTTTTCTTTATTCTTGAGAAGTATATCCACTTCAACTATCCCAAGCGCTAATTTATCATCCAATTTACCACCTATAAATACACCAAAATTCCTACCAAGTGCATAGGCAAGAGTCTATAGCAACCCATTTATTGATGTAACTTTTGTTAAAATACTTGCAAATATCATAGCATCAACAAATACAACATTGTAAACCGGATTCATGATTTTTTTCTAAATTAGGATGGTTTTCAATGTAGTAAGAACATTGGTAAAAGAAGTGATTATAAACAAACTAATAATTGGTAACATAATGTACCTCCTTCGTCTATTCACAGTTCTATTTCAGGGTTCAAAATCATTGAAACCAATCATACTATAGCCAAATTATCATTACAAGCAACTAAATAGGTGTAATATATCCTTAATTTCTATATAGTGTTGACAAATGTGTGACAAAACGGGTACTCTAAATTTAAGGGAAGTGATAAAGTGAGTTTTAAATCTCAATTTGGTTATATACTTGATTTGCTTGATATATCTGGAACTAAATTTTCTGAAGCAATAAATGTTGATCGTACCTTAATCAGCAAATGGAAAAATAACGCAAGACCGCTGAAGATAACTAGTCAATATTTTTTACCAACTATTCAAGCTTTCATTGATCACAATAATAAAAGAAATGACACAATTCTTGAAAGATTTTTTAGAGAAATCTATCCAAATATAGATCGAAATGAACCCGATTATTTAGTGGTTTGTTTAAAAAAATGGTTAGTTGGAGATGATTTAGGATACTTTCATAGTTTCAGTGATTGGCGTAGTTCAAGCGAAGCAGTGTACACAGCAAATATTGAAATTTTCGAAGGCAACAAAGGCAAACGAGATGCCTTATTGACCTTCTTCAATTATGCCTTTGAACTACCTGCTGGTCAGGAAATCTTTATATCTGATTCAGAGGACAATGAATGGTTAACTGAAGATCCATCATTTTATATACTTTACCATAATAAAATCGGCGAATTGGCTCACTGTGGTCATAACATCACTCTAATATATAAAGATAGTGATTTTCGTAAGCGTATATCAAGTCAAGATTACTTTAAAATTTCTAAGTACTTTACTGGTCGAGTAACAGCTTACAAAGCCACTAATGATCAACTAATCAGCCCTAGTTTATACATCATTCATAAACATATGTTGATGTTATCAATTAATGCTGATATTAGTTCAGATAATAGATATGTTTCATTATATAGAGATCCACTTAGCATACAGCAAATGGTGAAAATATTTGCAACTAGATTAAAAAGTGCAGTCCCTTTAATCTCGACATATGCGTCATATGGTACAAGTTTAAAGGGTTTTACAGAGAATTTGATTGGCGCTATCAATAAAAGTGAGAGCAGTTATTTCCTTTCTTCTTATCCTCCATTTAGTACAATACCAGAGGAAATGTTGAAAGAAATACTAAGTCAGTACACCATTACTGATCAGCAAGCATATGAACTAATGCAAATACATAAAATCAACCAAGCGTTATTCTATGGAAACAACAAAATCAACTTTGATCAAATCATCAGTAGAGAAAGATTATTAGACGCCCTTAAGAATGGTAAAACTAAACTCGATGATATTAGTACAATTATAGAAAAAGATGTCTATATTACTAAAGACCAAATATTAGAACATTTATGTACACTTTCAAAGAGAAGTCATACTGATGAAAACTTCAACATCACAGTAGCGTCTTTTAAAGATATTCCAGAATTAAATGAAAGTATGCTCTGGGTTGTAAAGAATTCTATGCTATATTCTTTTCCTCTAAATGGATCTAATCATTTTGTAGTAAGCGAAGCCCAAATCATTATGGAAGAAGTTATTCTCTTCATTCATGATTTACTAATGCTTAATGAGGAAAGTGAATCTCTTTGTGCTTATCTTGAAAAATGTCAATAAAAACCACCTTACGGTGGTTTTCTTAATTTCTATTATTTAAGCAAGCAATACCCCATACTAGGAATCATAAGTTTATTCTTCACTACCTTATTATCTAAATACGACATATACTCATGTTCTAACTCTACAATTTGTTCTTCCAATGTAGGATTAATAATAATCAAAAGATTTCCTTTTTTAAACATTAATAGATTGTCATGATCTATCCATTCATTATCATAAACTTTGAAATCTTTATGCTCATGTCTCATTCTAATTATATCGGTCATAAAAGTGTGCATTTCACTACCAATATGATCAAATGTCATACATTTTCTATGATCTTCTAGACCACCACCGTGCTTGCCTTCCATTGGTAACTCACTACCATAATAAATGCAAGGCGAACCCAATTGTGTCATCATAAAGAAATAAGATAATTTAATGCGATCAACATCACCAGATGCAGTTGTTAATAAACGACTTGTATCATGAGAATCCAACAAATTAAAGTTGTGTTCTGTTACCTGTTGACTATAACTAATCTTCACTTGATTTACAGAATGGATAAACTCAGATTTATTAATTGTTTTAGTACAAAAGAACTGCTTCATAGCGTCTGTAAGCGGATAGTTCATAACTGCATCAAATTGATCTCCTTGTAACCAAGCTTCTGCATCATGCCATATCTCACCAAGTAAAAATATGTCTTCTTTAACTGATTTTACTTCGTCTCTAAATTTTCTCCAAAAATGATGATCTACTTCGTTTGCCACATCAATACGCCAAGCATCAATGTTAAATTCTTCCACCCAATACTTGCCAACTTTCATAAAGTAATCGATAACTTCTTGGTTTTCAGTATTAACCTTCGGCATACTTTTAACTCTACCAAAGGTCTCATAATTTAAGTATCGACCATCTAACTCATCATAAGGCTTATCATACACAGGAAACTTGTGAATATGGAACCAATCTTTGTACTTTGAAGTTTCATTGTTTTTCACTACATCCAACCAGATTGGAGAGTTTGAACCCATATGATTGAAAACTGCATCTAACATAATCTTTATACCACGTTTATGCGCTTCTTCTATGAGTTCTTTGAATTTTTCTTTATCACCTAAACCTGAATCGATTTCCATATAATCAACAGTATCATATCGATGATTGGTACATGCTTCAAATATTGGACACATATAGATGCCATTAAAGCCCATATCTTTTAAATAGTCTAATCTATTGATAATTCCTTGAATGTCACCACCATTGAAATTATGATGTTTAGGTTTGCTTCCCCACGGATCAACACCATCAGGATCTATACTTTTATCGCCGTTTTCAAATCGATCAGGAAAAATTTGATACCATACAGTATCTTTTACCCAATCAGGAATTCTATGCACATCCTTTTTATTCAGATATGGAAAACAGAAGAAGTTGGATAAATCACTTAATACCCAAGCGTTCTTATCATCCATTGTAATTATTCTTCTCTCACCTACAAGCAAGGTTTCTTCTTCTGACTCTAAAATAAACGCATATCTCGAACGTTTATGTGTAGGTTTAAAACTTGCAAACCAGTAATCATGATATTCAGTTGTTACTTCTTTGGTCATTTCTACATTAACACCAGACCAACCAGAACCATCTTTTGCTTCAAGATTTCCACCATCTGCTCCACCTCTAGTCCAGATATATGGGTCACCAATTCTTAATGTAATCTTTTCAACATCATCAATCTTCGTTCTAATTCTTATATGTAAAGTTTCCTCATCATATCCATAAGCAAAGTTACTTTTAGGACGATGTAATATACTCTCGCGTGAAATCATTTTTCATTCCTCCTATTGACATAATAGCATAGGCAAACGTATCCTATATGTATATAAGTATTCTAATATGTATATAGGAGTTGTTATGAGAGAAATTTTACATTCAGACCTAACGTTATTTGATGATCAACTATTCTTTTACTTTAGGAATAAATATCGTCCAGAAATCATAGACTATTTAAATAAAAAACATCATTTTGAAATTGAAAACGACCTTGAATTTAACATTAAGAAAACCAACACATTTATGTGGAATGGTATACTCATAAGAGAAATTGTACAACTAGGTTATAC
>PPCM01000804.1_pt1 | contig 19738 bp, 14 predicted proteins | sample 1555541 | NCBI WGS metagenome assembly PPCM01 (sample SAMN05284479, study PRJNA326546) | Marine sediment metagenome, whole genome shotgun sequencing project. | isolation source: marine sediment | place: Germany: Wadden Sea | collected 2012-09-05 | reverse complement strand
ATGCCGTATTCGGATAAAAACCCCTCCCGTTCCCCCCACCACCACCTGGAAATGCGCCGCCCCATGAATGAAACAATATCCTCGACATTACCGGCTATGCCCGTTTCCTCGAAATGAAATGCAGCTGGGGGCGTGGTGTCCACGTCGCGCCAGGTTCCGTCCACGTATGCCAGGGCCCAGGAATGGGCATCCCTCTGGCGGACAAGGAAGAGTTCTTCCATCCTGCTGAACTCGTTCACCGCATACCCCGAGGCGTACCGGGCCGGAATCCCCCCGGCGCGCAAAAGAAATACCGCAGCGGAGGCATAGTATTCACAATGCCCGGACCGGGAACGGGTTAGAAAGTGTTCAATGGGCGTTTTTCCCCATTCGGGCCGCCCCTGGTTCAGGGAATAGGTAAACCCCTTTTGAAAAAACTCCGTAACGGTATTAACGACCTCTTCCCCCGCCCCGGGAAAAACGCCGAGCTGTTCCGCAATCTCCAGGATGTGCGCTTTTTCCTTTTCCGGAATAAAGAGGTCATGGGCCGTTGGCGGGACGTCGCGATCGGCACCGGGCAGATATGTTGCCGAGTATTCCACGTACCCGGGCCCCTCCTCCACCTTGACGGCGCCGTATGAATTTTTCATCAGGCTTTTTACGGGAAGGTTCTCGATACGGCATGTTCCCCGGGGAAGTTTCAGGAGCCCCCTGCCCCCGGTGAGGGTATCGTAAACCACCACCTTTTTACCCCTTTCCCGTACCGGGACCAGCGTCCAGCTGTCCGCGCCGCGTTCGGGCGCAAGGGGCCGAAAGCCCGATTTCACGGCAAACCACTTTGAATGGAGAAATCGGTTGTAGCTCGCCCCGCGCAGAAGCATGGGGGCATCCCCCGGCGACTCGGGTTTGACACGAAAGAGGATCCGCCGGGACATCTTCAGTTCCCCGATCTCCCCCATGGCCGTGGTGTTTGCAAAGGGATCCGCATCCCTTGCGTGGGAGCGGGCATACCATTCGAGGGTCTTTTGTTCGACCAGTTTCTGGAGTCGGGCAAGCCCCCCCTGTCCCGCGTATCCCCCCGCCCCCGCGACCACGAGGAGCACGCCCCACACCCAGGCCGGGGTCCTTCCGGGCCTGGCCGAATACAGTGCCCATGCCGATAACAGGAACACTCCCCCGTAGTACACCGGCGCCCTGTGATTTGCGGCGCCCGCGCAAACAAGGCAAAGGACGAAGTAAGCCCAGCCGAGTCGCACCCGCATTTCGCCCCCCCGCATGCCGGTGGGCCCCTTTCTGGCGATAAGGGACAGTGCGCCGGCGGGGATCCCTTCCTTCACGCTGAACGCTTCGGCAACAACAATGGGAAAAAAGGAGAGGGGCAACCACATAAGGGCCGTGATGATCGAGGAAAAGGAGCGGGTCGTCGTGAGAAAATAGGCGAACACCGCCAGGAAAACAACGGTGCAAAGATCAACGATCCGGCTCAACTCAGAGGTGGAAAAGTCCCAGCGGACATGGGTGCGCGGGGCGAGTTCAAGAAGAACTGCCGTCAATGCCGCGACAAGCATTCCCCCCGTCTCGTACCCCCAGAAGAGAAGCGTCGCACCCAACAGAAAGGGCGGTGGTTTCATTCCGAATTATCCATCCATATTGATTACGGGCCATGGAAAGAAGCCCCTTTCAACCGTGAAAAAAACAACCTTCAATAAACGGATCAACCGGTAATCCTTCCGCCCAGGGGAAGCCGAACCGTGAAGGTGCTTCCCTTGCCGGGCTCGCTGGACACGTCGATGACGCCCCCGTTTGCCTCCACCAGCGATTTGGTGATCACAAGGCCCAAGCCGATCCCGTAATCCTTCGTGGTGACAAGGGGTTCGAAAATCTTTTCAAGGTTCTCGGGGGTGATGCCCGTACCCGTGTCCGTTATGTAAACCGACAGCCATTTTGCATCGTTTGTCTCGGATACGACCCCCAGGGTTCCCCCCTCGGGCATGGCCTGGACGGCGTTCTTGATAAGGTTGTCGAAAACGCGCCCGAGCTGATCCGGATCGTTCAGGATAACCGGCAATCCCTCCTCCAGCCGGGGCTCGATGGTTACGGGCATGCCGTCCATCATGCCGACACTATCCATTACCTCGGTTAGGATCTCGTTGACCTTCACCCGCTTCAGGGTCGGCGTCCTGGGGCGGGCAAAATCCAGCAGGCTGTTGATGATGCCGTTGGATTTTTCAACTTCCTTTTCCAGCAGCCCCAGCATCTCCTTCACGTCCGGTTCGCAATCCGTCAGGACCATGTCGAGGAAATAGCTCACGTTCTTTATCACCCCGAGGGGAGTTCTCAGGTCATGGGCAACACCGCCCGCAAGCTGCCCGAGGATGGCCAGCTTCTCCCGGCGGACCAGCTTTTCCTGAGCCTCCTTGAGCTTTTCCGACCGCTCCTGGACCAACTCCTCCAGGCGAACCGAGTACTCCTGCAGGGAACGCTCCATCCGCTTCCGCTCCATGAGCTCTTTTTCGAGGCGGTGATTGGCGCGGGTCAGGTCGGCGGTACGCTCCTTGACACTCTCTTCCAGCTTGTTCCGGCTGAAACTGAGCCCTCGGGACATGGTGTTGAACGCGTCGGTGAGTTCCGCCGATTCCTTCCCGGAGGGCACCGGGAGTTCCTCTCCCAGGTGGCGGGAACTGGTGGAGATCTGGAGTGCCTTGGCACGGATATTTCTTATGGGAACGATAAGAAAACGCCTGTTCAACCAGAAATGAGCGACCGATATGCCCATGAACAGGAGCACCAGGGAACCGCCGAGAATCATGGAAAAACGGTCGGCGGCATCATAAGACGCCCCCATCTCCCTCATCTCGTTGTTCAGGACCGTCACGATAACGACCGCGGCAACAAAATACAGAATCCCGGTGGCGGCAAAGATGCGCGTACCGATGCTTAAGCGAAAAAAACGCCCTTTCATTGGGAGTCCTCCTTCTCCCGATATCCCAGTCTCGCGGCTTTCGGGAGAACCGGCGCCCGTAACTTCGCGGGCTTTAGGAGCGATGCAATCGATTCCGGTACGGCAAACAGGGATTGTTTCGATTCAAGAGCCGGGCCGTAACGCCGCCCCTGTTTTCATGTAAACCATGGGAATCGAAGCAGTTGATTATTATGCCGGGTAAATTGACGGGATCTCTGACTGGTATTTTAACCGGATTTTACTTTGTCAACTATATTACAAGTCAACCGTTAAAATCAAATTGAATATACCAATAGCGGACATTTTCCGGGTTTAGGCCAACCTTCCAAGGCCTTCCCCGGGTCTTTGGGGGTCCACCGGGATAAAATGAGCGGGTTCATCCGCCATGGGCCCAGGGTCGGCGACCGAATCCTCGCCCCCGACGACGATGACCCGAAGGGGCACCCCCATGCTTTTCAGATCCCCCGTCAACTTCTTGCGCTCATCATCCCATGCCGTCAGCACAAGGATGCACCCGCTCATCCCGGGAGCCGATCGCGTCACCCGATCCGACAGAAGGGAAAAGGGTTTATCCACGCAAGGTCCCACCGAGGCCAGCAGCTCCAGCATCCCCTCTACCCGCCCCACCGATCTGCCCGCCGTGAATCGGTATACCCTGTCTTCGGCAAACATCAGATCCAGCAGGGATTCACCGGTCACAAGGTTTGCCGCAAAGGAGGCCGCGATCGACACGGCCTCCTCCAGGAATCGAAAATCCCGATCCCTTGCCTGAAACGTATCCAGCACCAGGGCGTACCTGACAAAAAACTCCTCCTGGAACTCCTTTACCACGGGTTCCCCCCGCTTTGCCCAGGAACGCCAGTGGATCCTGCGCAGGGGATCTCCGGGCCGGTAGTCCCGCATGGAAACGAACTCCTCGGACTCTCCCACGCTTCCGGCAAGGGCAACACCGCCGGACTGATATTTGCGGGCCCCGGCAAGGCGCGGGAGGTTCACGGGGTAGCGCCTGGGAAGTACCGTCACTGCGCCTTTGGCGGCCGCTGTCACAAGGCCGAAAAAGAGACCGAAGGGATCCGGACACGCCGCGGTCACGGCCTCAAAGCGCAAAATACCCCGACTTTGGGGGGTGAACGTGATCCTCACCGCCTTCTCCTCGCCGGGGGCAAGGGAAGGAAGAGGAACGGCGGAAGCCCGCGCCCCCTGCCGTGATCTCACGAGCCAGCGGAAGCGGTACACCCCCATGTAGCGGTCAAAGGGGTTTCGCCGCTCCTCTCCGGGCTCGGCAAGGTTTACGAACTCCTCGTAACTCGGGCATTGCCGTTCCGGATCGTCGAAGAGAAGGAGGCCGGTCAGGGGCCTTGAAGAGCGATTCCTTACGTAGACCCTGTAGGTGAACGCCTCACCCGCCGTGGCGAACCTCGGCAACTCCCTTCTTACGGTGAACCTCCTCCTGAACAAAAAGGTTGCCCCCATCGCCAGCCCCACCAGGCAGAAAAGAAAGGTGAACATCTGGAACACCATGGTCCGGTTGGTGTCCAGCCCCACCACGGCGCTCGCAAGAAGGGCACCCAGGGCAAGGTAGCCCCCCTTTCCGACCCTTCTGGCAAACCGGTACCCCGAAAGGTGGGAGTAGCGGTAGCTCCTGTAAAGAAAGCGTTTGATAGGGGCAGGTCTCCTATACGGGCACGGGAACGGTCCGGATGATCTCCTCCACCACCGCCTCCGCCGTTTGCCCGGAAAAAAGGGCCGAGGGGTCCATGACCATCCTGTGGGCGATCACATCCCTTGCGATCTCCTGAATATGTTCCGGTGTGACAAAAGAGAGGCCGTCGAAAAGGGCCAGGGCCCGGGTGATCTTCATCAGTGAGAGGGAGGCCCTGGGGCTTGCCCCGAGTTTCACCCCCCTCGCCTTTCTCGTGGCCCGTACAATATCCACGATATAGCGCTTGAGCCCCTCGCCCATGCGCACGGCTCCGGCATGGCGTTTCAGGTCCATGATATCGCGCATGGAGACCACGGGCCCGATCCCATCGATGGGATGGGCCTCCGTCTGATCCGAGAGCACCGCCACCTCCTCCTCGGCCGAGACATACCCCAGATCGAACCTTATGCTGAACCTGTCCATCTGTGCCTCGGGAAGGGCATAGGTTCCGGCGGATTCAACGGGGTTCTGGGTTGCGATCACGAAAAAGAGGTCCGAGAGTTTCTCGATTCCGCCGTCGATGCTCACCTGGGACTCGGCCATGGCCTCCAGAAGCGCCGACTGGGTCCTCGGCGACGCCCTGTTGATCTCGTCCGCCAGGAGGATATTGGTGAAAACGGGCCCCCTGTGAAACTCGAAATCCTCATCTTTCCGGTTGAACACGGAAACACCGATAATATCCGAGGGCAGAAGATCCGGCGTGAACTGAATGCGTTTGAAATCCGAGTCGATGGAAAGAGCCAGCGCCTTTGCAAGGGTGGTCTTGCCCGTGCCCGGATAATCCTCCAGAAGCACGTGGCCCGAGCTTGCGACGGCCGCCGTCAGTTTTCTCACGGCGGCGCCCTGACCCCGCATAACCTTCTCCATGTTTTTTGTTATTTTTCCGATGATCTCACCGGCATGTTCCGGATCCATGTTCGTCATATGCATTCCCATCGCCTGTTCGATTCAAGACCGGCGTCGCTGTAAAAAACGAAAACCCCTCTTCCGCATTATTCTTTGATGCCCCTGTAAAAAATCGGCGCCCAAAAACCCGACCACAACATGAAGAGCTCGCCGATCTCGCAGATTACTACATGTTGTTGTTGAAAAAATCTACTTCGGACTTTTTACGAGTTCATCATTCTTTGATGGACTCGTAAAAAGTCGGCCATGGAAAAACCGACCACAACCGTTTGGTGTGACGCATCGAATGTGATGCGTCATAGTGTGGTCCAATAATCAACTCTGGACTTTTTACCGGTCATCATTCTTTGGTGAACTCGTAAATATCCGAAGCCGACTTTAAGCCCAATTACATCGGCCGGCCCCTGGGCCTGAACCCAGAGCGTTGTAATACGACCCCGTCGGTATAATTAACCAATCTACCGGCTCTGGAGCGAATTCTCAACATCATTCACCCGAAAAAACAGGTTTTCGCTTTTCCATAAAGGCTTTTCGCCCCTCCGCGTAATCGCGGCTGTCAAAACAGGCGTCGATCATCGCTGCGATTTTATCAAGATCACGGTTCCCCGGATCTTTCATCGCCTCCATGACGGATGCCTTTGCCGCCTTTACCGTGAGGGGCGCATTTGCTGAAATCACCCCTGCATAATCACGAACGGTTTGCCCAAGCTCCCCGCCGGGCGCGACCCTGTTGACGAGCCCCATGCCCAGGGCCTCATTCGCATCGAGGAAACGACCGGTAAAAAGCATGTCCTTTGCCGAGGCGGGCCCAACGAGATCGCAGAGGGTCTTCACACCGGCCCAGCCGTACCCAAGCCCCAGTTTCGCGGCGGGTATTCCAAACCTTGCTTCGGTATCGGCAAAGCGAACATCACAGCCAAGGGCGATCCCGAGCCCCGCGCCGATGCAGTACCCCCGGATCATGGCGATCAGGGGTTTGGAGAACCCGCCGAGCCGCTCCCGGGCCCTGCCCGCCGTTTCCTCATACCTTTCCTTTGCCGCCGCCGAGTTTCTACTGTTTTCAAATTCCGAGATATCGGCGCCGGAAACAAATGCCCTCTCCCCACTGCCCTTGAGCACCACCACCCGCACGTCACCGTCCTCTTCAAAGGCGCCCAGGATCGTATCCAGCGCCTCCCACATTTCAAGGGAAACCGCATTGCGCTTCAATGGGTTGTTGAAGGTTATCCAGCCGATGCCGTTTTCCCTTTCGGCGATCATCTTTTCCGTCATCAGTTTCATCACAATATTTCCACATCATCATTTTTACCGGAATCCTCAATGGATTTTATGGAGACCGAATGTTATTATCTATAATTATGAAATCGGGACAATGATCCGCGATTTTCTAAAGAATAACGCTTGAGGCCGCCCGGCTTGTTTCGGTCGATGCCCCTCTTCCGATTGAAAAGTTGCCGGCAGGGGCAATTTGCGAGCGCTTCACGCCTGACCGGTGAACGCCTCTTCAGGCAGACATGGACCGGCCGCCGTTTTTTTAAAGCACCGAATCTTATTTATACCAACCGACCGTTTCCAATCAATGCCGAATGCATTGGAAAGCGAGGAAAGCATGAACAAGAGAATAACCCTTCTGGCTGTTGTGATACTTCTTTTTGCATCGATCCCGAGCGCATATGCCATCGGCCTCGGCGACTCGGTTTACGTCAGCTGGAAAGGAAAGTGGTATGCCGCGCAAATTATCCAGCAGCAGGATGCCAACTTCAGAATACATTATACGGGTTACGACAGCAGCTGGGACGAGTGGGTAACCCTGGACCGCATTCGAATCCAGGTATACTGGAAAGGCAAGTGGTACCCGGCGGTGGCCCTTTCCACATCCGGCAGCCGGGTGCGGATTCACTATACGGGATACGACAGCAGCTGGGACGAATGGGTGACCCTCAACAGGATACGGGGATACTGACCCTTTGCTCCCGGACGGGTACTCCCTGACCGGTGAGATCCCCGACGCCGGGTGTGGGAAACCGCTGTTTTGCCGGCGGAAGAGTTACCGTCAACGTTTTAGGGCATGAAATATCGATTACCCGTTCAAGAGCCGCATCCATCTTCCAGCTTTCAAAATCCTGTTCCAAAGAGATCCCCGGATCAAAAAGGTCCGGGGATTTTTCACCGTCCCGCCCCAAAATTCGGGCATTCCGGTATAACTCCACGAGTCTTTATTTCAGGCCTTCGGGCCGTAAAACCCTTGGACCAATCCTTGGGCGCCGTCACCACGACACCGGGTTCACATCAGCGCCCATGGCATGAGCGCTGCCGCGACCGCCCTTTCATTCCTTATGATCGGAGCTCCTTCAAAAATCTCTTCTCCGGCGACATCGCGCAACGTCAAAAAGAAATAAGTGGACAAGCCGGGATCAACACCGATATAAAATTGGGGAATCCATTTTTTTACCTGAAGGAAATACAGCAATTTTCAACGGAGAAAACACCATGAAATGCCCGGTATGCGGATGCGGAAAGTTCTTTGTGAAGGACCCGGAGGATCATTTTTCCATGTTTACATTCGAGATCAAGGACACACGCCCGATCTTCGATGATCCGGAAGAGGAAGCCGAAGCCCCCGAGGTTGTGGGAGAAACCGAAACCTTTTGCACCAAGTGCGCCTGGCACGACAGGATGGAAAAGCTGACCCCCCGGCGACAGTAAATTGCCCTTAAAGCCGCCGGCCTTGGACCATGACCGGCGGCTTCGGATTATCCTCCGGTTTGCCCTGAGTATCAGTAATCGATGCCCGGCTGGGGTTCGATCTCCTTTCTGTAGGCATGCTTGATCTCCCGGACCTCGCTCACCGTATCGGCCCGGTCGATCACCTCTTTTGCCGCATCCCTGCCGGTCAGAACCATATGCGTCATGGGCGGCTTCAACTCCATGAGGGAAAGGACCTGTTCCAGGTCCACCAGCTTGAGCTGGAGCGCGTTGTTGATCTCGTCGAGTATGACCGTATCAAACTCACCGGATTCGATCTTTTCCCGCGCCAGGTCAACGGCGTCCTGGGCATTTCTCCGATGCTCCTCCCAGGGGTATGGATTTCCCTGTATTCCGCAGAACCCCTTTCCCGTTGCAATCAGTTCCACCAACGGTGCCAGCTTCTTCACCCCGTCCCACTCCCCCGCATAAAGATCCCCCTTCATAAACTGGATGATGCAGGTCCGCATCCCGTGGCCCGCCCCCCTCAGGGCAATGCCGAGGGCGGAGGTTGTTTTCCCTTTTCCGTTTCCCGTTATCACCACCATGAGGCCATGGGGTTTTTCCGGAACGAGCTTGTCGATTTTCAACGGTTTATCCATAACTGCCCCCCTTCACTCGAACATTCAGCGACTCCGCCGTTGCCGCTCATGTGGCTGCCGACGGCGCGGTACGAGCAGGAGCCGCTTTTTCTCAAATTGAAACGAGCTGATCAGTGCGATTCGAGCACCCTGTTGCCAACCGAGGAAGGCGATACAAGCCGAATCCCCGGCCGTGGAACCGTGGGAGAATGAAATGTTGAAACAGGCAACCCTTTCCCATAATGCAAAACCGCGCGTTTTTTAATGCACCTCCCCTGACCAGGGCCTGGACTCGAAGAGGGCAAGGTTCTTTTCAAGCATATCGCCTTTCATGAGATCCTTCATGGCCGCCTTGAAGTGGGTTCCGTCAACCTCGGGTATGAGCGCTTCCCGGTTCAATGCGCGAAGCAGTACCATGTTCTGCATTCTGTAATCGGTGAGGCTTTCGTCACGCACATCCACCACCCGGATGCCCCTTTTTTCACATTCCCGGTCAATCTGCCTGTCCGTCACCTCGCTCGATGCGCCAAGGCGCACGGAAAGGGGCTGCCACACCGTATTGTAATAGAGGAGTACGGCGCCGTCTTTTGCAGCGCGGTTCACCGCCCTTAAGGCCTCGTGGCGCTCCAGGGCGATCACGAGATCGGCTTTGCCTTCGGGAATCAGGGGGGTATACACCTCGTTTCCCATGCGGATCTGGGACACCACCACCCCGCCCCTCTGGGCGAGTCCGTGGGTGTCCACGGATTTCACGAAATGCCCCGCATGATCCGCTGCCCTTAGGACAACCTCGCTCAAGAGGCCGATCCCCTGACCGCCAACGCCTGCCAGATAGATATTGAATGTTTCCATGGTTCCTCGTCTATTTCTCGGGTTCGATTGCGGAAAGGGAACAGGTCTGAACACAGGAACGGTCCCCGATGCAGAGCTCCCGGTTCACGGTGATCGATCCGTCCTTCTCCCGCCTGAAGCTGGGACAGGCGAACTTCGCGATGCACTGGTAGAGCCTGCCGCATTTTTCGCCGTCCACGGCAACATGGCTTGTCTTGAACCCGGGCTTTTTGCGCATCTTCCGGGCAAACTTGAGCATGCAGGGGTGCTTTGCGATCACGACACTGAACCCCTCGTGGTCAAGCGCCTTTTTCACGAGTTCGGACAGTTCCGCCTGCTTATAGGTGTCCACCTCGTAAATGTTTTGCACCCCGAGCCCTTCGAGGACACCGCGCACCGGTATCTTCTCCGTTACCTCGTTGAAGTTCCGCCCCGTGGCGGCATGGTCCTGGTGCCCCGTCATGGCGGTTGTCCCGTTTTCCATGAGGATCATGGTGACGGGGTGGTTGTTGAAAACGGCGTTCACGATACCGGGAAGGCCCGCATGGAAGAACGTGGAATCCCCCATGAACACCACCACCCGCCGGCTCTCGTTGAACAGGCGCATCCCCGAGCCGATTCCGGTCGACGCCCCCATGCACAAGAGCAGCTGCCCCATCTCGTAGGGAGGCAGAAACCCCAGGGTATGACATCCGATATCGGCAACGGTGATATCCTCTTTCGCCAGTACCTTTCCAATGGCGTGAAAGGCGCTCCTGTGGCCGCACCCCGGGCACATCTGGGCGGGGCGCTCGGGCACGGCGGGCCTTTGGGAAGGCCCCGAAGGCCTTGCCGGTACAATACCCGGCCAGTTCTTGGAGAGGACCTCCGCAACCTTGCCCGGGGTATACTCCCCGATAAGGTCCTCGTCATCCATCTTGCCCTTCACCGACACATCGATCTTCCGGTCAAAGGCCAGGACCTTCACCGCCTGTTCCAGGTTGGGGTCCAGCTCCTCCAGGACCAGCACCTCCTCGTGCTCCGCCAGAAAATCCGCGACCAGCTCATCGGGAAGTGGGTAAACCATGCCGAGTTTAAGGATATCGGGCTTATCCCGTGCGGCCTCCAGCACATCCATCAAGGATAGAAAGGGCAATCCCATGGTGATGACGCCCCGTTTTTTATTTGAGTTGTCCACGATGCGGTTGATACCGGCGCCGTTTCCGTAGGAAGCCGTATCGGAAAGATTCCTCAGGGCCCGCCTTTTCAGCGGCGGCACGAGGGCGGCGGCAATGGGGATATAGGGACCGTCAAGGGGGTCGAAGCGGGGGGTCTTGTCGAAATACCCCCTGTTCCATCCGTCGAAGTTCACCTTCTGCTTCCCATGGCACACATGGGTGGTGAGTCGCAGGATCACCGGCATCCCCCCGAGGGTGGAAAGCCTGGCCGCCTCCTTGTAAAAGGTATAAACTTCACCGGCATCGGCGGGTTCCAGCACCGGAACGTAGGCCATCTTGGCATAATGACGGTTGTCCTGCTCGTTCTGGGAGGAGTTTGCGCCGGGGTCGTCTCCGAGGACGATCACCATCCCCCCCTTGAGGTTCAAGAGGCTGAGCTGGACAAAGGTGTCGGACGCCACGTTGAGTCCCACACTCTTGAAAAATACCGTGGAAAGATGCCCGTTCACGGAAGCGCCGAATGCAACTTCGGTCGCAACCTTCTCGTTGGTGGAAAACTCGAAATAAAAGGGGCGTTCCTCTTTTGGCATGGATGCAACGGCCGCCGCGACCTCGGGGGTGGGGGAACCGGGGTAGGATGTGACCACCCTTGTTCCCGCCTCCACCATGGCACGCACAAGGGCCGTGTTTCCCATGACGATCTCGGAAAACGGTTCCCTTGACAGGAGCATGTCTCCCAGTTTTTTCATACGGTTTCTCCTTACGGAAGATAGATTAACCCAACATTCGAATCAGGGGGTGGAAACGAAAAATGCCGCATCCGTTTCATGGGCAAAGGATCACTGGGTTCTTCCCGGCGATGTTTTCCGGATTGAACGGGGGCCTTCCCGGCGACGTTTTCCGGATTGAACGGGGGCCTTCCCGGCGACGTTTTCCGGATTGGCTGGAAAATCCAGCCGTTGCCATATCAAAATTACTACAGTACAAAAAATCTTACAACAGTTAAAATCATACTCCCCCCCGGATGCCGGCAGGCGAATCCATGGCCCTGCCCGGGGGGCGCGCATAACCGGTCCGGGGGCCCGGCTTATCTAATAAGGAAAAAGCCGCCGGCAGGAATAGGAAAAGTCAAATCCCCTTGATATTATCTTGAATATGTGAGATTTTATTCCTTGTTAAAGGGTGAACGTGTGAACGGGGAGTCCGGAGTTCAGCCATTTTTACTTCATAATTACAGGAGCCGCGAGCAACACCGTTCAACTTGTCCGGACATGCCTCGCATGCATCGTTTGTCCTTATTTTTTACATGCATTTTACGTCGGCATTAACTCAACCGGCGCTCCGATCTTTCAATTTTCAAGCGATAGAACAGGCAAGGCATCAACGGATTTTTCATCCGTTTACCGCCGCCCCAAGCAGCTTTCGCCATCCGAAATGAACGGAGGGTCGGCCAGGGAGGGTTCCCATAAGGGGAGCGGATCCGTCATACCGTTATCCAGAAACAAGAGGTCCCCATTGAAAAAAAACCCATCTTCGACAACAAAAAAATACACGAACACAGGTGGTTCCTACCCGGAGTCAAAGACCCTGAGGAAGGTGGCCTACTCCAACGACCCCAGGGATTTCGGGCATGTTGAAAAGAGCGTTCCCTGCCAGAACGCATGCCCCGCAAGGACCAACATCCCCGGGTATATCCGGTGCATCGCCGAGGGCCGTTACGGCAGAAGCTACGAGCTGAACCGCTATGCCAACATCCTCCCGGGGGTCCTCGGAAGGATCTGCAGCAGGCCCTGCGAGCTCAAGTGCCGCCACGGCGAAGCGGACCTAGGGTCCACCGTGAACATCTGCCACCTCAAGCGGTCGGCCGCGGATCTCAAGTCCCCCATGCACCGGATCACCGAGGCGCTCTATGCCCCCTCGGGCAAGAAGGTCGCCGTGATCGGAGCGGGCCCCGCAGGCCTTGCCGCCGCCCACGAGCTCTCGGTCCTGGGCCACAAGGTGGTGATATACGAGGCAAGGAACAAACCCGGCGGCATGCTCATGTACGGCATCCCGGCCTTCCGCCTGCCCAGGGATATCCTCATGCTGGAGGTGGAGAACATCCTGAGGCTCGGCGTGGAGCTCAAGACCGGTGTTTCCATTGGAAAGGACATGCCCCTGGATGTGCTCATGGAGCACAACGACGCCGTGGTAATCGCGGCCGGATGCACCGATCCCAACCGGCTGAACGTTCCCGGAGAGGATCTGGAATTCGTCTACGACGGCCTGGACTTCATGGACCGGATCAACAAGGGTGAAAAGCCCGTGATCGGGGACAGGGTCATGGTGATCGGCGACGGTTTCACGGCCATGGACTGCGCAAGGAGCGCGGTGAGGCTCGGGGCTACCGAGGTAAAGGTCAACTCGAGGAAGACCGAGGAGTTCCTCTCCATCGACGACCATGAAAAGTTCGAGGTCAAGTTCGAGAAGATCCGCTTTTACAGCCTGGTCTCCACCACAAAGGTCCTGGGCGAAAACGGCAAGGTCTCCGGAGTGGAGTTCCAGCGCACCAAGCTCACCTACTCCTCCGAGCCCCCGTTCAGGAAGGCGGTCCCCATCGAGAACTCGGAGTTCACGGTTCCCGCCGACTCGGTGATCGTGGCCATCGGCCAGCAGCCCGACGGCCCCGCCATCTCCCCGAAGATCGCGGTTGCCGGAAAAAAACTCAGGACCGAGGAGGAGGGATACGCCACCAATATTGCCGGGCTCTATGCGGCCGGCGACTGCGCCACCGGCTCCTCCAACGTGATCACCGCCATTGCCAACGGAAGGGAATGCGCACACGAAATCGACGAGTACCTGATCGGCGAGACAAGGAAGATCCGGACCGTTCGCCTGGAGGAGGTTCCCTCAACCGACAGGAAGAGGTCCGACGATTTCATCAAGCCCATTGCCATGGACACCCTGCCCCTTGAGAAGCGCTTCGAATCCCAGCTAAACGAGGTGGATCAGGGTTATTCCGTGGAAAAGGCGGCCGAGGAATCCCAGCGCTGCTACCTCTGCAACCTCAAGTACGAAATCGACACCGAACGGTGCATCTACTGCTCCGCCTGCATCGATGTGGCCCCCAGGGACTGCATCAAGATGGTGGAGGATGTGGAGATCAAGGCGGACGGATCCTTTGGGGAGTACCGGGAAACCGGGGAGTGGGACAAGGTCCTCTCCATCACCATCGACAGTGAACGGTGTATCCGGTGCGGCCAGTGTTACGAGGTCTGCCCCATGGACTGTATCACGGTAACGAAAACCGAACTGATAGAGCTGAACCTGGAGGAATGATGCCCAGAGAGGATCATTATGTCATCATAGGAAACGGACCGGCCGGAAACAGCGCTGCGGATTTTCTCCGCAGGCACGACGAAGAGGCGAGGATCACCATCATCTCCAACGAGTCCCTCTCCTTCTATTTGAGAAACAAGCTGCCGGATTTCATCGCGGGAAAGGCGGACGAGAAGGACCTCATCGTAAGGCCCTACAGCGTTTACAAGGAAAAGAACATCCGGATGCGCCTGGGGCAGCAGGTGGACCGGATCGATCCCACGGAAAAAACGCTCTACCTGAAGCATCTGGAAAAGGTGAGTTACACCAAGCTGATCATCGCAACGGGCGGCACCCCCAACACCCTGCCCTCCATGGCGACCTTCAGCGAACACCTCAAGTTCATGACCACCCATACCGATGCCGTGCATCTGATCCCCGGCATAAGGAATTCAAACTCCTTCGTGGTCATGGGCGGGGACGTGATCAGCTTCAAGTTTATCCGGATGCTCAAGAACATGGGTAAAGACGTGACCCTGGTCCTCTACGGGGACGCCTTCTGGCCCTTCAGCCTCACCGAGGAGATGATCGGCACCATCAAGACAAACATGGAAAATGAAGGACTCCACGTGATCTACCAGGACCGGGTCTCGAGCGTCGAAAAAAAGGACAGGGGATACGTGGTGGGAACGGAAAAGGGCACAACCCTTCCCTGCGACATGGTCTTCTCCTTTCTCGGGCTCGTGCCCAACATCCGGTTTATCGTGGGCAGCGGTATCGACACGGACCGGGGCATCCTCGTGGACGACAACCTGAGGACCAACTTCCCCGATATCTATGCATGCGGGGACTGCGCCCAGATCTACAACCCCGAGCTCAAGAGCTACTGGGTTTCCATCGGCTGGCAGAACGCCCAGGTCCAGGGCATGGCGGCCGCCAGAAACCTCCTGGGGGACAATAAGGTCATCAAGCCCCTGCCCCAGAAGGTTCTCGAAGTCGAGGGCCTCAGGGTGAACACCTCCTGGTGGAAGTCCTTTTAGGCTTTTTCACGGGAACGGGCATGAAACGAAATCCACGGGGCGTAAATAACCGCTTATCAACGCGGAACGGCACCCTTAACAGCGAAAAGAACATCCACGGAGTCCTGATATGGCCGAAATCGACATAGTCGTTGAGATCTGCGGAAGCGCAGGCGAAGGGACGATCTCAGCAGGAGAGATCCTTGCACGGTACATGACCGAGGAAGGTTACGAGATCATGTCCTTTGATTCCTATCCCGCCGAGATCAGAGGATTCGGAAAATGTGTGGCACACACGAGAATCAGCAACAACAAGGTGCAATCCCCGGGCAAGTATTCCGACGTGCTCATCGCGCTGAACGATATACACTCCATCTCACAGCTCGGGGTACTCAAGGAGACGGGGGTGGTGATCTACGACAGCAAGCCCCCCAAGTACCACGAGGAGGACAGGAGCATCGCCGGCCTTCTGGAGCCGGGCATGATCTCCTACGGCATCCCCCTGTTCGAACTGGCCCATAAGGCTGCGGGTAACGCAAGGGGAAGAAACATGGTGGCCCTCGGCGCGTTCGCGGCCCTTTTCGGCATAGGTGCCGAAGGGTTCACCGGTTCCATCAAGAGAAGGTACGCCAAGAAGAAGCAGTTTATCATCGACAACAACGTGGACTCCTTCATGGAGGGGTACAACTGGGCAACGGAAAGAATCAGCAAGGTGGACAAGTGCGATTTTTCCTGTGCCGCCCCCGGCCCCCCAAAGGAGAACCTGATCATCAACGGCAACCAGGCCGTTGCAAAGGCCGCCCTTGACGTGGGCATCCACCTCTTTGCCGGCTACCCCATCACACCGGCCACCAAGATCATGGAGATCATGAGCGCGGAGCTTCCCAAGAAGGGCGGCGCCTTTATCCAGACCGAGGACGAGATCTCCGCCATCGGAAACGTGGTGGGGGCGGGCTTTGCGGGAAAGAGGGCCATGACCGCCACCTCCGGCCCGGGGCTCTGCCTTATGAGCGAGTTCACGGGACTTTCCGTGATTGCCGAGGTGCCGGCCGTTATCGTGGACTCCCAGAGGGGGGGGCCCAGCACGGGCATGCCCACCAAGACCGAGCAGAGCGACCTGAACATCGCCATGTTCGGCGGCAGCGGGGATTCCCCCAGGGTGGTGATCGCGCCGTCCACCGTGGCCGAATGCTACGAGGCAACGGTGCTGGCCTTCCATATCGCGGAAAAATACCAGACCCTGGTGATCCTGCTCCTGGATCTCTTCCTCTCCAACAGCATCAAGAACATCGACGTTCCCCAAAAGCCGGAGGAGAAGTTCATTGACTCCAATATCGCCCCGGAAGAGGGAGAGCTGGAAGGTTACCGGCGCTACCGGGTCACGGACAGCGGGATCTCTCCCAGGGCCATCCCCGGAACCCCGGGGGGCATGTTCGTGTCCACGGGCCTTGAGCACAACGAGCGTGGCAAGCCCAGCTACGACAGCGTGACCCACACCACCATGACGGAAAAGCGCTACCGGAAACATGCCCTGGTCCTCTCCGAGGCTCCGGCGCCGATTATAACGGGCGCGGACGAGGATATCGATATCGGCGTTGTCTCCTGGGGATCATCGGCCGCCGCCGCCCACGAGGCCGTGCGTTTTGCGGGCGAGGAGGGAGTTAAGGCCGCGGCCTTCAGCTCCATGTTCGTTTCTCCCCTCCACGAGGAGGAGCTGAAGGCGTTCTGCGCCAAATGCAAGCGCATCCTTGTGCCCGAACTGAACTACACGGGCCAGTTCGGCGATATCGTGGCCCGTCACGTCTGCGTACCCGTCGAAAAACTGAACCTCGTTACAGGGCTTCCCATGGCCTCCGAAGATATACTCGAAAAGATAAGGGAGATGTGATGAATAACTCCGATTCCCAATACCTGGATCAACGCCTTGAAAAGGTCAGGGACCGCGGCTTTCTCGACTATCGAACAGGGGAGCTGCCCACCTGGTGCCCGGGCTGCGGATACTTCGGCATCACCGACGCCGTGCTCAAGGCCTGCTCCGAACTGGAACTGAAAAACGAAAACATCTGCACGGTGAGCGGCATCGGCTGTGCGGGGCGCTACCCCATCTTCATGGATGTGTACGGGTTTCACACCCTCCACGGCAGGTCCATCCCCGTGGCGAGCGGCATCAAGCTGGCCAGGAACGATCTCACCGTGTTCGCCGTTGCCGGAGACGGGGACGCCCTGGGTATCGGCGGGGGACACCTTCCCCATGTGGCAAGGAAGAATATCGACATCACCTTCCTCCTCTTCGACAACGCCATCTACGGGCTTACAAAGGGTCAGTCCTCCTCCACCACCCCGTTCGGGCAGAAGACCAACTCCCACAACGAGGGGAACCCCGATGTGGCCCTGAACCCCGTGAAGCTCCTCCTCTCCTACGGCGCCTCCTTTGTCGCCAGGGGATTTGCCGGAGACCCCGAGGGCCTGAAGGATATCATCGTATCGGCCCTCAACCACAAGGGGTTCAGCTTTATCCATATCTTCACCCCCTGCGTGACCTTCGACAAGGTGAACATGACCTGGAAGAACCTCAAGGAGCAGGTCAGGCCCGTCGATCCCCTGCATGATCCCACCAATATGGAGTCGGCCATGCGCATCGCGGACCACGGCCCCACGAACCTGGGGATCATCTACCAGGACAGGGCAAGGCCGGCGTATCACGAGGTCACCGCGAAGATGACGGGTTGATCAGGGGCCCGCACATTTTATTGAACGGCTTACGACAAATTATGGGGGAAACAGGGGGATCTCCTGTTTCCCCCTTTTTTTTACGGGATCACCCAAATTCAGGTTGATCAATATTATTCCCTTCAAACGAATCGCTCTAAAACAGCGACATCCGATTTGAAACGATACCAGGAGATATTGGAAGATGACCGAAGACAAATGGCGTTGCACGGTGTGCGGATATGTTCATATCAACGGTACCCCTCCGGACGAATGTCCCGTGTGCGGGGCCCCGGCCAAGCTGTTCGAACTTTTCGAGGAGGCCCCCAAGGCACCTGCCCCGACCCCTTCCGCGTGCCGTTGTCTTGTATGCGACTACAGGCATGCCGGATCTTCCCCGCCGGATGAATGCCCGGTTTGCGGAGCCCCCGGGAAGATGTTCCAGAAGGAGGTGGGCGAGGAAAGCGCGCCTTCGGCCTCCCACGGACGAGCTGAAAGGATCGTTGTGGCGGGTGGCGGAATTGCCGGCGTAACGGCGGCGGAAACGATCCGGGGGTATTTAGGCAATGCCGAAATCACCCTGATCGCAAGGGAAAAACACCCGCCTTACTACCGCTTGAACCTCACCCGCCTCCTGGCCGATGAGATCAAGGACGAGAACCTTCCGGTTCATCCCGACGGCTGGTTCAGCGAGAACCGCATCGAGCTCATGGACGGCGCCGAGGTATCCGCCATCTCTCCGGCTGAAAAGCAGGTGGCACTGGACAACGGAACCACCGTGCCCTACGACAAGCTGATCCTTGCCACCGGCGCCCACCCCTTTATGCCGCCCATCCTGGGGGTTCACAAGGAGGGGGTCACGACCCTGAGGACACTGGATCACGCCAAGTATATCCGGGAAAAAGCCCAAACCGCAAGCTCCATCGTGGTGATCGGCGGCGGCATCCTGGGACTGGAAACAGCCGGGGCCCTTGCCGGTAAAAACGCCTCGGTCACGGTTCTGGAAGGCTTCCAGTGGCTGATGCCCCGGCAGCTCAACGAGTCGGCGGCCGATCACCTGGGAAAACATCTGGACTCCCTTTCCATCTCCCTCAGAACGGGCATAACGGTCAAGGAGATCCTCGGAGACGAAAAGGCCGCCGGAATTCTTCTCGATACAGGCGAAACGGTTCCCGCCGACCTGATCATCATCACCGCCGGCGTGCGCCCCAACAGCTACCTTGCCAGGCTTGCCGGCCTCAAGGTGAACAACGGCATTATCGTGGACGATACCATGCGCTCATCAAACCCGGATATCTTTGCAGCCGGGGACAACGCCGAGCACAGGGGAACCCTTTACGGGCTGTGGAACCACTCCCAGTACCAGGGGAAGATCGCCGGCATGAACGCTTCCGGGGTTACCACCGAGTTCGGGGGAATCCCGAGGTCCAACTCCATCAAGGTGCTGGGGGTGGATATGCTCAGCATCGGGACTTTCGAACCCGAGGACGGGAGCTACACGGTGATCGAGGATGAAACGAGCGATCGTTACATGCGATTCGTGTTTCAGGACACCCATCTGCAGGGGGCGGTGCTCTTCGGTGATACGGATATCGGAGGCGCCGTGAAAAACGCCATCGAGGGAAGGACCGATATGTCCAGTGTACTGAAAAAATGCACAACGGCAAAGGAGGTTTGGGAGTTCCTCTCCGTTTAAGGGCCGTTGAATCAAATAAAACCACAATTCCGGGGCGCTCGTTTCAGGAAACCCCAGGCGTTACATTACACCAACGGCAACGCGGACCAGCTATAATCGTGTAAATAATATTTGTCCTGCCCCTAACGTCTCAAGCGAGGACAGCTATTCAAAT
>PPCM01000803.1_pt1 | contig 19746 bp, 11 predicted proteins | sample 1555541 | NCBI WGS metagenome assembly PPCM01 (sample SAMN05284479, study PRJNA326546) | Marine sediment metagenome, whole genome shotgun sequencing project. | isolation source: marine sediment | place: Germany: Wadden Sea | collected 2012-09-05 | reverse complement strand
AAATAGCAATGCTGTCACTGTACCAGTAACGACATGGGTAGACAGTGATACTTATGATCCGTCAGTCCCAGGGTCTTATACCTTTACGGCAGCGCTAGGTACAATCCCATCAGGCTATGCTAATACAGGCATTTATACAGCGACGGTAGAGGTTATTGTGCCAAGTCCAGCAGATGTAGAGATTACTGGTTTTGATTCAATAGCAAATGTAAGCGCGGTGACGACAGGTGCTGCAACTTATATAGATGCAGCAGCAGTTATTTCAACATTACCAAAGACAGTAACAGCAAATAGCAATGCTGTCACTGTACCAGTAACGACATGGGTAGACAGTGATACTTATAAATCATCAGTCCCAGGATCTTATACCTTTACGGCAGCGCTAGGTGCAATCCCATCAGGCTATGCTAATACAGGCAATTATACAGCGACGGTTGAAGTAATTATTCCGACACTAAGTTCTGATGCAAACCTAAGAGAAACTTCAAGGGTTAAGGGATATACGGTGACCGATTTAGGTAGACCGAATTCAACACTTGGTTTAGAAACAGAGGGTAAATTAAGTATCTTATCAAGTAACGCTTTAAATACGAGTAACTCAGGTAACTATGTTACTTCATTTGACAAAAATGATACCAACGCAATTGTAAAAGTTGTTAAATATACTTTGGGTGCATCGACTATTAATTTTGAAACTGATGCAGCTTATGCAAATCAAGCAATTAATAATGGTGATTTCTTTATTATTAAGGTGACTGCAGAAGATAGAGCGACGGTTAATTATTATAGGATAGGAATTATAGTAAAATCATCGACTAGTGGAGGTAGTAGTAATAACAGTAGTAGTGGAAGTAATCCAAGTAATCCAAGTGATACAAGTGAATCAAGTCAACTTACAAGCATTCTTGTTAATGGAAATGAACAAAAGGCAGGAATAGTCACTAAAGCAACTGAAGAAGGTAAGGAAACTGTAACTGTAAAACTTGAACAAGCCGTTATAGAAAGTAAAATCAACGAAGTTATTAATGCCAATAAACCTGAAGTAGAAAATGTCATTCAGGTTTCTATAGCGGATAAGGAATCTGAAGTAGCAAAAGTTGAATTGACAGGGGATGTTGTTAAGAAACTTGAAGACAACACTTTTGATGTTTCAGTAATACGTGAGAATGTTTCATATCTTATTCCAGCACAAGAATTAACGATAGGTGAAATTGCTCAAAAACTGGGCATAGAGGAAACAGATTTAGCAGATATAAAAGTAGAAGTAAAGATTACAAAACTAGAAGAAGACACTGTAAAAAAATATAATGATTCAGTCAAAGAAAAAGGTGCAGAAATTGTCTTTCCACCAGTTGAATTTGAAATTGTAGCAAAAACGACACGATCTAATGGAACTGTTAAAGAAGAGCATATTAGCAAGTTTAGTAAGTATGTAGAAAGAGTTATGGAAATTCCAGCTAACATAGATCGAGATAATATTACAACGGGTATTGTCTTTAATCCAGATGGAACGTACAGCCCTGTGCCTACAGAAATTTATCAAAAGAATGGTAAGTGGTATGCAAAAATAAAATCTCTTACAAACTCGGATTATTCTATTATATGGAATCAGGTGAACGTAAAGTCTGTTGAGAATCATTGGGCCAAAGAGGCCGTTAATGATATGGCTTCTAGATTAGTCATCTTTAATCATGAAACTTTCGAACCTGATAGGGCTATAACTCGTGGTGACTTTGCGGAGTATATTGTTAGAGCTTTAGGTCTTTATCGAGAAGCGTTTAGCCAAGAAAGCAAGTATGTGGATGTTGACAACGATCATGAAAGAGCCTTAGCAATTCAAATAGCAAATCAATATGGAATTATAGTTGGCTATGAAGATGGTTGCTTTAAACCTGATGCCTTCGTTACAAGAGAAGAAGCTATGGTAATGTATTATAGAGCCATGAAACTTACCAAATTAACTGGTAGAGATGCAAATCGAAATATGTCTTACATTGATTTTGATGAGCTAGGCGAATGGTCTTCAGCTTGTGTTAAGGAAGTACTTTCAGCTCATGTTTTTAATGGTTCGAGTGTAGTTACGCTTTCGCCAAAATCAACCTTGACCTATGCTGAAGCGACACAGGCCATTAAAAATTTATTGGTAGAATCAAAATTAATTAATAAGTAGGATGGGGTAAATGGTGTATATAGCATAGCTTTTGTTATGGCCCTATCAGGTAAACAAATAACCCTTTAGAAACAAGAAATGCTTATGAACGGCCACGTAATTTTGTGGTCGTTTTTTATGCATGAATTGCTAAAATGTTTGTGTGACGCAGTATGCAATAAAAAAAGTCTGTAGCAATGAAAGTGGATTGAAATTAGATGTTCGTATGTTTCACTACAATAACGGTTATGTTATCATTAAATAAATATTCTAGAAAAAGGTGATAACATGAGAAAAAAACTGATTAAGATTTTCTTTGCAACCTTCATAATCATATATCTATCTGGCCTTATATATGCCAGTTATGAGGTTGATGAACCCTATGGTCAGAAAGGGGTTATAACCATAAGTCGAGGTGACTATGACAAGGGGTTTGTATCCCTTGAAGGTGAATTTAGGGTCTTTGAAGGTAAGTCAGAATCATATGAAGTTCAGTATATGACTCTTAATGAAATTCGAAAACATAGGTTCAAAGAGGGGGTTGTCACGGCGAGCATGACCATTAACAACCCTGATGGTATCAACTTTACAGGCCTTCTCTTGGATGAAATATACACAGCTTATGAGTGCTATCTTAATGGGGACAAAATAACTGGAGCGGGGATCGTCAGTCTCGATGAAAGCCTTGCAGAAGCTGAAAAAATAAGCAAGTTTATACCTGTAAATTACCATGACGACCAAGTTGAACTTAAACTGGTTATTGCCAATCATACAGAAATTAGTGGTCAATACAACAAGGATATCTACATAGGAAATTATGATGCCTTGAGTGTCTATAATAACAAGCGCTTTGCCATTAAACTGGTCCTTGTTGGGGCATTTGTCATTATGAGTATGTTGTTATTTTCCCTATATGTTCACAGTAGGAAATATCCCTATTTATTAACCCTATCCCTATCTTGTTTATCCAATTTATACAATATAGTTGCCCACTTTGAACCAGTGACTTTCTTTAATTTGACAGGGTCAGCGTATGTTGCTAACACAGTTCTATATACGATGCCAACATTATTTACACACTTTTTTACCGCCGTATCGACCATGCTTTTTTTTGAAAATGATTTTGTAAAAAAACACCTAAGGAAAATATTGGTCTACCACACAGTGTTCTTTTTTAGTGTGATTGGCTTATTGGTGGTATTTGATGAGACCGTTAATATCCTTTATGTCATGTGTATACTATACGTGATTGTCCTAATGGTTGCTGCCAACATCTATTGTTTAAGAATGTATATAAAGGACAAGAACTATAGTTTCTTTCTTTACATAACCTTACTGGTACTATTGGTTACGACTATACTTAATACCAAAATTAACCTTACAGAAAATATTGGAAATAGCTTTGATAGAAGTACGCTGGTTCTAATACTGGTACAATCGATTTTCTATATATATTTTGCTTATACATCACTACTGTCATATGGTGAAAAGTTCTATATGACACAGGTAAGTGAAACTAAAACATCCCAACTTTTACTAGAAAAAGACAAGGAACTCAAAAGAGCTTATGAAGAGCGTATAGAGATGTTGTCTTATTTTTCCCATGACTTACGTTCGCCGGTTACAGTTATCAAAGGTTATCTTGAATTACTTAAAGATGGTAAAATAAATCGATCTAACCAGGATAAGTATATAAAAATTCTATATAATAAGTCGGACTACTTGACAAAGCTAATTGATGGTCTTTTTGACCTTGTTTACTTAGATGTTAGAAATGAGGAAAATTTTGACACTGACAATTTATATGATATTATTGCACTTGTATATGAGAGTTTTGATAGTTATGATTTAGTTTTAGACGTTGATACAGAAATGTATATTAATTGTAATTCAAAACAAATATACAGACTTTTTTACAATCTTATTGATAATGCTGTATCCCATGGTGGCGATACAATTAGAGTGTTTAGTGAGAGACACAATGGTTATGTTACCATAACCGTTAGAGATAATGGCATAGGCATTGATGGTGATATTTTACCTTACATTTTTGAAAAGTTTAAATCCAGGGATGATTCTAGAAATACCACAGACGACCACTTTGGTTTGGGCCTAGCCAATTGCAACATGATAGCAAGAAACCATAATACCACCATAAAATGTGAGACGGAAAAAGGTAAATTCACATCTTTTATTATTAGTTTCAAGGAGGAAAACAATGGAGATATTAATTGTTGATGATGACAAAAATATTGGTGACATTCTTTCGATTATATTGGATCATGAAGGCTATAAAACAACATTTGTAGACAAAAGTGAAGAGGCAAAAAAGATAATGTCTAATAAAGTTCATGATTTATACATCCTTGACATCATGATGGAGAAATATGATGGCTACAGCCTATGTGAAGCTATAAGAAGGTACACTGATAATCCTATTATTTTTATTTCCTGCCTTGACGATGAAAAAAGTTTAGTTAAGGCATTAGAGCTTGGTGGTGATGACTTTATAAGGAAGCCATTTAACTCAAATGAGGTTGTAGCACGGGTAAAATCCCATCTTAGGAGAAAGCGACTTACGGAAAATGAAAGCTTTTATATAGGGGAAAGTGCTTTTTATAGGGATAAAAACCTTGTACTTGATGGCAGAACAAAGGTACATCTTTCTCCTCTAGAAAGTGATATCATTTTTTACTTATCCAAAAACATTGATCGAGTCGTTACTTACAAGGAAATATATGAAAATGTATGGCACGAAAAATATGTCATGGATAAGACAGCAATTGCTACAAGGATTAGTGGCATTAGAAAGAAAGTGCCGTCTATAAATATTTCCTCAGTAAGAGGAAAAGGCTACAAGTTAGAGGGCTAAATTTTTATAAGTAAACTATTGGAGATACTATTATTCTGAAGGTATTCTTCTGATTTCAAAAAAATGTAAATTAAAAAGAGTTTTATAACAATTTCGTTATAAAACTCTTTTTTTGTATGAAACTGTTATTATATGAGTTGAAATAGGGTGATTGGAGAGCTTATGGATAAAAATAATAGTGTGTATAAAATTCATTATAATAACACGGAACATTTGCATGAGGTATGCGATCTTTTTAATGGCTTGAATGTTAGTAGAAGCAGGGACTTTATAAAAAATGAAAATATAGAAAAATTTCGTAAATACGGTGGTTTTTTTGATTATTTTACTCTTGAAGAAGTTGATAAATATACTCGAAACAATAGACATATGATATCGGTAACCGCAGAAGGTCATGTGTGTGGTGCACTACTTATTAGTGGCAACAAAGAAGATATACACACTTACTTTACTGATAAAAATGTTCCAATAATAAACACGGTAGAGCAAACGTCTTACGGATGTATCATTGGCGTAAAAACAAGAAGAAATTTAATTGCTAAAATAATGTTGGAGTATGCTTTTAAAATGTTTATAGAACAAGGTTACATAGATTTCTTGATAGAAGTTATAAGCATAAAATCCTATGAAATGGAAGGACTTTTAACTAACATAGATGTTAAGAACAATGCCAGCACACAGGTGAGTAAATGGTTAGATGGTCAACATATTGGAAAAGTCTTTTATAAACAGTATGACTTCAGCGATATAAAAATAAATACAGAATACGATATATATAGTATTGATATCCAACACTGTATAGACACCATATTCAATGGGGATAAGCAATGAATAAAATAAACCATATCACGGTGTTTCTTTTACTAGTATTGCTGGGGACCTTATTAATCACTAATAGACCAGAGAAAGCTAATGAAAATTTTATAGTGGAGACTCAAGACTATACCTATAAAGTCAACCAAAAGCTAGGTCTTGTTATAAGTGTTGAGGATCAGGAATTTACAGGTACCCTTCATTGTATGTTGGAAGAAATGGATAATATGGCTCTTATATCGGATTATCATTACGCTTATGAAGAGGGCCTTAGTCGTTCTGAAGATATATGGTCCTATGTATGTCAAAATGTGAAAAGTGAATTTATGATTTTTGAAGAAGAAGATTTTTGTAACTTAGAGTTAGAAGGTGAGGAAGCCTTAGAAAAGATACTAAGTGATACCAGTATCGATCTTATCCTCTCATTCGGTACTAAGGCAGGCCAACTGCTTATTAATGACTCTAACAAAATAGATACTTTAAATATATTAGCTGAAGATGCTGTAGGATCAGGTATAACAGACTACAAGATGTACTCAGGCAAAGAGAATCTTTGGGTATTGATCGATAACAACAAACATTTGAAGAAACTTAATATTTTTTATAATCTTGTAGAGTTTAAGAAGCTAGGGGTTATAAGATATGCGGATTCTTTTAGAAGGAGTTTTACCCCTGAGGCAACCCTAACCCAGTTTGCTAAAGACAAGGATATAGAAGTTGTCTATTATGATATCAATCATGTAGATGAGATGTTTAGCAAGGGACAAATAGACCTTTATTACAAAAGAGTTAGGGAGGCTCATAGTTCTCTAGCTGAAGAGTGTGATGCTTTTTATATGATTGTAGGTGGTTGGAATCCTAAGGATATTCGAGAATTATTAAAACCGATTTATGATAAAAAAATACCTGTTGTCTCGGCAGTTGGTAATGTAGATGTCACCAATGGTGCCCTTTTAGGTGTCGGTAAAAGTGATTTTGAAGAAGTAGGGGATTTAACAGCAAATAATATAGCACAAATATTAAGAGGTATAAGGCCAAATGAACTGATACAAGTTTACGACGAAAAGCAAGCAATTTCTTATAACGTAGATATCGGTAAGGAGATAAATTTTGCACCAGACATTAAGTTTTTAATGTATTGTGATGATTTTGTGAGTGGCGAATATGAAGAATAAATTAATAATATCAATATTTTTCTTGGTGATTGTAAGCATCATCTCTATGTTTCTTTACTTTGATTTTAGAGAGGATTATATCCATACCATAAGTGAAACCGACTATGTCAATGTAGAAATATTACTTGATGAAATTCAATATTTTACTAATGTAGGGATTGATCTTGAAAACTATTATGGACTAGAGGACTTGATCAGTAGACGCGTTGCTGCTTATCCATTGTCAGAGGGAATGGCTGTGTTTAATAAAGAGGGTGTCTTATTGGCCGCTTCCAATGAAATCTATATAGAGGATAATTATTGGGATATTAATGAGTATCAACTTATAAAAGGGACTAGTGCGTATTTCAGTGTGACCCCTATAAAGCAAGAAAAGCAAATTGGTTTCATCGTTAATAAGTTGGATAGTAGGACTATAAAAAGTGACTTATTAAAGTATATGACTGGATGCATCGGCATATATTTATTGGTTATTTTTATTTACTTTATCCTTTACAAAATTTTCGATTTAAAAAAGAAATTACTGTTTAACGTGATTACTGTACAGGCTCTTGCCACAATATTTAAAGTATATTTTCATTACAGATATGTTTTGTCAGTAGTCTACAGAGAATTTAATGTTTTTATTAGTAGTCTTAAAGCTAGCCTTATGCCTATGATTACATATGATATTCCTCTAAGCAGTATAAGGGGAAGTGAGGCTTATATTGATGGTATTGCAGGAAAAATAGGCGCTTTTTCTCGTATAGATATTTTTGTAGACCAAGATATATTAATCCACTATGTATTAGATTATGATTACTTGCTAAGTATGTTATCTAATTCTGTCATAAGCTCTTTGATACTAGGAGCAATTATTACATTTTTTCTTTTGGAAATGACCAACATATACACTTCCATTAGTAGGCCGACTCGTGAAAGAATAGGGAAATTACGCTCTATAGGTTTTATATTTTTCTTACCATATAGCATTAGTGCTGTATTTGTCCCTCTTAGAATGGTGGAGTTTAATGCAAGTAATACCCTTGTGTTTGCAACGGTATCTGCTGAGGCAATCATGGTAACCCTTGTTGCATTTATTTGTGGTCAGTATATTGAAAGATATGGGATTGTAACAATGTATAAGGTTGGCGCCCTGCTTTTTTCTTTAGGATTTTTCATGTCCTATTTAGCCAATGATGCTCAAGTTTTTTTATTGTCTAGAGTTGTAGAAGGCATTGGTTTTGGTATTAGCTTAATTTCTATGCGAGTAGAAGCAGTCAGTGGTCAGGATCACACTAGAATTAATGAAGATGTTGCTACATTTTCAATTGGCGTATTTTCTGCTGTTAATATAGGTAGCCTTTTGGGTGGTATTATAGCAGATAATATAGGCTTGAAAAATGTCTTTATGATTTCTAGTATTACTAGTTTAATTGGTGCTTTGATATGTAGTTATTTTATTACAGGTGTAATAGATCAAGATCAAGAAAAAAGCACAATTGTTGGAAACATGAAGCGGATTTTAAGTAACAAACGCTTTATTATATGTTGCTTGCTATTCCTTGTTCCAGTTAAACTTATGTCTGGATTTTTAGATTACCTCTTCCCTGTTTTCGCTAAAGATACTTTACAGTGGTCTTATACCATTATTAGTAGGGGGTATCTGCTTAATAGTTTGCTAATTATTATGGCTGGGGCTAATATTGTGAGATTTGTGAACCGCAAACTAAAATTGGAGATAAAGCTAATGCTTATTAATTTAGTGATTGCTTCTGCCTACTTTATGCTAGGTCTTTTCGGAAATAGTCTAGGATTACTAATGGGCATCATGCTTATTTCTATGATCCAATCCTTTGCGGAAGGCAGTTTCTTGGAACTCTATTATGGTTTTGAAATTACTCAGTCAATGGGAAAGGTAAAGTCTATTTGTTGTTATTCCATTATTGATAGGTTTTTTATAATTGTAATTCCATATGTTTTTGCTTCACTTTTAGCCGGTAATATGAATGTGAGAATTATTAGTTTTGCTGGCCTACTATTATTACTTTTAATGGTACAAGTCCGTTATAATAGTAAAATAGTAAAATTAGAATCAAGCAATTAAGGAGTAAATATGAAAAAAGGTATTTTAATCATCAGTCTATTAATAGTACTTGTAAGTGTCTTTGTATTTTATAGTCTTGGAAATGAAAAGTCGAGCGGTACTTATAAAATTGGTATGGCCCTTCCAATAGACTATGTTAAAGAAGTATCTGTCGTTATAGAAGCTATAGATTTAGCAGTTGATGAAATTAATAAAACAGGTGGTGTTTTTGGCAAGCCATTAGAAGTTGTCATGGTCAATGATAAGGCTGATCTTACCCACTCGATAGGTGTTGCTCAACAATTTGCAAATGATGAGGAGATTCAATTTGTCATAGGTCATTGGTCTTCAGAAACGACCCTAGCGACATCAAAAATTTATGATATGGGTGATAAAATACTTTTTACTATAGTTTCAACATCACCTGAAATTACGAAGACACATGTTGATAAGGTATTTAGGCCCATACCTAATGACTATGATATGGGGATTAGAATCTCAAAAGAAATAGCTGAAAAGGGCTACAAAAATGTAATTATTTATTATGGTAAGGCCAAGCCAGAAAAAAGCTTTGCCAATATTGTAGAACAAGAACTAAATAGGTTGGGTGTAAATATTGTAGATCGAGTATCGGATGTAAATCGGGAAGGTGGTTTTGATAACGCTTATAAGAAATGGACATATCTAGACGCTGATTGTATCGTATTGGGTTATGATATTTTAGTCTCAAAAGACTTTGTTACAAAGGTAAGAGCCCAGAATAAGGATATAGCTATAATTGGCTCTGAAATATTGGGAAGAACAGAGGTTCTAGAGGCTCTTGGTGAGGATAAAAATAATATTTCTTATATATCTTTTAAAAATGCTTATCCTGGCAACGATAAGATGCTTGCCTTTGAAAAGAAGATAAATGATTTATATGGTAGAGAGGTTAAAAGTGCAGGAGCCACAGCCTACGATGCCATTTATATCATAAAAAATGCCCTAGAAGAGGTTGGACAAGATGCTACAACGGAAGTTCTGGTTAAGTATTTAAAAGAAGAATTTACCTATCGGGGCACTAATGGGATTTATGATTTTGATGAGGATGGGGAGGTCATAGACAAGCCTATGGATATGGTGACTATAAGTGGAGGCCAATATATTCATGACTATGATTAGTAAAAATATTATTCAAAAAGTATAGGTTCGGTATGGGATTAAAGTAATTACAGGCTAAATTGGTCCTGTAAAATACATTGCAGAAGTTTGAAAGGAGACTATAATGAGTGAATATGCTTCAGTAATTAAAGAAGGCCTTAGTGGATATGGCGAAGAAATTCAAAGATTTATTCTTGATGTCTTTAGTGAATGTGAAAACAGTATTAGAGATGGCTTAATGGTAGAACTTTCTAAGAAAGAGGATGAAAGTAGTGCATTCAACTTTCTAAAAAGTCAAGGATACGAGATATCATATGCTGAGTTCGAGCAATACTATGAAGAATCAAAGAAAATCATGAATGAAAATGAGGCGCTTTTAAACAGAATGATGGAAGAAGATTCTACAAGTGAATTGTCAGATGATGAGTTAGAGAATGTAGCTGGCGGTATCAACTGGAAAGCAGTAGGGATAGGCGTTGGTGTAGGATTAATAGTAGGTACATTGGTAGCTGTAACTATTATATGTCCAGTAGCGGCACCTGCAACAGGACCAGCGGTATTTGGCATAACGACAGCAGGATGGGGAGCGTCAGCGGTAGTTGGTGCAACAGCAGCAGCAGCAACAGTGGGAACGGCAGGAGCAGTAGGTATGGGAGTAGCAGCAGGTGTGGTTGCAGGCGGCACTGCAGGGGCAATCGCAGCTGGAGGCGGTTCTGATCCAGGTGGAAGTGCTGGTTCAAATCCAATGAGCCATAAGGTTTATTAATATAAGAGAATGTGTGGACAATACTTGCCAAGGAGTCGTAAGGGCTCTTTGGCAAACTTTTTTAGCTTGAAAGGAGGCCTGATTTTGAGTGGCATTTTTAGGGAGAAATCATTAGAAGAATTATCATCCCCCGAACAACTTGATAGGGGAATCAAACTCACATCGCCTAGACATTTTTTGTTTATAATCAGTTTTGTCATAATATTTGCCACTTTAACAGTATGGGGCTTTTATGGTAGCATACCTAAAAAATCCAAGGGTATGGGTATGATTATGAGTAGTAATGGTACTGTAAGTATCCAGTCTACTATCAATGGTGTGTTTTCAGACGTGGCTATTGAAAAAGGGGATTACGTTTATTCAGGTAGTGTAATAGCAAGGGTTAATTCCCAAGAGACTATTGAAGAAATTAGAAGATTGGAAGAAAAATTAAAAGAGCGGACAGATAATGTTGATGTTCAATACGGTAGTGAAATTGACAAGCAAGTTATTGAAATTGAAAAAAAGCGTAAAGAAATAGAAGTTCTTAGCGAAAAAATAAATGGTTATAAAAGTGGCATTAACGCCTATGAACATAAGGTAAATATCTTAGATATTAAAGTTGAAAAGCACAAGATTTTATTGGCCAACGGTGGGATTTCTCAAGAAACTTATGAAAATATGCTCATAGAAAGAAATGACGCCAATATTATTTTGGATGATTATAGGAGCTCTTATAGCCAAGCTTTAGACCAGCAAAAAATTATGCAGTTGGAATTAGACCAGATAGAAATAGGGATCGAGGCACTAGAAAACGACCTATTTAACAACAAAGATCTTGTAGTCATACAAAAAGAGATTGATAAACTAGTAGCCAGTCTTGATAAAACAAAGATTATTGCCAATGTAGAAGGTGAAGTCATGCGTGTTGATGCTGTAGAAAACCATGTGGTTCAAGTTGGGCAAGAAGTAGCGACTCTTATTGAAAAAGGGCGTAATGTAAATAACGGAACAGTGATTTTCTACTTAAGTATTAATGAAGGTAAGGCCCTAATACCAGGTATGGAAGTTAAGATTTATCCGACTATTTACAATAGGCAGGAATACGGTCATATGAAAGGGATTATATCAGAAGTATCGGATTATGCAGTATCAAGCAAGGAAATAGAAAAGTACTTGGGTAGCCCAGAACTTGTAAATCAGCTGGCTCAAAATGGAGCCCTTATACAAGTGGAGTCTAATATTATTCGAGATGATACCAGTGTTAGTGGTTATTACTGGTCCAGTAAGAAGGGTCAAAATGTCTATATAAATGAAGGCACAATGTGTGAAGTTTCTGTAGTTACTGAGGAAAACAGACCTATATCACTTGTAATCCCAATACTAAAAGAGAAACTTTTACCATAGGGGGAAATATGAAAACTTACGTAAAAACACCGACAGTTTTTCAAATGGAGGCAACGGAATGTGGGGCTGCTTCTTTGGCCATGATACTGGCCTATTATGGTAAATTTCTGCCTTTAGAAATGCTTAGAGTTGACTGTGGTGTGTCTAGGGATGGGTGTAATGCTAAAAATATTCTTAAGGGCGGTAGGAAGTACAACTTAAACTCTAAAGGGTATAAGAAAGGCTTAAACGCATTAATGGATAACTTTGAGAGCCCTAGCATTATACACTGGGAGTTTAATCACTTTGTTGTCTATGAAGGTAAAAAGGGCAGCTATCATTATATAAATGACCCTGCAGTAGGCAGACGGAAATTAACCTTGGATGAACTCGATAAGGGTTATACAGGAATTACGTTAGAATTTGAACCCAATGAAATCTTCGAAAAATCAAGGGAAAAGAGGAGTATTTTTTCTTATGCTCTAAAGTGGGTAAGGGGAGAAGAACTAGCCATATTTTTTATGTTCTTAACAGGCCTTTGTCTTGTATTTCCGGGCCTAATCATACCGGTTTTCTCTAAGGTTTTTATAGATGATATCCTCTTAGGTGGCAACAGGGATTGGTTCACGGGACTGGTAATAGCGATGATTACCATGAGTCTACTTCAAAGTGTTTTATCTTATGTACAGGCAGGATTCCTAGTCAAGTTGCAAACCAAAATGGCTCTTTACTCAACGGATACATTTTTAAATAAGTTGTTTAAGTTGCCTATACAGTTTTTTGAACAAAGAAGCGCTGGAGACTTGGAGGCCAGAATAGGCAATAACGAAGAAGTGGCAAATTTTTTTGCAGGCCAATTGTCTAGCACCCTACTGAACTTGGTGACGGCCACCTTCTATCTGGTGCTACTGTTGTTTTATAGTTTTAAGTTAACGGTTATAGGCCTTGTTTTTAGCTTGTTTAATATGTTCTTCTTAAAAGTGACCTCAGAAAGGATTTCCAACAAAAAAATGAAGATGGAGCAGGATGAGGGCAAACTTCAGGGAACGCTTTTTTCAGGACTTAGGATTATAAATTCACTTAAGGCATCAGGTGCTGAAAATCAATATGTACAAAGAATTGCAGGCTATTATGCTAAAGTAATTGAAAATGAACAAAGCCTAGGTACCTTTAGGCAGTATATATCTTCTATACCGGGTCTGACCAACCAATTATCCAACCTTCTTATTCTCTTAATAGGAAGTGTTGATGTTATAAATGGGACTATGACTATTGGTACTTTATTAGCATTTCAGACTTTGATGGGTAACTTTTTAGCCCCCGTTAATGCCCTAATATCTTTTGGTGAAAGAATACAAGATTTAAAGGTTAACATGATGCGGTTAAACGATGTCAGTAATTATAATCAGGGGGAAAAAGACCACAAGGACATACTTATAAATGAAGGGAAACTTGAAGGGTATGTTACGGTAAAGGATTTATTTTTTGGCTATAGTGTTTTAGATGCTCCTATTGTATCGGACGTTTCTTTTACCATTACGCCAGGCATGCAAATAGCCTTTGTAGGACCTAGTGGCAGCGGTAAGTCAACAGTTTCTAATGTTGTTAGTGGTCTGTACGAGCCATGGCGTGGTGAAATCCTATTTGATGGTGTCCACAAGGACGCTATAGACCCCGATATCTTGGGGAATTCCATTTCCATCGTAAGCCAAAGACTCAATTTTTTTTCAGGTACAGTGATGGAAAACTTGACCCTGTGGGACGACAGTATTAAGGAAATAGATGTGATCAATGCTTGTAAAGACGCCCTTATACACGATGTCATTACAGAAAAAAGCAATGGCTACTACCACAAGGTAATAGAGGGCGGCAGTAACTTTAGTGGTGGTCAAAAGCAAAGATTGGAAATTGCAAGAGCCTTAGTCAAGAATCCGAGTATACTTATTTTTGACGAAGCGACAAGTGCCTTGGATTCATCGACGGAAAAGACTATTATGGATAACGTCAGAAGACGTGGTTGTACGACAATCATTGTAGCCCATCGTTTAAGTGCTATAAGGGATAGTGATGAAATTGTTGTTTTAAATAGAGGTGATGTTGTCCAAAGAGGAGATCATGATCTCTTATCGAGTGTAGATGGCCACTATAAAGAATTAATAGCCAATATGTAGGAGCGGTATATGGGAAATATTAATGGGAAAAACATATTAACATTAACCACATTGGAGTCGGCTTATAGGGTTGAGGATGGCATAGTATACTTACATTTTCAAAAAATAAATAAAAAGGGCCTTAAATGTAGGAAAAATTATATTACAACCGTGAATAAGGGTCAATACTTTATAGCTGCTTCTACGGAAGACTGTCTCGTTACAGCAACTGGTGAGTTTAAAACTAGGGTAAAAGCGGTAGCGTCTAATAAGGTAGCTTTTGAAGCTGTTGAGAGTTTTTACAAAAAACTGGACGTGGTTTATGAAGGCGATTCTTTTGAGTCCAATAAGATCTTGCTGGAAAAAATAAGTCAGCGTCTTGAAGAAACCTTAGTTTATGAAAAAGAAATAGTCGTAAATAGCAAACTTCATAGGGAAAAAATCAGAAGTAAAACTTATTTAGATATTAAAAATCTTGTTTTCAACAAAAGAGACTCAAAACTTGACCAAGTCAGTGGAAAAGATAGCTTGTATGATGCCGTTAGACTTATTGCCAATCATATGAAAATGAAAATAGCGCCATTCAATGATATCAAGACCTTCATGCCAGATGGCTTTAGGGTGGAGGATATCGCTAGAATTTCTAGGTTCCCCATAAGGGATATTGTACTCGACGACAAATGGTATAAAAGTGATGGCGGGTGTATACTTGCTTATATGAAAGAAGATAGTAGGCCACTTGCTCTTATTCCGCTTTCACCTTCAAAGTATAAGGTTTACGATGTAGAAAAAAAAGAGACTTATTTATTAACGGAAGAGCTTGCAAAGAAGATTATTCCTAGGGGTACAATGTTCTATAAGACCTTTGCAAATGAGAAAATTACTAAAAGTAAACTCCTGTCTTTTGGTGTTTCTTTGGTGTGGAAAAGGGACCTTTTTGTCATCCTATTGTTGATGTTAGTAGGCACCCTTATTGGTCTTATATTCCCAGAGTTGAACAGACTTATTTTTGATGAGTATGTACCAGATGGTCAATTGCAGCAAATCTTGCAAATCGGTGGTGTTATTATCGCCTTTACTCTGGGCAACTTCTTTTTTAGTTTAATGAAATCATTTGCAACCTTTAGGGCATCTAATAATATGGAGTATACCATCCAGATGGCTGTTTTTGATCGGATTATGAATTTTCCATCTAGGGTATATGATGAGTATTCATCTGGCGAATTAGCCTCAAGGGCCTCTGGAATTACAACAATTTTCAATGTTTTAGCAGACGTTATAGTAGGGACAGTATTGTCGGCAATTTTTTCATTATTCTATCTGTACCGGATGACAGTCTACAGCAAAGAATTAAGTCAAGCTGGTATCATAATGGTTTTTATATCCATAACCATTATGCTTGCAATCGGGTTTTTACAACTGAGGTATGAGAAAAGGTTAATTGAAATACAGAATCAAATAGCAGGCCTTATGTACCAACTGATTCTAGGGGTGATAAAACTACGTTTATCAAATGCTGAAGAAAGAGGCGTAAACCTATGGCAGAAGCAGTTTTTACAGGCTAGAAAAATTGTCTTGGAAAAGGAGAGAATGACTCGGATTGTCAGTGTCTTTACGGGCATGGTGAACGTTGTTTTTTCTGTGGTTTTATACAAAATAGTTTTAGATGGTGAAGTAGAACTTAGCTTTGGACAGTTTGCAGCCTTTACAGCGGCATTTGGTAGTTTTTCTGGATCTATGACATCCTTAGCGAAGACCTTTCTGTCTGTCAACAATTTGATTCCGATTTATGAGAAAGCCAAGGTTATACTAGAAACTGTTCCAGAGTATAGTGAAAATGCAGAACTTCCGTCGGGGATACGAGGCAAAATTGAATTGTCCAATGTTGATTTTAAGTATGATGAAAATGGAGATTATGTGATTAAAGACTTAAACTTGACCATTAAAGAGGGGGAGTATATTGGCATAGTAGGAAGTTCAGGTTCTGGAAAGTCAACGCTATTAAAGCTCTTACTTGGTTTTGTTAACCCTGTAAAGGGAACAATTTTTTATGACGATAAGGATATGGAAAACTATGATAAGAGGGAGTTAAGAAAAAAATTAGGCGTTGTTTTACAGGATTCTGAAATTATTTCTGGCAGCATATATGAAAATATTGTTGTGAATAATCCTAGAATTTCTCTGGCAATGGTTAGGGAAGTCGTAAAAAAAGTTGGTTTGGAAGAGGATATTAATGCAATGCCTATGGGGCTTCACACCGTTTTAACAGAAGATGGTAGTACTATTTCAGGTGGTCAAAAGCAGCGTATTCTAATTGCTAGAGCCATAGCCAATGATCCTAAAATTATTTACTTTGATGAAGCTACAAGTGCCTTAGATAATATCACTCAAAAAATAGTCAGTGAGAGTTTGGATAGTATTAAGGCCACTAAGATCGTAATAGCCCACCGACTATCGACCATTATCAATTGTGATCGTATCCTTGTAATAGAAAAGGGTAGAGTTATTGAAGAAGGTTCATATGATGAGCTTTTTAGTAAAAAAGGACGCTTTTATGAGCTAGCGCTTAGACAAATGGCATAGCCTAATAAAGAAAGGCACCGTGATTAATCACGGTGCCTATGTTTATGCCTACACATTAATACTAACATCAACTCAGTTGTTCGATTCTATTGACTTTCACTTTTGATCTAATGCAACCTTATACTGAATATTTATCTATTTCTGTTTCCATATCATTTGACATATACTCTAATTGATTAGATGAATTAACAAATTCCTGTAATGATTCTAACATGCCCGAAGATGAAAGTCGTATTTGTTCGTTTGCAGAAGATATATCATTAGCCATATCCGACGAATGGTGAAGACTTGAGATGATTTCTTCTTTTTGTGTTGTAATGGTATCTGTGATTTCAATCATTTGGTTGAGCTTTTCATTGATTGAAACAATTTGAGACATTACAATTTTAAAAGAATTAATAGTTAACTGACTGTCTTCATATTGACTATCTATATCGCTTCTCATTGTTTGAGTTGCTTGTATAATTGCCCTTGCGTCTCCTGTAATGTTTTTAATAATAGCTTCAATATCTCTTAATGAAGCATCACTAGAGATTGCAAGATCTCTAATTTGTTGTGCAATTACAGCAAACCCTTTACCCGCTTCACCAGAGCTACTTGCTTCTATAGAAGCATTAATTGCTAAAATGTTTGTGCGACGTGCAATGGTACTTATATCAGATGTAATGGAAGCAATTTTGTTGATGTTTTCATCCATGACTATAATTTTACCGTCTAACACATCAAAAGAGCTATTAACAGTTTTAATAGATACGGCCATATTTTCCATATTCTCATTACTTTGCTCTGTAGAGGTATGTATTTCTCCAATAGAGTCACTTACATTTTTAGCAGCATTATTCATTACATCGATCTCTACATTAAATTCAGTCATCACTTTAGTAATTTCTTTCAAATCGCTGGCTTGATCTGCTGCGTGATTGGATGATGACTCAATTGAGTTGTTGATTTCGTCAATACTTGTATACAAATTCTCTGAAAGTGTAGAAAGGTTCTCTGACTGTGAGGATAGATTCGTGATATTTCCTTTTAATCGTTTAATGATATTAACAAATAAGTTTTGCGTATGATCTAGAGCATTTGCAATAGCACCAAGTTCATCTTTTCTGTTTAAGTAAGATTGGTCGATTTGTTCGGTAAAGTCACCAGAGAATATTTTTTCTGAATGGTTTACTGCACTGTTGCTAAAAACTTCTCGCTTTTCTTCGTAAAATCTAATAAATGGTGTATATAAAGCAATACCAATTATGACTAGAAGGAATTGAAGCATCGATCCTACAAAAGAGTTCGTTGCTAAGTAGCCACTGATAAATATAGGTGTTGTCCAGTGGACGCTTGAAATGGTAAGAGGTACAAGACCAATCGCCATAGAAAAATAGGTGATAACAGAAAATAGTATTGGCACCAATAAAAACGGCACTAAGAAGATTGGGTTGAGGACAATTGGTAGTCCAAGAATAAGAATTTCATTAATATTGAAAAGTCCCATCACGAGTGCAAATAAACCAAGTTGTTTGGTGTATTTTCTTTTTCCAAACACAATCATTGCAATTGCCATAGATAAAGTTGCACCACTACCACCGATGAATACAAAAGAGTCAAAAAATGGTGCGGTATTGATAAAGCTTGGTGCTAAGTTGGCCGCATGGGCTTCCATATTGGCATTAAGCGCTGAGACCATATTTTCAGAGCCAAGATTAATTATACTTGAACCATGAATACCAAAAAACCAGGAAAGTTGGTTGAAGAATACAAGTACAATGGTTGTGATCACACCGCCACCGAGCTGACTTGTATAAGCGTTAATATGAGCAAAGAAGAAGGTGAATATATCATTTATACCAACTTGCTCTAGTAGTACTTTTCCTATAGCAAAAGTAGTAATGGTTAAAAATGCTGGAATGATATATCCAAATGACAATCTTGTTAACTCAGATACTTCGCCTTCAGGCGTTTTGATAATCAAAATATTTAACTTTGAAAGTTTTAAAAATAGTTCAGTTGATAAAATGGTTATAATAATCGCGATAAACATGCCTTGTAAACCGATGTGTGTCGTATCACGCATGTCAGCGTTAATTAAAACCATAAATGAAGCTAACGCTGTAAAAATTGTAATAGCACGGAGTTGTAAATTCTCTTTAGTCAATTGGTAACTAAGAGAAATAACCATAAATAAGGAAAGGATGGAAAAAGTGCCTGTCCAAATTACGCTACCAAGCGTTGTCCAGTTATCTCCAAAAACACGCGACATAAGGTCTTGATAGATTGGTAGTGGAAAACTGTTGAGTAATACAACAAATGAGCCGGTCATAATGATTGGAATAATCATTAGAAAGGAATTTTTAACGGCCTGTAAATGTCGTTGATTTTCTAAATGAGAAAAAAAACTGGCAATACTTTTGAACGCTAAATTAAACATAAATGAAACCCCCTAAATAAAATATGTATCTATGTGATAATAATTATCACTTCGCTCGTAATGAGTATAGCACGATTGTTATAATAATAAATTCCTAATTGTGATTTTAATTATTAAGAAAACCTTAAAATTGTAAAATGGTGTAAAAGGAGTTAAAAATGAATAATACATTTGGCTATTTAATAAAGAAACCTTAAATGAAAAAGTAAGTTCCGCATTAGAGGACTAAACGGAAGTTAGTCTTGC
>PPCM01000802.1_pt1 | contig 19782 bp, 12 predicted proteins | sample 1555541 | NCBI WGS metagenome assembly PPCM01 (sample SAMN05284479, study PRJNA326546) | Marine sediment metagenome, whole genome shotgun sequencing project. | isolation source: marine sediment | place: Germany: Wadden Sea | collected 2012-09-05 | reverse complement strand
GTGGATGATGTCCAGGTACAGCACATGGGGGAGCCCTTCCCTGAGATGTGAAATGCCAACGGTTATGGAGGCATCGAAATTGTCCACCGACATGTAATGGGTAATATCCTTGAGGTGAACCTTCCGCTGGTCCAGCACCCGCTCCACCTCCTTCAAGGAGCCGAAAATATCCAGAAGCGCGGGAAACTCCCTTATTCCGGGAAAAAGATCGTCGATCCGGTAAGATCCCGGCAAAAGCGTCCTGTTGATTTCGATCATCATGCCTCCCCTTCCAAAAGATTCACTGTCTCGGGTACCCGCTCCCGGTTGCCCCGGGAAAACGCTCCGCCCCCAAACGGGACATTCCTCCATGAAGGCGGGAATGAACGATCCCGGGACGCGGTACCGGCGTTGACATCCAGCTCGTTTCCTTTTATAATTCTAAATACTCTCAATTCAGTAAGTAAATCACGATACCGCATCCTGTCCGATTCCGCGAAACATCATCCGCGAAACCGGTTTTATCGACAGCTTTTCATGTTCGGCGAAAACGAAAGCCCCGGGTAAAATCGCGGCTGCGGAAGGCCCCCGCTTTTTCACCCCCGCCTTGTTCACCTATACTATAATTCACGGGATTTTCCGAAGCCTTTTTACGGGGGCGGGGCAACGGAGCCGGGCAGGAAAAAGCGCGATATCCTCGGCGCGCGCTTGCCGCCCGCGGCCAACCGGGGAACGTGGATATATCGCCGAGGAAATCACTTACCCGCCACAAGAGGTGCACCATGGAAAAGAGTATATTTGTCAATGTGGACAACACGGCAACCTTCATCTGCCCGGAGTGCCACAAATCAAAAACCGTCGATGTCTCGGACTTCATCGGGTCAAGAGGTACCGTGAAACTCCGCTACCGTTTCAAGTGCAGGGTATGCGTGGACGAAAGGGGAGGATACAAGAATTCCGGTATTGCCATCCTCGAAAGAAGGCGCTATTACAGGAAGGAAGTTTCACTTGCCGGGAAAGTCGTCCTGGAAAAGGGGATCGTCAAGGTTTCCATCACCGACCTCTCCCGGACGGGGGTGAGGTTCAACCCCCTCCAACAGGCCGAATTTCCCGAAGGCGGGACCGTTGTACTGAAGTTTCGACTCGACAACAAAAGCGGCACCATGATAACAAAGAAAGTCAGGATTCTATCCGTGGATAAAAGGGGGGTGGGCGCCGAGTTCCTCTCCGTGGATGAGAGCGACCTCAGCGACAAGGCCATCGGCTTCTACCTATTCAACTGAGCTTCCGTCGCCGGTTGTCCCCCGTTCCGCCGGCCGGAGGTGGGCATGCCCCGGACCGAATTCATCATTTTCAGCATCAAGAAACGGAGGTTCGCCATGGGGAAAAAACTCCTGGTAGCTGTGCTCCTTACATTGTTAATATTTACAAATGCATACGGGGATCAGCCCAAGCTCAGGCTTGAAAAACATATCGACAGCGTGGTAACGCTCCTGACGTCGCCCGACTACAGGGGAGAGACCGGCAAGAGCATCAAAAACGGGAAGATCCGCGAGGTGATCCGGGAGATGTTCGATTACGATTACGTTGCAAGGATGGCACTGGGCCGGAACTGGAAACTCTTTTCACCGGATCAGAAGCAAGAGTTCTCGAACACCTTTGCCGAATTCCTGGGGAACATCTACCTGGGAAAGATCAAGGGGGTCTACGGGAACCTCTCCGTGAAATTCCTCGATGAGGAACTCCTGGGGAAGGGCCGGGCCTTTGTCAAAACCACCGTCCAGAAAGAGAATGTGGTCACCCCCGTGGATTATTACCTCACCAAGTCCGGCGACTCCTGGCGTGTGTACAACGTCAAGATCGAAGGGGTGAGCATGCTCTCCAACTACCGCAGCCAGTTCAACAAGATTCTGCTCAAGAACGACCCCGCTTATCTTATCGAGCAGATCGAGATGAAACTGGCCCGGATAAAACAGTGATGATACCGGCGGCCGGCTCATGATCCGACACCCCGACCCGCCCCGAAAAACAGCCCCCCGCTTCCGCCGCGTTCTCGAGGGAATCGCGGGGGGTTTTTCGGGACTGCCCCTTCGCCTGCTCCTCTTCTCCGCCCTGTTCATCGCGGCGGCAACGCTCCTGTCGGCCGGGCTGACACTCACGGGAGAGCGCAAGGAGGGGCTTGCGGCGGCGGCCCACAGGTTCCGGGTCATCGAGCAGCGCCATCTTTCGGCCCTCATCCACGACCTCGAAAAGTTCGACCGGGACAGCCTCTCCCGGGACCTTTCCACCCTGCTCCTCTTCCCGGACGTCACCTACGCGGAGGTGCGAAACAGGGGCGAGTGCATCATGTCCGCCGGCATCATGGACAAGAGCGCCGGCACCGTCGTCAGCTTTCCCCTCAGGCACTATTACGAGGGAAGGTCAACGAGCCTGGGAAACCTCAACATCATCGTGAGCCATGCCGGCGCCCGCCGGTCCGTCATGGAGAAAGCCGCCCTTATCCTGAAAACCCAAGGGGTCGTGCTGGCCCTGTTTATCCCCTTTTTCCTTTTTCTCTTCCATGTTCTCGTGGGAAAAAACATGGGGCGGATCCTGCGCTGGTCCACCGACCTGGACCCCGAACGCCCGGTTCCCCCCCTGACCCTGCCGGGGGCGGCCGGCGCCCCCGAGGTCGGAGCGGCCCTTGCCTCGGTCAACACCCTTGCCGGCAAGCTGGAACGGGCCGTCGAGGAGCGAGACCTTGCCCGAAGCCTCCATGCAACCCTTTACGAGACACCGTTCATAGGGCTCATACGAATCCGCATATCGGACCAGAAAATCCTCTCGGCAAGTCCCCGGGCCCTCTCCATCACCGCATACGAGAGCGTGGACCAAATGAACGCCGACGGGTTCCGGCTGGAGAGTCACATCCTCATCCCCCCCCAGCGCGAAGAGCTGTTCTCCCTGTTGGGCAGAAAGGAGCGGGTCGAGGATTTCAAGGCACGGTTCAGGTTCCGGGACGGGGTGGAAAAGGTACTCTCCCTCTCCCTGACCGTCTACATCTCAGAGGGGTACGTGGAAGGTTCCCTCCTGGACATCACCCGTTTCACGGCCATGGAGGAGAAGGCGGCGCTGATGAAAAAGGAGCTCTCCCGGCGCGCCCTTTACCAGACGGCGGAGCTCCGGACCACCTTCGCGGACCTGGGCGAGAGCCGGGATCCCCTGACGGAGAGGGAAAAGGCCTTTACCCTGGGGGACCTGATCGCGGCAATGGGGGTCGAGATAAAGGGCCCCATCCGCCAGGCCGGCAACCAGGCCCTCTCCATAAGGGACCTGACCCGGATCGAAATCGATCATTTTCCCTCCCACTCCCCGGATGCCGACAAGTTCCGGGAGTACCTCGCGAAGGTGGAAGGGGAGTCCGAGGCGATCATAAAGGAACTCAACAGGGCCGGCAGACTCACCGCCGCCTTTGAAAAGCTCGCCCGGGACCAGGCCGACGAGCTGCTCAAGGAGTTCAACCTCAAGGAGTACATGGAGGATGTGCTCGTCGGGGTAAGGCAGACCATCAGGAGCCGCAAGAAAAAATTCGCCGTGACCCTCCAATGCCCCGAAGGCCTCTCCATCATCAACTATCCCGGGACACTGGCAAGGGTGGTCAGCCACCTTGCCGGCAACGCCCTGACCCATGCCTTCAGAAGGTCCGCCAGGGGCGGCGCCGTGGAGGTCCGCTTCTCCATCGGGGAGGGCGCCCTGCTCCTCACCGTTTCAGACAACGGCAAGGGAATCACCCGGATGGCCCGGCACCTCGTGTTTCAGCCCTTTTACACCACCAAGCGCCGCAAGGGCATGCGGGGCACCGGCCTTTCCTTCGTGAAGAGCGAGGTGGAAAACCGCCTTGGCGGCACCATTACCCTCACCAGCATCCGGGGCAAGGGCAGCACCTTCCATGTCACCGTTCCCCTTATCGGCGGCCCCATATACCGGGATCAATCCCCCGACGCGCCGGCAAGCAGCCCCCGTCGCAAGGCGATCTGAGGCGGCCGACGTTTTCCGGGGCCCCCATAACAAAAACGGCCCCACCATTCCCTGTTTCAGTGCAACGTCCCCCTGCCCTCGGAATACCCGGAAATCATCACCGTTCCCCTTTTCAATCGTATCCGCATCCGATTGACTCCGGGAAGGAGATCGAATATACTCCTAAACGGCTTGAATACCGAAATGACAGGGGATCACAACACATGGCGCCGATGAAAAACACTCTCGCACGATTCACCGTCCTTGTTTTCACGGTGGTTCTCATCCAGTGCCTTCTCCCCTTTCCGGCGGGAGTTCCCGCCTGCCGGGCGGCATCGCTCGAAGAGGTCGTCGTACAGCTCAACTGGAAGCACCAGTTCGAATTTGCCGGGTTTTACGCGGCAATGGAGAAGGGCTTTTACAGGGAGGCGGGTCTCCGGGTGACCCTGAGGGAGCTGACAAAAGAGCAGAGCGCCCTGGAGGAGGTGGTGAGCAGAAGGGCCAACTACGGCGTCTGGGGGGCGGGCTGGATACAGGAACGGATCCAGGGCCTGCCCCTGGTGATGCTCGCCAACTATTTCAAGCAGTCCGCACTGGTCCTCATGTGCCGCCCCTCCATCCGCAACCCCGGACAACTCGCGGGAAAGCGGATCATGGCAACCAGGGAGGAGCGGAACCTCCCGGAGATCGTATACATGCTCAAGAAGTACGAGCTCGATCCCGAAAACGTGAACTGGCTCCCCCACTCCTTTCGCACCCGGGACCTCACCAACGGCTCCGTGGATGCCATGACCGCCTATTTCATCAACCAGCCCCACGAGCTGGACAGCAAGGGGCTCCACTACTCCATCCTCGACCCGGCCGGCTACGGGGCCGATTTTTACGGGGACAGCCTCTACGCATCCGAGGAGGAGATCAGAAGATATCCCCTTCGCACCCGGCGCTTTGTCCTTGCCACCAACAGGGGCTGGCAATACGCCCTTGAACACCCCGACGAGATCATCGACCTCATTCTTTCCAGGTACTCCGTGAAAAAGAGCAGGGAGGCCCTCGAGTACGAGGCAAGGGGGATTGTGCGCCTCATGATGCCCTCCGTTCACCCGGTGGGGTCCATCGACAAGGATCGCATCCGGAGGATCGCGGATATCCACGTGAACCTGGAAAGGGCGCCTTCGGATTACGACCTGTCCGGCTTCGTGTACGACCCCGAGAAAGGGGAACTCTCATCGGTGAGCCCGGGTGAAAAGGTCCTGCTCGCCGACTTCAGGATGCGCCCGCCCCATATGTACATCAGGGACAACAGGCCCCACGGCCCTCTGGTGACCATTATCGAAACCGCCGCGGCAAACCTGGGTTACCGGGTGGAATGGCGCTTCAGGACCTTCCAGAAGAGCGTAAGGGGCCTCATGGACGGGGAGACGGACATCGTCCCGAGGCTCTACCGGACAGAGGCGCGGGAGCGGTTCGTGCATTACCTGGGGCCGGTGTCCCGGGAAACCAAGACGGTCCGTTTCATCGTTCCCGAAGAGTACGCCGACCGCATCCGAACATACGAGGACCTTGCCCAAAGGAGCATCGGCCTGAAAGAGGACGGCCATTATTTCAATCGCCTTGACGAGGATCCGTCCCTCCGGAAGTTGACGGCAACGGGGGACAACGACCTCGCCCTCATGTTCAAGAACGGGAGGATCGACACCATCGCCGTTTACGACCACGAGATCATGGAGGCGGCCCTCAAGTCCTTGAACGTATCGTCATACGCCCATGCCCGGTTCAAGGTCAGCGAAAAAACCGGCATTTACTATGCCCTGAGCAGGAAATCGCCACTCCAGGCCCTTTCCGGCCCCCTCTCCAAACAGCTTTCGGGGATGCTCAAGGACGGAACCATCGACAGGATCTATGCCCGGTTCGCCCCCAGGCGCATCGACCTGACCCCGTCCGAAAAGGCGTTCATCGAGGCACACCCCAGGGTCACCGTTGCCAACGAGGACGACTGGCCCCCCTTTGACTTCAGCGTGGGGGGCAGGCCCCAGGGATTTTCCATCGATATCCTGAACCTCCTGGCCGAAAGGATCGGTATACAGCTGGAATATATCAACGGCTTCACCTGGGACGAGCTCATGGCAAAGTTTTATGCCGGAGAGCTGGACGTGATCCACGCCCTCAACAGGACCGAGGAACGGGAGAAGTACGGCCTCTTCACCCGGGCCTATTACCATGACCGCCATGTGCTGGTTAGAAAAAAAGGCGACGAGGGGCTCCAATCCGTCGCCGACCTCAAGGGCAGGAGACTGGCCTTTCCCAAGGGCTTTGCCCTGATCGAGCATTTCAGGAAGCATCACCCGGAGATCCCCCTGGTGGAAGCGGAAAATGTCCAGATGGTGCTGGAGATGATCTCAAGCGGAGATGCGGCCGGCACCGTCGAGCAGGAACGGGTGGCCGGTTACTTTATCCGCAAGTACGGGTTCCGGAACCTCGCCATGGACGAGATCCCGGGCGGGATCATGGATATCGGCACATCCCCCATGCACATCGCGATCCACAGGGACAAGCCCCTTCTCCACGCCATGTTCGTCAAGGCCCTGGCCACCGTTCCCCCGGGGGAGGTCGAAAAACTCCAGCGAAAGTGGTTCGGGAGCGACGACGGCACCGCGCCGGAAAGACCCATGGAGAACCTCACCCGGGCGGAGGAGGCCTTTCTCGGGGAGCGGGGCGAGATCACCTTCTCCCTGTCCCCGGATCGCCTCCCCTTTGAAGCATTGAAGAACGGCCTTCCCCACGGCATGGCGGCGGATTTCGTCAAGCTCTTTGAAAAGCGAACGGGCACCCCCTTCAGAATGCTTCCCCCGGCGGGCGGAAAAAACCCCGCCGAAATGCTCACCGACCCCGCCAAACAGGAGTTCCGGACCCTCTTTCCCATGATCACCCCCACCCGTGAAGGGGGAAGGGACCTTGATTTTACCTCCCCTTTTCTCCACTACACGGACGGGATCATCGTCCGCCAGGACATGCCGTTCATAACCGACCTGGGAGACCTCGAGAAGAAGAAGATCGGCATCGTGGAAAACGACCCCATCTGGGATTTTGTCTCCCTGAACTATCCGGATATCCGGAAAACACCGGTGGAAAGCGCCCACAAGGGCCTTCTCAAGCTCTCCTCGGGCGGGCTGGACGCCTTTCTCATCGCCCTGCCCGTTGCCACCTACACCATCCAGGAGATGGGACTTACCAACCTCAAGGTCGCCGGCCACCTGGGTCCCCGAAAGGCCATCTGCGTGGGGGTGCCCCGGGACGACCCCGCCCTATACGGGATCATGGAAAAGGTGGTGAACTCCCTCACCAAGGAGGAGATCGACGACATTTACCGGAAATGGGTCTCCGTGCGTTTCGAGCACCAGGTGGATTACTCCCTGCTCTGGAAACTGGCCGGGGGCGCGGCCCTGATCTTCGCGGGGTTCACCCTGTGGAACCGAAAACTCTCCCGGCTCAACCGCCAGATCGCCGAAGCCCACACGAAGCTTGCGGAGAAGACCCGGGAGCTGGGAAGGCTCTCGGTCACCGACCGCCTCACGGGGATCAGCAACCGCATGAAGCTGGACCAGGTCCTCTCCAGGGAGCACCAGCGCGCCCATCGCTACGGCGAACCCTTCTGCTTTATCCTGCTGGATGTGGACAAGTTCAAGTCCGTGAACGATACCTTCGGTCACCAGGCCGGGGACGCGGTCTTGAAGGATATGGCGAACCTGCTGTCGGCCCATGTGCGAAAGACCGATACCGTGGGAAGGTGGGGAGGAGAGGAGTTCGTGGTGATCTGCCCGGGCACCGATCTTGCGGGGGGCGCAAGGCTCGCCGAAAAGCTCAGGGCGGCCGTTGAGAATCATCGCTTTCCCGTTGCGGGGAGCGTTACCGCGAGCTTCGGGGTGACCCTTCGGGGCCGGGACGACGACGATACCCTCCAGAGGGCGGATCAGGCGCTCTATACGGCCAAGCGGCGGGGTCGCAACCGGGTCGAGAAAGCGGTATAGCTCCCCAGCCGCCGCCACACCTCAATAAAATCAACGACCTCCATCCACAACAGGTATTTTTACCTAATATATGCGGCCCCATCTTCAACAAAGACTTGATTGACTCATCTTTTGGGTATAAAGGTTAGTCATCAAATGCTTCTTTTATTCAAGACAGCAAAACCGAATCCGTTGAGAAACAGGGACGGAAAACCGCGGTTCCCGAAAGGCCGGCTGTTTCCCCCCCCCCCCGGGACGTTCCGGCAATCGGACTCCCGCGCGCGATTGCCCGGCGAGGGGATCGACGATTCGTAAAACAGGGCAAAAGCGGGGATCCGCGCAGGTAAAACGCGTTGCCCGGCACCGGGGTCACGGTTCCCGCCGGGGAAGGCACCGGGAAGGGGTAAGGCATCCACAACAATGCAGAAACCGTTGATTCTCATAGTGGACGACGATCCGCAGAACTACAAATACCTGGGAAAGCTGTTACAGGAAAGCGGATATGATATCGCCATCGCCGTGAACGGCGACAGGGCCCTTTCCTTTCTGGAATCCGAACAGCCCCATCTCATCCTCCTCGACATCATCATGCCCGGACTCGGCGGTTATGATCTCTGCCGGGCGATCAAGGATAATCCCCGAACGGCAGGTATTCCGGTTATTTTCAGCACCGCGCTCACGGGTGCCGGGGAGATGGAGAGGGCCTTCGACCTGGGCGCCGTGGACTATATCACCAAACCCTTTGCCCCGGCCGTGGTCAAGGCAAGGGTCAGTGCCCATATACAGCTGAAACAGTACAACGACAGCCTCGAAGAGATGCTGCGCACTAGAACAACGGAGCTCGAAGCGCGGAATGACGATCTCCGGAAACTCAACAGCGTCATGGAGGTATTGCTGGAAAAGCGCCAGAAGGACAAGGAGACCCTTGAAAAAACCGTACTGACCAATATCAAGGAGCTGGTGGAACCCCATCTCGGGCAACTGATTCGAACGGAAACCAGCGACCGGAAAAGGGATCTGCTGCAACTCATCATGATGAACGTCAAGGAGATAACCGCCTCGTTCACCTTGAAGGTCACCGAGAAGTACCTCAGCCTCACCCCCTCGGAGATTCAAATACTGAACTTCATCAAACACGGGTATTCGACCAAGATGATCGCCGAAACCATGCATATTTCCCCCAGAACAGTGGACAATCACAGGGGAAGCATCCGCAGGAAAATCGGAATAAAGGACCCCCGAACGAATCTGAGGACCTACCTGCTGACAATGGATTGACCCCTTTCGGCCCCCCGCACCCGGTGCCCCGCGCGTACCTGCGGACACCCCGCCTGCGGGACCCTTTGCCTCAACAATTTCAAACCGCACAGGAGCGGACGGCATGATCACAGTCGACGGATACCGGTTACGGGAGATGGTTCACCAGGGGGACAGCTGTACCGTTTACCGGGGAACCCGTCGGCGGGATCAGTTATCGGTGATTCTCAAGGTCTCCCGGGAGCCGCGCCTTTCAGGGGCCATGGACCGCGAATTCGAACTCCTTCGAAACGGGGAGCGGCAGGGGATCGCCAAGGCATACGACCTCAGGAAGGCGGAGCATTATACGGCACTGATCCTCCAGGACTCCGGGGGAATCTCCCTGGATAAACATCTCTCGGGGGGGGCCCCGGATCTGCAAGGCGCCCTTTCGCTCCTCTTGAACATCACCGTTGCCCTGGGCCGGGTGCACCGCCTTCGCCTTGTCCATGCCAGAATCAGCCCCCGCCACATCCTCCGCCACCCGGCGGGCGGCGAGGTCAAACTCATCGATTTCGCCAACGCGATCCCCATGAACGCGGCCGCCTTTGTTCACGAAAAGAGCTCCATATCCGCCAAGTCCCTTCCCTACATCTCCCCCGAACAGACGGGGCGCATTTCAAAGGGGCTTGATTACCGGACCGACCTCTACTCACTGGGGATCACCTTCTACGAGATCATGACCGGCACCCTCCCCTTTTCCTCAAGCGACCCCGGAGAGCTGGTCCATTGCCACCTCACCGGGATCCCCCCCGCCCCCCATACCGTCAACCCGAAACTCCCCCCGCAGATTTCCCGAATCATCGCAAAGCTCATGGAAAAGAACCCGGACCACCGCTACCAGAGCACGTTCGGGCTGGGCCGGGACCTTTCGCGCTGCATATCCGACTTCAAGGCAACGGGAAGGATCGCCCCGTTCGAGATCGGCTCCCAGGACATCTCCTGCAAGCTGAGAATGCCCGACACCGTCATCGGGAGGGAGAGTGAGAGGGCCGAGCTCCTGGCGGGATTTGATCGGGCCCGGGGGGGCAGGGGCCGCCCGGTTTTCGTGGGCGGGCCATCCGGCATCGGAAAAACCGAGCTGGTTCGCGAAGCTGCGGGGGAGATGGTTGCCGGGGGAGGGCTCCTCCTCTCCGGCAAGTTCGACATCATCCGGAACCAATCCCCCTACTCCGCCGTTAACCGGGCTTTCAAGGGCCTGATCCAGAAGATCCTCACGGAAAACCGCGATCGTATCGCCGACTGGAAGGAGCGGTTTGCCAACGCATTCGGCACCGACGGCCAGGTGATTCTCGACGTGATCCCGGAATTCGAAACGCTCATGGGCGCACAACCCGAAGTACCGCAACTTACCCCCCTGGAGGCCCAAAGGCGCCTGTACCACATTTTCGGAAGACTGATCCATGCCGCCGCATGCGCCCAACATCCCCTTGTCCTGTTCCTGGACGACCTCCAGTGGGCCGACCGCGGAACCCTTGGCCTCCTGGAGAGCCTGGCCCAAGGGCCGGGCGGGCACCTCTTCATCATCGGCGCGTTCAGGGACGACGAGATCCCGCCGGCTCACCCGTTGAACCGGCTGATCCATGGGGGGGATCGGGAGAAGGGCGAGTTCCGCGTACTCCAACTTCCCCCCCTGGCCTGGAACCACGTGAACCGCATCCTCTCCATGACCCTCGGGGAAACGGCCGCCCCCCTCGAAAAGTTCACGGATGTCTGCCGTTCCCACAGCGGCGGCAACCCGCTCTATCTGAAGCAGTATGTTCATTCCCTTTTCAGGGACCGGATGCTGGAATTCCACGAGGAGAGGGGCGCATGGATCTGGGACTACCACGGGATTCTCAAGGCCGCAGCGCCGGAGAGCACCCTCGAGGTCGTGGTGGCCCAGATCCACACCCTGTCCGAATCCACCCGAAACCTCCTCTCCCTTGTCGCCTGCCTGGGAAACCGGTTCGACCCGGACGCCCTGTCCCTGATTACCGATGCAAGGAGCCCCCAAACGGCCATCGCACTTTCCGAAGCCCTGTGGGAAGAGCTCCTCCTTCCGGCCCCCCCCGCCGAGCCCTTCCTCGGGGATGGGGAGAAACGCGCCTGCCGGGATCGGGAGTCGGCCTCCCCGGACGCCCCCGGTGTCGGTTTCAGGTTCGCCCACGACCGGGTGCGGCAGGCCGCCTATTCCCTCCTGGAGGAGCCTCGGAAACTCCGTATCCACCACAGGATCGGCAAACGCCTGCTCGAGAGCGTATCCGGAGAGAATCCGGGGGACACCCTCTTCATGATCTGCGATCATCTCAACAAAAGCGTCTCCATTCTCCCGGCGGATGAGCTGCGCGAACTTTGCGAACTGAATCTGCTTGCGGGCAGGAGGGCTCTTAAAACCGCAGCTTTCAAAGCAGCTCACCACTATTTCATGTCCGGCGTGAAACATATGGACGAAGATTGCTGGGAAAGCGAATACCCCCTCGCCCTCTCCCTTCACGAAGGGGCGGCGGAAGCCGCGTACCTCCGCGGCTCTTTCGAGGGGATGGACGAGCTGACCCGGCTTGTTTTCTCCAATGCCCGCACCCCCATGGACGCCGTCAAGGCACACCTGGTGAGAATCCACGGCGCAACCGCCCGACACCGGCTCCTCGACGCCGTCAAGTATGGGCGAACGGCACTGGCCTCCCTGGGGATCCATTTTCCCGAAAAAGCGGGCAAAACGCGAATCCTCCTCGGCCTCCTTCGAACCGGGGCCGTCGTGGGCCTCCGGAAAAACCGAAACCTGGAAGCACTCAAGGAGGCAGGCGATCCCACGGTTCGGGCCGCCATGGGCATCATGCTCTCCATGGCCATCCCAACCTTTTTCGCGGCCCCGGGCCTGCTCCCCGTGCTCATCGCCGCAGCCGTCCGGTTTTCCGTCAGGTACGGCACGACTCCCCAGACACCCTATTTTTTTGTCGCATACGGGATGCTTCTTTGCGAACGAACGGGCCGAATCCGGCGGGGATACGATTTCGGCCGCCTTGGGGTTCGCATGCTGGAAAGAGGGAAAGGGGCGCCCCTGGAGGTGCGGACCACCATGATCTTCAATATCTTTATCCGGCACTTCAGCCACCATTTCGGAAGGATGCTGAAAACCTTCGACTGGGCATATTCCCGGGGCCTCGAAACCGGGGACCTGGAGTATGCCGCCGCCGGCCCCTATATCCACTCCTACTTCGGATTTTTCGCGGGGACCCCCCTGCCGGAGCTGGAACGGGAACTGGCCAAGCACCACCGGCGGATACGGGGCCTCAAGAACAAAACCCTGGAGCGATACCACCGGCGAACCTTTCAGATGGTGTTGAACTTCATGGGAAAGAGCAGCACCCCAACGAAACTTGCCGGAGATCTGTTCGATGAAGCGCGAATGCTCCCCATTCACCTCAAGGAGAACGACGTCACGGGCCTCTGCAAAATCTACCTCGCCAAGACGATCCTCTGCCTTTTTTTTCACGACCATGGCCGGGCGGTTGAAAACGCCCTTCAAACCGAGAAATACGCCGCATCCCAGCTCTCCCACATTTCCAACACCCTTTTTCATTTTTACGACTCCCTGGCCCACCTTGCCGCCTGGGGCAAAGCCGGGGATAAAAAACAGGCCCAATACCTGAAAAGGGTTCGCAAAAATCAACGGAAATTAAAAAAATGGGCGTCCTTTGCCCCCGCCAACTACCTGAACAAGTGGTACCTCGTCGAGGCCGAAAGGGCGCGGGTTAGCGGCAAAGGCGAAAGAGCCCCCAAACTCTACGAGCTGTCGGTTTCCCATGCCGAAAAAAACGGGTTCCTCCACGAGGAGGCCCTTGCCCTGGAACTTACCGGGGAGTTTTACCTTTCGGCGGGCAGGGATCGCCTTGCCCGCTTCCACCTCGGCGAGGCCGTGAGCCGGTACCGCGCATGGGGAGCCCGGGCCAAGGTCCGCCAGATGGAAACCCGCCACGGCAACAGCCACCTTTCCCTGGAGAGCCGCGAACAATCCCCCGCCGTTCTGCCGCCCCTTTCCTCGCCGCTTCACCGCCTGGACATGAACAGCATCATCAAATCCGCCCAGACCCTGACCGAGGCCGCCAACACCCGGAACCTCCTGGACAGGACCATGGGGGTCGTGATGGAAGTCGCCGGTGCCGCCCGGGGCTTTCTCCTCATGAAAACAGGCGACCGGTGGCGCGTTCATGCCGAAGCGGACACGGCCGACTCGCCAAAGGCTCCCCAATCCCCCCCGGGGATCGGCGAGGCGCGGAAAATCCCCCCCCGTGTCGTTGCATACGTTGAGAAAACCCATGAAAACGTCATCCTTGCCGATGCCGCGACAGAGGGGAGGTTTACCGACGATCCGCACATCAAGCGGAACGGATGCAGGTCCGTCCTCTGCTTTCCCCTCCTCCACAAGGGGGCCCTGAAGGCGATCCTCTACCTCGAAAACAACCTTATAACGGATGCATTCACCGAGGAGCGCGTGGAGTTGCTGAAGATCGTCGCGTCCCAGGCCGCCGTCGCCATTGAAAACGCGCGCCTCTACGACGAGATGGAGAAAACGGTGGCGCAAAGGACACGGGAACTGAAGGAGGCCATGGGGAAAGCCGAAAAGGCGAACCTCGCCAAAAGCGATTTCCTGGCAAAAATGTCCCATGAGATCCGGACCCCCATGAACTCGATCCTGGGGTTTTCCGAGCTGCTTTATGAAAAGGAGAAAAACCCGGGGAATCGCCAATACCTGAAGGCGATCCGAAGCAGCGGCCGCTCCCTCCTGGTGCTCATCAACAACATCCTCGACCTGTCCAAGATCGAGGCCGGCAAGATGTCCCTGAACCTTGCCCCCGTTCACCTCGGGACCCTCATCGAGGAGATCCGCCGCATGTTCGAGGTGCGCCTCGGGGAAAAGGGGCTCGCCCACGATTTCTCGGTGGACGAGGAGGTGCCGGAGTACCTTCTCATGGACCCGGGGGCAATTCGACAGATCCTCATCAACCTGGTGGACAATGCCGTGAAATTCACGGACAGGGGGCATGTGAAACTTGCGGTCAACCGAGAAGACCGGGGGGAGGAGGAGACGGTCCGCATCGGCATCAGGGTGAGCGACACCGGCACGGGCATGTCCGGGGAGTTCATGGAAAGTGTTTTCGCGCCCTTTGAGCAGGAAAAGGACGCCGGGTCCGAGGGGGGCACGGGACTGGGGCTGGCCATCTGCCGGAACCTGGCCGCCATGATGAACGGGGGAATTTCGGTTCGATCGCAAAAGGGCCGGGGCACGGAATTTCAGGTACTGTTCAGGGAACTGGAAATGGCCGCGCCCTCTCCGGCGCTCTCCCTCCCGTTTTCGCGGAAAGATTATTCAGACGTGGTCTTCGAGCCCGCAACCCTCCTCGTGGTGGACGATATGGACCACAACCGGAAGCTGCTCATCTCCTATTTGAGCCCCCTGGGTTTCACCCTCATCGAGGCCGACAACGGCAGACGCGCGCTGGAAATAGCCGGGACAACCCCCTGCGACCTGATCCTCCTCGACATGAAGATGCCGGAGATGGACGGCTACATGCTGACCGAGATTCTCAAGCAGGACAACGCCCTGAAGATGATTCCCATCATCGCGGCAACGGCATCCGCCCTCGCCGGGGAGGAGAACCGGATTACCGACCTCTGCGACGGGTACCTGGTAAAGCCCATCGCCAAGAATGAACTGATCGGGGAACTGATGCGGTTTCTGCCCCACGGCCGAAGCGCTCCGCCCCCGGAAGCTTCCCCGTCCCCGGCTGAAAAGGGCCTCGATAAGCGCTTTTTCATCGATGTGCCCGAACCGCTTCGAGAGGAGCTGGCGAAGGGGGCAACGCTCTGTTACCCGGCAAAAATCAATGCGGCCTTAGAACGCATCCACGATTACGACGCCGACGGCGCATCGTTTCTCAAACAGCTTACGGACGATTTCCAGTTCGACAGGATACTCGAACTCATGGAAAACAGGTAAGGGCCTTTGAAACAATAAGATCCACAAAAAAATAGATCCGTTCCCTTTTTCCGTCCGCTTTATAACGGCAAGGCATTGAGCATACATGGAATTGTTCAACAAGGCCATGCATTCGACTCCCCGCCCAACTATATGTCGTCGTTGTTTACCGAATTCGCACCGCTGTATGTTGTCGTCCCGGGAGTTAAGTGCATTGCCCCGTTGTTTAATTCACGCCTCAAATCAACCGGGGGGGGCGGTTAATTCATCTTTGATTGAAGATACGCGGCAAGGTTTATTTTGCTGTTCTGCAACTTCAGTTTTTTCCGCATGTTCTTCCGGTGTGTCTTGAGGGTGTTCAGGGATATACCGAGCTCACGGGATATCTCATCACTGGTCGCCCCTCGGGCAATCAGGGATGCGATTTTCATCTCCGACAGGGAAAGACCCGCAAATATGTCGCAGCCCGAATCCCCCCCCGACACCAGCTCGTTCAGATAGCGCTCCAGCACTTCAATATCGGTTTTGCTGATGTTCCGCTTCTCTTTAATACCCGCTACGATGGGCATGATTCTCGAGTTGATCTTACCGGCCATGATCCTGCTTATCTCCTTTTGCGCGTTCTCGGCGTTTTTCGCCAGCACCCCGATGGCCCGGTTCGTTTCGAGGAGCTGGGTGCTCAGCACTTCACGCGCATGCTCGTACTCTTCGATATTCCCGTCCTTGTTTTTCAACACCTCATGGAGGTTGCTGATCTTTCTGGACTGCTCATTCATCACCTCCCGCATATTCTCCTCGACCACTTTCCGGTGGGAGAGTTGCCGCGCAACGGCCACGGCCGCCATGTTTCCGTTCCATTCGGTATAGGAGACATTCAGTTCCACCGGAATCTCGGAATGATTTTTCGAAACCAGGGACGACTCAAAGCAGGTGGTGCACCGCTCCCCCTGCCGGTACAGCCAGCAGACGCTGGTAATCCGTTCCAGGGTCCCGATGTTGAAAATTTTCGACGCCCCCGCACCCGTCAGCTCCGAGGGGGCATAGCCGGAAAGGGTGTTCAACTTCGCGTTGCCGAACAAAAAGCCCATCTCCGCATCCAGGACCAGCACCGGATCCGCCATATTGTTTAAAAGTGACTTGGAGCTTTCAGCAGTTTCGTTCATGGCACCCCCTCGGCATCGGACAAAAAAAGCCGAATTACCGTTTTGGTAACCCGGCTGCCCAGTCGGACCCGTGGCTTTCCGTCCCTGCCTTCCAACAGGTTTGGCTTTGTCATCTTGCGATTATCAACGTTCTATAAGCAATTCCCAGTGGCGTTTTTAACCTTTCAGAAAAACAGGCGATTCACAATACCAAATAATCCCACACGTATTACCTATAAAAAATAGGTAGTGCCGGAAATGCTCCGGCAATCCCTCGGGTAACTCCACCTGAAGACAGAATGCCCCGTCACATGCATTTCCCACCGGTTTTCAGGCAGACAACAACCGGAGCCAGTAGTACGGAACAATACCGGGGCACGCCCCCCAGGGGTGAAAGGTCACCCGTCGATTCCCGGACGACCGATGAAAATCACCTATTTCACATTGCAGGAAGCATTACCGAGAGCTTCGGGATAATCCTTCGGGGCAGGAATAACGACGCTACGCTTCAGAAGGCTGCCCAGGCAGCTTTCCACGGCAAAGCGAATGGGCATAACAAGTTGAAATCAAGGAGGCTCATGGTACGTTTCAGGGTCTTATTTGACCTTTACTTCAATCAGCGAGTGAAGCAGTGCTTTTCCTCGCTTGCCGACATTATGAACGAACTCGAAGAAACCCAGATAGAAAGGAAGTTTTTCTTGTGAGATTCCCCGGTGTGGACCCCGGCATATACTGACCTCCTATATGGATTTCTTGCCGGGGGGGGACGTTCGTGATGCCGATCTTTGTCTCAGAGCATCACGGTTCATCACCCCACGTAACGAAAAAGATGGGGGGAGCATGGGGGTAACTTCAGAAAACACAAAGGGCTTACGAGTTTAGGATCTCGTAAGCCCTTGTTTTATATGGAGCCGATGAGTGGAGCCTGCCCGCCGGCTTGCTGATTACGAATCAGCAAGCCTAAAGGTAAAGCGACCGCAATTTGCTCAAATGCATATTCCGGATGAATTCGTCCACCCATTCCGGTGGAGCCCGACCACCCATTCCGGTGGAGCCCGTCCACCCATTCCGATGGAGCCCGTCCACGCATTCCGGTGGAGCCCGTCCACTCATTCCGGCGGAACCCGTCCACCTAATCCGATCCATCCCAAACTGAAATTCGACTTTATTCGGCAGCAAATGAAAGCCTTTCCCGTGGCTGCATTGTGTAGGGTCATGGGGGTAAGCCGAAGTGGATTCTACGCCTTCATGAAGCGTGACACCGACCCAATTAATGGTGTTCAGGTGAAGCTTGAATCCGACGCCAAGGACATTTTTGGGAAATCCGGAAAAACGTACGGATCTCGCCGGATGCTCAAGGAACTCAACAAAGGTGGCCATGATGTCGGCCGATACAAAACGAGAAGTCTCATGAAAAAACTGGAGCTTCGTGTTGTTTCTGCCAAACGGTTCAAGGTTACGACCGACAGTAAGCATAATCACCCTGTTGCCCCGAACCTGCTTAACAGGCAATTCGAGGTTGATCGCCCCGATACCGCCTGGGTGGGGGACATCACCTACTTGTGGACCCAAGAGGGCTGGCTGTATCTTGCCGTAATCCTGGACCTTTACTCCAGAAGAGTAGTCGGGTGGAGCATGAGCAACAGGATGACCACAGACCTCCCCCTTGAGGCTCTGAGAATGGCTTGGTGGAGCCGAAAGCCCGGTAAGGGGCTGATTCACCATACGGATCGTGGCAGCCAGTATTGTAGCGGCCAATATCAAAATGAGCTAAAACGATACAATATGGTCTGCAGTATGAGCCGTAAGGGCAACTGCTGGGATAATGCCGTAGCCGAACGCTTCTTCCGCAGCCTGAAATCGGAACGAACCGATTACCGTAGATATGCAACAAGGTACGAGGCCAGTCAGGACATCATTGACTATATCTCGATGTTTTACAACAGCCGCCGCCTTCACTCCTACCTGGGCTACTTGAGCCCGATCGAATTTGAGAAAGTCGGTGAGGAGGTGGCAATAGCGTCTTAACCGGGTGTCTTTTTTTACTTGACCACTTCATCATCCGGTGGGCTGAAAGAAATGGCCCGAACACCGGGCGGTTGTTCCATAGGATTATGAAGGAGAAATCTCATCAAGAGCAGGGGTTCCGCTCCTGCCTCGGTATCATGCGTCTCGAAAAAGGCTACTCGGCGGAACGACTGGAAGCGGCCTGCACTCGGGCGCTGTTCATCAAATCGAACTCCTACAAGAGCGTTGAATCAATCCTGAAAAACGGCCTGGACAAGCAGCCGCCTCCGTTCGACGACGGTGATACGAAGGAGAGTCCGGTGGATCACCCCAACATACGGGGAAACCAGTACTACAAGTAGGTAAGGAGAACGAAACATGCTAAACGAACAGACACTGGTAAAGCTCTGCGACATGAAACTCAACGGTATGGCCGATGCCTTCAGGGAACAGTTGCAACAGCCCGACATTCATGAACTTTCTTTTGAGGATCGATTTGCTCTCCTCGTGGATCGCCACTGGGCATGGAAGGAGGACCGGCGGATGAAACGCCTTCTTGGCAATGCAAAGCTTAAAGTCGACGCCTGCATTGAGGACATCGATTACAGAACCCCTCGGGGGATCGACAAATCCGTCGTCCTGAGGCTCGCCGGCTGCGACTGGGTACGAAGCGCCCAGAACATCATCATTACGGGCCCCACGGGCGTTGGAAAAACCTACCTGTCATCCGCCTTTGTCAACAAAGCTTGCAGAGAGGGTTTTGCGGCCCTCTACAAACGGGCACCGCGGCTCTTCCAGGAGATCACTATCGCCAGGGCTGACGGCAGTTACGCCAAATTGATGAACAAACTGGCGAAGGCCAAAGTCCTGATCATCGACGACTTCGGACTTGCCCCCCTATCGGATATGGAACGTCGGGAGCTTCTTGAGGTGATAGAGGACAGACAGGGACTAACATCCACGATTATCGTCAGTCAGGTACCCGTCGAAAACTGGCATGAAAACATAGGCGATCCAACGATTGCCGACGCCATCCTGGATAGGCTTATCCACAACGCACACAAGTTCAACTTGAGGGGAGAATCAATGAGGAAGAGAAGAACAAACTTGACGAAAAAGAAGAACTTTGAAACATAAGTAAAAGCCAGTATCGCTCCGCTCATCCACCTGACCGATTTGAGCATGATCAGATGGGTGGGCGACTCCGGGACAGATGGACGGATGCTCCCGGAATGGGTGGACGGACGATCCCGGAACGGGTGGACGGACGATCCCGGAATGGGTGGACGGACGATCCCGGAATGGGTGGACGGATGATCCCGGAACGGGTGGACGGACGATCCCGGAATGGGTGGACGGATAACCCCGGAACAGGTGGACGGATTGGCCGGAATAAGCA